>Ga0111539_10000802_pt1 | contig 40941 bp, 39 predicted proteins | sample RhiMethybrSRZTD1_FD_79667 | JGI IMG/M metagenome (GOLD analysis project Ga0111539, IMG submission 79667) | Populus rhizosphere microbial communities from Tennessee, USA - Rhizosphere MetaG P. TD hybrid SRZTD1 (version 2) (version 2) | ecosystem: Host-associated > Plants > Roots > Rhizosphere >... | reverse complement strand
TTCATCGTCGGCACCGACGGCATCGTCACCGCGCGCTTCGTCGATCCTGACTACCGCATGCGCATGGCGATCGAGGATATGATGGCCGCGCTCAGGTCGGCGAAGTAGGACCGTCATCGATCGTGCGGCCCTTGGCGACAGGGAATTCCTTCTCGCGGCCTTCGCACGGAAGGTTTCGCCGCCACCGGGGGCTTACCCTAAGCACCCTAGACGGGTTGGACGTGCGCAGCCAGAGCACGAGTTCCTTGTGTACCGAGGCTGCTTGCAACATTTCGCTTCAAGTTGGCCGCGGCGAAGGCGTAACCCCCGGAAGCACCATCAACGAAGTGCACGTGATTAGCTTGCGTGGGTGATGGCACAAAGCACGTAAGATTTGCGGCCAACTGTCGATGCGTTCCAAAAAAGCATGCGCCTCGTCGCTGAGCCTCTTCCAAGCGTGCGTCTATGACGTCGGCGAGTTCAGATGAGCAGTCCACTGTCATACGTAGGCCGTCATCGAATTTTCGGAAGTCTGTATTCTCCACAAGCTCTCGTCGGAACCGAGCTTCATGAAAGCCACCAATATGAATTCCCAGTAGGGTGCCCACCCGCGCCAGAATGGCGCGCAAGCACTTCGCAGCCCAAGCCGCAAAGGGCATCTTTCGGCTGCCTGTCTTGATGGCATAATCAAGATGGTCGCCGGTCCATGCGGGTAGGGGGCCTTCGGCAGGCAATGGATGTAGGCCGGGATCATCTGAACGGAGCGTCCGCAGGAGCTCCTGTATGAGTTCCACGAACGAAGTCGGATCATCGTGCGGAACGACGATAAGAGACAAGATGACGCCATGCTTGGTACTGATCGGCGCAAATTGGCACGAAAGACCTGTGAGGTCGGCTGTTACTCCCATGGGCGCGCGTGGGACGGTGTAGCCGCCTTGCTTGAGTTTGCGCTCGGCCCAGGCAAGTCCTCCGCCGGCAAACATCGCGTAGGTGACATTCGAAGAGGGCGCGAAGCGGGCTACCAGGACGTCCAGGTGCTGAGCGCGAATGTCCGCGATTGGAATGACCGCAGCGCGCAACGTTAGGCCCAATGCGTCTTCAGCCCAGGCGGCGGTTTTTGCCAACGTATCCCTGATGATGGACGAATAGGGGCCGGGTGCGGCGAAGCTCGCGCCATCACCCCCGAACGTGAACGGAAACTGTAGGTCGGGTAGTGCATTGCTGGCGGCAGCAAGAACCGCTGCACCGGCCGCATTCACCTCGCGGTACCGTCCTTGTTCAATAGCTTCGGTCGAATGGCTGACGTCCGTAACGGCGATGATCCAGTCATCAGGTAGAGGGCGATACCAATCTCGCCGCATTACGTCATCAAAAGAGTCGAAGGGCACAAGCGCCTGATAGAAGCGGTCGTCTTCGGCCTCTTGGTCAACCTTTGTCTGGAAAAGACCATCTTCGAAGGCTGGCTCTGATCCATCCACCATCATTTGTAATCCCTTCAGTCGTCGTCGGAGTTCGATTAACCACTTCTTCAACAGCCTGCTAAAGCCTCGCTGTCCTTGACGGTACGACGTGAGAACGTCCGATGGTCTATGTCCGGCCCGCTGAGATGGACTTGGGCTTGCGCGCTCCGTAGTGGTGGTCTCGTCCCGTTCTGGCGGCACGGTGAAACGCCTGCGGCGGTGGGCGTCATAGCGTTCGATGATCACCTGGGATATCGAAGGGATCGAGCGAAAGCGGGCTAGAGAACGGCACGGCCTTTTCCGTCGTGGCGCCGATACGACGGCCCTAGCTCCCGGCTTCGTCGAACCGCCCCAAAATCAGTCGAGAGCGAAAATGCGAGGGTGAGCACGCAGCACGCACGCATGTGTCCGCCATCGCGCCCAAAGACAGACGATCTTCCACCGCGTGTTTCTCCATCCGCTCCACCAACGCGCTCCCGGCGAACGAAGCGAGCAACGTCCAGAGTGCGCCCAGCACCACCAGCCTCATAGGCATATTTGGAAAGGTGCGCCTCAGGTTAGCGGTGGTCATCGGTATTACTCCCGCCTAAGCAGCGACCCGACGAACTCGACCCGGTTCATCATCGTCGACGATCGAATTCATGTTACCTTTCAACATTTAAGACCCCCCAAGCGTCGACGCCAATAGCCGGCATGTATAGTTTCGATAGCGCGGCGCTCAGTTGCTGTGCTTGCGGTCCGCGTTTCGTATCTCATTACTGTGCGCGGCTATGCGCGAGCTCGGCCGATTTACCCAATGCCCGCGCCGTAGACTTTCCATAGCATCGCGAATGGTGCTTGAGCATCGTCGATGCTATGGAGCGTGAATTGGCGATCGCGATGGTCTCGGGATCGACCACTCCGGTCGAGATGCGGAAGATCGCGCAACTCGCCGCGAGGTACGAATGGCAGTGAGAGCCGTCGCAGCAGCAGTATCCCCGCTGCTATGGAAACTATACTCGCAGCGTATTGGAAAACTTCCTCCCGCGATGCGATATCCAGGTGCCTTTGTCGCACATCTCATCGAGTGACGCCGAGGGCACCACAGAAACATCCGGCAAGGTCGAGAGCCGCGTTCTTACCGGCGATGCCGAGTTCTGTTAACACCGATTTGCAATTTTCACGACTCAAAACGTAAATCATCGTGCAGCGCGATGATCTTATGGCGAGGTCGCCAACCGAGGAAAGCAATGATCGACGGATGCTTCTCAGTCTTGGTCATCTCTTTGATCGTAGCGCTTGGCGGACTGGCCGCACTGCTGGTCCAGAGCTACCGTGAAGGCTCTTTTCAATGCGCAGAGGAGCCTCATCTCCTCCCTTGGCACGGTGACCGCCATCGGCCTGCTAAGATCACATCCGTCCTTCACAAGGGCTGCATGTCCCACATTTCGACGTCCGCTGCGATCGAAGACGCTTCCGCGGTCTGGCGAGAGCTCCTCGATGGCGTCAAGACGCAGTGCGGCATGGCGCTGACTCCGGGCGAACGGCTGCGCATACTGGCGCTAGACGATGGCGCAAGCTGCCGTCTCGGCAAAATCTTCAAGCAAGACGGCTTCATTGACAGCGTTCGCGCGGCGCGGGAGCGCCGCAAGCAGTGAGCGAGCGCATTCGCTTTGGGCAAGCGGAAATGAGACAGACTGACTGTTTGGTGAGAAGCGAGATCCGCTTTGATTCATTTCGGCTGTTTCCTGCCCGGCGGCTGCTTCTGGACGGTGATTCGCCTGTCCGTATCGGCAGTCGGGCGCTCGATCTCTTGATCGCTCTGATCAACCGGCACGGCGAGCTCGTCAGTAAAGCCGAATTGGTCGCCAAGATATGGCCGGACACCTTCGTCGAAGAGAGCAACCTCAAAGTCCAGATCGGCGGGCTGCGCCGCAGCCTAGGTGATGGTCGGTCCGGCAAGCGATACATCTCGACCATCACAGGGCGCGGCTATTCCTTTGTAGCGCCGATCATAATCCAGTCGGACGAAGCTCGTCCGGCGACCAGCGAGCATTCAGTCACGCAGTGCCTGCTCAACATGGCGGGGCCGCTCCGCTGTCCAGTTGGCTTCGACGACGTGATCACCAGGATCTCAGACCGATTGGCACATCACCGCTTTATCACGCTTGTCGGCCCCGGCGGCGTCGGCAAGACCACCGCAGCGATGGCAGCGGCAGCTCGGACAACAAGCCACTATGAACACGGCATCTGGTTCGTCGACCTCACCGCGATTAGCGATGCGGAACGTCTGCCCGAGGTGATTGCCTCCTCAGTTAACTCTGGCGGTCCATTGCTCGCATCGACAGCCGAGCTAGTGTCGTTTCTAAAGATGAAACGGATGCTGATGGTGCTCGACAACTGCGAGCACCTCATTGCTCATGTCGCTGACCTGGTTCTTCAGATGCTTCAGGCCGCGCCCGACGTGCATGTCCTCGCGACGAGCCGCGAGCCGCTCAGCGTCAACGGCGAGAATCTATGCCACATACGGCCTCTTGCGCTTCCATCTTGTTCGCATGGCCTCACGGCGGCGGCGGCCATCGAATACCCGGCGATTCAGCTACTTGTCGAGCGAGCAGCCGATGTCCTCGGCGGCTTCAGGCTGCGTGATGCCGATGTGCCCACGGCCATCGACATTTGCCGCAAGCTCGACGGAATGCCACTCGCCATAGAACTGGCGGCAGCCAGCATAGCGGCGCTCGGACTCCAGGGCCTAGCCTCCAGCGTTGATCATCCGCTAAGGCTGCCGGCAAGCGGCTGTCGGACGGCACCACCGAGGCACCGGACTCTAAGAGCTGTGCTGGACTGGAGTTACCGTCTGCTGAGTGAGGAAGAGCGGAAGATGTTTCGCCGTCTATCGGTGTTTCCGGGCAGCTTCACTGTTGAAGATGCTGCGGCTGTATACGCCGAACCTGCGCAAACGACGGCCGAGGCAGTCAGTCGAATCATCGCCCTGCTCACCAAGTCATTGATTGTCGTCTCGGGAAACGGGTCGGAAACCAATCTGCAGCTGCAGTCGGCGGCACGCGCCTATGCCGCGGAGAGACTTTTCGAAAGCGGCGAGCTCGACCTCATCGTACGCCGCTCGCGCGGCGTTGTCCCATGGCCTGAAACTGCTGCTAATGCCAATCAAGCACCGTGTTTTCATCGATTCGAAGAGAACGACCGCAGCTGAAGAACTTCACCGCGCTTTACCGGAACTCACCAGCGTTTCCTACTGCGTGCGGTCTGAAACGACTAAATGGTTTGCGAGAGGTCAAACGAAACATACGCGACGTCTCAAACACAGAGCAGCAGGAGCACAGCGATGCGTACACGGTACCTAAGCATTCTGGCGGTCGGCGTGACCGTCGCGACCGGAACGATGATGTCGTCCCTGTTCGCACAATCCAATGATGGCGCTGAGGCCGCGACGAAGAAGACGTGTTATCCGCCTGAGTACACCGCCTCTGGCGACCTGAAGCTGCCGAAGAATTTCAATGAGTGGGTGTTCGTCGGCTCACCGCTCACGCCGAACGCGCTCAATGACGGGAAGGCCAATTTTCCTGAATATCACAACGTGTATATCGAGCCCTGCTCATACGAGGTCTACAAGAAGACGAACGTCTTCCCGGAGGGAACGATCTTCTTCAAGGAACTGCAGCTGACGCTCCCAGCCGAGAACCCGGATGGATCGCGCACCGAGCCCTCCGGACGAGGCTTCTTCCCCGGAAAGCTGAATGGCGCGGACGTTACGGTCAAGGATAGCAAGCGCTATGCCGCCTCCGGAGGCTGGGGCTACTTCAACTTCCATCATTATGAGCCGAAGGCGGCGACCGCGACCGTCAAGCCGGTGGAGGAATGCGGCTACTGTCATATCGCAAGCGCCAAGAAAGACGACGTCTGGACCCAATTCTATCGGCTGCTGGACAAGTGATGGGGTTGGATTCGGGCAGTCTCACTCACCGAAGAGGCATGGCCATGAAGATGTTCGGCTCCGGAATCTTTGCCGTGACTGCGGTCGTAGCCTTCGTCACCTGGGTCGGCGTCGCGCAGTCCCAAGACGCCCAGTCGGTAGTCGATGCAAACGGGAATATGCATGTACCGCAAGACTATCTCCGGACCTATCGGTACCTGGGCACTTGGGCGGTATTGACCGATGAAAGCCAGGGCGCAAAGGAGATCCATGTCGTCTATGCATCGCCGGGAGCGGTTGATGCCTTCCAGAAAACCGGCCAGTTCCCGGACGACGCTGTGCTGGTGAAGGAGGTGTTCAAAGCGGCGACCGGTCAGATGACGACGGGCACGGTCGGCCATGCGGAGACCTTGAAGGGCTGGTTCGTCATGGTGAAGGACAGCAAAGGCCGCCATCCCGGCAACGCACTGTGGGGTGACGGCTGGGGTTGGTCCTGGTTTGACGCGGGCGATCCTTTGAAGACGACGTCGACCAACTACAAGACCGACTGCCTGTCATGCCACGTCCCGGCTGAGGCCTCGGATTGGATCTACGTCCAGGGATATCCCTCGTTAAAGCGATAGGCCATGCCCGCAAGCTAGGCCTCCGCCGACGGGAGCGCGATCGACCAGGCAAGATCCAGCTACTCCCACTGTGATCAGGTCCGGCGGACGCGCTCCCGACCATCGCGGCCTTGCCGCGCAAATCAGTCAATCGCGAGGATACCATGGCGCAGCATGACCCATACGATCAGAGGCCGGCCTCACCTAACTTGTGCGACGCTTCGGAGTGGAGCGAGGAGTTCTTTACGACGCGCCTCGACGCATTGAAGGCGGAAGGGCGGTACCGAGTGTTCGCTGAACTGGAGCGCCGCGTCGGCGAGTTCCCGCGCGCACTGGAACATCGTCTCGGTTCCGACGTGACGGTTTGGTGCTCCAACGACTATCTCGGCATGGGGCAGCATCCAGCTGTGCTGATGGCGATGCTGCAAGCAATCCGGGACAGCGGCGCCGGTGCCGGCGGGACCCGTAACATCTCCGGCACGACGCACCAGCACGTCCTGCTGGAGGCTGCTCTCGCCGACCTGCACGGGACGGAAGCCGCGTTGGTCTTCACGTCGGGCTATGTCGCGAACGAAGCGGCGTTAGGGACGTTGGGTCGTGAGATTCCCAGCTGCATGATTTTTTCGGACGCGCTGAACCATGCCTCGATGATCGCCGGAATCCGGCACAGTGGAGCGGAGAAGCACATCTTTCGGCACAACGATCCGGAGGATCTTGATCGGTTGTTGCGAAGAGCCGACCCACGGCGGCCGAAGCTCGTCGCATTTGAGTCGGTCTATTCGATGGACGGGGACATTGCACCGATCGGAGAGCTCTGCGATGTGGCGGAACGCCATGGTGCCATGACCTATCTCGACGAAGTCCATGCAGTGGGTCTCTATGGTGCCCGCGGCGGGGGCATCTCGGAGCGCGACGGCGTCGCGCATCGCCTGACCGCAATCCAGGGGACATTGGCCAAGGCTTTTGGACTAATGGGCGGCTATGTCGCCGGTTCGCGAAAACTGGTCGACTTTCTGCGCAGCTTCGCGCCCGGCTTCATCTTCACCACGGCCCTGCCGCCCGCCATAGCCGCCGGAGCACGCGCCAGCATCGAGATTGTCAAAAACTCCCCGGCAATCCGCATGCGGCATCAGGAGCGCGTGGCGCGACTGAAATGTCTGCTTGCACAGGCAGGTCTCCCGGTCATGCCGTCGTCCAGTCATATCGTTCCGCTCCTGGTCGGCAACGCCGCTGCATGTCGGGACATCAGCGAAAACCTGCTGCGCCGCCACGCCATCTATGTCCAGCCGATCAACTATCCGACGGTGCCCCGCGGCACGGAGCGGCTGCGCCTGACGCCGAGCCCGGTGCACTCGGATCAGGATATGGTCCATCTTGTCGCCGCGTTGACGGAGAGTTGGGTTCGATGTGCCGATGCAAAGCCGCTGAATAGCGCCGATGGTTTTCGCCTGCCACCGGCGGCGTCCATTGCGCGGTGCGCGTGATGCGGCGCGGGTATGGACAGCGACGCGATTTTGCGGCGGATGCAAGCTGGCATTCCGACACCATCGGCGCTGCCATTCATAGATTTGCGAATCCCGGCAGATTCTTGCGTCTGGCTAGGCAACTGCTGCCGTGGCTCGCCGGGGCAACCGCAATCTCCTTCGCGGTCGGGCTCTATTTCGCGCTGATCGCCTCGCCGCCAGACTATCAGCAAGGCGAGACCGTGCGGATCATGTACGTCCATGTGTCCGCCGCCTGGATCGCCATGTTTGCATATGCCTGGGTGGGGCTTGCCTCGGCCGCGGCGCTGATCTGGCGCCATCCGCTGGCCGATGTCGCGGCGGAGGCGGCCTCCCCGGTGGGTGCAGCCTTCACGCTTCTGGCCCTGATCTCCGGCTCGCTCTGGGGCCGCCCGATGTGGGGCACCTATTGGGCCTGGGACGCGCGCCTCACCTCGTTCCTGCTGCTGTTCTTCCTCTATATCGGGCATCTGGCGTTGCTGAACGCGTTCGACGACCGGCAGCGCGGCCGACGTTCGGCGGCGGTGCTCGCCGCCGTCGGCCTCATTGATCTGCCGATCGTCAAGTTCGCGGTCGATTGGTGGAACACGCTGCATCAGCCGGCGAGCGTGCTGAAGATGGATGGGCCGTCGATCGACCCGTCGATGCTGCGCCCGCTGCTTATCATGGCGCTCGCCTGCCAGTGCTACTTCTTCCTGGTCACCTTTCTGCGGATGCAGGCCCTGCTCTTGGAAGCGCGGCAGCGGGCGCGGCTCTATCGCCGCAACACGGCGAGTCCGCGCGGCACGGCGACTGCCACCCGCGGGAGCGGCGCATGAATTTGAGCGACTACTTCGCAATGGGCGGCTATGCCGCCTTCATCTGGCCGAGCTACGGCGTCGCAGTCTTGTTGCTGGCGGCACTTTTCCTGCTTTCGGCGCGACGCCTGCAGGCTGCGGAACGCTTACTCGAGGCCGACACGGCCGACAGGGACCTGCCGGATGGTGACACATGAAGCAGCGGACGAAGCCCAGGATGCTGCGGCTCTACCTGCTGGTCTCGAGCCTCGGCCTGCTCGGCGTTGCCGTGGGCCTCGCGCTCTATGCGTCCCAGAGCCGGATCGTGTACTTCTTCAGCCCGACCGACATCGCCGCCGACCCGCCCGAAACCGGCCGCGTGGTGCGCCTCGGCGGCCTGGTCGAGGCGGGCAGCGTACAGCGCTCCGGCGACGGCGCCACGATCAGCTTCAATGTCACCGACTTGAAGAACACGATCTCCGTCATCTATCGCGGCGTGCTGCCCGATCTTTTCCGCGAAGGCCAGGGCGTCGTGGTCCAGGGCAGCGCCGGCAGCGACGAGATCTTCACCGCCAGCGAGGTGCTGGCGAAGCACGATGAGACATACATGCCACCCGAAGTCGCCAAAGCCCTGAAGGAATCGGGTCGCTGGCAGGAGGGCCAGAACGGCCAATCCGACAATGGTCAACCCGCGGAAGGCGAGCAGACCGGCGGCACAACACCGGCCGCGAGGTCGACTGCAGAGATCACCACGGAGTCCAGTCCATGATCGCCGAGTTCGGGCAATATGCGCTGATCCTCGCCTTCACGCTCTCGCTGGCGCAATCGGTCCTGCCAATGATCGGCGCGCAGCGCGGCATTCGGCCCTGGATGGCCTTCGCGCGTCCCGGTGCTTTCGCGCAGCTCGGCTTCGTCGGCTTCGCCTTCCTGGCGCTGGTCGCTTGCTTCGTGCGCTCCGACTTCTCGGTCGCCGCAGTCTACCACTACTCCCATTCGCAGCAGCCGCTGATCTACAAGATCGCGGCGACCTGGGGCAACCACGAGGGCTCGCTGCTGCTCTGGGTGCTGATCCTCGCGGTCTTCGGCGCGCTCGTCGCGCTCTTCGGCGAAAACCTGCCGCCGCGCCTGAAAGCGCGCGCGCTTTCCGTGCAGGGCATGATCAGCTTCGCCTTCCTCGCCTTCATGCTGTTTACGTCCAATCCCTTCGACCGCCTGTCGCCGGTGCCCTTCGAGGGCGAGGAGCTCAATCCGCTACTGCAGGATCCCGGTCTCGCCCTGCATCCGCCGATGCTCTATCTCGGTTATGTCGGCTTCTCGATGACCTTCTCCTTCGCGGTCGCCGCACTGATCGAGGGCCGGGTCGACTCCGCCTGGGCGCGCTGGGTCAGGCCCTGGACCTTGCTCGCCTGGACCACGCTCACCGCCGGCATCTTCCTCGGGGCGCACTGGGCGTATTACGAGCTCGGCTGGGGCGGCTGGTGGACCTGGGATCCGGTCGAGAACGCCTCTTTCATGCCCTGGCTGATCGGCACCGCCCTGCTGCATTGCCAGACCGTGGTCGAGAAGCGCGACGCCTTGAAGGCCTGGACCATCTTGCTCGCCATCATCGCCTTCGGTTTCAGCCTGCTCGGCACCTTCCTGGTGCGCTCCGGCGTCATTACCTCGGTACATGCCTTCGCGCAGGATCCCGCGCGCGGGCTCTTCATCCTGGTCATCCTCGCCGCGGCGCTCGGCGGCTCCTTCGCACTCTTTGCCTGGCGCGCGCCCAGCCTCAATCCCGGCGGGCTTTTCGCGCCGATCAGCCGCGAAAGCGCGCTGGTGCTGAATAACCTTTTTCTCGCGGCCGGCACCGGGGCCGTGCTGATCGGCACGCTCTATCCGCTCGCGCTCTCGGTCATCACCGGCGGCTCGGTCTCGGTCGGCGCGCCCTGGTACATCGCCACCTTCGTGCCGCTGATGGTGCCCATGGTGCTGCTGATGGCGATCGGACCACTCCTGGGCTGGAAGCGTGGCGATTTGCCCGGCGCGTTGCAGCGTCTCGCCGTTGCTGGCGCGCTGGCGCTGTTGGCCGCCGGCTATACATTCAGCCGCGAGACCGGCGGCTCCGTGCTGGCGCCGCTCGGCGTGGCACTCGGCGTCTGGCTCTTCCTCGGTACGCTGGTCGAATGGACCGAGCGCGTGAAGCTGTTCCGCGCCAAGCCGAGAGAAAACTGGAATCGCGCCCGCCACTTGCCCCGCGCCGCCTATGGGATGACGTTCGCGCATCTCGGCCTCGCGATCGCCATCGTCGGCATGACCGGCTCTTCCGCCTGGAAGAGCGAGAGCGTCAAGGCGATGCAGTTCGGTGACACCGTGACGATGGGCGACTTCACCTATCGGTTCGACGGCATCGCGGCGGTGAAGGGCGTGAACTATCTGGCCGAGCGCGCCACCTTAAGCGTCACCCGCGACGGGAAGCCCTATACCGTGCTGCATCCGGAACGCCGGCGATATGCAGTCCAGGCGATGTCGACCAGCGAGGCGGCCATCGAATCGAGCGGCCGCGGCGACATCTATGCCGTCATCGGCGATCGTGCGGGCCCGCGATCCTGGACGGTGCGGATCTATCATCAGCCGCTGGTGCCCTGGATCTGGCTCGGCGGACTGCTGATGGCACTGGGCGGCGTCGTCTCCTTGAGCGATCGGCGCTATCGCGTCGGCGTGCCGAACCGCCTCCCCATCGGCCAGGTGACGGGAGCTTAGGCTGCCATGTCCTTGCGCCGTCTGCTGTATGCGCTGCCGATTCTGCTGCTCGCCTTGTTCGCCTGGCTTGCCTGGCGCGGACTTGCCCCGGACCGCGATCCCGCAGCTCTGGCTTCGGCCCTGATCGGCAAGCCGGTGCCGCAATTCGAGCTGCCGCCGCTCGATCCCGCCGCGGAGAAGCTCGCAACCAAGGACCTCGCCGGTCATGTCACGGTGATCAACTTTTTCGCTTCCTGGTGCGCGCCGTGCAAAGCGGAGCATCCGCTCTTGTTTCAGATCGGCAAGGATTACGGGGTCGCGGTTTACGGCATAGCCCTGCAGGACCAGACCGCAGACACCCGGCGTTACATCCGGGAGATGGGCAGTCCCTACACCAAGATCGGGCTCGACCAGAACGGACGCGTCGCGATCGATTTCGGCGTTGCCGGAGTGCCTGAGACCTTCGTGCTCGATAGAAACGGTGTCGTCCGGTATCGCCTCTCTCAGCCGCTCAGTGCTGGGCTTATCGCCGGCGAGATCGATCCATTGCTGAGGAGGCTCGCGGAATGATGCGGCAAATTCTGCTCGTACCGGCCATGCTTGCGCTCATTCTGGCTTTTGCGACCGCCTCGTCGCATCCTGTCCTCGCCGATCCAACAATTCCCACCGTCGACCATCCGCTCGCCGACCCGGCGCTCGAAGCCCGCGCCCGCGCGCTAATGCGCGAGATACGCTGCGTCGTCTGCCAGAGCCAGTCGATCGATGAATCGAATGCCGACATCGCCACCAATCTAAGGAACATCGTGCGCGAACAGCTGGCGGCAGGAAAGAGCGCCGCCACGATCCGCGACTATCTGATGGCGCGCTATGGCGATTTCGTGCTCCTGAAGCCGCCGTTCAAGCCGGAAACCGCATTGCTCTGGATCGGCCCTTTCGCGCTGGCGGCAATCTGCCTTGCCGCAGGGCTCGCTGCTTTGCACATCAATGGAACCATCGCCTCTGGCAGCACGGCGCCCGATCTAAGCCGGTCCGAGCGCGAGCGCTTGAACCGCCTGCTGGCTGCGGGTTGTTCCGAGAAGCCACAACTCCGGCAAAGGGGCCAATCATGATAGTGCTGCTCTGGTTCGGACTGAGTGCCATGACATTCGTGACGGCCATGATCATTGCCTGGCCATTGTTCGACGTCAGACACTTCAAGAAGGATAGCGATTTCACTCTCGCGGTCTATCGCGACCAGCTGGCGGAGGTCGATCAAGACGCGGCGAGCGGCTTCCTCCACAAAGGCCAGGCTGCAGCGGCGCGGATCGAGATCGAGCGCCGCATCCTGGCACTCGATGGAGCGCACAGACGCCAGACACGCCACGCAAGAATGCCGGCGGTGATCATCGCCATGGCGGTAGTCCTGCCCCTCAGCGCCTTAGGTCTCTACCTCCGGCTCGGCAGCCCCGGATTGGCGGCAGGACAGGCGTCGATCGTCGCAACTGCGCCGCTCTCTCCCGGACCGGGAACGATAGAAGCGGACATCGCCAAGATCCTCCGTACCCCCAGGCTTGGCGCGCATTAGATGTCGAGCGGGCTTTCCATCCCTGCAACATTTCCAGCAAAGAGACAAATGACCGAGGAGAAAATTATCATGAAGGCGATCGTTGTGACGGACCAAGCTGCGGGAACGGCCGGGATGTCGCTGGTGGAGCGGCCCGAGCCGCCGGCAGCGATAAACGACGTCGTCGTTCAGGTTCATGCGTCGGGATTCGTCCCGACTGAGCTGGCGTGGCCCTCGACCTGGACCGATCGCCTCGACCGTGGCCGAACACCGTCGATCCCCGGGCACGAGCTAGCCGGGGTGGTCACCGCCCTCGGCTATGGCACGACGGGGCTGTCGGTGGGACAGCGGGTGTTCGGCCTTACGGACTGGTATCGCGACGGCACCCTGGCGGAGTATGTGGCCGTCGAGGCGCGCAACCTCGCGCCCCTGCCGGGCGACGTCTACTTCACGGTGGGCGCGAGTCTGCCGATCTCGGGCCTGACTGCGTGGCAGGGCCTGTTCCAGCACGGCCGCCTTCAGGCGGGGCAGAGCGTCCTCGCGCACGGCGCTGCAGGCGCAGTCGGGACGATGGTGACGCAGCTCGCGCGCGAGGCCGGCGCGTATGTCATCGGCACCGGACGTGCGGCTGACCGTCGGAAGGCGCTCGACTTCGGCGCGCAGGAGTTCGTCGACCTCGAGAACGACGCGCTGGAAGACGTCGGCGGAGTCGATCTGGTGTTCGATGTCATCGGCGGCGACATCCAGAAGCGGTCCGCACGCCTGATTCGAGCTGGAGGAACACTGGTGTCCATCGTCGGCCCGACCGAGGCGCGGCCCGCCGACGGCCTGGCGATCGACTTCGTTGTCGAGTCCGATCGTGCCCAACTGAGTGAGATCGTCCAGCGGGTGCGTGACGGACGACTGCGGACGAACATCGGCAACATCGCGACCCTCGACGAAGCCGTCGCCGCCTTAAACCCGACCGAGCGACGCGAGGGGAAGACGATCATCCGCGTTCGTCCATGAGCGACACGCGCCCATTGGACAAATGGCTCGGACATCCGGCCGGCCTATACAATAGGAGATAAGATATGACGAACACGACCGCAGCGAATGGCAAAGAGGCCACCTATTTCGGTGTGCCGGCGGAAGCCGACTACGGCTATGCACAGGCGATCAAGATCGGAAACACGATCCATGTGTCCGGCCAGCTCAGCCATGACGACAGGGGGACCATGATCGCGCCCGCGGCGCTCGATGAATCCGGCAAGCCGGCCGACTTCTCGACGATGGAAGAGCAGATGCGGGTGACCTACGCCAACGCTGCAAAACTCCTGGCGCGTTTCGGGGCGACGCTCGACCACGTGGTGGAAGAGACGCTCTATGTCCTCGATGTCGATGCGGCGTTTGCGGTCGCGGGCAAGGTGCGCAAAGAAGCCTACGCCGTGGCGCGGCCTCAATGCGCCAGCAATCTGATCGGCGTATCGAGGCTGGCCTTTCCTGAGCAGCTCATCGAAATCGTCTTCAAGGCAGTGCTGCCTCCAGCATAGATGGACGCGGGTCGATGGACCCGGCAAGGGCCAAGCGCCAGCGTTGCAGCCAAGTTTGACGCGATCGCCATTGCCCTTGAATTCGGTGAGTCTGAGCCGGCTTTCGAAAGAATGGCTGAGAGTGGTCAGGGGCAGTTGGTGTCGGGCCTGCGTCCGTCGCGTTTTTCCACTACGAAGCCGATCCCGCCGACGATCGAGGGATCGGAACGCCGAGGACCGCGCCGGAGCCAAAGACCGGCGTCAGCCCGGCCAGCAGGACGGCCTCGCGGATTCACATGCGTCATCGAGTCATCTAGTTATGGGATACTCGCGCCTCCAATCTAGAATCGGACTTGATGCAATGGACGCAACTCGGTCTACCATCATCTATCTCGATGTACCAGCCGCGCGATGGCGCCGCCATTTGGCGGCATAGGATGATCGTCTCTGTCGCCAATGTCGGAGGAACTATCATGAAGACGAAACTCATTTCAGGTCTTGTCGTCGTGTGTCTGGCTGTCGGCACGATCGCCACCGCCGTTGCCGGTTGGGATCCGGCCAGCGAACAGCGGACGGTTGATACGATATCGGCATTCAAGAAGACGGACCCGGGCATCGACACCTTCTTCAAAGAAGCTCATGGCTACGTCGTCTTTCCGGAAATCACCAAGGGCGCCATCGGCATCGGCGGTGCTGCCGGCGATGGCACCGTCTTCGAGCGTGGCACCGCCATCGGCTCTTCAAGCATGACGCAGGTCACAGTCGGCCTGCAACTCGGCGGCCAGACCTACGGCGAGGTCATATTCTTCAATGACAAGACGGCGCTCGATAACTTCAAGCGAGGCAATTACGAGGTTGCGGCGGGTGCATCTGCGATTGCTCTCAAAGAGGGGGCTTCGGAGACCGCAGGCTACAACAACGGCGTCGCGATCTTCACCATGGGCACGGGTGGCTTGATGTTCGAGGCAAGCGTTGGAGGTCAGAAGTTTAGCTTCGAGCCGAAGTAGTCGGATCGAGCGATCACAGGACCCACATTTCTCCCGTACAACAAGGCAGGGTGCTATAAGACGCAACCGGTCGCTGTAAGAACGTTGGTCCGAAAACCATTACCTAGGTCTGAAAGTCTGTGGTTACTAAAGACTTTCAGCCACCGCGCCTTTGTTTCGTGTGTAATGGCGAAAGAAATTGAGGATCAAGCTTGCTTGAAGGCTTCAGCCAATCTGCGCGCCGCACGCGGCGCCGTCTTCGCTTCGATATTGGTGAACCCGATCACCAAGCCCGGGGCGTAGGGCCGCTCGACCCCGCAGATCGAGAGCGGTGATGGAGCAAGCCCCGCCTTACTCAGGCGATCGACGAGCTTCACGTCATCCGTGCCGCGCGGCAGACGGGCCAGCAGGTGCATCCCGCCGGGCTTCAGCTCGATGCTGAGCGCCGGCACCTGCTCGCCGAGCGCCTTCACCAAAGCCGCGCGCCGCTCGGCATAGAGTTGGCGCATGCGTCTTATGTGGCGCGCGAGATAGCCTTGCCCCATGAACTCGGCGATGGCGGCCTGGACCAGGTGGGTGGGCGGCGGCTGCAGCCTCTGCGCGATCTTCGCAAAGCGATCGGCCAGGAGCGGCGGCACCACCAGATAGCCGACACGCAGGCCCGGCGACAGCACCTTGCTGAAGGAGCCGACATAAACGACGCGATGGTGCCGGTCGAGACTCTTCAACGCCGGCAGCGGCTTGCCCTGGTAGCGGAACTCGCTGTCGTAATCGTCTTCGATGATCCAGCCCTGCTCCGCCTCGGCCCATTGCAGCAACGCCATCCGGCGCTGCAACGACAGCGTGACACCGAGTGGATATTGGTGCGTGGGCGTGACGAAGGCGATGCTCGCGCGCCTCGCCTTGGAGAGCGCCCAGCCGACATCGAAGCCGTCCGCATCGACCGGCACGCCGCCCAGGTGCATGCCTGCCTGGCGCAACGCATCATGCGTGTTGCGATAGCCGGGATGCTCCAGCCACGCCGCATCGCTAGGTTTCATCAGCGCATGCGTGATGAGGCTGAGCGCACTCTGGTAGCCGCTCGTGATCAGGATCTGGGACAGTTCGCAGGAGATGCCGCGCGCCACCGCCAGGTAGCGGGCGATCTCCAGGCGTAGCTCTTCGCTGCCTTCCGGCGGCTGATAGGCGTGATCGATCGGGCGCATGGCCCGCGCGCGGCGCGCGATCAGGCGGGACCAGATCTTATGCGGAAAGGCATCGAGCGCCGGCACTCCCATCTTGAACAGGGGCAGCGATCGTGTCTCGGCCGACGTCGGCGGACGCATCGGGAACGGGGCCCGAGCAGTGCGCGCCGGCCCCAGCAGGCTGCGATCGAGCGCGGGATCGACGAGCGTTCCGGCCGCGCCGCGGCTGACGATGTAGCCTTCGCCCGCCAGCAATTGATAGGCGGCGTCCACCGTTCCGCGTGCGATGGAAAGCTGGGCGGCCAGGCTGCGCGCCGAAGGGAGCCGCGCACCTGGCGCCAGCCTGCCGTCCAGGACGGCGCCCGCGATCCGCTTGTGGATCTGGCGAAACAGCGGTTCGGGGCTGGCGTCATCGAGGGCCAAGCCGGCGATGTCGGCGGCGGAGATCATGGCCCAATCAAGTTAGCACTTCTTGGCTATTCCGAAAAGCCAAGACTCCGCCTAGTCCATTCCTGGACTGAAGCAAGGGAACGAATATGCACAAGGCAGCAGCATTGCTCGACCCACGCCGATCGCTCGGCAGCCCGATCCTCATCGGCCCGGCGATCGCCATGGCGCTCGCCGCCGGCACGATCCTCTATGGCGCCTACCGCCATCAGGACGTAGACCATCACGCGTCAATCATGCAGGCCTCCGCGCCGCGGCCGACCGCGCGCACCATCTCATCCGATGCCTTGCCCCACGTTGCCGGCAAGAATATCACCACGATGGTCGTCGAGTTCCCGCCGGGCGGCTTCTCGCCGCCGCACCATCACGGCGGATCTGTCACGGTCTACGTGCTGGACGGTACCATCCGCTCGCAACTGCAAGGTGGGCCGGCCATGGTCTACACGGAGGGCCAAACGTTCTTCGAGCCGCCAGGGATCGTCCATCTGCTGGCCGAGAACGTCAGCACGACCGAACCTGCGCGTATCCTTGCGGTGTTTGTCGCGGACGAAGGCGCCACCCTCACCACCTATCACGAATAGGGAGCCTTCATCATGCAACAGCGTATCGACGTCAAAGAGGTCGCACCCAACGCCTATGCCGCGATGTTGGGCCTGCAGGTCTACGTCAACAAGAGCGGCCTCGAGCATGCTTTGCTCGAGCTGATCAAGGTGCGCGCTTCCCAGAATAGACATATGGCTCCCGAGAAACCATATGCAAGTCGGCGCGGTCGCACGCGCTCCCTCGTCGGCTTGCAGGATGAAATATTGTGGGTCGGACGGGCCGAAGAGCTATGGAACTTAGTCAGGTCAGCTACTTCATCAATTTGGCTGAGACGCTCAATTTCACAGCCGCGGCACGGCTGAGCGGCGTTTCGCAGCCGAGCTTGACCAGGGCCATTCGCCGGTTGGAGGAAGAGCTCGGCGGGTCATTGATCTATCGCGACGGCAAAAACAGCCGCCTCACCGCGCTGGGGCAGGACGTGGAGATGGAATTCAGGCGGATGCAGGTCGCGCTAAGAAACGTGCGCCAGCATTCGGACAATTGGGCTCTGGGTAGGCGCCGTGTGCTCGACATCGCCGTCGCCCCTACGGTCGGCCCTAACGCCTTCACGTCGTTCTTTCTCAGCGCGTTGGAGCAGATCCCATCCGTAGGGATTAAGATTCACGCACTTCAATCCGGCGAGGGCACGGCGGAGGTGCTCTCAGGCAAGTATCACGCCTGCATCCTGCCTCGTGAACCGAGGCCCGACCGGAAGCTGGACGTGCGTCCGCTCTTCCGAGAACGCCTCGTGCTTGGCTGCGCTGCGGAGCACCCGCTCGCCGGCGCCGACGTCGTTCGTGCTGAAGACCTGGTAGAGTTTCCGTACATTGACCGCCTTAGGTGCGAGTTCCGCGACCAAATCCAGGAGCACTTCGCCCGTCGAGAGGTCGTGATGCAGCCTCGCTTCCGAACGGAAAGAGAGGACTGGGTGCAGCGCGTGGTTGCCGACGGCCATGCGATTTGCATTCTGCCAGAGCGCTCGGCTGCGGCTCACGGTCTCATCACACGGCCTATCGAAGGCCTCTCTTTGGAGCGGGAATTGGTGATCGCGACGGTCTCGGGATCGACCACTCCGGTCGAGATACGGAAGATCGCGCAACTCGCCTCGAGGTACAAATGGCAGTGAGGACCGGCGCAGCAGCGCCCCCGCCGCTATGGAAACTATACCCGCAGCGCATTGGAAAACGTCGTCCCGCGATACGATAACTGAAGACGATGCGTGTGCCTTGAGGGCTAACAGCAACGCGCCCGGCTCTCAAACAAAGTATTGGGTGCTCATTATGCAGTATGGAAAGTCGCAGGAGGCGATCGATCGACTGACGGCGGAGCAGCGCCGTGTCACTCAGGAGGCAGGCACCGAACGCCCGTTCACCGGGGAATACAACGATCACACGGAGCCGGGCATCTACGTGGACATCGTCTCAGGCGAGCCTCTCTTTGCGTCGTCCGACAAGTTTGAGTCGGGCTGCGGGTGGCCTAGTTTCACTAAGCCGATCGTTTCCGCAAACATCAACGAGTTGCGGGATACCTTCCATGGGATGATCAGGACCGAGGTTAGATCAACCCACGGCGACAGCCACCTCGGCCACGTCTTCCCGGACGGCCCGGCTGATCGCGGTGGCCTGCGCTACTGCATCAATTCCGCGTCGCTCCGGTTCATCCATCGCGACGATATGGAGAGCGAGGGCTACGGCGAATATCTCGATCAGGTTGAGGACGTTTAACGTGCATCAGCGCGCTGTACTCGCTGGGGGATGCTTCTGGGAATGCAGGACTTGATCCGCAAGCTTCCCGGCGTTGTCTCGGCTCGCGTCGGCTATATCAGCGAGAACCCTGCATCGTACAAATCACCATGTCGGGACGTCTCACCTAGTCTCGGCGCAAACGACGAACTTCTTGACTATATCGATACGCCAAAACTGCGAGAACTCTATCTCGCCTGGTGCGGCGAAAACGGATTTGAACCCATCGCCATCGGAGCGGCGGCATGAGACGGACTGGCGCCTGCTTTTGTTGTCTGGCGATGGTGGCCCTGAGCTTCGCCGCAGCGCCCGCGAAGGCCGGCGACGACTCCATCGATGTCGCCGTGATCGTCTATGACGGGGTGCTGACCAGCGATATCACCGCTCCGCTTGAAGTCTTCGGGAACGCTGCCAGGAAACCCTGGCTGCAAAAAATCAATGTCGAGGCCGTTGCCGCGGACGGCGATCTCGATATCCTTACCGAGGAAGGCATCAAGCTGAAGGCCGACAGGCTTCTCGCTGGAGCGCCCCGCTATGACGCGGTCATCGTGCCCAGCAGCTACGGCATGGACGCCGTGCTCGGCAACCGGGCGCTCATCGACTTTATACGGGATCAGTCAAAAACGGCTGACTGGATGGCGAGCAATTGTTCGGGCGCGTTGGTGTTGGCCGAAGCGGGCGTTCTCGACGGAAAACGGGCAACGACCTGGGCAGGCGGCGAAGCGTCGTTCCAAAAGAAGTACCCGAACGTGCTTGTGCAACACGACATCAACGTCGTCATTGATGACGGCGTCCTGACGTCCAACGGCAGCGTCGTTTCCTACGAAGCGGCGATCGCCTTGCTTGCAAAGCTGACGAGCGACGAATTCGCCGCGGAAGTCGCCAATGATCTCCAGTTCAAACGTGTCGCCAATGCTGTCCTGCCGCCGCGGCTGCACTGGAAACTTGCCTCCGTCATCGCTGCGGTTGCTTTCCTGTTCGGTGCGTTCGTTGCGGGTCTCACATTCTTGATACCTACCAGGAGGACAAAACGGTGATCAGGGGATCATCGTGCCCGCTCTTATAGAGCTTGCCCGGGAGGGCCGCTGGGCGTGTTGTTCTAAATGCTGCAGGGCTTAGAAGCTGATTCCTTTTCTCCCCGTCGAGACATCTCTTTGCGGTGGCCATAGTCCAGGCTGGTGTCCTCTTTGGCGGATACTCGCACGTCGGCGTGCCGCATCGACGGTTCTGTTCAATCAGGTCGCGCCCGAAGATTTGGCGGCACTCGAACGCGTCGCCGAAGCGATCGCAGTCGCGCTGCCCGAAGACGCGCTCGCTGCACTTACGACATGCCGTTTTTGCAATGAGCGCCGCTTTACCGATTGTCCGATGGAGGTCTTCGGCCCTCTTGAAATCCCCGGCAGTTCGACCGCCACGGCGTGAAACTGCTTTTTGTCAGAACACATACAACTCAAAAAGAGACTGCAAATGACCACCCTTACAAACCAGATTCGTCTTCAGATCGCTGAAAAGAGCGCTGGATCCCTCAATTTCCTGGCCCTGCTTAGATGGGCTCTGGTTATCATCTTTCTTTGGTTCGGCGGAATGAAGTTCACTGCGTACGAAGCAGCCGGCATCGCTTCGTTCATCGAACACAGTCCGATCATGAGCTGGTTGCACGCCCTGTTCGGAGTTCAAGGGGCAAGTTACGTTATAGGTGTCATTGAGCTGTCAACCGCAGCGGCTCTCATTCTCGGGGCCTTTGCGCCTATTTTTTCCGCATTGGGAGCGGCGATGTCCACTGCGACCTATCTTATCACGCTGACGTTCTTGCTGAGCACGCCTGGCGTAGCGGAAGGGACGGCGGGCCGATTACCACCGGCGCACTTCCTTCTTAAGGACCTTGTTCTGCTGGCTGCATCGCTTTCTCTCCTCTTCGCATCTGTACAGGGCCCGTGGCTCATCAAAAAGGGACTAAACCAGATTCGCCTTCAGATCGCTGAAAAGAGCGCTGGATCCCGGAATTTCCTGGCCCTGCTTAGATGGGCTCTGGTTATCATCTTTCTTTGGTTCGGCGGATGGAAGCTCACTGCGGACGAAGGAGCCCGCATCGCTGTGTTCATCGAACACAGTCCGATCATGGGCTGGTTGCACGCCCTGTTCGGAGTTCAAGGGGAAAGTTACGTTATAGGTGTCATTGAGCTGTCAACCGCAGCGGCTCTCATCCTCGGGGCCTTTCAGCCCATTTTTTCCGCATTGGGAGCAGCGATGTCCGCCGCGACCTATCTTATCACGCTGACGTTCTTCCTGAGCACGCCTGGTGTGGCAGAACCGACGACGGGCGGATTTCCGGCGATCTCGGCGGCACCGGGACAGTTCCTTCTTAAGGACCTTGTTCTGCTGGCTGCATCGCTTGCTCTCCTCTTTGCATCCGTACAGGGCCCGTGGCTCAACGTTCAGAAGTCATGAGATGGAAATCCTTGGTTTACCGATCGCATCTGCGACGGCGAGCATGTCGCCGCGAAGCGAGCATCGGCCGCCGTCCGACAACAGCACGAAAACGCGCCGCCCCTGAATTCATCGGCTCCGCTGGACCCCAATGATGGATGGACATCCGGGCCGACCTATACAACGCTGAAGCGGGCGCGTTCCCTATCTCAGACCTCATAGCCCGATGGTGATCTTGGAGTCTCTGGCTCGTGAGACGCAGACCATAATCCAGCGCTTGCACTCATCGTCGCCCAGCACGAAATCGCGATCTGGTCGACGAAGGCATCTCCTTCAAGAAGGAGGGTAGCGATGCAGAACGGCAGATTGAGCTGCGCCGACGTGAGCCCCTCACGCTTGTATGGCCAGCCGACATGGTCGACCGTGACCTGCGATCCGCGAACGACGATGCTGTCCAGTTCGTCGATGGTGAACGGGCGGCGCGCCTGGATGGCCCGGATACCGTCGAGCGTGGTGTGGTTGCTGCCGACGCAGGAATAGAACTTGAGCGCCAGTCATTGTGTCAGCGTCGCCGATAGCCAATAGGCACCGGCGGCGATCAGCGCCGACATGGGCATGGTGATGATCCAGGCGATGACGATGTTCTTGGCCACGTTCCAGCGTACCGCTGATACCCGGCGCGAGGCACCGACGCCAACGATGGCACCGGTGATCGTATGGGTCGTGGATACCGGCACGCCGAGCCAGGTCGCCGCGAACAGCGTGACGGCGCCGGCGGTCTCGGCGCAGCAGCCTTGCATCGGCGACAGGCGCGTGATCTTCGAACCCATGGTGTGAACGATGCGCCAGCCACCGAACAAGGTACCCAGAGCCATGGCCACCTGGCAGGCGAGCACCACCCAGAATGGAACACGGAACTCGCCGCCGGTCAGCCCGTGGCTGTAGAGCAGCACGGCAATGATGCCCATGGTCTTCTGCGCGTCGTTGCCGCCGTGGCCCAGGGAATAGAGCGAGGCCGAGACGAACTGCAGCTTGCGGAACACGCCATCGGCCATCGCCGGCGAAGCCCGCACGAAACTCCAGGTCACGATCAGCACCATGACCAGCGCCAGCACGAATCCAGTCGCGGGCGATAGCACGATCGCCATCACCGTCTTGGTCAGACCTTGCCAGACAATGGCATCGAAACCAGCCTTGGAAATGCCCGCGCCGACGATGCCGCCGATCAACGCATGGGAACTCGACGAGGGAATGCCCGCCAGCCAGGTGATGATGTTCCACGCGATCGCGCCCGTGAGCGCGCCGAAAATCACGTTGTCGTCGACGAGCGAGGCTGAGACGATGCCGGCGCCGACAGTTTTTGCCACATGCAGGCCAAAGAACAGGAAGGCGATGAAGTTGAAGAAGGCCGTCCAAGCCACCGCATGTTGCGGTTTCAGGACCCGCGTCGACACGATGGTGGCGATGGAATTGGCGGCGTCGTGCAGGCCATTGAGGAAGTCGAAGAACAGAGCCACACCGATCAGGACGATCAGGTATGGCGTGACGGACGCCAGGTCCATGCTACTTCTCCGCGCCCGTCACAGGTGCTCGATCACAATGCCGAGTATCGTATTGGCGACATCCTCGAAGCGGTCGGACACTTTCTCGAGATGACTGTAGACCTCGGATCCGATGATGAATGCCATGGGATCCCGACGGCCGTGTTCATGCAGTAGTTTCTTGAGGCCGTCTTCGTGCACATGATCGGATTGTTCCTCGAGCTGCATGATCTCGGCGGTGAGCGTGTTGAGACGTGTCGAGTTCAATCGCATGGCGCGGAGCAACGGTACGGCTTCGCGGGTCAGAGCCGCCGACTTGACGATCTGGTCGCCCATCGCGCGCATCTCGTCCTCGAAGCTTGTCACTTCGAACAGCAGTACCGTCTTGGCTGTCTTGTTCATCTGGTCGATGGCGTCGTCCATCGAGGTGATGAGGCCCTTGATGTCGCTGCGGTCGAAGGGCGTGACGAACGTGCGCCGGATCGCCTGGAGCACCTCGTGGCCGATCTTGTCCGCTTCCTCTTCCTGCTGCCGCAGCGTCTGGCAAAGGCGAGCAACGTCTGGCCCACCATCGAGGAGCCTGCGGAGCGTTTGCGAGCCCGCCGTGAGGCACGCCGCATGCTGATCGAAGAGATCGAAGAACCGCTCTTCCTTCGGCATGATCTTTTTGAACAGGTTGAACAAGTTAGCCCCCGAATCCGAAAGGCTTCCATTCTAGCACGCGCCATCACGGTCATCGGCACCAACCATCGATAGTGCTATCGCTGAAAGGAGCTCGTTCGACCGTTAGGGCCGAAGCCTTACCATGACCGTGGCAGACGAGAGGGGGGTAATGTCCTAATCCCCCTCTCTCCGCCAATCATAACAGTGCATTGGGAATGGTCGTGGATCGTACCGACCGACCGCCTGCGAACCGCACCGGATTGGCCAAATGGCGGATCACGGTCCTACCGCTTGGGCCGCTCGACCTCAGCTAGCAGCTACGGAACTGCGCCGGTTCCGGAAGTAGCCGACGACGCCAAGACTTCCGAGAGCGGTCAGGGTCAGCCACAGGGCCGCCGGAAGCGGGACGACTTCGGCTTGGAACTGGTAGCGATATCCCAGGAGCCCTTCACCGGGATTCACGTCCCCTCTTACTCTGAAGAAATAATCGCCGATGGCGAGATTCGCATAGACCGTGCCGAAGTCCGTGCTACTGGTCAGAAGAGGACCGATATCAGTGCCGCCAGGGCCGATCAGTTGGAGCCTCAATTCCGCAATATCGAAGATGGTGTCGTTCTGAATGTCTATGTCGAGCTTCAGACCTTGAGCCGGCCCGCTCAACGAAAACCTGAACCGATCGCTGATGTTCACCGTTGGCGGGTCGCTTGCGAATGCGCTGATCACAAGGACCTTCTTCGTCTCACTGAGATCGCCGAGCTGAAATGATGTCGCTCGTGCTTCACGTACGACTGCAACGCTGACCAACAGTGCAACTGCGAACGCAAGCGTCTTGTGCATGACATGGCCTCCGAGCCGGGGGCGCAATCGGAACAAATGGGATACAATTCTGCAGAGAAATTAATAGTAAGTTCCGGCTTGGTACATGTTCCAGTTACAATGCGGCAACAATTGCGGTGAAGAGTGCAACATGTGTTGCCGCTAACGCGGGCCCTTTCGTACCGGTCTATCCGTCTGCTCAAGAAGCACGCGCGAGGATTCGACGCCGGGCGCAGGCTTCCCGAAATGGTTCGCGGGCTGTCTGATGGTGAGAAAGCTCTTATCCGCCGAAAAAGCGGCCCCCGCTCTCCGCCAGATTACTAATAATTAACGTGATATTTCAATATGTTGGGACAATTTCCGTGAAGGGTCCCGCAATCCCAGCCGCTTTCTCGCAAGCTTATTGTCGCTGAAATTCCCGGTCCAGGCGGCGAATCGCCTGTTCTCCATTCTCGGCGTTCAGCCGGCGCAGGATCGATCTAGGCTTCCTTACGATCATCGCCTTCCTTCGACTGCCATCTCCGCCACATAGGCCGATGGCTCTATCAATGCATCGTGACCCTAGCGAACCGCCCGAAAATCCAGTGCCCGATCAGAGAAAAGAAAAAGGGCCAAGGTAATCCAGGCATATCCATATGCTTGGAATCGCGGACGATGCTTCATGCGCTGGCCCTTTTTCAGACACGTCAGGGCTAAAGCATCGTTTCTCGCGCCTTTTCTGCGCGCGAGGCGCCGATCGCTGTCTTTACATCCTTCTGTTCCTCAGGCGGCGGCAGGACGGCGTCCATGCCGAGCGACTGAATCCACAATTCCCGGCACCAGCCCTTGCTGTGATAGATGTGCTCGTCCTCCTGCTCTTCGACCTCCTCGCACGCTTCGGCCAACGCCGCAGACACCTTGCCGCTGGCTTCCTCCACGCACTTCGAGAGCAGCTCCCAATTCAAGTGATCCTTCGTCTCGGCAAAGACCACGCACTCGCATGCGACCAGCTCAGCCGCCGCTGGTTCGCCGCTCTGCTTCGCCTTCATCATGGCGGTGACCAGAGATTCGCCGATGTGCCGAACTACCAGCCGGCCGGGCGTTTCTTCCTCTGTGAGCCCAACCTTGCCAAACAGATCGCGGACGATCTCGACATGCCGCTTCGTCTGCTCCAGATACTTGGTCCATTCCTCCTTCAGGTCATCGTTGAGAACGCATTGCAGGGCTGTCTCGTAGACTTTGACTCCGCCAAGCTCGGTTTCCAGCATCTGGTGGAGTAGCTCGCCAAATTGCTTGTTCATGTTGAATCCTTTTGAAGGGCGCTTCTGCGCCGGTCCGATCCGGTAGGCGAACCGCGCAGCCATATGAAAGTTCCAACTATGTCTTTTCTTAAGCCAGACAGGCTTAGCATGTCTGTCTGTGATGGCTCGGCCCGCGGCTTGTTAGCGCGCGGAGGTCCTGTGTCGATGAGCGACGAGCGGTCGATGCAGTCGTCCGATTCACTGAACACGCCGATCGCCAGGAGCAATATCAGCGAGCGAGGGAGCAGGCGCCCGCCGACGAGAGGGCGCATGAGATGTGGAAGCAGGAAGGCAGGCCAGATGGTCAGGCCGAGCGACATTGGCATCGCGCTGCGCAGGAGTTGGATCGAGAGGATGCTGAGATCCAAGGCGAAGAGCCAGCCGGCCGCGCAGCAGGAACAAAGACCCCTTCATCGAGCCGCCCGTGATCGCTTTTACATTTGCGGGGAACCGGGACCGTTCGTTCTCGTTATCATCTGAACTTTATCCAATTTTGCCATCGATCGGCGCTCGGGGACATGGCGTCATGATCGGAGCCTCGCATATGGACAAGTTGCAGCAATTACTCGATACCGCATTCGGCCAACCAGACATAGTCCGGGAGCCGCAGGCACCGAGTGAGGATTTCATCGAACGACAGCGGGAATTTGAGAAGCGCGCAGAGAAAATCGCGGCACTGCGCAAAGCGCGCTTAGATCGATCCGCTGGAATGCAATAGGCGAACTTTCTTGACGGTCAGCGAGCGGGCATGACATTTCCCACCGACGCGAAGAATGAGACGGCGTCATCGGTGGACGCATTGCCAACGCTGATCTACGACATTGTTCGGCACCGCGGCCATTGGCGCGTGCTGCATGCGGGCAAGCATTCCAACCCGCACGCAGATCAACAGGCGGCAACGACCGCGGCCATTTTGGCTGCCAGGCAAGGGTATACCGCGGGCCGAACCGTGTTGGTTCGCCTTAATCGCACTGATGGACAAGTGTTGGAATTGGATTTGGCGGCCGACGCACACTCTGCCGAGCCATCGGTCTAATCCCACCATACTCCGCGATCATAGGCGCGTTGGATAGCTCAGCGCCGGCAATTCTCAATCGCTGGCCACGCAGCGGTAAAGATACGCTCCTGTCGCAACTTCTCGATCGAATTGAGTTCCACGGTCGTAATGATGGCAATGAGCCAGCGCAAGCGGTGCCGCCTGCGGTGCGCTGTCGGCTTTCACGGTGACGGACTCAGAGTCACCTTCAACACGCCCGCCGCTCAGCAAGTCGGCCGCACTTCCGCACCCCGCCAACAGCAATGCTACCGATGCTGTGAGCCGGTGTCTCATGCCCGCCCTCTGGCATTATTTGCAGACGCCATGATAAGCAACGTTGTGGGTCTGCCCAAGCTCCTCCTCCTCGGCGGCCACGAGCGTTCTGCCGGTAATGGTATAGCCGTTGGGGCAGAGATGCCTGTCGGCGAGTGCCTGCTCGAGCCAGCTTATGCGAGTGGCTTCTGCCTTCGGATCATTTTCGGGATATTCGAGATTCGCGCGCGCCTCGAACGTAAAATCCTTGTTCGAGAGCACATTCAATTTCGTCAGAGGCGGCTCAGCGCCAGCACATCCGCCGATGGCTAGTGTGATGAGAAGCATCCATTTGCAGTTCATTTTTGCGGTCTCGCCCTTGCTAGCTGCCAAACACAAACGCCCTCCTCGCGTTCCCGAGAGCGTGGCGGCTTGCATGACGAGTTTGGGGAAGACTCGCGAAAGTATAGGTCGCTTGCTCGGGCGCAACAGCGCTGGGGCGCCCGTGTTCATGTGCTGCTCAATCGGATCGAACGACCGACACCGTCCCTACCCAAGACGTAACGGTCTGAGGCGGCGAGGCGGCACGGTCTTATCAGTTCCGGTGCCTAGCTTCGCCGCCGACCCAATTGCCGGAATCACCGCGGCACCACCGCCTGGGAGCGGGCGATGCCGCTACCCCGGCGATGCGAGCGTTCGTGGCGAAAGCCTACTTGAACCCGCCTGGTGCTCCCGAATTTCCGCCGCGGAAATTTCCATTGACGGGCTTCGGGCGCGCCATCTTGAACGTGCTTGTCGAACCTTGCGACGTCGGCTGAACTTGCTGTTGGCACTCGAGGAGCGCTGCGCCGGAAAGATTGGGGCAAGCGTTGGTCTGCCGAGATACATCCTGGGGGTCCGAGTTCCCGGAGCACGCGGCGAGACCGGCAAGAACCAACGGCAATATCAGAAGCGACTTCATGGTTATGTGTCCCTTTTCACACGGAATATGACTTATGTGTCAAATGCCGATATAGCGCACTAACCACGCGTTTCATCACGATTTATTTTGTGAAATTACAAGGACAGCCGCTTGCAACCCCGCGGTCCAGAACCCAGAGTTACACGACAGAAACCGCGATCGCATGAGGGAGACATGCGAGGTGACGGTGCGACAGGGTGCGACGGAGCCGTCTTTTGATCATTGCTCGCGCTCGCTGATGTGTGAGATGGGCCGCGCCGCACATCGCAAGCAGGGTACGTGACGACATGCCACACAATTCGTTGCTGCGCAGCGGCGGGCCAGGAACGGGCCGGCTCAGCTGGAGTTCGTGCTGCCGCGCGAGCGCAGTTGCAACACGATTGTCGCGCTACCGCCTGGCGCGCGCCGATGCATGATCCTTGACGCGAGCTTGCACATCCGGCCCTTCCTATCGATGATTGGGCGAGATCGCATGGACAGCAAAGAGGCAGGGAAATGCCAGCCAAGAACACAGGAAACATCCGCGTCGGCATTGGCGGCTGGACATTCGAGCCGTGGCGCGGGGCGTTCTATCCCAACGGACTGAGCCAGAAGCGCGAGCTGGAATATGCCAGCCAGCATGTGACCTCGATCGAGATCAACGGCACCTATTACGGCTCGCAGAAGCCGGAGAGCTTCGCGCGCTGGCGGGCGGAAACGCCGGAGGGCTTCGTGTTCTCGGTCAAGGGCCCGCGCTTCGCGACCAATCGCGGCGTGCTCGCCGAGGCCGGCTCCAGCATCGAGCGCTTCCTTGCCAGCGGCGTGACGGAGCTGAAAGAGAAGCTCGGCCCGATCAACTGGCAGTTCCTGCCGACCAAGAAATTCGATCCTGCCGATTTCGAGGCATTCCTGAAACTGCTGCCGGACAAAGCCGGCGGACTCGCCATCCGCCACGTGGTCGAGGTGCGGCACGAGAGCTTCCGCGTGCCGGAATTCGTGACGCTGCTGCGCAAATACGGTATCGCCACCGTCCTCACCGACAAGGAAGAATTCCCGGAAATTCCCGACGTCACCGCGCCCTTCGTCTATCTCAGACTGCAGCGTTCGGCGGAAAAGGTCGCGACCGGCTATGCGCCGAAGGAACTCGACAAGTGGGCGGAGCGGGCGCAGGCGTGGGCCGAGGGCGGCGTGCCGGCTGACCCGAAACCGATCGGCGCGCCGGAGAAGAAAGCGCCAAAGTCGCGCGACGTCTTCATCTACATGATCAACGGCTTCAAGCCGAAGGCGCCGGCCGCCGCGATGGCGCTGATCGAGCGGCTATAGACAACCACCTGTTTCGCCTTGTCGGGCCAACTGTCGAAATCTTGTCACCAAAAAAACCCTGTTTCCGCCGGCCAGCGCGGGAACTGTCTCTCCAACGCGACGTTTCTGTCACGCTGAATCGGGGGGTTCTGTCACGCTGAATCGGGGGTGCGTCGTGAGTCCTCAAAGCGGAGCAGTCAGACAGCCGGCGAACGATTTGACGGCGTTCGATATCAGCAAGCGCTCGCCCGAGCAGATCGCGCTGCTGTTCGCGCGCTGGAAGGAACAGCGCAAGCGCATGCTGGACGCCGAGGCGCCGGCGAAGCCGGCCAGCGCCCCACGCGTCATACCCATGGTGGGCGGGCATCCCGAAGCGGAGGCCGGTTCGGCGGCCGCCGTCGAGACAGCGCCCGAGCCGGGGCCAATCCGGTATAGCGCACCTTTCGCTGCCATTCTCTCCGCCGACAATTCGACATCCTTGAAAATCAAGGGCTTGAGCCTGGCTCCTGCGAGACAACGTTCGCCGCGGCACCGCTCGAAGCTGCGCTGGGCTTTGGCGGGGGCGGCATCCGTCATTGCCGTGGCGGCGGTGTCGGGAGCCACTTTGTGGCTGGAACGGCCGTCGCAACAGTTGGTATCCGCAGTAAGCGCGGAGGTGGCGTCTTTGGACGCCAATCACGCCCAAGCCGAACCAATCGCGACGCAGGTGGAGGAGCGACCGCTGGAAATCCAGACGGCAGCTCGCCTCATGCCCCTGGCAACGCAGGCGCCCGTGACGGCCGCCTGGCCGATGCAGCAGATCGTCGACACCGCCCTGACCCAGCCGGTGCGACCGCTGGCCGAGACGCCGCAGGCCGATCTCAATCCGCAGTTGAAGCCGCGATCGGCCGTGGTCCTTACCGCTAGCGAGCCGGTGGCTCCCCGGCAGTTCACGCCGATTGCGCAATCAGGGTCGGATATCACACCGGACATCGCCAAGTCGGCGCAAACGACGCCGGCCGAAGATATGGCGCCCCCAGCCGTTAGCGCGGCCGTGCCGCCGGAAGCCGAGAACGTCGCAATCGCCAGTCCGCATCCCGCGCCGCTATCTTCAGGCGGGAATGACAAGGCAAGCTACACCATCAAGAGCACCAGCCATGCGGCCACGCGCAAGTCGCAAAGTCCCGACGGAACAGGCGGGTCGGCCCGCCCCGGCAGCGGCGCAGGGGCCGGCGACCCAGGCAGCGGAACCGGCGGCTCGGGTGGCGATGGCGGAACCGGAGCCGGCGGCGGTAATACCGGTGGTGGTAATACCGGCGGCGGATCTGGATCCGGTGGCGATACTGGCTCCGGCGGTGGCTCCGCCTCGGGCGGCGGCTCTGGCGAAAGCGCGGGTGGCGGTATCGGCGGTGCAGTCGGTGGTGCGATTGGCGGCATCGGAGATGCGCTCGGCGGGCTGGGTGGCGGGAGTGGCGATGGTGGCCTTGGCGCCGGCAAAGACAAAGACAAAGGCAAAGACAAAGACAAAGACAAAGACAAAGACAAGGACAAGGATAAAGGTAAGGGCAAGTCCGGTTAGGAGTGCCCGCGCCGCGAAGGACCGCAGCTTATCTCGCCGTTTCAGCGCTCACCGCGGAATCGAATCGATCAGCCGTTTCGTATAGGGGTGCTGCGGCCGGCCAATCACCTCCTCGGCCGGCCCTTGCTCGACGATCTCACCCAGATAGAGCACGTAGATCCGCTCCGCCACTTGGCGTACGACCGCAAGATCGTGGGTGATGAAAAGGTAAGAAAGACCGAGCTCCTGCTGCAGGCGCTTGAACAGATTCAGGATCTGCGCCTGAACCGAGACATCAAGGGCAGAAACCGGCTCGTCGCATACCAATACCTTGGGATTGACGGACAGGGAGCGTGCGATCGCCACGCGCTGGCGCTCGCCGCCGGAGAGCGAGGCGGGGCGGCGCTCGGCATAACTCTCCGGCAAACCGACTTCGCGCAACAACTCAGCGATCCGCGCGTCGACTTGCTGGTCCGAGAAGCGGCCGGAGGTGCGGATTGCTTCGCGCAGGCTGGTGCGCACCGAATGGCGCGGATTGAGGGTCGAGTAGGGGTCCTGGAACACCATCTGGATGGTACGACGGGTCTCTGCGCGGTCGGCAGCGTTCATCACCGCAAAGTTCGAGGCATCGATTCCCGCGATCTCGATGCCGCCGCTGGTCGGCGTCTCCAGTCCGACCAGGGTCCGGCCCAGTGTCGTTTTACCGGAGCCGGATTCGCCGACTAGCCCCACGCTCTCGCCTGGCCGCACCTCGATCGATACGCCTTTCAGCGCCTGAACGACGCGGCCGCGGCGGCCGGCGAAGTTCTTCACCACGTTCGCGGCGCGCACGATGGGTGAAATGGACGGCTCCAACGATGCGAGCGCACTCTCTGCTTCCAGCGCCGCGCCGCGCAACGCCCGCATCTCGGCCGCGATCTGCCTGCGCCGAATGCAGGCGGTGAAGCGGCCAGCAGACGTTTCCGCCAATGCTGGAGTTGCAGCGCGGCATTCATCCTCTGCCCAGTCGCAGCGGTCGGCGAAGACGCAACGGCCCGCAACCTCGTCGGCGCGCGGTACTTTGCCCCGGATGGCGATCAGCTTCGGCACCCGCTTGTCGGCGGGCGGCTCGGACAGCAGCAGGCCGAGCGTATAGGGATGGAAGGGGTCTTCCTCGACCGCGCGCGCGCTTCCCACTTCCAGCAGCGAACCGGCGTAGAGCACATAGATCCGGTCGCAGGTCGAGAAGGCGAGGCGCAGATTGTGCGTGATGAGGACGAGGCTCATGCCGCGCGCCTGTTGCACGCGCTTCAGGAGCTTGATGATCTCCGCCTGGGTGGTGACGTCGAGCGCGGTCGACGGTTCGTCGGCGATCAGCAACTCGGGGTCGCGCGCAAGTGCCGCCGCCATCGCCACCCGCTGGCTCATGCCGCCCGAAAGCTGGAATGGCATGCGCTCGGCGACATCCGCGTCGGTGATGCCGACTTCGCCCAGGCGGCGGGCGACCTCCGCCTTGAGCGCGGCACGGTCGCGGAATTCCGAGCGGTCGCGCAGCATCTCCGCGACATGCAGGCCGGATTTCATCAGCGGGTTCAGCATGGTGAAGGGGTCCTGCAGCATCAGCGACAGGCGGCGGCCGCGCATCTGCCGCATCTCCCGCTTCGGCAAGGTCATGAGCTCGATTCCGTTGTAGACGATGCTGCCTCGCGCCGAGACGCCGGGCGGCAGCAGGCGGCCGATCGCCTTGGCGGTCAGCGACTTGCCGGAGCCGGATTCGCCGACGATCGCGATGGTCTCGCCGCGGGCGATGTCGAGATTGGTGCCGGTGGTGATGGCGCGACCGCCGGCGGAGATCGCGAGATTGCGGACTGTCAGCAGCGGCGCAGCCATCATCGCGTCAACCGCGCGAACAGCCAGTCGCCGATCAGGTTCATGCTGACCGCCGTCAGGATGACCGAGCCGGCCGGCAGCAGCAACGCCACCGGGTTGGTGAACAGGATGGTGCGGTTCTCGAACAGCAAGCGGCCCCAATCCGGCGTGCCGGGCTCGACGCCGAGCCCGAGGAAGGAGAGACCAGCCAGATTGACCAGCGCGAACGCGAAATCGAGCACGACGTAAGCCAGGATGATGGGCAGCACGTTCGGCAGGATGTGGATGACCAGGATGCGGGTCTTGGAAATGCCGAGGGCGCGGGCGGCATCGATATAGGGGCGCGGCCGCTGCTCCAGGACGGCGCTGCGCACGATGCGCGTGTCGGGCGCGGTGAACAGGATGACGAGCACGAACACGGCCGTCCAATACCCGCCGCCGACCACGCCGACCACCACGATGGCGACCAGCGGCGTCGGCAAGGCGAGCATGAAATCGACCCAGCGCATGATGACGGAATCGACCATGCCGCCGAGATATCCCGACAGCAGCCCCAGCACGGTCGCGATCGAGAAGGCCCCCGCGGCAACCACTACCGGCCCGACCAGGGCGGTCCATGCGCCGTGGATCACGCGCGACAGGACATCGCGTCCGAGCAGATCGGTGCCGGCCAGGAACTGCGCCGATGGCGGGACATCGCCGATATCCAGCCGCTGGGTGAAGGGCGAGTCCGGCGCGATGCTTGCACCGAAGAAGGCGCAGATCACAACGATGGCGACGACGACGAACGCCAGGACCATGGCGACCGACATGGTGGCGCGCGGCGCGCCCTCCGGCTTTGCGCTGTCGAGGTGCAGGCTCATGACTGGACCGCGCCGAAACGGATGCGTGGATCGATCAGGGTGTAGATCACGTCGACCACCAGGTTGATGATGACCACGAACAGCGCGAAGACCAAAGTCGTGCCCTGGATCAGAGGGATGTCGCGCTTCTGCACCGCATCGACGATGAGGGAGCCGAGGCCCGGCAGGGCGAAGGTCACCTCGACATAGATGGCATTGGCGAGAAACCCGATGACGATGAGCCCGCCTGCCGTGACGACGGGAATGAGCGCGTTACGCAGGATGTAGGCAAGAGTGATGCGCATGGCGCTCATCCCGCGCGCCCGGGCGAAGGCGACATAGTCGCGGTCCATCACCTCGATCATGGATGCACGCGTGATCTTGACCACGATCGCCATGATCGACAGGGCGAGGGCGAGCGAGGGCAAGGTGAGATGCCAGAACCGGTCGAGGAATCCGCGCCCCGCGCCGAAGGTCGGGAACCAGCCCAGCACCACGCCGAAGACATAGAGCAGGAAAATGCCGGTGACGAAAGCGGGCGAGGAGATGCCGAACACGCCGAACATGACGACGAAGCGGTCCAGCCGCCCGCCGCGCTTGAACGCCGCGAGCATGCCGAGGAGGATTCCCGCGGTCAGCACGATCACCGTGCTGACGAGGCAGAGATAGACCGTGACACCGGCGCGCTCCTTGATCGAGCTCAGGACCAGCCGGTTGCCGTTGATGGAGCGCCCCAGGTCGCCCTGCAGCACCTGCCCCAGCCACTTGCCGTATTGGACGATGAAGGGATCGTTGAGATGATAACGCTCGCGCAGATTGGCGAGTGTTTCCGGATCGGACGGCCGCGTGCCGAGCAAAGCGCGCACCGGATCGCCGGGCGCCAGATGGACCAGCGAAAAGATGCCGAAGGAGATGATGAGCAACAGCGGGATGGCGATCGCCAGCCGCATCAGGATCAGGCGGGCGACGCCCGACCGGATCATCGCGCCGCCTTCACGTAGCGGTCGAACCACGCAATGATGCGTCGCGTCTTGTCGAGACGGTGAGCACGCTCCTGAAATCCATGACCCTCGCGCGGATAGACCACCAGCTCGGCGGGAACGCCGCGCTCCAGCAAGGCGCTGTAGAACTCCTGGCCCTGGCCGAGCGGTGTGCAGCGATCCAGCTCGCCATGGACGATCAGGGTCGGCGTCGTGGGTTTGTCGAGGCGGAACAAGGGCGACCGGTCGATGGCGAGCTTGCGGAACCGCTCGTCCTTGAGCGCGCCGCCGACGATGAACTCGCCGAAATCGTGATTGCAGGAATAATGGCAGCTCCATTGGTTGGAGATGCCCGAGACCATGATTGCGGCCTTGAAGCGGTTGGTGCGCGCGACCGCCCAGGCCGTCATATAACCGCCATAGCTGGCGCCCGTGACGCCGAGCCGGTTGGCGTCAGAGAAGCCCTCGGCGATGCAGTGGTCGATGCCGGTCATGATGTCGTCCCACTCCGCGCCGCCCGGATCGCCGATATTGAGCCGCGAGTAAGGCTGGCCCCAGCCGGTGTTGCCCCGATAGTTCGGCAGGAACACTGCATATCCGGCCGCGACTTCGTGCAGCGCGAAGCCTGGATTGAAGGCGTGCTTGGCGGACCAGGTTGGCCCGCCATGAATGTCGACAATCGTCGGCAGCGGGCCGGGCTTGCGGTCCTTTGGCAACAGGACGAGGGCTTCCAGGGCAAGGCCGTCTTTGCCCTTCCAATGCACCTCGCGCACTTCGGGATAGTCGGCGTAATCCTTCATGATCGTGGCATTCAGCGACGTCACCGGCGACCAGTTCGCGTTGGGCGAGACATTGAACACGATCTCCGGTGGCGCACCGACGGCTTCGCGGATGGCGGCGAAGCCTTTGCTGTCCGGCGCGGGCGAGATGGCGGCGAGGAAGCTGTTGGGGCCGATGACGGCGTCCTCGCGCCGGATCCATTCGAAGGTGCCGTCGAGGCGCGCCACGCCATAGGTGGAGCCAAGGCGCGACCAGCCGGCGAACCACAGGCTCTCCTCGTCGCGCCAGGACAGGGACGAGATGTTGGATTGCCGGTCCGCTGCCAGCGACGTGACCTTGCCGGTGGCGAGGTCGAGGATGCGCATTTCGCCGGCCACCAGGCCACGATCGCTCGACCAGCCTTCGAGAAAGGCGACACGCTTGCGGGCGGGCGAGGCGGCCGGCCCCTGCAATTGCCACGGTGATTCATGCAGGATCGTGACGGCACGCGTCGCGAAATCGACCCGCGCGAGCTTGGAATGATACCAGCCGCGCTCGCTCGCATCGGCGGAGACCAGGGCCATGGCCGCTTCATCGCCGAACAGGTTGAACTCCCAGATCGTCGCGTCGTGCGGTCCGACCTCGACGGCCCTGCCGTCCGACACCGAAACCTTGAACAAGCGCCGGCGCGCATCGGTTGGATTGGTGATGGCGGGATCTTCCGTTCCGTCCCACCAGATACGCACCGCGCCGTTGGTCGCGCCGCCATCGAGCCCGCGATCGGCGGCGAGCACGATGAGAGCGGTGCCATCGCTGGTCCAGCGCATGTCTTCGATCGTGCCGGGAATGTTGCCCAGCGGCCGCACGGTTCCTGCGTCGAGGATGAACAGGTCGGCCTTGCCGCGGATGGTTCGATCCGAGGCGAAGGCGAGGCGATCATCGACCGGCGAAAAGCACGGCGAATGATCGCCGTTTGGACCATGCGTCAGTTGCGTGGCCGCGCCGTCGAGTTCGTAGCGCCAGATGCGGCTCTGATAGCTTTCGTTGGCATCGCGGCCGGCCGGCCGGATTGCGGTGGCGAGCGCCTGGCCGTTGCGATGAAAGGAAATATCGGACGGAAACCGGACACGGTCGAGCCGGCCGACCACCTCTGCAACCTTGTCCATGTTCGGACTCACGCTGTTGAACGGAATTTGCCGCCGAAGACTCGCCGGCAAGGAAGGGGTCGCGGTTGCCCGCGACCCCTTGTGCCGCCTATTTCAGGCCGAAGCCCCGGATGGCCCAGGGAATGTTGTACCAGAACGCGCTGTAGCCGGTCAGCTTGTATTTGTTGCTGATCGCCATGGCGGATGCCGGCCAGAAGATCGGCACCAGGGCCGCGTCCTCGTTCACGATCGTGAAGACCTGCTTCAGCGCCTCGCCGCGTTCCTTCGGATCGGACTTCTGGTTCGCGACGCTGAGCGCCTTGTCGACCTCGGCGTTCTTGAAGTTGGAACCGTTCATGCCGTCCTTCGCGGCATTGGCCGAATCATAGAACAGGTAGGGGTAGTTCGCCGCGTCAGCAAAGTCCGGGTAGTAGGCCATAATCTGCATGCCCAGGTTCTCGTGCCGGAAGTAGCCCGACAGCCAGGTGTTGTCGTCGACCTCCTGCACCTTCATGGTGATGCCGATCTGCTTCAGGTTCTGCGACACGCTCTGCAGGATATTGACTTGATAGGGATCGGCCGTGTTGCCGGGCACGGAGATTTCGAAACCGCTGGGGTATTTTGACTGGGCCAGCTCCGCCTTCGCCTTCTCGAGGTCGAACTGATAGCCTGGCAGGGTGGCATAGAACTTCCGCACCTCGTCGGGCGGCATGATGCCGGCCCACATCTCCGGCGGATTGAGCGCGGTCGCGGCCTCGCCGTTGCCCTTCAGCAGCGCCTTCACCAGGCCCTCGCGATCGACCGCATAGGAGATCGCCTTGCGCACATGGATGTCGTCGAACGGGGCGGCCGTCTGATCCATGGTCAACAAGAAGATGCCGAGCGACGGCGCGGTGATGACATCGACGTTGCCGAGAGCCTTCCACTGGTCGATGTCGGAGATCGCCAGATCGAAGGTACCCTCGATATCGCCGTTCTGAGCAGCAAGCAGGCGGGTCTGCCGGTCGGGAATGGAGGAGAACACAATACGCTTGGCGACCGGCTTTGGCCCCCAGTAGTCGTCGCGCGCTTCCACTACGGCCCGATCGGCGGGCACGAATTCAACCAGCTTGTAAGGCCCGGTGCCGAGCGGCAACACCTCGGGCGAGCCGATGTCCTCCGGAGACCCCTCGAGCTGCTTCTTGCTGAAGATGAAACCAGCCATATGGGCTGGCGTGTACTGGAATTGCACGTTCGGCGATTTCAGCTTCACCGTGACGTCGCTGTCGCTGCTGGCCGTTACGGTGTCGACCGAGCTGAAGAAGGCGGCCAGCTGCGACCCGGACTTCGGATTCATGTGGTACTGGAACGAGGCTACGATATCGTCGACGGTGAGCGGCGAGCCGTCTCCGAAGGTAACGCCCTTGCGCAGCGTATAGACATAGCTCGTGTCGTCCGTCTGCTTCCAGGATTCGCAGATCGCCGGCTGCAGCGAGAGATCGTCGCCGAAGGCGAGCGGCCCTTCCTGGACCAGTGACATGATGGCGCCCACATAGGTACTCCAGGCGCGCGGCACGAACATCGTGTCCTTGACAGACGGCAACGCCCAGCGGACCTCGTCGATTGGTTCCTGTGCGCTTGCCCGGATCGCGCGGCTCATCATCATGACCGACGTTGCCGAGCCCGCCATGAACAGGCGGCGCGTAATGTGCGCGTGCATGATCACCTCCCTGTTTTTTTATGTGACAAATAGTTTTGATAGAAGCGCAGGTTGAGTCAACATCGATGCGGGTGGAGCCGAATCCCATCGGACTCCATCATGGCGCGAAGATTCCGGAGCAAACAGGGAAAACACCATGAAAAGCAACATGCCGCGCAATTGTATCATAACAACATTCTCGATCGTCGCCGCCGATCTCGCGACCGGCGATCTGGGCATCGCGGTCGCCTCGAAGTTCCTCGCCTGCGGCGCGGTCGTGCCTTGGGCCAGCGCCGGCGCGGGCGCTGTGGCGACGCAGAGTTTCGCCAATACCGCCTATGGTCCGGATGGCATCAAGATGATGCGCGACGGCCTGTCGGCTGAGCAAACGCTCGCGCGACTGCTGGTGGATGATCCGGATCGCGACCTGCGGCAGGTCGGACTGGTCGATGCACGCGGCGGGGCGACGGCACATACCGGTCCCGGCTGCCACGCCTGGCGCGGGCACCATGTCGGTGACGGCTTCACCTGCCAGGGCAACATCCTGGTCGGGCAGGAGACGGTCGATGCCATGGCCGCCACGTTCCGCGCGGCCAAGGGCGAGCTGTCCGGCCGCCTTGTGAGCGCACTCGCCGCTGGCGAGAAGGCGGGCGGCGACAAGCGCGGCAGGCAGGCCTCGGCCGTCTATATCGTGCGGCCGAAGGGCGGCTATGGCGGCATGAACGACGTGCTAGTCGATCTGCGCGTCGACGATCATCCCGAGCCGGTGACCGAGCTGCGCCGGCTGCTCGATCTGCGCGATCTTTATTTCGGCACCAGCCCAGCGGAGGAGAAGATACGCATCGAGGGAATGGTACTGCTCGACCTCAAGCGGATCATGAAGCGCGCCGGTCACTATCGCAGCGAAGAGACGGCGCAGTGGGACGATGCGACCGCGAAAGCCTTGGATACGTTCATCGCCTCGGAGAACTTCGAGGAACGCGTCGATCTCAAGGCCCGCACCATCGACGCGCCAGTGCTCGCGCATCTGCGCCGCATGTTCGGTTAGCCAGAGGAAGGTGCGCTGTTGGATAGCCACGCGCGGCTGTGCATCTGCAGGCGACCGGCGGTCGATTTCGTGCTGCGGAAGGTCGCTCCGAAGCGATCGGCGTGATCCGAGCCTGATCGGCTTCGCGTCCCAGGCGATGGCGCTGCCGCCGCACGCGACCGGCGGGCGCTTTCGACGACCCGCGCACGGTAGAAGCTGGCGCGATAGACGGCGATGGGATCAATCGTGCCGCCATCATCGAGCCGTGGTTCGTCTCGACGTCCGTGCGGAAGCCGGCATCAAGATTTCGGACGCCGGGATCACCTTATCCCGGCTCCCGCCCAGCGTCTTGTGGTCGCCAAGCGGGGGGCTGGGTATGGGCGCGGCGGATCAGGCTTTCGATCGGTGACGTTGGTGTGACTGGTCCAGCACGGCGAGATAGTTACCGAAAAGATATCTTGATCCCATCGGCGCTCGGGGGAACAGTTGGGGCCGCTCGATGTTCGCGTCACGCTGGATTGGGGGTGTGAGGTGAGCCTTCACAGTGGAGTGGTCGGGCAACCGCTCAACGACTTGGCCGAGTTCGATCTGAGCAGGCGGCAGCCGGCAGAGGTGGCACGGCTGTTCGCTCGCTGGAAGGAGCAGCGCAGGTTCCTTCAAGAGAACCAACCCCCCGCAAGTGCCCGAAGAGGCGGCGGGCCGGGGATAATGCCCGTCGTCCGCGGTGCGACGGTGCGGGAGGCCACGTCTCCGCCGCCCGTTACGCGGCCGGCACCCGTTACGCGGCCGGCGCCCGTTACGCAGCCGGCATCCGGATCCATCCGATACAGCGCGCCGTTCGCCGCCGTCCTCGTCACCGATGTTGATCACTCGATTGCCGACCGTCTCAAGACGTTGAGATTCAACCCGGCCGAAGCGGCGCCCGTCCACGCCGCAAGGCGCCGGGTGAAGTCGCATTGGGTGTTCGCCGGCGGGGCTTGCATGCTGGCAGTGGCGGTCTCTGCCGCACTATTCTGGCAACAGGCGGCACCACCAAAGATCGCCTTGACGCGATCCGACATCGGGACAACGCCGGCCGCCCCTTCGAGAGCGGTCCACTCCGACATTGCATCGGCAAAGGGCGAGGCGCCAACGGCCAATCACTCTGCTCGCGCACGGTTGGCAGCACCGGTCCCGACGGAAATTCCGACGGCGGCGCGCCTCATTCCGGCGGCAATCGAGCCGCCCGTGCAAACGGCATTGCCGGTGCAGGAAGCGATCGATGCGGCGCTGATGCGAGCGATGCCGTCGGCCAGCGACGTGGCGCAGATCAGCCCCAAGCTGAAGCCTCGGCTGGCGGCAGTTCGGACGGCAAACAAAGCGCCGGCTGCGCAAAAGGCGGCGGCGCCAATCAAGCTGTTGTCCCTGCCTGCGCCGACCGAAATCATGTCGGCGCAGGAGGCCGGCGTCGAGAACCCAGCGACTGCGACCATCGATGTTCCGGCATCCATTCTGCCGCCACCGCTGCCGCAGACGGTCGCAATCTCTGACACGCCTCCCGCGACTTTGGACATGCGCGGCGACGACAAGACGGGCTTCGGCGGCAATACGGGCGATCAAGCGCCGAGAGTGAGCAGAGCCGACAATAGCGGAGGGACAAGTCCGGGCGCCCAGGATGGCGGCACCGGCGGTTCAGGTGATGGCGCGGGCGATAGCGGCGGCTCCGGCACAGCCGGCGGCGCGGGCGGCAATGCAGGCAGCGGTGGTTCTGGTGCCACGGGTGGGAGCAGCGACGGATCGGCAGCCGGCTCCGGTGGCGCGGGTTCGGGCGATGCAGGCTCAGGTGGCACGGGCTCGGGTGGCGCGGGTTCGGGCGATGCAGGCTCAGGTGGCACGGGCTCGGGTGGCGCGGGTTCGGGCGATGCAGGCTCAGGTGGCACG
>Ga0111539_10000801_pt1 | contig 40972 bp, 43 predicted proteins | sample RhiMethybrSRZTD1_FD_79667 | JGI IMG/M metagenome (GOLD analysis project Ga0111539, IMG submission 79667) | Populus rhizosphere microbial communities from Tennessee, USA - Rhizosphere MetaG P. TD hybrid SRZTD1 (version 2) (version 2) | ecosystem: Host-associated > Plants > Roots > Rhizosphere >... | reverse complement strand
GCCGAAATCGCCACCGTGATCGACCTGCTGGCCGTGCTCGAGCTGCGCATAGCGATCGAGAGCGAGGCCGCCGCCATCGCCGCCCGCAGGCGTACGCAGGCGCATGTCGAGACCCTGCGCTCGGCCCTCGCGCGCTTCGCCGCCGACCTCGCGGCGGGGCGCGAGACGGTGGACGCCGACTTCGCCTTCCACGCCGGCATTGCCGCGGCGACCGACAACCGCTACTTCGAGACCGTGCTCGCCTCGCTCGGCGGCAAGGCGATTCCGCGCGCCGGCCTCAAGAACCCGGAGATGGGTCCGGCCGCCCGGCTGGAATACCTCGCGCGGGTCAACCGCGAGCACGAGGACATCCTCGAGGCGATCGTGCGCGGCGACGCGGATGGCGCGCGCGCCGCCATGCGCAACCATATCGGCAACGGCCGTGAACGGCTGAAGCTGCGACAGCAGTTGTCAGACAACCAGAAAACCCCGAGGAGGAAGCCATGATCCGCCGCAGCATCCTGGGCGCGCTCGCGCTCGCCACGCTCTGCGCCATGCCGGCGCTCGCCCAGACCAAGCTCAAGTGGGCGCACGTCTACGAGGTCTCCGAGCCCTACCACCAGCAGGCGCTGTGGGCCGCCGGGGAGGTCAGGAAGCGCACCGGAGGTCGCTACGAGGTCGAGGTCTTCCCGGCTTCGACGCTCGGCAAGGAGACCGACATCAACCAGGCGCTCTCGCTGGGGACCGTGGACATCATCTATACCGGCATGGCCTTCGCCGGGCGCACGTTCCCGCCGATGTCGATCGCCTCGGGCCCGTTCATCTTCCGCGACTACGGGCATTGGGAGCGTTTCCGCGAGGGCCCCGTCTTCCGCGAGGTGGCCAAGGGCTACGAGGACAAGAGCGGGCACAAGATCGTGGGCTATACCTATTACGGGCAGCGGCACCTCACCTCCAACAAGATGGTCTCGAAGCCCGAGGACATGAAGGGAATGAAGCTGCGCGTGCCCGACGCGCCGCTCTTCGTGATGTTCCCGCGCGCGGTGGGCGCCAATCCCACGCCGATCGCCTTCGCCGAGGTGTACATGGCGCTGCAGAACGGCACCGTGGACGCGCAGGAGAACCCGCTGCCCACGATCGACGCGAAGAAGTTCTACGAGGTGCAGAAGTACATCGTGCTGACCGGGCACATCACCGAGTCGCTGGTGACCATCGTCGCGGGCCCGACGTGGGGCAAGCTCTCCGAGGCCGACCGCAAGGTGTTCTCGGAGGTGCTCTGGGAGGCCTCGAGCCGGGCCACGAAGGAGATCGCGGACGCCGAGAACCGCCTCGTGGGCGACTTCGAGAAGCGCGGCAAGACGGTGGTGAAGGTGGACCGTGGACCCTTCATCCAGGCGGTGCAGAAGGCGGTGACGGCACCCGACGCGCCGTGGCCCAGGGACCTCTACGACCGGGTCCAGGCCATTCGCTGAAGGGCGCAAACGGGCGCCGGCGCACGGTTTGGGTGGTTTTCGGGGGCGAACCGATGGTAAGTTACGTCGGTTCCAATCCCTGAAGGCTCGCATGATGAAACATCCGCTGCTTGCCCTTGCGCTCGCGGCCACGCTTCCCTGCGCCGCGCAGGACGCGAATACGTGGCTCGAATCGCAGAACCTCGATGCCCTCGAGCTGAAGACGGTCGAGGACCTCGAAATCGCCGTGGCGCGCAACAAGGGCGCAAAGGACCCGAAGACGGGCGAGGACCGCGTGGTCATCCTCTTCAAGGGCAAGCCCGTGTGGCAGTCGAATCCCAAGGAGACCGACCCGGGCTCGAAATGGACGCTTCATTCGGTCGGCCGCGACCTGAACGGCGACGGCAAGCCCGACATGCACTTCTCCAGCCACAGCGGCGGCCCGCAGTGCTGCACCACGCATCACGTGCTGACCCTGAAGCCCCGGGTGCAGCGCCTGGCCGCCTACTCGGCGGGCAGCGTCGGCGGCGGCGAGTTCATCGACGTGGCCGGGCGCAAGGTGCCGGTGATGATCTCCGCGGACGACTCCTCGGCCAACGCGTTCGCGCCCTACGCCAATTCCTACTTCCCGGTGATGATCCTGGAGGTGGGCAACAAGGGGCGCCTGCAGTTCGCGAAGGACATGATGCAGTCGAAGCTGCCGGGCCAGCCGCCGCCGGTCTGCGCAACGCCGACCGCGGCCGCGAACCCGTGGCTGAAGGAGCGCTGCGGCGAGTACACCGGAGCGCGCCGCACCGAGCGCACCAAGCAGATCAAGTCGCGCCTCGAGACCATCAAGTCGAGCCGCTCGGCCGACAAGCTCAAGTGGGAGGACTACTTCGAGAACGGCGTGCTGGCCGCGGTCTCGGCCGAGATGAACCGCTTCACCTACACCGGCCACGGCAACGCCGCGTTCAACTGGCTCGAGCAGATCTGGCCCGGCAACGACGCGGTGAAGGTGAAGTTCATCCAGACGCTGCGCCAGACACAGGCCAAGAGCGCCTTCGCCGCCGACATCCAGAGCCTCGCCTCCGACTACCGCTGACAACTCGACGCTCCGCTCGGGGCGTACGTCAACCGCCCAGCGCAGATGCCGCAGAAAAGGGCAGATGCCGCGGAGGAAAACCGATGGGGGTGTCGAGCGAGCGCGGGCGGGATCGCAATCGTTGGCGAGCGTGAGAGGAAGGGCAGAACCAGGGCGTTGAGACTTGGAATCGTGGCATCGCGATGCTGCACGTTTACGCGCCTTACCGGCCTGCCGTTGCTTCTCCTCGACGACTCGCCAAAGAGTCGCGATCATCCATCGTTCGCCCGAACACACCCGCTTTCTCTGCGGCATCTGCCCTTTTCTGCGGCATCTGCGCTGGGCGGTTGACGTACGCCCCCAGCGGAGCGCAAGAACTCAGGCGGTGGTCCGGTGGGAAGGCGAGCCGGCGCGCAGCAGCCGCGTGATCGCCGCAGCGGGCATCGGTCGCGACAGCAGGTAGCCCTGCGCGCGGAAGCACCCCAGGCGCTTCAACTCGGCGACCTGCTCCTCGGTCTCCACCCCCTCCGCGATCACGTCGACACCCAGGCTGCGCGCCATCGCGACGATCGCGGTCACGATCGCCGCATCGTCCGGGTCGATGGTGAGGTCGCGCACGAACGACTGGTCGATCTTCACCGTGTCGATCGGCAGGCGCTTCAGGTACGCGAGGCCGGAGTAGCCGGTGCCGAAGTCGTCGATCGCGATGCCCACGCCGAGTGCGGCGATCTGGTCGATCGCCTCGCGCGCCTCGCCGGCGCCCTCGACGATCACGCCCTCGGTCACCTCCAGCTCGACCAGCGAGGGGTCCACGCCGGTCTCCTCGAGCAGGCGGCGCAGGCGGTCGGCGAAGCTCGGGCGCGCGAGCTGGTTGGCCGAGACGTTGACCGCCATGCGCAGCGGGCGGCCCTCGGCATGCCACGCGCGCGCCTGGCGCAGCGCCTCGCGCAGCACCCATTCGCCGATCGGCACGATGAGGCCGGAGTCCTCGGCCACGGCGATGAACTCGCCCGGGGACACGAGGCCATGGTCCGGGCGGTTCCAGCGGATCAGCGCCTCGACCCCGGTGATGGATCGATCGCGCAGGTCGTGCAGCGGCTGGTAGTGCAGCTCGAACTCGCGGTTCTCGATCGCCCGCCGGAGCGCGTTCTCGAGCGTGAGCCGCTGCTGCGCAGCGACGTTCATGTGCTGCGTGAAGTACTGGAAGTTCCCGCGCCCCGAGTCCTTGGCGAAGTACATGGCGGTGTCGGCGTTGCGCATCAGCGTCTCGGCGTCCGCGCCGTCGCCGGGGTAGAGGCTGATGCCGATCGAGGCGGCCACGTGCAGGTCGTTGCCCTGGAGGTGGAACGCGTTGCCCAGGACCTCGAGGATCTTCGAGGCGACGGCCGAGGCGTCGGCGCTCGACTCGAGCGAGGGGATCACGATCACGAACTCGTCGCCGCCCACGCGCGAGACGGTGTCGCCCTCGCGCACGCAGGCGAGGATGCGGCTCGCCACCGACTGCAGCAGCCGGTCGCCGAGCTGGTGGCCGAGCGAGTCGTTGATGTTCTTGAAGCGGTCGAGGTCGATGAACAGCACCGCGAGCTGGACCTGGTTGCGGTGCGCCTGGGCGATCGCCTGCTGGATGCGGTCGCGCAGCAGCACGCGGTTGGGCAGGCCCGTGAGCGCGTCGTGGTGCGCCATGTGCGCGATGCGCTGCTCGGCGATCTTGCGGTCGGTGAGGTCCATGGCCACGCCCACGATCCGCTGGGCGCGCTTCGTCTTCGCGTCGCGGTGCACCTGCGCGCGGTTGGCGACCCAGTGCACCGAGCCGTCGGGCCAGACGACGCGATAGTCGATCTGGAAGTCGGCGCCCTGCCGCACGGCGTGGCGCACGGTGGCGAAGAAGAGGTCGCGGTCGTCGGGGTGCAGCGACTTCTGCAGGTCCCTGTAGTCGAGCATCGGGGCGTCGGGGTCGCGGCCGAAGAGCACGGCGAGGCCGTCGGAGTAGCTGAAGCGGTCGGTCTCGGCCTCCCAGTACCACATGCCCATCTGCGCCGCCTCCATGGCCAGGCGCAGGTGGCTCTCGCTCTCGCGCAGGGCCGCCTCCGCTTCCTTGCGGCGGCTGATGTCGGCGATCGTGACCATGGAGCCGTTCACGTGGCCATCGGCCCCGTAGAGCGGCGCGATGGTCATCGAGACCTCGACCAGGCTGCCGTCGCGGCGCATGCGCTGGGTCTCCTCGAGGATGATCGACTCGCCCTGCATCGCGCGCTGGCGCATGCCCTCGGTGGTCGCCTTCAGGTGCGGCGGCACGATCGAGGTCTTGGTGTTCAGCACCTCGTGCTCGGTCCAGCCGAACAGCCGCTCGGCCGCCGGGTTCCACATGGTGATGACCGTGTCCACGTCGCGCGCGATGATCGCCAGGGGAGAGGCGTGGATCACCGCGCGCAGGCGCTCCGCGTTCTCGAGGGTGCTGGCCTCCAGGGCCTTGCGGTCGGTGATGTCCACCAGCACGCCCACGATGCCGGCCACCGCGCCGGAGGGATCGTAGAACGTCGCCTTGTTGAACAGGACCTCGCGCCGCTCTCCCGCCTTGCCGTGCACCACGTCGGCCTCGTAGACCTGCGCCCCGGGCGACTTGAGCAGCGCCTTGTCCGCGGTGAACGAGCGGTCGGCGATCTCCGGCGTCGCGATCTGGAACACCGTGCGGCCGATGATCTTCGCGCGGGGCTTGCCCGCGTACTCCTCGAAGGCGGCGTTGCACCCGAGGTAGCGCCCGTCGGCGTCCTTGTAGAAGACCGGGTTGGGCATCGCCTCGATCAGCTGCTGCGTGAAGGAGAGCTGCTTGCGCAGGTCGTCGGTGGCGCGCCGGGCGAGCGCCACGGCCTCGTTGCGGGCGCGTGCGATGCCGCGAAGAATCCCGTAGAGCATGAGCGAGAGGACGAGGCCGCCGAACAGGACCAGCAGCGGCAGCGGGCGCGCGAACGGGCTCGCTCGCGGCGGCCCGTCGAACTCCAGCAGCCACTGGCGTCCGCCGACCACGAGGTCGTGGGCATGGGTGGGCCGCCACTCGTACAGCGCGAGGTCGCTGTCCGGTCGCGGAGGGCCCGGCGTGGCGTAGAACAGCGTATCGAGAGACGGGGGCTGGGTCGCGCCGAGGTTGCCGCGGTCGTGGATGCGGATCTGCAGCCCGCTTGCCATGGGCTCGGCCATCATGCCGGCCATGAGGTCGTCGACGCGCAGCACGACGTTCACGAAGCCGACGAGGTGCTGGCGCCGCTGCGCCACGGTGTTGGGCCGCGCGATCGAATACACCGGCAGGTACATCACCAGCCCGTAACTGGCTCCGGATTCCTGCACCAGCTTGTACTTGCCCGTGAAGATGGGGCTGCCGGTGTCGCGCGACTTTTCGGCCGCCTCGCGCGCTCCCCGGCGCGTGAGCAGATCGAGGCCGAAGGCCGCCTCGTTGCCCTTCAGGGGCTCCACGTAGTCGACCACCCAGTATTCCGGGCGATCGCCGGGGGGCCGGATGCTGAACTCCTTGTAGCCACTCTCGACGAGGGAACGGTCGTGGCGAACCATGGTCACGTACCCCTCGCGCTCGGCCGCACGCACGCGGCGCACGAACTCCACGGCCTGGACGCCGGGCAGGCGCTCGCCCAGCTCGAGCGCGGTCACATAGCTGTGGAACTCGAGGCGCGTGAGGTTGGGCTCGTGGTTGGCGAGGGCGTCGAGGCCGTAGAGCAGGTCGATGTAGCGCTGGACCCGGCGCTCGATCAGGTGGGTCGCCACCGCCGCCTGGCTGGCGAATTCGGCCCGCGCCTCGCCTTCGGCCTGCCGCCCCACCACGAACCAGCCAGCCAGAGTCGCGCCCACGCCCAGGGCGAGGACGGCGATTGCGACGCTTTGTTGCCGGAGGGTGTTGATCATGCCGGGCGATGGGCGCGTCAAGCTAGAATAGCGGTTTTTCCGCGGCCCCCTGTAGCCGTTTCCCGTGTCCCTGATCGTCCAGAAGTACGGCGGCACCTCCATGGGCAGCCCCGAACGCATCCGCGAGGTCGCGCGGCGGGTCGCCCGCTTCGCCCGTGAGGGCCACCAGCTGGTCGTCGTGCCCTCCGCAATGGCAGGCGAGACCAACCGCCTGCTGGCGCTCGCCCGCGAGGTCCATCCCGAGCCCAGCCCGCGCGAGCTCGACGTGATCGCATCCACCGGCGAGCAGGTCTCCATCGGCCTGCTGGCGCTGGCGCTGCAGCGCCAGGGGCTCGAGGCGCGCAGCTATACCGGTTGGCAGGTCCCCATCCTCACGGACGCGGCCTACGCGAAGGCACGCATCCTCCACATCGAGGACTCGCGCATGCGCGCCGACCTGGCGGCCGGCCGCGTGGTCATCGTCGCCGGCTTCCAGGGCATCGACGAGCTGAACAACATCACGACGCTCGGCCGCGGCGGCTCGGATACGACGGGGGTCGCGCTCGCCGCCGCGCTCAAGGCCGACGAGTGCCAGATCTACACCGATGTGGACGGCGTATACACCACCGACCCGCGCATCGTGCCCGAGGCGCGGCGCCTGTCCACCATCACTTTCGAGGAGATGCTCGAGCTCGCTTCGCTCGGCTCGAAGGTGCTGCAGATCCGCTCGGTCGAGTTCGCGGGCAAGTACAAGGTGAAGCTCCGGGTGCTGTCGTCGTTCACGGACGTCGAGTCGACCGACATGGGCACCCTCATCACGTTCGAGGAAGAAGAGAACATGGAACAGGCCATCATCTCCGGCATCGCGTTCAACCGCGACGAAGCCAAGATCACCGTGCTGGGCGTGCCCGACAGGCCCGGCATCGCCTTCGCCATCCTGGACCCGATCGCCCAGGCCAACATCGACGTGGACATGATCATCCAGAACGCCTCGATCGAGGGGCTCACGGACTTCTCGTTCACCGTGCACCGCAACGAGTACAAGCGCGCGATGCAGATCCTCGAGTCGAAGGTGCAGCCGGCCATCGGGGCGCGCGGCATCGTGGGCGACGACCGCATCGCCAAGGTCTCGCTCGTGGGCATCGGCATGCGCACCCACGCGGGCATCGCCTCGAAGATGTTCGGCACGCTCGCGCGCGAGGGCGTCAACATCCAGATGATCTCCACCTCCGAGATCAAGACCTCGGTGGTGGTCGACGAGAAGTACATGGAGCTCGCCGTGCGCGTGCTGCACCGCGAGTTCGCGCTGGACAAGGAGCCGACGCTGGAGCGAATGACTCCGTGAAGCGCGCGCTCCTCTCCGCCCTGCTGATGTTCGCCGCCGTGGCCCAAGCCCAGGAAGATCCCTACCTCTGGCTCGAGGAGGTCACCGGCGACAAGGCGCTCGCGTGGGTGAAGGAGCAGAACGCCGTCACCCAGCCCGCCATCGAATCGAGCCCCGGCTTCAAGTCCCTGCACGAGCGGCTGCTCGGCATCTACAACTCGCGCGACCGCATCCCGCAGGTCAAGAAGCGCGGCAGGTGGCTCTACAACTTCTGGCAGGACGAGCGCAACCCGCGCGGCGTGCTGCGGCGCACGACCCTAGACGAGTACCGCAAGAAGGAGCCCGAATGGGAGACGATGATCGACATCGGCGCCCTCTCGGCCGAAGAGAACGAGAAGTGGGTCTACAAGGGCATCACCTGCCTCTATCCCGAGTACCAGCGCTGCATCGTGTCGCTCTCGCGCGCGGGGGCGGATGCCGTGGAGATCCGCGAGTTCGACGTCGAGACCAGGAAGTTCGTGAAAGACGGCTTCCGCGCCTCCGAGTCGAAGGGCGGCGTGGCATGGCGCGACGCCAACAGCCTCTACATCTCCCGCGACTTCGGCCCGGGCACGACCACGCGCTCGGGATATCCCCGCCTCGTGAAGGAGTGGGCGCGCGGCACGCCGCTCTCCTCGGCGGCGCCCGTCTTCGAGGCGAAGGAGGAGGACATCGGCGCGTGGCCGATGGTCGTCAACGACACCGACCGCCAGTACGACCTCGTGACGCGCGCGATCGAGACGCGCGTGAGCGAGACCTACATCCGCCAGGGCTCGCGCTGGGTGCACATCGAGACCCCCAGGGACTCGGACGTGTCCGTGTTCGACGGCATGCTGGTCGTGCGCCTGCGCAGCGACTGGCGGCCCACCACCCGCACCTACCGGGCGGGCTCGCTCATCGCCATCAACCTCGACATGTTCCTCACCGGCCGGCGCGACTTCGAGATGGTCTTCGAGCCGGCGCGGCGCGTCTCGCTGCAGGACTACACGCCCACGAAGAACTTCCTGTTGCTCGACGTGCTGGACAACGTGAAGGGCCGCGTGGTCGAGGCGCGGCGCCTGGGCGGGCGCTGGCAGCTGCGCGAGGTGGCGGTGCCGGAGGCGGCCTCGATCGGGCTCTCGGCCGTGGACCGCGACGACAACGACGACTACTGGCTCACGGTCACGAGCTTCGTCCAGCCCACCACGCTCTACCTCGCGACCGCCGGCGGCAATGCGCGCGAGAAGATGAAGTCGCTGCCCGCGTTCTTCGACGCCAAGGGGCTCGCCGTCGAGCAGGCCGAGGCGACCTCGCGCGACGGCACGCGCATTCCCTACTTTGTCGTTCGCCGCGAGACCACGAAGCTCGATGGCAACAACCCCACGATCCTCTACGGCTATGGCGGGTTCGAGATCTCGATGACGCCCAACTACAGCGGCACCATCGGCGCCGGCTGGCTGGAGCGCGGCGGCGTCTGGGTGCTCGCCAACATCCGCGGCGGCGGCGAGTTCGGGCCGGCATGGCACAGCGTGGCCAAGCGCGATGGCCGGCACCGCGCGCACGAGGACTTCATCGCCGTGGCCGAGGACCTCATCCGACGCGGCGTGAGCAGCCCGAAGAAGCTCGGGATCATGGGCGGCAGCCAGGGGGGGCTGCTCGTCGGCGCCGCCTTCACCCAGCGCCCGGACCTCTTTCGCGCGGTGGTGAGCACCGTGCCGCTGCTCGACATGAAGCGCTACCACAAGCTGCTCGCGGGAGCCTCGTGGATGGGCGAGTACGGCAATCCCGACGATCCCAAGGACTGGGACTTCATCTCCAAGTACTCGCCGTACCAGAACGTGGAGAAGGACCGGAAGTACCCGAAGGTGCTCTTCTCCACGTCCACGCGCGACGACCGGGTGCACCCCGGCCACGCGCGCAAGATGTTCGCGAAGATGAAGGAGCAGGGGCACGACGTGATGTACTTCGAGTACCTCGAGGGCGGCCATGCCGCCGGCGCGCTCCCCGCCCAGCAGGCCTACACCTGGGCGCTCATCTACACCATGTTCTGGAACGAGCTGGGCTAGCCGGCTTCCCTAGATCGCGTGCGCGCGCTGCAGGCGCCCGAACCAGATCTTGGCGCCGACGGCCACCGCGATCGTCCACACGGTCGCAGCCACCACGATCCAGATGTTGAACTGGCGTCCGGTGCTCATGGCGGCACCGACCTGGTCGCCGATGAACGAGGTGCCCAGCATGCCGGGGGCCATGCCGAAGATCGTCCCGAGCGCGAGGTCGGTCCATTTGATGCGCAGGGCGCCGGCCACGATGCTCTCCACGGTGAAGGGCGCCACCGGCAGCACGCGCAGCGCCATCACGGCGACCAGCCCGCGCTTGCGCAGCAGCTTGGCGGTCGGCGCGAAGCGCGGCCCGGCCCAGCGCTTGACGCGTTCCTCGTTGAGCTGCCGGCCCACGAACCAGCCCACCAGCGCTGCGATCACCACCCCGCCGATCGAGAGCAGCCATCCGTAGATCGGGCCGAATGCCACGGCCGCGGCCACGATGATGATCTGGCGCGGGAACATCACGAAGCTTGCCGGCGTGAAGGCGATGAGGATGGCGATGGGGGCCCACCAGCGGCTCGAGAACGCCTCGACCCACTCGACCGAGCGTTCCAGGGTCACTACCTCGGAGAGTGGCGTGAACTTCCACAGCCCCGCGAGCACCAAGGTGAGCACGATGCCGGCGGCGATGAAATGGACCAGGCGATTGGAGGCGATATGGCGGACCATGCTGTGATGGACCGGCCGGGCACGCAGATGTTCGCGACGAGGCACGGGTGCTGAAGGCGATTCTCGATTTCTTCGACCAGAACCTCGCGCCGTCCGACAAGCCGGCGGGAAAGCCGCACACGCTGGAACTGGCTACCGCCACGCTGTTGGCGGAAGTGATGCGGCTGGAGGGCGTGGAGCCCCAGGAGCGCGCGGCGGTGCTGGAGGCGGTGCGCTCGCAGTTCCGCCTCGAGCCGGGCGAGGCCGAAGAGCTCGTGCGCCTGGCCGAGGAGGAGGCCAGGGACGCCACCGACTACTACCAGTTCACCTCGCTCATCCGCCAGAGCTACCCGCAGGAGGACCGCCAGGCGATCGTGGAGCTGCTCTGGCGCGTGGCCTATTCCGACGCCCGGCTCTCGGCCCACGAGATGCACGTGATCCGCAAGATCGCCGACCTGCTCTACGTTCCGCACTCGGCCTACATCGCCGCGAAGATGCGTGCGAAGGCAGCCGCGGGAGGGTGATCGAGGTATAATTTTGCTTCGCCGGAGAGATGCCCGAGTGGCCGAAGGGGGCGCCCTGCTAAGGCGTTATATGAGCTTAACCTCGTATCGAGGGTTCGAATCCCTCTCTCTCCGCCAGATTCCGATCGACGCCCGCCACCGCGCGGGCGTTTTTCATTCGGTCGACCCCTAACCCGGATCGCTTACCCGTGCCGCACGATCATCATTGCAACGCGGCGGCCGTCAGGGACCCGCCGGGAGGGCCGTTGTCGGTCATGTGGTTGTTGACGAGCGAGCGGATGGTCGCCCCCGCGCCATTGGTGTACCAGCCGGTCGTGTTGTTGGTGACCATGCTGTAGCTCAGCGTGACGAGCGCGGTGGAATTGGGTGCGGCGGTCGCGTCGATGCCGTAGGAGGTGCGCTGGATCGATGCGCGCGTGACGAACACCTGAACGATGGCGCCCGTCGCGTTGGAAAAGGCGACGATGCCCTCCGCGCCGCCAATGATGGCCGAATCGACGAAGCTCGCCTGCGTAGTCGCCGCGCTGTCGCAGTAGGCGTGAAGTCCCTTGAAGTTGTTGATCAGCTTGCTGTTCACGACGTCGGCATTCGTGCCGCATTCCAGCGAGATCCCGTTTACCCCGCTGTCCCTGATGGTGCTGTCGGTGATGACGACCTTGCCACTTCCGAGGACGTTCACGCCGTGCATCGGCAGGTTGGCGATCACGCTTGCCTCGATCGTCACCGAGGAAGCCCCCGCCACCTGGACGCCACTCGTGCCGCCACTACCGGCTACCGGCACGATGACGAGGTTGCGTAACGCGATCTTGAGCCCCGGGTCCGAGACAAGGATCGCGGGCCCGCCGAGAGCGACGACACTACCCACGGCACCAGGCACGGCGAGGATGGAAACGGACTTGCCTACGGTCACCGTGCCCGAGTTGAAGTTTGCCGAGTCGAGCATCCAGATCTCGCCTCCGCTCATCACCTTGGCCAGCGCTGTGGGCAGCAGGCGGCAGGGTTGCGGCAGCGTGCAGGGGTTGGCGTCGCTGCCATCGCTCGCCAGGTAGGCGCGGAAAAGCACCTGGGCGTCGGCGGCGGTGGAAAGCAGCAGGGCCGCGACGAGGGCGAGGATGCGGCAAGCGGTGGTGCGAGCGTCCATGTTCTTCTCCTTGGGATACCTCCACTTACTATGCACCCGCCCGCCAGGACCAGGTGAGTATTTACGAGACCACGATCGACTGGCCCGCCATCCGCGGCACCACCGCGGAGCAGATGCGCGACTCCATGACGGAAACTGCGCCTTGCTCGGAGAAGCGCCGCTTTCGGCAAGCCCACGGGCTACGCCATCGCCGACTGCAGCTTCCCCCAGTAGCGGCGCGTGAAGAACGCGATCGCGATCATGGCGATCACGGTGACGGCGATGATCGCCCGATTGGCGCTGCGGTCGGCCGACAGGGCCGCGGCGAGCTGGTGGCCGATGAGCACCGCGGCGATCATTCCCGGCAGCATCGCGAGCGCCACCCCCGGCAGCACGTGGCGGAGCTTCAGGCGGAGCGCCCCGAACGCGAGCGCCTCGATCACGAAGGGCGCGACCGGCAGCAGGCCGACGGTGGCGACCGCGATGAGGCCCTCCTTGCGCAGGAGCCTTCCGACGCGGGCCAGGCGCGGGCCGCCCCATTTCTCGATCTTCTCCTTGGCGGCGTAGCGCCCGATGAGATAGAGGACCAGCGTGTTCAGCAACACGCCCCCCATCGCCACCGCGAAGCCCTCGTAGGGTCCGAACGCGATCACGGCCGCCAGGGTGAGCAGCGGCCGCGGAAACATCACCACGCTCGCGGGCGTGAAGGCGAAAGCGAGCGCGAAGGGCGCCCACCAGTAGCGCGAGAAGCCCTCGACCCATCCGACGACGCGCTCGGCGGTCACGTATTCGTTGAGCGGCGTCCAGCGCCACGCGGCGGCCAGCACGAGGCTTGCCAGGACGCAGCAGGCGACGATGCGGAACAGCGGATTGCGCGAGACGTCGGCGAACCTCATCAGCCATGGACTGACGGCGCGGCGACAGGTTCCGGCTCGCGCCCCGTGGGCGCCACCAGGATGCCCGAGCCGCGTATCCTGCGCGTCATGTCCACGCTAGGCATCACGCTCGGAGCGGCCCAGGGCCTGGGCGACAAGCTGCAGTTCTCCTCCTTCCCCGAGAACCATCACCGCAATACGGGCGAGAAGGTCGTCGACGTCGACGGCGCCTGGTTCTTCGACCACAACCCCTACGTCGTCCGCGGAGTCCAGCCCGATCGGGTGGTGGACCTGTGGGCCACGCCATGGCCGGGGGCGCGCGGCATCACCCCCCAGCAGTACACGGCCCGCCCCGTCTTCTTTTCGCAGGCCGAGCGGACCGCGAGCATCTTCCAGCAGAGGGCGTTCCTGAGGCATCCGCGGCTCTACCGGTTCGAGGACCTTCCCCGCCTGGAAAAACGCGTCGTGCTGCACACCACCGGCAAGAAGATCGCGCCGCAGGTGGCGCAGGGCGAGGACGCGGCTCGTGTCCTGTCCGCGGAGATCATCGAGCACGTGCGCTCGGCCTATCGCGACCACGAGATCATCCAGGTGGGCTCCGCCGACGATGTCGATGCGGGGGTGGTGGATTGCCGCGGCATCCCGGACATCTGGGAAGTCGCGAAGATCATCGCCCAGGCCGGCATTTTCATCGGCGTCGACAGCGGTCCCTACTGGATCGCGGCCTGCTATCCGCGCATCTTCCGCAAGAAGGTGCTGATGCAGTACCCGCCGGAGTACCTGCACACCCGATTCGTCCCGATGCACGTCCTCAACCCGCACGTCCATTGGCACGACCACTCGTGCCTGTACTTCAACCGAACCCGGGACGACGCGGGCATCACCTACGCCTTCACGAAGCTGTAGGGCCGCCGCTGGTACAGTCTGCTTTCACCCAGGAGGTTCGCCGATGACCGACGCCACCCCCAACTGGCTCGACGCCCAGAAGACTTCCGAGGAAGCCATCAAGCTCGCGCGGAACGCGATGGCCGCGGAGCGGGCGACCCAGCACATCCTGATGCTGATTCTGGCCACGCTCGCCCGCACCGCCCCGCGCGAGGCCGTGGACAAGCTGCACGCGGAGTTCGAGCGCGTGCGCGACATGTCGGGACCCTCGGGCGCGGTGGCGAACGAGATCTTCGCCACCGCGCTGTCCACGCTCGAGCGCCACTCCCGCCGCGACTGATGCACCGCGGCCTCGCGCTGGCTTCGCTCGTGTTGGCGGCCGTGCCCGCCTTGGCGGCACCCGCGCGCTACAACATCGATTCCGACCATACCTATCCCAGCCTCGAGTTCCCGCACATGGGCATCTCGACGTGGCGCGGGAAATTCACGCGCACGCGCGGGAGCGTGGAGCTCGACCGGGAAGCCCGCACCGGCACGGTCGACGTGACCATCGAGGCCGACAGCATCGACTTCGGCCATCGCACCATGAACCAGGTCGCACTGAGCGCCGAGTGGCTGAACGTCGCCGCGCACCCGACCCTGCGCTACGAGGGGACCCTGCGTTTCGACGGCGATCGCCCCGCGTCGATCGACGGGAAACTCACGCTGGTGGGCGTGACCAAACCCGTGGCGCTGCGCATCGAGTCCTTCCGCTGCATCCGCCATCCGCTCTTCCGCCGCGAAGTGTGCGGCGCCGACGCTTCGGGGTCGCTGGACCGGGCGGAGTTCGGCTTGACTCAAGCGACTTCGGACGGCGCGGGCAGGATCACGCTGCGCATCCAGGTGGAAGCGCTGCAGCAATAGACGGAGAAACGCATGAACTCATTGGCCAGGCTCGCTCTCGCCATCGTCGTCGTCGCGGCCACATCCGTCGGCGCCCAGGACTATCCCTCGAAGCCCGTGCGCATCGTCGTGCCCTATCCCGCCGGTGGCGTCGCGGACCTGTTGCCGCGCACCGTGGGCGCCAGGCTCGCGGAGAAGTGGAAGCAACCCGTGGTCGTCGAGAACAAGCCCGGCGCCTCCGGCAACATCGGCATGGCCGAGGGCGCGCGCGCCGAGGCGGATGGCTACACCCTCGTGCTCGCGCCCACGGGCAACCTCACCGTGAACCAGTTCCTCTTCAAGGACCTGCCGTTCGACGTGGCGAGGGACTTCACGCCGGTCACGCTGCTCGCGACGTCGCCCAACGTGCTCGTCGTGCATCCCTCCGTGCCTGCGAAGACGTTCAAGGAGTTCATCGCCTACGCCAAGGCCAATCCGGGCAAGCTCAACTTCTCCTCGCCGGGCAGCGGCAGCGGCGCGCACCTCGCGGGCGAGCTGCTGAACGTGGAGGCGGGCATCAAGGCGGTGCACGTGCCGTACAAGGGCATGGCGCCGGCGGTGAGCGACCTCGTGGGCGGCCAGGTGCAGATGATGTTCGCGGGCATCTCGACCGCGCTGCCGCACATTCGCGCGGGCAAGCTCGTGCCGCTGGCGATCGCGAGCCCGCAGCGCTCCCCGCAGTTGCCCGACGTGCCGACGGTGGCCGAGAGCGGCATCCCCGGCTTCGACGTGACCTCGTGGTACGGCATCGTCGTGCGCGCGGGAACGCCGGCGGCGATCGTGAAGAAGCTGCACGCGGACATGGCCGAGGCGCTCGCCGCGGCCGACGTGAGGGAGAAGCTCGGCGCGCTCGGGCTCGACGCGTCCGGCAACACGCCCGAGGAGTTCCAGCGCCTCATCGCGGCCGAGAGCCGCAAGTGGTCGGAGATCGTCCGCAAGGCCGACATCAAGCCGCAGCAGTAGGCGCATGCCCTCGATCGACATCACGTACCTCAACGGGCCGGATGTCGAGCGGCTCGCCCTGACCGACGACGAGATCCTCGCCGCGGTCGATGCGGCGCTCGCGGCGCAGGGGCGGGGCGAGACGGTGATCGAGCCGCGGGTGCACCTCGTCCCCGAGACCTCCGAGATGGGCCACTTCAACATCCTGCGCGGCTACGTGAAGCCGCTGGGCGTGGCCGGGGTGAAGGTGGTCGGCGATTTCGTCGGCAACTACAAGCTGGGCCTGCCGTCCGAGATGGCGCTGCTGAACCTCTTCTCGCCCGAGACCGGCATGCCGCTGGCCGTGGTCGACGCGACGGCGATCACGGACATGCGCACCGGGGCGGTCACGGCGATCGGCGCAAGGCACCTCGCGCGCAAGTCGAGTCGCGTGCTGGGCCACATCGGCGCGCGTGGCACCGCGTACTGGAATGTGCGGCTGCTCGACCGCCTGTTCGACTTCGACGAGATCCGCGTGCATTCGCTGCGGCCCGAGAGCCGGCGCGCCTTCGGCGAGCGCCTGGCCGCCGATCTCGGCAAGCCCGTGCGCGTCACGGATGACTGGGAATCGACGGTTCGCGGCGCCGACATCGTGGTCGAGGCCTCGCGCCTGCCCAAGCCCCAGCCGCTCCTTCGAACCTCGTGGATCGCCAAGGGCGCGTTCCTGGTGCCGTACGGCACGATGAGCGCCGTGGAGCTCTCGCTCACCGACATCATGGACAAGATGGTGGTGGACGACTGGGGCCAATGCCGCAAGGGGCTGCCGTTCGGCGCCCTGCGCGCGCATGTCGACAGCGACCGACTCACGCAGGAGACCCTGCACGCCGAATTGGGGCAGGTCGTGGCGGGCGTGCGCCCGGGGCGCGAGCGCGACGACGAGACGATCCTCCTATGGCACCGCGGCCTCTCGATCACCGACATCGCGCTCGGGCACGCGCTGTTGCGCAAGGCCGAGGCGGCGGGCGTGGGCCAGCGGCTGAAGTTCGCATGATCACGTCCTTCCGCATGTACGAGGCCGTGCCATCGGCTGCGGCGGCCTGGCGCGCGCTCTTCGGGCGCGTGTTCGAGGAACTGGACCTCGACATCCGCATCATCGAGCACCGTTTCCCGCAGCCGATCGACGCACTCTGGGCGGAACCGGAGCTCTGCTGCGCGTTCATGTGCGGCTGGCCGTTCGCGCGCTCGACCGCGGGCATGCAGGCGATCGCCACGCCCGTGCCGTCGCCGCCGCGCTACGCGGGGCTGGCGCGCTATTGCAGCGACTTCGTCGCGCGCACCGAGTCCGGGTTCGAGCGCCTCGAGGACGCCTTCGGCTATCGTTTCGGCTGGATGGCCGAGAACTCGAATTCGGGGTTCAACGCGCCGCGCGCGCACCTGGCGGGTTTTGCCAACGCCGGGCGCCCGGCCCTTTTCGCGCAGTCGGTGGGCCCACTCGGCAATCCCGCGCGCACGCTCGAGGCGCTGCACGCCCGCTCCGTGGACGTGGTCGCCGTCGATGGCTTCTACCTCGACCTGGTGCGGCACCTGGACCCTGGCCGGCTGGAAAACCTTGCCGTCGTCGCCAGCACGCCGTGGATGCCCATCCCGCTGCTGGTCGCGGCACCGGCCATCGATCCCACGGTCGTGGCGCGCCTGCGCGATTACCTGCTGCAGGTCCACGACATGCCCGGGTATGCGGCGTTGCTCGAGCCCGTGCTGCTGTCGCGCTTCACTGCGCCCGACGTCGTGCTGTACCAGGTGACCGAAGGCCTGAGGGAGCGCGCGGAGCGGGCGGGGTACGCCGCCATCCGCTGACGTTCCTCTCTTCCTACATCGGTTCCGGAACGGTTCCCGGAACCGCCCGGCGCGCGGCACCCTCTCACGAAGGTGAAGGTCCGCCGCCTGCCGATCATCCTCGCCGTCGTCCTGCTCCTGCCCGTTGCGTTGCTGGGAGGGCTTCTCCTCGTAGCCCAATCGGAGTGGGCAGAGCGCTGGGTCGAGCAGCGGGTCGCGAGTGCCCTGCACCGCGAGGTCGAGCTCGAGGGCATTTCGATCAAGCTCGGCTGGCCACCGCGGATCATCCTCGCCAGGCTGCGCATCTCCAACCCCGAATGGGCACAGACACGCAACCTCATCGATGCCGAGGGGTTGTACGCGCGAGTCGCCGTGCCACCGCTCTTTCGCGGGCGCGTGGTGGTGCCGTACGTGGGAGCCTCGATGGCGACCGCGGGCCTGGAGGTGGACGGCAAGCGCGCGAGTTGGCGCTTCCGCGAGCCCAGCGGCGACGAGGAGCCCGAAAGCCGCCTGCAGCTTGGCCTCGTCTACCTGCAGGACGGGCACATCCGCTACATCGACGGGCCCGGCAAAACCGATCTCGAGATCGACGTGCAGGGCAGCGCGGGCGAGGGCGGCGAGCTGCGCGCCAAGGGCGTGGGCAAGATTCGCGGCGAAGCGATGAAGGCCACGGCGCGGCTGCCCGGCCTCGACATTCAGGGCGAGGGTCCATTGGCGGTGGTGGGCGAGGGCACGGTGGGCCGGACCAAGGCGAGCGCGGAAGGTTCGCTCGCCACCGACGGTCGCTCGCTCGACCTGAAGCTCAAGCTCCAGGGACAGACGTTCAAGGACCTCGCGAACGTGACCGGCATGGTGCTGCCGGACTCCCCGCCCTACACGCTCGATGGGCGCCTGCGGCACCAGGGCAACGAGTGGGTCTTCGATCCGTTCGAGGGCAGGGTCGGCGACAGCGACCTCGCCGGCAGCCTCGTGTACACGAAGCAGAAACCGCGGCCGTTCCTCAAGGCGAGCCTCAAGTCGAAGCTGCTGGACTTCGACGACCTGGCACCGCTCATCGGCGCGCCGCCGAAGACCGGCGCGGGCGAGACCGCGGCGCCCGAGCAGAAGGCGCGGGCCGCCGCGCGTGTGGCCACCGACCGGCTCCTTCCCGACAAGCCGTTCGAAACCGATTCGTGGGGAAGGATGGACGCGGACGTGACGCTGGTCGCGCAGAAGATCCAGCGGCCGAAGCAGCTCCCGCTCGAGGCCTTCTCCGCCCATGTCGTCCTGAAAGACTCGGTGCTGCACGCCGATCCCCTCGAGTTCGGGATGGCGGGGGGGCGCATCCTCACCAACGCGCGGCTCGACGGACGCGAGCAACCGATGAAGGGCCGGATCGCCGCGGACGTGAAGGGGCTGCAGCTGGGGCGGCTTTTCCCGACCGCGAAGTCGATGCAGGAAGCGTTGGGGACGTTCTACGGTCGTGCCGAGATCGCGGGGCAGGGCCAGTCCCTCGCGGCGATCGCGGGCACGGGGGGTGGCAAGGCGAGCTTCGTCGTCGAGGGCGGGCGCGCGAGTGAATTCCTCATGGAACTCGCGGAGCTCGACATCGCCCAGGTGGTGATGCTGCTCGGCAAGAAGGGCGAGCAGGAGGAGCTGCGCTGCGCCGTGAGCGGTTTCGACATCAAGGACGGCGTGGCGAAGTCCGACTCGTTCATCATCGACACGGCGGAAACCACCATCCACGTCGAGGGGCACGTGAACCTGCGCGAGGAGACACTGGACCTCGCCGCGATTCCGAACGCGAAGCACCCGAGCCTGGTCTCGCTACGCACGCCGCTGCACCTCGCGGGGCCGCTGCGCAAGCCCAAGGTGCGCCCCGAGGCAGGCCCTCTGGTTCGCAAAGCCGCGATCGCCGTGGGCCTGGGCGCCATCAACCCGGCCCTGGCCGTGTTCGCCCTCTACGAGCCGGCCCGCGGCGAGGACCAGCCGTGCGGCCAGCTGATCGCGGAAGCCAAGCGCAAGGGTGCCGGCCGTGCCAAGGACGGCCCGCAGGATCCCGAGCGTTCCGCGCGCGTGGCCGAGCAGCAAGCGCCAGGCGCCTCCGGCGAAGTCGTGGCGGCGAAGAAGAAAGGCGGATAAACGGGGTCAGACTCCAATTAAGCTAATTCGGTAGTTTTCGCTGTGCGAAAATCCCGCGATTAACTTAATTGGAGTCTGACCCCGATTATTTCCTTCATCGACATCCTCGAGAGGGGTCCGAGAGACCCCGGCGACGTTTTCAATCCCTGGCGTGACCACGACGATCGCGACCTGGCGCCGCGCCGGGAGGCGCCGGCGAGGCGGCGCGAGAACATGGCGAAGTACCTCGAGGCGCGCCGGCACAGCGCCCGCATCCTGTTGCTGGGCGAGGCGCCGAGCCACCGGGGGTGCCGCTTCACGGGAATCGCGTTCTGCTCGGAGGTGGAGCTCACGCACAAGCGCGAGCTGGTCGCGCGCGAGGCGCTGGCGCTCACCAGCGCGCAGTCGCGCGAAAAGCCGATGCGCGAGAGGAGCGCCGCCGTCATCTGGGACGAGCTCGATCGCGCGGGCGTGGCCCACCAGGTGGTGCTGTGGAATGCGTTTCCCTGGCACCCGCACGGCGACACGGTGACGAGCAACCGCAAGCCCAGGCTCACCGAGGTCGCGCAGGGTCAAGAAGCGCTTGAAGCGTTGATGTCGTCGTTCAGCCACAAGTTGTCGATTTTCGCCGTCGGAAAAGTAGCTGAAGACGCACTGCGGCGCTGGGGCGATGTCCCTTGCGCCGGATACATCCGCCATCCGGCGCAAGGTGGAGAAGGAAAGTTTCGCGCACAATTCCGGCTGCATGTTGCAGCGCATCTTTAACGTCCGCCCCATGTCCCTCGAAACGATCGAGACGCCGGCGCTCCTGCTCGACGCCGACAAACTCGACGCAAACTGCCGCCGAATGCGCGAGCGCCTCCAGGCGCACGGCGTGGTCCTGCGTCCCCATGTGAAGACCGCGAAGAGCGTCGAGGTGACGCAGCGCGCGCTCGACGCCCCAGCCGGCGCGATCACGGTGTCCACCGTGCGCGAGGCCGAGTACTACTTCGACCATGGCTTCCGCGACATCCTCTATGCCGTGGGCCTCGTGTCCTCGAAGGTGCCGCGCCTGGCCGAGCTGGTGAAGCGCGGCGCCCACGTGCGCGCGATCGTGGACAGCGTCGAGGCCGCGCGCGAGCTCAACGTGGCGACGGCGAAAGCAGGCGTGCGCATCCCGGCGCTGATCGAGATCGACAGCGACGGCCATCGCGCGGGCGTACGCCCCGACGCGCCAGACCTGCTCGAGGTGGCCGAGGCGCTCGGCGACTCCCTGCACGGCGTGATGACGCACGCGGGCGACTCGTACAACTGCACGACGGTAGACGGCATTCGCGACGTCGCGGCTCGCGAGCGCGACGCGGTTGTCTCGAGCGCGGGAGCGCTGCGGCGCGCCGGCCACTCCTGTCCGGTGGTCAGCGTGGGCTCGACGCCCACGGCGACGTTCGCAAACAATTTCTCCGGTGTCACCGAGGTGCGTCCCGGCGTCTACGTCTTCCACGATCTCGTGATGGCCGGGCTCGGTGTCTGCCGCGTCGAGGACATCGCGATCTCGGTCCTCGCCTCGGTCATCGGGCACCAGAAGGAGAAACACTGGGTGCTCGTGGACGCCGGCTGGATGGCGCTCTCGCGCGATCGCGGCACCGCCAGGCAGCGCGTGGACCAGGGTTACGGCCTGGTCTGCGACGCGGAGGGCCAGCCCATCGAGGATCTGGTCGTGGTCGACGCCAACCAGGAGCACGGCATCGTGGCGCGGCGCGGCGGCGGGTCCATCGACCTGGGCCGCTTCGCCATCGGCTCGCTGCTGCGCATCCTCCCGAACCACGCCTGCGCCACCGCGGCGCAGCACGCCGAGTACCACGTCCTGCGCGACGGGCAGCCCGTCGAGGTCTGGGAGCGATTCGGGGGCTGGTGAGGTCGTCCCGTCGCAGGTGGCGCGGGATCGAATTTGAACGCCCCGCCGCTTCCCGCTGTCGACCGCTCACGGTCACATGCAGGAGGTTCCCATGCCCGAGAAAGCAACCGTCGAGCGCGCCCAGCGCGCCAAGCGCCGGGGCGCGTCCCCGAGCACGCAGGCGGGCGAATTCGTCCGCGAGGAGATCCACCACATCCGCGAGGGCGAGCACGGCGCCCGCAGCGCCAAGCAGGCGATCGCGATCGGCCTGTCGAAGGCCCGCGCCGCCGGAGTCGACATTCCCGACGAGAAGGGGCGCAGGCCCAAGCGCAGCGCCACTTCGAAGCGCAAGTCGCCGGCGCGGGCCAGGGCCTCGCTCAGGCGCTTGAAGCGCGAGCCCCGCGCCGCGGCCTCGCACCGCGCGCTCTCGCGCCAGGCGCACCAGCAGGCGCGGGGCAAGACACCGACGCAGCGCTCCCGCGCCGCGCGGAAAGGCGCCCGGACGCGCGCACGCGCTTCGCGTCAGGGTTGATGGCTCGTCACCCCGGGCGCCGCCGCGGCGACGCCCGGGGTCCGGTCGCTATTCCGCCTTGATGTTCGCGGCCTTCACGACCTTGCCGTACTTGTCGAGGTCGTTGCGGATCTGGTCGCCGAGCTGTTCGGGCGTGCCCGGCGTTGCCGCGATTCCGAGCTGCTCGAGGCGAGCCACGATGGCGGGATCGGCCAGCACGGCGTTGAGCTCGCGATTGAGCTTCTCCACCACCGGCCGCGGCGTATTCGCCGGTGCCAGGATCGCGACCCACGAGGTTGCCTCGAAGTCCGCCAGGCCCGCCTCGATGAAGGTCGGCACCTCGGGTAGCGAGCTCACGCGCTGGCGGCTGGGCACCGCGATCGGAACGAGGCGGCCGGCCTTCACGTGGGTCATCGCGCCGGCGACCGCGGTGAACACCATCGGGATGTTGCCGCCCAGCGCATCGGTCATCGCCGGCCCTCCTCCCTTGTAGGGCACGTGCGTGAAGTTGCCGCCGGTGCGCAGCTTGAGCAGCTCGCCCGCGATGTGCGGCGTGCCGCCGACACCGGAGGTCCCGTATGAGACGCCCTTCGGGTCGTTCTTCGCCAGCTCGATCAGCGCGGGCAGCGTCTTCGCCGGGAACGACGGATGCGCCACGATGATGAGCGCCGCATCGCCGATCTTGCCGATCGGGGCGAGATCCTTCTGCACGTCGATCGGGAAATTGGCGAAGACGTGCGGGTTGATCACGATCGAGCCGTCGAAGCCCAGCAACAGCGTGTAGCCGTCCGGCGGAGAGAGCGCGACCTGCTGCGCGCCGATGTTTCCGGACGCGCCCGCCTTGTTTTCCACCACGATCGACTGCCCAAGCCGCTTCGAGAGCGCCTCGGCAACCACGCGGCCGCTGGTGTCGGTGACGCCACCGGGGGCGAACGGCACGACCAGCCTGATCGGACGATCGGGGTATTGGGCTTGCGCGGCGAAGGGCAGCGCGAGGGCGGCGATCAGGCAGGCGATCTTCTTCATTGGATCGGTCTCCGGTGGGCTCGGACGGGGGATTCTAGTCGCGATTCAGGGGAAAAAACGTTATAATTCCGGTTCTTCGCGCCCGTAGCTCAGTTGGATAGAGTACCTGGCTACGAACCAGGGGGTCGTGGGTTCAAATCCTGCCGGGCGCGCCAGAATCCGAGGGCTCAGGGAAACCTGGGCCCTTCGCTTTTCCGGCGAGGAAGTGGAAGCGGCGGGCAGCGCCCGCGGGATCGCCGCGTTCCGGCCAGAACCCCTTCGAAGTACCATTCTCCCGATCCTGCCCACCCATGCGCCTGTCCCACTTCCAGCGGTTGGTGCTCAAGAACCTGCTCGAGCTCCAGCGCCGCGAGCCCTCGTACCGCAAGGCTCTCCGGAGCCTCGTTCCCGCATGGATCGTGTTCCTCGCCGTGGGCTTCGCGGCGTGGTATGCGATCCGGACCTGGCTCAAGGGCGGCGGCCTCGAATACATCGCGCTGGGATTGGTGCTCGGTGCCATCGCGGCCCAGTTCGGCGGCCTGAGGAACTTCATCCAGTCCTGGGCGGTGCAAAAGCAGGTGCTCGACTACGAAGCCGTCAATAGACTCCTCGCGGAGGACGACGCCGGCAAGGCGGCCGGCGAACCGCTGCCGCGCCCGAAACCGCTCTCGTTCGGATGGCGCACCGCGGTGGCGATCGGATTGGTGATCGTCGCGGTTCCGCTCGCGCTGGACTGGGGCATGACGGTGTATCACGACCCCACGCGCGACACGGCGGCGCGACAGGTGAAGGTCTACACGACCAAGTGGTGCGGCCAGTGCCGCGTGGTGCGGGCCCATTTCAAGAGCCGCGGAATCGAGTTCGAGGAGTTCGACGTCGAGAAGTCGACCGCCGCGTACTACGCCTGGTCGGCGACGAAGTCGCGCGGGGTGCCGGTGACGGTCATCGGTGGCAAGGTCGTGCGCGGCGCCAACCTGGGGATGCTGGACGAAACCCTGCGCGCGGCGGGATTTGCGGTCGCGGACAGCGGCCGCGCGCCTGCGTTGACGGGCGACGCGCCGATGTCGCCGCTGAAACGCTAGCCTCCAGCATGGACCTGGTCGATCGGGCGCGGGAGTTCGCCACGGCGGCCCACCGTGGCGTGGGCCAGCTGCGCAAGTACACCGGCCAGCCCTACGACGAGCACCTGCACCGCGTGGCCGAGATCGTGCGGACCGTCACCGACGATCCGGAGATGCTCGCCGCGGGCTGGCTGCACGACGTGGTCGAGGACACGCCCACGACCATCGAGGAGATCGGCCGCGAGTTCGGGCCGGGGGTGCGCGAGCTGGTCGACGCCCTCACCGACGTGAGCCGTCCCCACCACGGCAATCGAGTGGTGCGCAAGGCGCTCGACCGCGAGCACCTCGCTGCGGCGCCGGCGCGCGCGCAGACGGTCAAGCTCGCCGACCTCATCGACAACTGCGACGACATCTGCAAGCACGCGCCCGGGTTCGGACGCGTGTACCTGGAGGAGATGGGCCTGCTCCTCGACGTGCTCGCGTCCGCGGATCCGAAGCTGATGGGCCGGGCGCGCAAGGTGCACGAGAAGTGGTCGAGGCGCCTCGCGCAGGCGCCGCGCGCCGAGCACAAGCCCGCGGTACCGGGCGGGCTGCGCGCCCGCCTGGGCCGCCCGCTCGAGCACTTCGCGCGGGCCTACCAGGCGCGCGACATCGCCGAGCCCATGCCCGATGCGTTGGCGGAGTTGCCGACGCCCACCCAGCTGGTCGCCGAACGCGCCCCGCTCACCGAGGTGATCGAGGCGCTCTCCCGCCACGACACGGCCTACGTGGTTGCCGAGGGTGGCAAGGTGGTGGGCACGATCGCGCGCGCGCAGATGCAGGGTCCGATCGTGCGCATGTGGCTCTTCGGCATGGTGACCACGATCGAGTGGACGCTTACCGAGGACATACGCGCCTCGGGCGTGGACATCACCGGCCTGCTCAGCCCCGCGCGCGTGCGCAAGGCAGAAGGGTTGCACCAGTCGCGCGCTGCGGCAGGAAGGGATGTGGCGCTGCTCGATTGTCTGCAGCTCTCCGACAAGGTGCGCATCCACCTCGCCACCGATTCCAATCCGCGCCCGCTCTTCCGCGGCGCCAGCAAGGCCGAGTCGCAGCGGCTGGTGCGCGACCTCGAGGACCTGCGCAACAGCCTCGCGCATGCGCAGGACATCGTCGCCCACGACTGGACCCAGATCGTTCGCCTCGCCCGCCGGCTGGACGAGCTCGCCGCGGAATAGAATCAGGCATCCCAACACGGAGGTGCCATGAAATCCTGGAATGCCTTACTCGCGCTTGCCGCGGCGTCCCTCGCTCTCGGCGTCGGAGCGCAGACCTACCCCAACCGTCCCGTCAAGATGATCGTGCCGTTCACGGCCGGCGGCAGCACGGACATCATCGCGCGGCTCACCGCGGATGCCCTGCGCAAGGAGCTGGGACAGCCCTTCATCGTCGAGAACAAGGGCGGGGCGGCCGGCGCGCTGGGCACGGCGGAGGTCGCGCGCGCGCAGCCCGACGGCTACACGCTGGGCGTGGCCACGGTGAGCTCGATGGTGGTGTACCTCGCCGCGAAGTCGAAGCCCGACTACACGCTGGAGAGCTTCGTGCCCATCACCAACATCGCCTCGATGCCCAACGTGATGTCGGTGGGCCCGTCGATCAAGGCGAAGACCCTGCCCGAGCTCATCGCCTTCCTCAAGGCCAACCCCGACAAGCATTCGTACGCCAGCTCGGGCGTGGGCGGCATCAACCACATGCTCGGCGAGTCGTTCCAGCAGTACGCCGGAGTCAAGCTCGTGCACGTGCCGTACAAGGGCTCGGCCCCCGCGATGCAGGACGTCATCGGCGGCCAGGTCGACATCCTGTTCGACCAGTTCCCCTCGTCCAAGCCCCAGATCGACGGCGGCAAGCTGCGCCCGCTGGGCCTCATCTCGCCGCAGAAGCTCAAGGGCTACGACGTCATGACGATGGAGCAGGCCGGCATGAAGGGCTTCGTCGACGAGGCCTGGTATGGCCTGCTCGCGCCGGCGAAGACCCCGCCCGAGGTGCTCAAGCGCCTCTCGGACGCGATGAAGAAGATCGCGGCCGATCCGGACTTCCGCACCAAGGTCGAGGCCGTGGGCGCGCGCCCCGTGGGCAGTTCCTCCGCCGAGTTCACCGCGCAGGTGAAGGGCGAGATCGACCGCACCAGGAAGCTGATCACCGAGCGCAAGCTCAAGCTCGAGGACAACTAGCAAACAGGGGAGTCCGATGAAAGGAACGCTCGCCGCTGCCGTTGTCGCCCTGGCCACCCTGGCCGCGCCATCGAGTCTCGCGCACCATTCCTTCGCGCAGTTCGACCAGACGCGGGAGATCGAGCTGAAGGGGACGGTCACGGATTGGCAGTTCGTCAGTCCGCACACCTGGCTGTACCTCCTCGTTCCCGGCACCGGCAAGGCGCCCGACAAGTGGAGCATCGAGGGCCTCGATCCGGTGCTCCTGCGCAAGGTCGGTTTCGCCAAGGACACTTTCGCGCCCGGCGACAAGGTGACCGTCTACGCGTTTCCGCTGCGCAACGGCGCGAAGGGCGCCGCGCTCAACGCGGCCATCCTTCCCGACGGCAGGTTGGTGGGCAAGCGCATGGAGGCTCCGAAGTAACGGGACAGATGCTCGCCGAATTCTGCAACTGGCTCATCCGCACGCCGGCGAGCGTCTGGATCCAGAGCACGCCGTGGGCGGTCCCGGCGGTCCAGACGGTCCATATCCTGGCGATAGCGATCGTCCTGACCTACAACCTCATGCTCGGCTTGCGCCTCATGGGCGTTGCCGGCCGGAGCCGCACCTATGCGCAGATGGCCGGCGAGTCCATGCCCTGGGTGTGGGGCGCGCTCGCGGTGCTCGCGGCCACGGGCCTCATCCTGATCGTCGGCGAACCCGCGCGCGAGCTCCGCAACGCCGCGTTCTGGTCGAAGATGGCGATGCTGGCCGTGGCGATCGCGGTGACCTTCACCCTCCAGCGAAGGGTCCGCGGAAACGCGAGCTACTGGGACGAGTCGCCCGCGAGGCGCCAATCGGGCAAGGTCGTCGCGACCGTCTCGATGATCCTCTGGGTCTCGATCGCCGTCGCCGGCCGGCTGATCGCATATGTCCCCCATGGTTGACCTCGAGAGCCTCGCCGCCAGCCTCGAGGCGTTGCCGTTCGCGAAGGCCATCAAGGAGTCGGAGTGGATGTTCCCGGCGATCGAGGTCTTCCACGTCCTCGCCCTCGCGCTGGTCGTGGGCTCGATCTCGATGCTCGACCTGCGCCTGCTCGGCGGTTCCCGGCATCGCGGGGTGAGGGAGATGACCCGGGAGGTGCTCCCGTGGACCTGGGTCGCGTTCGCGGCCGCGGTCGTGAGCGGGTCGCTCATGTTCAGCTCGGCGGCCGTGAAGTACTGGGGGATGGTGCAGTTCCAGGTCAAGCTGCTGCTGATCGTCGTGGCCGGCATCAACATGCTGGTCTTCCACCTCGTCACGTACCGGGGCGTGGACCGGTGGAACCTCGATGCCGCGACGCCCGTTGGAGCGAAGGTCGCGGGCGGGCTGTCGCTCACGCTGTGGATCGGCGTGGTGACGCTCGGCCGTTCGCTGGGCTTCGTTTGAGTCCCGGCATTCCCCGTCGGCGGCCGGCGCCGGGATGCCGCGGGGTGGCCAACCCGCGGCAGCCGGCGATTTCCTGCTAGTTGCTTTCGACCTGGCCGCGGATCTCCCCGCCGGGGAAGGCCTGCGTATGAATGTTCGCGTAGGCCACGCCGCTGCGGATCGCATCCACCACCTTGGCGAAGTCACCCGGCGATATGCCCTGCGCCGCGGGACCGACCACGCCGGTCGAGTTGAGGACGCCGGAGACAGTGCCACCTGGCGTCGGGCACGCGGGAGTGCCCGCAGGGCCATTGCCGAGATTGGTGCAAAGGAAAACCATGATGCCCCCGTTGGTCGCGCGCTGGCCCAGGTGCAGGTGTGACTGCAGGACCGGCGTCTGGAAGCCGCCGTATGTGAGGACGTATTCGAGCTCGGTGCCTGCCGCGTTGATGCGCGAATTGAAGCTGGCGCTCGCCCCGCTCGAGAGCGTGGGCACTTCCTGGTAGCCGGAGGGTTCGGCACGCAGGTTCTCGGCAGCGGCGGGCAGCGCGGCCATCAACGCGATCAGGGGAACAACCCGCAGGGACTTGGTCATCTGAGGCCTCCTCGTGGGGAGTTGAAGAGCGCCTCAAGCATCCTCGCGGGCGCGCCGACCGTCTGTCAGATGCGGCCGACGCCAGGCGGAGCATGCCCCGCGTGAATCCAGATCAGGCCCGGTCGCGCAGCTCCCGCACGCCGGTGTGCTCGGCACAGTGGTCGCAGCAGAACATGCGCCCGTCCTTCTCGAGGCCGTGGCCGATGATGCGCGTGCCGCAGTGCTCGCAGGAGGGCGCCAGCGACTGGATCGCGCACTCGAAGCTGTCGAAGGTGTGCGCCTGGCCGGCCATCATCACCTGGAAGGATTTGTCGTAGTCGTTTCCACATCGCTCGCAGCGCGCCATGGCGCCTCCTCGTTTCTGGGGATCCAGGGTTGGATCGGGGCTAACATCATCAGTTCTATGCGCGCCCTCCTGCTCACCCTGGTTCTCGCCCTCGGGCCGCTTGCCGCTCCCGCCCAGGTGGCGAGCCCGCACGCCATCGAGATCCCGAAGTGGTTCAGCGAGTCGTTCCTCGACCTGCGCGAGGATGTGCGCGAAGCCGCGAAGGAGGGCCGGCGGCTGATGCTCTACATCGGCCAGGACGGCTGCCCCTACTGCAAGGCGCTCATGAAGGTGAATTTCGGCGACGAGCAGATCGCGGCCTTCACGCGCAAGCACTTCATCGCGGTGGCGCTCAACATCTGGGGCGATCGCGAGGTGAAGTGGCTCGACGGGCGCGTGAGGCCCGAGAAGGAGCTCGCGCGGTTCCTCAACGTGCAATACACGCCGACGCTGCTCTTCTTCGACGAGAAGGGCGAGGTGGTGCTGAGGCTGAATGGGTACCAGCCCCCGGAGCAGTTTCGCGTCGCGCTCGAGTACGCGCGGCTGCCGAAGGAGGGGCGTCCGGCGTACGCCGAGTACGTGGCTCGAGGCCGGCCGGCAACCCCCGCCCAGCCCGAAGAGGCGCAGATCGCCTCCGCGCGTTCGGCGGGCAAGCCCGTCCTCGTCATCGTCTCGGGGCCGCAGTGCAGGGAGTGCGACGAGCTCGAGCGCGAGGGGCTGCGGCAGCCCGAAGTCGCGCGGGCGCGCCAGGCGTTCACGGTCCTGCGATTCGACTTTGGCGGAGCCTGGGCCCGGGCGAACAACGTGACCTACGCCCCGACCCTGGTGTTCCTCGATCAGCGCGCCATCGAGGTCTTCCGGACGGAAGGCTACCTGCGACCCTTCCACCTGGGCGCCACGCTCGACTACGTGGGAACCGGGGCGTACCGCAGGGAGCCGAGCTTCCAGCGCTACCTGCAGGCGCGCGCGGACCAGCAGCGCGCCGCGGGGAAGACGGTCGACCTCTGGAAATAGGTGTTCGGGGTCCCGCTCAGCGCCACTCGCGCGCCGCGCGCTCGGCCGCCGCACGCGTGTAGAAGAAACCTTCGCGCTCGAAGCCCGCGACCAGCGTGAGCCGCGGCGGGCCGGCGAGGCCGTCGAGCGACCAGTAGATGGTCATGGTCGCGTAGTCGAGCAGCGCCGGGCGGAAGCCGAGGTCGTCGAGGGCCTGTCGCAGGGTGACTGATTCGCGGATGCGGGTCTCGTTCATGGCACCCAGTGTGTCACCGCGATGCGTGCCGGGATATGTGGAATTCCTCATCGACGCGCGTGAAGATTCCGTCAACCTTCGACGAGCGGCACGCGTTCACGGACGAGCGGTCGCGAAAATCCTGGCGAGGCAATTCCCGATTTACGCTCGCGCCCGCGCGCGCCTCGGCGTTTCATGGCGTCTCCGATCAACTCCGACGAAGGGGACCGACATGAAATCGAAGACGTTGTGGCTGGTGGGGGCGGCGGCAGTGTGGTGCCTGGCGGTGACGACTGCCGCCGCCGAGGGCACGAAGGCCGATCGCGTCGCCGACTGCACGGCCGAAGCGCGCACCCTGAAGGGCGAGGAGCGCGACCGCGCCCTCGCCGCGTGCAAGGAGGAAGGCGAGCAAGGCAGCCACTCCCAGCAGAACCGCATGAAGGCTTGCAACGTCGAGGCCGGGCGCAAGGAGCTGCGAGGCGAAGAGCGCCGCGCGTTCATGAGCAGCTGCCTCAAGAACAAGCCGCAATAGAAGGAATGGGGCCAGGTTGGATTTTCAACCTGTCCCCATCTCCCCGCTCCCTGCCCGTTTTGTGACGTAAATCACACCCGGTCCGGCAGGATCCGCCCCCCTTGTGTCATATGTCACAGGGAGGATGTCGTTTAGGAGCGACACCGGACCGGTCATCCGACATACCCTCCCGGCGGTCGCGAACAGTAGAGTGGTGGCTGGTTTTCGTAGCATCATCACTACACGGCGCGAAGGGTTGCAGGAGCGCCGAAAGGGAGTCGAAAATGCGTGCCGCGCTGTTTTGCACCGCCCTGATTGCCGGCCTGGCGCTTCCCGCCGTGGCGAACGAAGGCTTGGACCTTTCGATCAAGTCCAAGAGCATGGCGGCGACGAGCGAGCTGCCGGCCAAGAACGCCGTGGCACCCTTCCGCCATGCGCGCGACCCGATGCCCGAGCTGCTCCTTCGCGAAGAGGATGAGCGTCGTGGCCCGAGCGGTGCGTGCGAAGCCGCCTCCACCGCGCTCTGCTACGACATCACCAGCGGCCGCATCGTCTATCGTGGCGCGCGCGAGTACATGCCGAAGATCGACGGGCTGCAGGCGGAGAGCATCTCGCTGCGCCGCGGCCGCCTGACCCTCAAGTACAGCTTCTAGGTTCCGGCTAGATAGCGACCAACCGCAGCGCCGCGCCCACGGAGTGGGCGGCGCGCGCCTGCACCTGCCCGACACGTTCCCGCGCCTGGAAGGTCCCGCGGTAGCGCGCCTCGAGGTTGGCCGCGGAGATGCGTTCGGTGGCGCGCGCCCGCGCGCGGCAAATGGCGCGCTCGGCGCCTTCGGCGATGTCGCGGCAGTGGCTGACCGCGATCCGGCCCACGCGGTCGATCTCGGCCAGGGCGGCCAGCCGGTCGGCGCGCGACATCAGGGAGGGAGGCGCCTCCACCGCCGCCGCGATACCCAGCGCGGCGGTGAGGGCGCAGATCAACGCCAGCACGAAGCTGGCTGTGGCGTTGACGGTCTTCATGTTCCGCTAGGCGCGGGGGCCGTAGCCCCCGCATTACGGATTACGACTTGACGGCGACCTTCTTGGTCTTGGCCTGCGCCATGGCGCGATCCTTCTCGGCCTTCGCGTCCTTCTTGCACTGGGCCATGTCGGCGCCCTTGAGGTCCTCGCACTTTTCCTTGGCGATCTCGTAGGCGACCTCGGCCTTCATCTTCTCGACATCCTGCGCGTTCTTGTCGTTGGGGTTCTTCTTGAGGTCGAGCTCCTTCTTGGCGAGCTTCTCCTTGCCCTTCGCCTCGGCCTCGCAGATGTCCTTGGCGTTGTCCTTCATCGACTTGCAGGCTGCCTTCGCGGCCTTGGCGTCGGCCTCGATCTTGTCCTTCTCGGCCTTGTACTGGTCGGCCGAGATGCCGGCGTGCTTGTTTTCCATGCTGTTGGGCGTGACCGCCTTGGCGGGCTCGCTGGGGACCTTCTGGGCCGGCGCGAGGGTGGCCGCACCGATCAGGAAGGCCCCGGACAGGGCGGCAATCAGGTTCTTCATTTTCATCAGTAGGCTCCTATTCGGTCGTCCACTTCACGAGACTGCCCACAGTGCCGGCGGCCCCAATCCATGGCGTTACCTGGTTGAGGATTTCAGTGCCCGTTTCCGGGCAATGGCAATCATGTGACGGAGGAGGCGCCGCTTCTGTCGGCGAAGTGGCATTCGCCATCGATTTCGCGGCTGATAGGGACGTCGGCCGTTTCCTACATCGCGGTAGTCCTTTCGCCAGCGACGAAACCGCCACGCTCGCCTCGCGTCCAACCGCCTTCACACCGAGGAGAGAATTGCCATGAGCGCCAAGGCCGCGGGTCCCTTCACCCTTCCGAAACTCCCCTGGGACGACGCCGCGCTCGATCCGGTCATCTCGGCGCGCACCATCCAGCTGCACCATGGCAAGCACCACAAGGCGTACATCGACAAGACGAACGAGCTGGTCGCCGGCACCCCCCTCGCCGACAAGGCGCTCGACGAGGTCGTGCGCGCCGCGGACAAGGCAAAGGACCAGAAGCTCTTCAACAATGCCGCGCAGGCGTGGAACCACGCCTTCTTCTGGAACTGCCTGCAACCCGGGGCCGGCAAGCCCAAGGGCGACATCGCCCGCCGGCTCGACTCCGACCTGGGCGGCCACGACGCCTTCACCAAGGCGTTCGCCAACGCCGCGGTGGAGTGCTTCGGCAGCGGCTGGGCGTGGCTGGTGGACCGCAGCGGCAAGCTCGAGATCGTGGCCACTTCCAACGCCGCCACGCCGCTGACGCAGAACGTGACGCCGCTTCTCACGCTGGACGTCTGGGAGCATGCCTACTACCTCGACTACCAGAACAAGCGTCCCGAGTATGTCGAGGCGGTGATCGCGAAGCTGCTCAACTGGGAGTTCGCCGCGAAGCAACTGGCGAGCTCGCGCCAGCGCAAAGCGGCTTGATTCCGGCAAGGCCTGAAGCGTAGAGGCTTCAGGTCGGGGGCGATGCCGCGCAGGTAACGCGGGCCGGGGCTGCGGCAAGGTCCGGGAAATGCATGGGCCGCATTTCTCGGATATTGTGCGCGCCATGGGCCCCGCCGAACCCGCCGACCGCCGCGCCACCGCCACCTGGCTCGGCGTGTGCTGCGCGCTCGTTTTCCTCATGGTGCTCATCGGCGGCATCACGCGGCTCACCCACTCGGGCCTGTCGATCGTCGAATGGCAACCGGTCGCCGGCGTGCTCCCGCCCTTGGGCGACGCGCAGTGGCAGGAGCTCTTCGAGAAGTACCAGAAGACGCCCGAGTACCAGCAGCGCAACGCCGACATGGACGTGGCCGGCTTCAAGAAGATCTTCTGGTGGGAGTATGTCCACCGCCTGATGGGCCGCCTCATCGGCGTGGTGTTCCTGCTGCCGTACCTGTGGTTCATGTCCCGGGGCAAGCTCGACGAGGACGTCGCCTGGAAGCTGGGCGGCATCTTCATCCTGGGCGCCCTGCAGGGCGGGCTCGGCTGGTACATGGTGATGAGCGGGCTGGTGCAGGAGCCGCGCGTGGACTCGTTGCGCCTTGCCGCCCACCTCGGCCTCGCGTTCGTGATCTACGGCGCGATGCTCTGGGTCGCCATGGATCTCGTGCGCCGCGAGCGCGTGCCCAACACCGACAGTCTTCGTGGCACCGCGGGCGGCATGGTCGCGCTGGTGTTCCTGCAGGTGATGTCCGGTGCCCTCGTTGCGGGCATCCACGCCGGCTACGCCTATAACACCTTCCCGCTCATGGACGGGCACGTGATTCCGCCCGACATCGCCTTGCTCGAGCCGTGGTATACGAACTTCGCCTACAACATGGCCACCGTGCAGTTCATCCACCGGGTCCTTGCCGTCACCGTGGCGCTCATGGCCTTCGGCGTGTGGCTGGGCGTGCGCCGCGACCTGCCCAATCCCCGCGCGCGCACCTGGAGCAACGTGTTGATCGTGGCCGTGGCGCTGCAGTTCGCGCTGGGGGTGTTCACGCTGCTCCTGCAGGTGCCCGTGAACCTGGGCTTGCTGCACCAGGTGGGCGCGCTCGCGGTCTTCTCGGTGGCGATTGCGCTGCGCCATGCGCTGCGGGAGCAGAAGCGGTTTCAGATGTAAGTCCGAAATGTGACGTAGTTCACTCCGGGGGCGGGCCGCCTCGCGGATAATTCGGCAACTTTTTCCTGTGCCGAATCATGAGCGTAGCCGCACCCTCCCCGGGAGGCAGCAAGCACGCGGTGCGCATGCGGCGATTCCTGCTCGCGGCCTCCGCGTACGCGACCTGCCTGCCGCTCCTCGCCATCGCGCATGGCCTGGGGCTCGCCCCCATGTCGGTGGTGCTGCAGGTCGGCGTGGCGGCCTTCGTGGTGAACGCCGTGCTGTTCGTGATCTTCCGCAGCGGCTGGAACGATCGCTTCGACGACCCCAGCCTCACCTGGCTGCAGATACTGCTCGCCGCGTTCGTGGTGATGTACGCCGCCTACCATTTCGACAGCCAGCGCAGCCTCCCGCTGATGATCCTGCTGGTGGTGCTGATGTTCGGCACCTTCCGCTTCACCACGCGCGAGTTCATGGTCGCGACCGGGATCCTGCTCGCGGGTTATGCCGCGGTGATCAACCTGCTGATGTGGAACAAGCCCCAGTCGGTGAACGTGTGGCTGGAGGCGTTCCAGTGGCTCACGCTCGCCTTCGTGCTGCCCTGCATCGCGATGGTGGGTGGGCGGCTCTCGGACATGCGCCAGCGCGTGAGGCGCACCAACGACGAGCTCTCCTCGGCGCTCGCCACCATCCAGAAGATGGCGACCAACGACACGCTCACGGGGCTGCCCAACCGCGCGTTCTTCAACGAGGCCCTGGCGCACGCCATCGCGCAGTCGCAGCGCCACGGCCGCCCGCTCGCGCTCTTCTTCCTCGACCTCGACCGCTTCAAGAACATCAACGACACGCTCGGCCACGGTGTCGGCGACCGCGTGCTGCAGGAGGCCGCGGGGCGCTTGCGCGGCGCGGTGCGCGCGAGCGACATGATCGCGCGCCTGGGCGGGGATGAGTTCGTGCTGCTGGTGGAGGAGTACCGCGATACCGCCCACCTGGGCGAGATTGCCGGCAAGGTGCTGAAGGCCTTCGAGTCCAGCTTCCTGGTGGACGGCCAGGAGCTCGCCCTCTCGGCGAGCGTGGGCGTGTGCCACTACCCGAGCGACGGCGCCGATGCCCAGGAGCTGCTCGCCAGCGCCGACATCGCGATGTACCGTGCCAAGGAGGAGGGCCGCAACCGGCACTGCTTCTACTCGGCGGAGCTCAACCTCCTGACGGGCGAGCGCCTGGCCCTCGAGGCGGCGCTGCGCCACGCGCTGGAGCGTGGGGAGATCGAGGTGCTCTACCAGCCGAAGATCGATTTCGGCACCGGGCGCGCCACCGGCGTGGAAGCGCTCATCCGCTGGCGCCACCCGGAACTGGGCCTGCTGCTGCCGGACAAGTTCATCGGCATCGCCGAGGAAACCGGCGCCATCGTCCCCATCGGCTACTGGACGCTCAAGCGCGTGTGCGAACGCGCGCGGCGCTGGGCCGAACAGGGCTCACCGCTGTCGGTCGCCGTCAACCTGTCGGCGGTCCAGTTCCACGACCCGGAGCTCGTGCCGCGACTGGCGGAGATCCTCACGTCCACCGGCTCGCAGCCGCACATGCTCGAGCTGGAGATCACCGAGAGCATGGTGATGAAGGACCCGGACGCCGCGGTGAAGGTCATGGAGACGCTGAGGGCCATGGGTGTGCGCCTGTCGATCGACGACTTCGGCACCGGCCATTCGTCCCTGGGCTACCTCAAGCGCTTCCCGGTGAACCAGCTCAAGGTCGACCGCACCTTCGTGCGCGACCTGCCGCACAACGGCGACGACGTGGCCATCGCCCGCGCGGTGATCGCGATGGCGCACAGCCTGCGGATGAGCGTGGTCGCCGAGGGCGTCGAGGACCGGCAGCAGTTCGAGCTGCTGCGCAGCGAGGGCTGCGACGAGTTCCAGGGCTATTACTGCCGGCCCCCGCTGGCGGAGGCCGACCTGATGCGCTTCCTCGCGGAAGAGCGCGCCGGGAAGGCGCTGGCCGTCGGCTAGAAGCGCGCCTCGTAGGGTGCCGCGGCCTCGAGCAGGGCGCGACCCTTGTTGGCGTGGGCTTTCACGACGCACTTCTCACGGGCATAGCCGCGCAGCGGCGCGCACGACTCGCGCTCGGCAAGGTAACGCGACTCGATGCGGTTGCGCTGCTCCTCGCGGGCGGCGTCGCGCGTCCGGGCGACCAGGACCTCGTCGTTGGAGGCGACGGACACCCTGAGACTGCCCGCCCCGGCCATGTCCAGCGCCGCGGCACTGCTGATCATCACGCCGGTCCCGAGCGCGATGAGAATCGCTCGCTTCCTCATGCTCCCGTCCTCGGTGGTGGGGGACGGCGCCATGATCGTGGGGCCGCAGCTACCGGTCTGTAAGCGCATCGGGCGTAGGGCCTCCGCGCGGCGACTGATCCGCGCGTCGGAATTCTCCTACCGGCGTGTCAGTTACAGCCGCGCAGCAGGAAAATCAGGAAGAGGATCGGGATCGGCACGCCCAGGAGCCAGAGGAGGATGTATCCGGCCTTGCCTTCCTGAAGGGCGGGGGGCGTGAAGCGGGGGAAATTCTTCATGGGGCGCTTTCTCGGCGATCTCGATTGCGCCCATGCTGAAACGGCGCCGCGCCACCGTGCAGCGTCCGCCGTCTGATTCGCTTGTCGGCTACTGGCTCGCGGTGATGCCGCCGTCGAGGTAGAGCACCTGGCCGGTCACGAAGTCGGATGCCGTGCTGCAGAAGAAGAGCGCGGCGCCCACGATGTCGGCAGGATCGGCGACGCGTCCCAGCGGGATGCGCGCCAGCAAGGCGTTCCAGCGCTGCTCGTCCGAGCGCCACTTCTCCGCCGCCTCCGTGAGCACGACGGTCGGCGCGATACCGTTCACGGTGATGCCGCGCGGGGCGAGCTCGAGCGCGTGCTGCTTCACCAGCATCACCATGCCGCCCTTGGTGGCGCAGTAGGCCGAGTAGCCGAAGCCGCGCATGCCCAGCTGCGAGCGCACCGAGAGCAGGTGGACCTGCTTGCCGCCGCGACCCTGGTGGCGTGCCGCGGCCTGCGCCAGGAACATCGCCGAGCGCAGGTTGGTGCGGTAGATCTCGTCGAAGGTGTCGGCCGTGACCTCGGCCAGCCGCTGCTCGCGGTTCTTGCCGATGCAGTTCACCAGGAGGTCGAGCCCTCCGAGAAGGCTCGCGGCGCGGTCCACGCCCGCCGAGATGCTTTCCACGCTCTCGCCGTCGAGCTCGATGCCGTGGGCGGTGTGGCCCGCCTTTGCGAGGCGGCTCGCCAGCGCCACGGCCTTCGACTCGCTGCGGCCGGCGACGACGACGCTCGCGCCCGCTTCGCACAGGCCCTGGGCGATCGCCCCGCCGATGCCGCCGTAGCCTCCGGGCACCAATGCCCGTTTGCCGCTGAGCTCGAAGAGTTTCATTTTCTCTAGGGAATTACAGACGGGAAGAACGAGTGGGGGGGAGTGGGGGGGAGTAAACCGGGGTGTGTGTGCTTCGTGCCCGAGGATCCATGGCCACGAACAACACATTCTTGCCTTTCGCTTTACTCCCCCCCACTCCTCCCCACTCGTTCTTCCCGGCTGTAGTTCGTTCAATCCATTTGAAGCCCACCGTTGAGGTCGAGGACCTCCCCGGTGATGAAGCCGGCAAGCGGCGAGGCCAGGAAGCAGACGGCGTGCGCGAACTCCTCGGGCTCGCAGAAGCGTCCCACGGGGATCTGGGCGAGGATCTGGCGCTGCTGCGCCTCGTTCAGCTGCTCGGTCACCATCGGCGTCTTCACGTATGCCGGCGCGATCGCGTTCACGGTCACGCCGTACGGAGCCGCCTCGCGCGCGAGCGAGAAGGTGAGCGAGGCGAGCGCGCCCTTGGACGCGGCGTAGGAGGTGCCCGCGGTGAGGCCGCCGGTCTTGGCGGCGAGGGAGGCCACGTTGACGATGCGCCCCCAGCCGCGCTTCTTCATGCCGGGCAACACGGCGCGCGACCAGTAGAACGCCCCGTCGACGTTCACGGCCATCACGCGGCGCCACTCGCCGTCGTCGGTGGCCTCGGCCTTGTTGTTCGAAAGCACGCCGGCGTTGTTGATCAGGACGTCGACGGGCCCCAGCTGGGCCTCGACCTGCGCGTGGGCCTGGCGCACCGCCGCCGGGTCGCTCACGTCGCAGGGGACACCGGCCGTGGTGCCGCGCAGGAACCGCACGACGCTGTCCAGCCGCAGGGCATCGACATCGACGAGGCCGACCCTCGCGCCGTCCTCGAGCATGGCGCGCACCAGCGCCATGCCCATCGCGCCGGCCGCGCCGGTGATCACGACCGTCTTGTCCTTGAGGCTCATGGCGCGATTCTACCGACCTATGCATCCAGGGCGCTCTTGCGGCCGAAGAGCCCCCGGGCGCGGAAGGTCACCACCAGGATGAAGAGGATGTACATCGACATGAGCGACCACTCGGAGGCGTAGGCGCCGGTGATGCCCACGACCAGCCCCACGAGGATGCCCGCGACCACCGCGCCCCAGTAGCTGCCCACGCCGCCCAGCACGATGATGAGGAAGGCCGGCACGACGGCATCGACGCCCACGTGCGGCCGCAAGCCCCAGATCGGCGCGATCACGATGCCGGCGGCGGCGGCGAGCGCGGTGCCCAGCGCGAAGACGCCCAGGCGCAGGCGCGAGAGGTTGTACCCGAGCGCCCGCACCATCTCGCTGTCGTGCGCCCCGGCCTTGATGACCGCGCCGACGCGGGTGCGCTCGATGAAGAACCAGAGGGCCGCGATCAGCACCGCGGCGATGGCGCATGCCCAGAGGCGGTACTTGGCATAAATCAGGTCGCCGATGAGCATCGCGCCCGACATCGCTTCGGGCACCGGCAGCACGCGCTCGCGCGAGCCCCACGTTGCGCGGATCGCCTCCTCGATCACCAGCGCCGCCCCGAACGTGAGCAGCAGGCCGTAGAGCGGGTCGCGCCCGTAGGTTCGCCGCATGCAGAGCTCGAGCACCGTGCTCGATGCCGCCACGACCAGCGGCGCGGCCACCAGCACGCCCACCCACGCCGCCATCGACGGCGTGGACGAGGGCCCCAGCATCTGCAGCGCCACGTACGCGCCCAGGGCGAAGAGCGAGCCGTGGGCGAGGTTGATCACCTCCATCACCCCCACGATGAGCATGAAGCCCAGCGCGATGAGGGCGAACAGCAGGCCGAGCGACAGCCCGTTCACCACATGAGGGAGGAGGTTGGTGAGGAATTCCATTTGCAGGGCGTTACCCCAAAAAGCTCCTCACTGAGGGCACTGAGGAGGCACTGAGGGCACTGAGAGAGAAAGGCATGTCATTCGTGCCAATGGTGAACGCAGCCACGAAACCAAACACAGGCCTCTCTCAGTGTTCTCAGTGCCTTCTCAGTGCTCTCAGTGAGGAGCTTTTGGGGTAGTTCTCTAGACTTCGTAAGTCGGCGTGGCCTCGTAGGCTTCCAGCTTGCAGGCACCCGCAGCGTCCTTGTCTTCGACCTCGGCGGGTGGCACGTTGGAGAGGATCTTGAAGATGTCGTCCTTCTCCGCGGGCTTGTCGTTGTACGTCGCCATGTAGATCGTCTGCTGCATCTGGTGCGTCGCGGGATTCATGTACGCGTCGAAGTGCTGCATGCGCTCCTTCGCGCTCACCTTGAGGCCCTCGAGCTCCTTGATGACCTTGATGTTGTTGGTGGAGCCGGCGCGCTCGACCGCGCGCAGCAGCTCGCGCGTGGCCATGTAGCCGTTGTAGTAGACATTGCCCGGGACCTTGATCTGCACGCCGGGATAGGCCTTCTGGTACTTCTCGACGAATTCCTTCACCCCCGGGAGATCCAGGCGGTAGTACCAGTTGGTGCCGAAGACGCCGAAGATCTCCTCGGGTCCGAGGCCGTAGACGTCGGGCCAGTCCTGCTGGTTGTTGATCCAGGCGAAGGACTTGTCGAGCTTCAGCTGGACCACCTGCTTCCTCAGCGCCTTGAGGTCGTCGCCGCCCACGGCCGCGGCGACGACCTGGGGCTTCATCTGCTGCAGCTTGATGAGGTAGGCGCTGAAGTCGCGCGTGTTCTGCGGCACCATCAGCTCGTCCACGATCTTGGCGCCGTGCGCCTCGGCGAGCGTGCGCGTGGCCTTCGACGTCTGGTGGCCCCAGACGTAGTCGTTGGTGAGCAGCACCCAGTTCTTGCCGCTCACCTTGATCGCGTTCTTCACGATCGCGTGGGCGAAGTTGGTGCCGTTGCCGTCCCAGACGAACTTGGTGCGGTGGCAGTTGACCCCAGCCTCGGTGGGCGAGCTCGAGTTGGTGTTGAGGAAGATGCAGCCGTATTTCTGCGCGACCTGCGAGATGGCGTTGGCGACCCCCGAGTGCAGCGCGCCGATGAGGAAGGCGCACTCGTTGCGCGTGATCATGCGCTCGGCAACACGCGAGCCCGTGGCGGGCGTGGTCTCCGTGTCCATGTGCAGCGCCTCGACCGTGCGCCCGAGCACGCCGCCTTTCTCGTTCGCCTCCTTGATGGCCATCATCGCGCCGAGGCGTTCCTCGCCGCCCGAGGCGCCGTACTGGCCCGAGGCGTCCATGGTGAGGCCGATGGTGAGCGGCTTCTTCGCCGCCGCCTGCGCCCAGGCGTGGTTGACCGCCCAGGGGCCGAAGAAACTGGTGGCCGAACCGGCGGCGATGGCTTGCATGAGGCTGCGGCGCTTCTTCGAGACTGTTTTCTTGTCACTCATTTTTCTCTCCTCCTAACGGGGCACGATTTTCAGCTGGTTGAGTTGCTCCTGGGCTTCGATCATCGACGGGACCATCTTCTCGCCCAGCCCCATGGCCGTGGCGAGCTCGAACGATTGGTGCACGGTGTTGCCGAGGAAGCTGGCGACGTGCTGCTCCTCGGCGAGGTGGGTGTAGTAGCGCATATCCTTGGCGGCGTTCTGGATCGCGAACTTCATCTTCCCGAGGTCGCCCGCCACCGCGCCCCCGGCCATCATCTGGAAGATGGGCGAGTTGATGGCGCCCATCGACACCACCTCGAAGAGCTTG
>Ga0111539_10000795_pt1 | contig 41114 bp, 41 predicted proteins | sample RhiMethybrSRZTD1_FD_79667 | JGI IMG/M metagenome (GOLD analysis project Ga0111539, IMG submission 79667) | Populus rhizosphere microbial communities from Tennessee, USA - Rhizosphere MetaG P. TD hybrid SRZTD1 (version 2) (version 2) | ecosystem: Host-associated > Plants > Roots > Rhizosphere >... | reverse complement strand
TGGTCGATCGCGACATCGACGAGCGCCGCGCCGGGCTTCAGGGCGGGCAGCATCTCGCGGGTGATGAGCTTGGGGGCGCGGGCGCCGGGGATGAGAACCGCCCCGATGACGAGATCCGCGTTCTCCACGACCTCGTCGATCGCGAGCTGGTTCGACATGGCGAGCGTGATCCGGCCGTCGAGCATCATCTCGAGGTCGCGCATCCGCTGAACCGACTTGTCGAGCACCCAGACGTCGGCCTGCATGCCGACGGCGATCAGGGCGGCGTTGTAGCCGACGATCCCGCCGCCGAGCACGACGACCTTCGCGGGCGGGACGCCCGGCAACCCGCCGAGCAGGATCCCGCGGCCGCCCTGGGACTTCTCGAGCGCCCAGGCGCCCATCTGCGTCGCGAGTCGGCCAGCGACCTCGCTCATCGGCGCGAGAAGCGGCAGCTGGCGGTCGTCGGTCTCGACGGTCTCGTACGCGATGCAGATCGCGCCGCCCTCGAGGAGCGCGCGCGTCAGCGCCTCGTCCGCGGCGAGGTGGAGGTACGTGAAGAGGATGAGCCCCTCGCGCAGGCGGTCGAACTCGGAAGGGAGCGGCTCCTTCACCTTGAGGACAAGGTCGGAGGTGCCCCAGACGTCGTCGACCGAGCCGATCCGCGCGCCGACGGCCTCGTAGGCCGCGTCGCGAAGCGCGCTCCCCTCCCCCGCGCCCTGCTCGACGACCACTTCGTGGCCTTTCTCCGCCAGCTCGCGGGCGCCCGCGGGTGTCAGAGCGACGCGGTGCTCGTCCGGCTTGATCTCTTTGGCGACGCCGATCCTCATGGGCTGGGAAGGCTATCTCACCGCAAATGGCCCGACGCAACTCGGCCGGCGGCGTACGCGACCGCGAAGAACCAGGGATCGTCGTCCGGTCAGCGGCCCATGTGCGAGAGCGGCAGGCCTGAGCACGCGTCCTCCCAGCCGCTGACGTCCACGGCGCGCACGCGCTCCAGGCGCTCGGGCACCTCCAGGCCCTCCGGCCAGCCGACCTCGACGTCGCCGGCAAGCGTCAGAACAGCCTGCGTGTGGTGCGAGAGCCCGCGGTGGCGCTCGCGGGGGTCGCCTTCGGAATAGCGGACGGCGAGCACCGGCCTCCCGCCGAGCGCGCGCGCCGTCACAACCGCTTCCGCGACCGAGAGCCCGCCGTGGCCCCACGGGCTCGCCGTGCCGACGATCCCCGGCCCGATCGAGCAGATGACCGCATCGAACCCCTCTTGTGCCGCCCAGGCAAAGGCCGCAGCCGTCGACACGCACGCGACGTCCCCCTCCAGGCAGGCACCGACGGCCACCGTCGCCTCGACGAGGCCGCGTTCGCGGAGCGCGCGCGCGGTGTCCGAGAGAGAGACCGGCAGCGCCCCGCCGGGCACCTGGACGTAGGCCACCCTTCGCCCTGCGCCGAGCCCCGCCGCAGCCGGGCCGACCTGGCTATGGAGGGAGCAGCAGACGATCGGGAGACCGTTCAGCGAAGCGAGCGAAGTTCCGCCTTCCTCCGCGTGGCGGACGGCGAGCTGGAGCGGGGTGTACGGGAGCTTCATCACGTGGGCGCCGGCCTCCGGATCGAGGCCGAGGCCGCGTGTGAGGTTCGCGTAGAGGACGTCGAAACCGCCGGATCCGAGTGCGAGCTCGACGGCTTGGACGTTGACGAGCACCTGGTCGCCGAGGGCGACCGGGCCCGTGATCCCGGGGTAGGCGACGCAGGGCCGGCCGTCGACCTCGAGGCGGACGAGACCCTCGAGCCGGTCCGTCACCGCCGTGATGGCGCCGCGCCGGAGGCTAAGCATTCCGCGCCGCGTCGACGAGCTCGAGCGTGACGTCGAGCATCGTCTCGAGGTCGGCCACGGCGATGTGCTCGGCCGGGGTGTGCACCTGCATCATCCCGTTGGCGAGGTTGACGCAGGGAACGCCGCGCGCGTTGAAGACGTTGGCGTCGGCGCCCCCGCCGACGTCGATCGGGCGCGGCTCGAGCCCTGCGGCGCGGATCGCCTGCGACGCGAGCGAGAAGACGGGGTCGTCGGGCTTGAAGCGGTAGCCGGCATACGTCTCCGAGATGCGCGTCTCGACCTCGCACTCGGCGACCGCGGCGGCGAACGTGAAGGCGTCGAGCATCTCCTGGACGAGATCGGCGAGCTTGCCCTCGTCGCGGGAGCGGGCCTCGCAGGCGAGCTCGCAGCGGTCCGGCACGACGTTCCTCCCGGTGCCGCCCTGGATCAGGCCGACGTTGGCCGTCGTCTCCTCGTCGATCCGGCCGAGCCTCAGGTCTGCGATGGCCCGGCCTGCCGCGGCGATGGCCGAGCGCCCTTCCTCCGGCTGGAGGCCCGCGTGCGCACAGCGGCCCTTGAAGACGACGTCGATTGTCTTGCCGTACGGCGCCGACCGGACGATGCCGCCGATCGGGCCGCTGCAGTCGTAGACGAAGCCGAGCTTCGAGCCGAGCCGGGTGTGGTCGAACGCCTTGGCACCCTGCAGGCCGACCTCCTCCTTCACCGTGAAGAGAAGCTCGACGCCCGCGTGCGGTCTGCCCTCGGAAAGCAAGAGCCGCGCGGCTTCGAGGAGCACCGCCACCGCCGCCTTGTTGTCGGCGCCGAGGATCGTCCCGGCCCCGTTGCGAACGAAGCCGTCCTCGCCGACGACCGGCTCGATGCCGGCAACGGGCGGCACGGTGTCCATGTGCGCGCAGAGGAAAATCGGCACGCCGCCGTTCCGCTCCGGCGGCTCGAGCCGGGTCAGGAGGTTTCCCGCCTCGTCGTCCTCGACCGCGAGGCCCAGATCGGCGAGGTAGCGCCCGACGACCGCCGCCACCGCCTCCTCGTCGCCCGAGGGGCTCGGGATCGCGGCCAGCTCGACGAAGAGGTCGAGGACGCCCGAGGTCCACGTCGCGGCCATAGCGGCGATTGTAGGCGCGGCGCCAGGGGCCGTCCTATCATTTCGGGCGATGACCGGTGGGCGAGCGCAGGTCCAAGCGGTGTACGAGACGGTCATCTATGCCTCCGACCCCCGAGCCGCCGCACGTTTCTACGTCGACCTCCTGGGCCTACGGCCTGTCGAGGAGCCCGACGACCTGTCCGCTGCCTTTCGGCTTCCCGACGGCAACATGCTGCTCGTCTTCAACCCGGAACGCGCCTCGAAACCGGGGCGGCCCGCTCCTTCGCACGGCGCTCTTGGGGCCGGCCACGTGGCCTTTGCCGTCCGACGCGGCCAGATCGACGACTTCGAAGCAACGCTGCGAGAGAACGGCGTCGAGATCGAGAAGGATCTCAGGCGGGATCAGGGGCGCTCGCTCTACTTCCGGGATCCTGCAGGCAACTCCGTCGAGCTCGTCGACGGTGATATCTGGCCCTCGCCCTAGCCGCTCTGGCGCAAGCCGGGCTGAACCAGGCTCCCGACCGCCTCGACGACGCCCCCGAGCCCTACGGTCTGCGTGCGCCCTAGGAGGCCGTCGCCTGGCCGACGGCGCCCCGCGAACGGGCGCGCTCGACCGCTGCGCCCACGAAGTCGCGGAAGAGCGGCGCCGGTCGCGTCGGCCGGGACTTGAACTCCGGGTGGTACTGGCTGGCGATGAACCAGGGGTGGTCGGGCAGCTCGATGATCTCGACGAGGCGCCCCTCCTGGAACGTGCCCGAGACGACGAGCCCCGCCTCGACGAGCTTCGGACGGAAGGCGTTGTTGACCTCGTAGCGATGGCGGTGCCGCTCGTGGATGACGGTCTCGCCGTAGGCGGCGTGCGCACGCGTGCCCTCGACGACGTCGACTGCGTCGGCGCCGAGGCGCATCGTCCCGCCCAGGTCCTCGATCTCCTTCTGCTCGGGGAGGAGGTCGATGACCGGGTACGGGGTCTCCGGATCCATCTCCGTCGAATTGGCCCCGTCGAGCCCGACGACGTTCCGCGCGAACTCCGAGATCGCCACGTGCATGCCGAGGCAGATACCGAGGTACGGGATGCCGCGCTCGCGCGCGATGCGGCAGGCCGTGATCTTTCCCTCCCAGCCGCGCGCGCCGAAGCCGCCTGGGACGAGAACGCCGTCGGCGCGCTCGAGCTCGCGGGCGGCCTCCTCGACGCTCATGCCCTCGGCGTCGACCCAGCGCACGTCCACGTTGGTCCCGTGGTGGATCCCCGCGTGCTTGAGCGCCTCGTGAACGGAGAGGTATGCGTCCTGGAGCTTCACGTACTTCCCGACGAGGGCGATCTCGACGTCGCCGTCACGCTCGCCGATGCGCTCCGCGAGCTCTTCCCACTCCCCGAGCTCGACGGGCTCGTCCGGAAGGCTCAGCTTCGCGCACACGAGGGAGTCGAGCCCCTCCTCGCGGAGCGCCTGCGGGACGAGGTAGACGTCGCTCACGTCCTCGTTGGCGATGACCGCTTGGGGATCGACGTCGGCGAAGAGGGCGATCTTGTCGCGGATGTCGTGGGAGAGCGGCTCGTGCGAGCGGCAGACGACGATGTCCGGATGGATACCGATGCGGCGCAGCTCGTTCACGGAGTGCTGCGTCGGCTTCGTCTTCAGCTCGCCGGCGGTCTCGATGAATGGCACGAACGTGACGTGCAGGTAGAGGACGTTCTCGGGGCCGACCTCGCGCCTGAACTGGCGGATCGCCTCGAGGAACGGCAGCGACTCGATGTCGCCCACGGTGCCGCCGATCTCGGAGATGACCACGTCGGTGTCGCTCGTGGCCGCGACGCGGCGCACGCGGTCCTTGATCTCGTTCGTGATGTGCGGGATCACCTGCACGGTCGAGCCGAGGTACTCGCCCTTGCGCTCGCGCCGGATGACCGAGTTCCAGATCGACCCGGAGGTGTGGTTGGCGTTCCGCGAGAAGTTCTCGTCGATGAAGCGCTCGTAGTGGCCGATGTCGAGGTCGGTCTCGGCGCCATCTTCGGTCACGAAGACCTCGCCGTGCTGGAACGGGCTCATCGTGCCGGGGTCGACGTTGATGTACGGGTCGAACTTCTGCACCTGCACGCGCAGACCGCGCGCCTTGAGCAGGCGCCCGAGCGACGCTGCCGTGATGCCCTTGCCGAGGGACGAGACGACGCCGCCCGTCACGAAGACGTACTTTGTCGGGCGCGCGCGCACTAGAGGCGACCCATCCGGTCGAGCTGCGCGAGGCCGGGCGTGCGCTCGATCAGCTCGCCGAGCGAGCGGCGCTCACCGATGACGTTGAGAGCGACGACCCCCGCCACAGCGGCCCAGCGACCCCATCCGCGGAATCTGCCCACGGACTTGAAGCCTAGCAGGGCCCCCAGAGCATTCGATCCCGCGTCGCCCAGCATCACTCTCTCGCGGAGATCGTAGGGAAGAAGCAGGACAGCCAGGCCGAGCGGCGCGTCGAGCGCGAAGGCGGCTGCGACGTAGGCCTTGAGCGCGCGTCCGGGCTTCGTGTCGAGCTGGTTCAAAAAGTTGGCGCTCCCCGCGACGAGGAGCGCGCCGGAGAGGCTTCGCGTGCGCCAGAGAGCGACGAGCGGGATGCCGACGAGCTTGAGGACACCCGTCGTGCCTCCCGCGGCGAGGTGGGCCCGGATGCCGCGCTCGTCCCCGCTCCAGACGTCGTCGGCCAACCCGATCGCAGCGACCGCGCCGACCGCAGGGTCGGGCCGGACGCCCGCCAGCCAGCCGACGAGCGGCAGGCGCGTGCCGCGGTGATTCACGGCGAGGGGGCCTGCGGCGAGGAGGGCGTCGAGGAGTTGGGGCCCGCGGTGGGCGAACCCGGCGGCATCGCGCCCCGTCGCGCGGTGGTCGAGATCGAGGTCTACCTCCTCGACAGTGAGCCCGGCTCGCAGGGCGTCGATGGTCATCCGCACCTCGCACCCGAAGCCGGGGGCGAGCGGGAAGCAGGCCGCCCGCGCCCGCTCGCTGAGGCGGCGCTGGCCGGAGAGCGGCTCGCGGGCTGCGAAGCCCGTCCGTAGCCTGATGAGCTCGCCCCCGACGCGCTTGGCGAGGCCGAATCCTCCGCCGATCCGCCGGGTGAACGCGGCGATGCGCAGGTCGACGTCGCCTTCGACGAGCGGCGCGAGCGATCCTCGCAGGTCGGCGTCGCAGAGGAGCAGCGGCCCCGCCGCGGCCATGCGCTCGCCGGCGGTCAGCGCCTCCCCCTTCCCGCGCTGCTCGAGGCGCAGGACGACGGCTCCGGCCGCCTCCGCCGCTGCCGCCGTTCCATCCGTGGACGCTCCGTCGACGACCAGGATCTCGGCGCCGGCGAATTCCTCGCGCAGCGAAGCCACGGTCTCTCCGATGCGCTCCTCCTCATTGCGGGCGGCAATGAGGACGGTGAGCTCAGCCACTCGGGATCGGAATCGAGTCGACGGGAGGGGCGACGCCGTCGCTCGCGGAGTCCTTGACGCCGTAGTGCCCCGGGGCGCCCCCGGCAAGCAAAAACGCTAAAGCGACACGGCCGGCCAGCGTTTCGACGTCGTCCACGCTCGAGACCCCCTGCGTGCGGTACAGGTCGATCGCCGACGCGTCCTCGGTCGTCGCCTCCACGCCCACGACCGGAACGTCGGGCTGCTGGAGGCCGCTCAGCAGTCCGTCGACGAGCGTCTCGGTCGGCTGCGCCTGGGCCTGCTCGTCCGCCGTTGGATCCTCGGGGGGCGCCCAGGAGCGCACGACGACGACCGCGTCGAGCGGTGGCGTGGTCGCCCCCGAGCGCTCCTCGACGAGGTCGCTCGAGAGCGAGCTCCACGTCGGCGTTCCTTCGCCGTCGACCAGCTCCCGGCCGAGTGCAGAGCCGAGGCTCCCGAAATTGTCCCCGCTCTCCGCGTACTGGGCGAGCGTCTGGTCGCCGTTCAGCGCCGAGTCGAGCTCCTCCGCATCCACGGGGGTGTCGACCGCGACCAGGCGTATAGGGGTTCCGGCACCGGCATCCGAGAGCGTGCGGTCGATCGCCGAGCGGACGCTGCCGTCGACCGGGCCGATGAAGAGGACGCCGATGTTCTTCCCGTCGAGCCGGTCTTCCATGAGCGCCGGGTAGCTGATCGTGAGCAGGTCCTGCGCCGCCTTGCTGCGCCGCTCGATGATGTCCGAGCGCGCATTCGCCTGGCTCAACTGGTCGCCCAGCTGGTCGATGCGGTCGTGCGCGAAGCGATTGTCGGCCGCCGAGAGCTTCCCGGAGATCGCGACTCCGAGCAGGATCCCGACCGCGAGCGCGATGAAAACGGCCGCGAGCGAGGCCAGGTGATAGCGAAGGTCGAACATCTCAAAGGACGGAAGCAGTGTCGCAGAGGTCGTGGAGCCGGGCGGCGGCCTTCGCCGGCAGCGAGCGGGCTCCCTCCGCGAAGATCCGCCAGATCGGCCCGGACACCCATGTCGTCACCTTTGTCTCCCCGCCCTCGTCCTCGAGGCGGACGCCCATGTCGAGCTTCTGGGCGAGGTCGTGCCAGGAGAGCTCGCTCCCGGGGCTGACGCGGCGGATCAGGATGAGCCCCGTCCCGCGCGGCTTTCGCATGAACCCCGGGCGCGAGCTGCGCACGACCGTCCAGCGGGCGTTCTCGGCGAGGCCACGCCGGTCGGGCTCGACCCCCCTGTAGCCGGGCCACCAGTCGGGAAGGTGGAACGGTTCGGCGACGAGGGCCCAGGCCTCCTCCCGGGAGACCGGGAGGACCTGCGACGCCTCCTCCTTCACAGCCCGAGGATGTCCTGGACCCGCTGCGCGAGAAGCTCGATGAAGCCCTGGAGGTCCGAGGAGACCGCGACCGCGGCGGCGAGCGCGGCGAGGCCTCCGAACACGAACAGGAACATCGGCCCGAGGCCGGCTCGCCCACGAAAGAGAGTCGAGACCCCCCGTGCGTCCACGAGCTTGTCCCCGACCTTCAGCCGGGTGAAGAAGGTGGACGACATGCCCTCGCGGTTGCGCTCCAGGAACTCGAGCAGGTTGAAGTGCGTGCCGACCGCGACGATCAGCTCGGCGCCCTTCTCGTGCGCCAGGAGGATCGCGATGTCCTCGCTGATCCCCGGCGACGGCAGGACCGCCGAAGGTAGCCCGAGTCGGTCGATTCGCTCGCGGCCCGGAGCCCGCCCGTCGGGATAGGCGTGGACGATGAGCTCGGCGCCGCTCTGGAGCGCCTGGTCCGAGACGGAATCCATGTCCCCGACGATGACGTGCGGCTTGTAACCCGCTTGCAGGAGCGCGTCGGCGCCGCCGTCAACGCCGACGAGCACCGGCCTGAAGTCGCGGATGTACGGCTTGACGATGCGGAGGTCGCGCTTGAGGCCGGGCCCGCGGGCGACGACCAGGGCGTGCTTGTCGCGGAAGCGCGTCTGCACCTGCGGGAGCCGGACTCCTTCCGAAAGGAGCTTCGCCTCTTCTCGGAGATAGCGCAGCGTGTTCTCCGCGAAGCTCTCGAGCGCCTCTGTGACACGGCCGCGCTGCTCGGAGAGCTGGGTCTCGAGCTCGACCTCGGTCAGCGTGTGTCCCCCGGCCAGGCGGGAGCCGTTGCGGAAGAGGCTCGACCCACGGACGACAAGGGGCTCGCCGTCGCGCACTTCCTCGAAGAGGTCGGAATCGCCGTTCACGTCGATGAGCCGGACCCCGCCGCGGACGAGCTCGAGCGGGCCTGCGTTCGGGAACCGGCCGCTCATGGAGGGCGAGACGTTCACGACGACGCGCACGTTCGTCGCAAGGAGCTCCTCCGCCGACACGCGGTCGAGGTCGCGGTGGTCGATGATCGCGATGTCGTCCGGGCCGAGGCGCCGGACGAGGCGCTTCGTCCGCCTGTCGAGCCGCGCGGTCCCCGTGAACTCCACGAAGCTCATTGCCGGACCGCCTCGATGAACTCCGCTCCGCCGAGCATTCTCTCCACCTCTTCCCTTCGCGCTGATTCTGACAAGCGCTCGATGCGCGTGTGGGTGGGATCGCCGGACACCTTCTCGACACGGAAGTGGGTCTCGGCGGCGCTCGCGATCTGCGGGAGGTGCGTGATCGTGAGGACCTGCGCCCGCTCCGCCAGCCGGCCGAGCGCCTCGGCGACGGCATGCGCGGTGCGGCCGCCGATGCCCGCGTCGATCTCGTCGAACACGATCGTGGGCTCGCCGGCGCCCGCGTGCGCGACCGCGCGCAGGGCGAGGGCGACGCGGGAGAGCTCGCCGCCGGATGCGGTCTCGGCCACGGGCGCAAAGGGCAAACCGGGGTTCGGACGGATGAGGAAGGCGACCGTGTCCCAGCCGCTCGCGCCGTGCTCCCGCTCGGCGATCGACACCTGGAACTCGCCGTCGCCCATCCCGAGCCCTTGCAGCTCCGCTGCGACCGCCTCACCGAACGGCTCGGCCGCACCCTCTCGGGCCTCGGACAGCCGGACGGCGAGCTCGGTCGCCAGGCGCTCGGCCTGGGCAAGCGCCACGTCGGCCGCCGCGAGCGGGTCGACGCCTGCCTCGTGCGCGTCGAGCTCCGCGCGGGCGGCCTCGGCGCGGCTCAGAAGCTCCTCGTAGTTCGCGGCGCCGAAGCGGCGGCGCGCGTCTGCGATCCGATCGAGCTCCGCCTCGACCTCCTCGAGCCGTCCGGGCTGGGCTTCGAGAGACGAGAGGAAGCCTCGCAGGGAGGAGGCGACATCCTTGAGACGCTCCTCGACGTCCCCGAGGTTCACGTACTCGGTCTGGAGCTCGGGCACGAGGCTCGTCACGGGCATGAGGGCGTTCGTCGCGCGCCCGATCCGGTCGAGCGCACCGGTCTCGCCGTCCTCGGCGGAGAGCGCTTCGGCCGCCTCGGTCGCTGCCTCGGCCAGCTCCGTCATGTGGCGCAGGCGCTCCCGCTCCGAGCGCAGCGCATCCTCGGTCTCCGGCGCGAAACCCTCCGTGCGCTCGACGAGCTGTCGAAGCTCCTCGAGCCGCTCGGTCCTTCCTGCCTCCGCGGTCGCGGCTTCGTCGCGGTGGCGGCGGGCGGCAGCGAGTTCCCTCCATGCGCGCGCGTGCTCGCCGCGGAGACGGATCTGCTCCTCGCCGATGAAGGCGTCCAGGACGTCCAGCTGGAACGAAGGCCTGGCCAGCCGCCGCTGTTCGAACTGGCCCGACATCGCCAGAAGGCGCTCGACCAGCGCGGCGAGATCTTCCCGAGGAACCGCTCGCCCCCATGCGTAGGCACGCGTGCGCCCGTCCGCGAACACACGCCGCGCCGCGACGAGGCCGTCCTCGTCCTCCGGCCTGAGCTCGGCGAGGGTGGCCAGCTCCTCGTCGTCGAGCAGGCCGTCCGGCAGGCCGAAGTCGGCCTCGACGTAGGCCTCGGTCGCACCGGGGCCGAGATAGCCCGCGTCGCCCGGCGCGCCGAGGAGAAGCCCGATCGCCTGGGCGAGGATCGTCTTCCCCGCGCCGGTCTCGCCCGTGACGGCGTTCAGGCGCGGGCCGAAGACGAGGTCGGCCTCGCGGATGAGGACGAAGTTCTCGATCCGAAGACTGCGGAGCATCGGTGCCTAGGGGAATACCGAGTGGTAGCGCGTGAAGAAGCTGACCTCTGGGAGGACGGCGAGCGACGCCGTCTGGTCGCCGATCGAGACCGTGATCGCCCCGTCGGGAGCAAGATCGCCGATGGACGTCCCGTCCACGAGGACGGTGACGTGCTGGGCCGGCGAGCGGTTCGTGACCGTGAGGTCGTGGCCGCGTGGGAGGACGAGCGGGCGCGCGTGCAGGGAGTGCGGCGCGACGAACGTGATCGCCATCGCCTCGAGGCCCCACATCATCACGGGACCGCCGTTCGAGAGGTTGTAGGCGGTCGAGCCCGAGGGAGTGCAGCAGATGAGCCCGTCGCAGGGCTGGGAGCCGAGCTCTTCGCCGCCGACCTCCCAGCCGAGCTCGACCATTCGGCCCGGCTCGGCGCTCGTGACCACGACGTCGTTGACGGCGACCTGCGGCCCTTCGGCGAGGCTCGCGGCGAGCGTGCAGAGCTCGACCATCCTGTACTCGCCCGCGAAGACACGCCGGAGTGCCTCTTCGAGACGGTGGCCCTCCGCGCTCGTCAGGAATCCCATGCGGCCGAAGTTGACACCGAAGACCGGGGTCGACGTCCCGAGCGTCGCGCGCAGCGCGCGCAGCATCGTCCCGTCGCCGCCGAGCGCGACGACGAGGTCGGGCGCGGCCTCTCCCAGCGTGCCGAGCTCCACGCCCGCCTCGGCCGCGAGCTCCCGTACGCGCGTCTCCGAATCACCGATCCGCTCCGGGAGGCCGTGGGTGAAGACGGCCGCGCATGTGACTTTGTCGTGCACGCTAGGCGGCGCGGAGGTAGAGGAAGAACTCACGGTTTCCTTTCGGGCCGGGCAACCCGGAGTCGGCGACGCCCTCGACCTGCGCGCCCCAGCCGGACGACTGCGCGGCGATCTCGTCCACGACGCGCCGCTGCACCTCGGGGTCCCGGATGACTCCGCCCTTGCCGACCTCGGCGCGGCCGGCTTCGAACTGCGGCTTGACGAGGACGAGCGCACGCCAATCGCGCGCGGCGCAGCGGAGGGCAGGCGGCAACGCCTTGGCCAGGGAGATGAACGAGACGTCGCACGTGACGAAGCTTGGCCGAAAGGGCAGTTCCTCGCAGTCGAGGTTGCGCACGTTGACGCGCTCGAGGACGGTCACACGCGGATCGTCCCGCAGCTTCGGATGGAGCTGACCGTAGCCGACGTCGAGCGCGCAGACCCGGGCAGCGCCGGCCTGGAGAAGGCAGTCGGTGAAACCGCCCGTGGAGGCGCCGACGTCCAGGCACTCCTCCCCCTCGACGTCGATCGCGAAAACCGCGATCGCGTTGGCGAGCTTCTCTCCTCCGCGCGAGACGAAGCGCGGACCGGCCTCGAGCTCGATCTCCGCAGACTCGTCCACCTGCTCGCCTGCCTTCGCATGTCCGGGCACCTTCCCGGCGAGAACGAGGGCCTGTGCCTGCGAGCGGGTCTCGGCAAGCCCCCGCTCGACCATGAGGACGTCGAGCCGCTTCTTGCTCACCCGGGCAGCGTAACGCCTGCCCTGCGCCGCAATCGTCACGGTTCAGGCGCGGCGGTCGCGAATCGTGCCGACGAGCTCGGCCAGGACGGTCGTGTCCGCCGGGAGCTCAGCCAGGCGCTCGTTCACCTGCACGCGCGCGGAGTCGGCCAGCTCCCGCGCCCGGTCGAGGCCGTGAAGGGAGACGTACGTGACCTTGCCCGCCGCCTCGTCCTTCCCAGGTGTCTTGCCCAGCTCGGCGGCAGTGCCGGTCGCGTCCAGGATGTCGTCGACGATCTGGAAGAGGAGACCGAGCTCCTCTCCGAACCGCGCCCACGGCTCGCGCTCGTCGGGCGGAAGGCCGGCGACGGCGACGGCGCAGGTGACGGATGCCCGCAGGAGCCGGCCCGTCTTCAGCTCGTGCAGGCGCACGAGGCCCTCGGCATCGAGGTCGCCGTCCGTCGTCACGTCGACGTACTGGCCTCCGATCATGCCGAGCGTCGCCGCCGCGAGCTCGCGCGCGGGCTCGGGGCTCGGGTAGCCGAGCACGAGGCGGAACGCCTCGGTCAGGAGCGCGTCTCCGGCGAGAATGGCAACGCCCTCGCCGAAGCGGACGTGCGAGCTCGGCTGGCCGCGGCGGAGATCGTCGTCGTCCAAGGCAGGCAGGTCGTCGTGGACGAGGCTGAAGGTGTGGACGAGCTCGAGCGCACACGCCGCCGGCAGAATCTCGTTCGGGTCGCGGGCGAGCGCCTCCCCGGTCGCGAGGCAGAGCACGGGCCGGATCCGCTTTCCCCCGCCGAGGAGCGAATAGCGCAAAGCGTCCTCGAGCTCGCCGAGCTCCTCGGTCAGCGGCAGGCGATCGAGCGCGGCGTCGACGAGCTCGCGGAGCTCGTCGGGGGATTTCACGCCGGCCCTTCCCGGCGCGCGAGCTCGATCTCGGCCTGGATCTCCTTTGCGAGGTCGGTGAGGCTTTGGAGGACGTCGACGGCCTGCTCGGGGTCCTCCGTCGCCTCGAGCTGCGTGCGCGCCTTCTCAAGGCGCTCGAGCAGCCCCTGCAGGCGCGCGACCGACTCGGGTTCCTGTGTGCTCACCGTTTCGTCTCCTTTGCCACCTTGCCAAGGATGCCGTTCACGAGCTTTGCAGCGTCCTCGGATGCGTACCGCCGCGCAAATCGCACGGCCTCGTCGATCGCCACTTCGAGCGGAACCTCGTCGCGTTCGAGCTCGTAGAGCGCGATCCGGAGAATGTTGCGCTCGAGCGCGCCCAGCCGCTCGGGGGGCCAGCTTGCGGACGCCTCGCCGATCGTCGCATCGAGCTCGTCGGCCTCGGCCGCGACGCCCTCGGCCAGCTCCTGCGTGTACGGATCGAGCTCGCCCTCGTGGAGGGACGCGAGCGGCTGCCCGGTCACGTCCCACTGGTAGAGCACGAACAGCGCCGCGCGCCGGGCGGCGCGCCGTCCGGTCGTCATGCGGCTCCCCCGCGCAGGGACTCGAGGGACGGCGCCGCATCGGCGAGGAAAGACGTCGTGTAGTCGCCGCTTCCGAACTCCTCGCTCGACACGATGTCGAGCGCGAGGCCGCGCGTCGTCGGAACGCCGACGAGGTCGAGCTCCGAGAGCGCGCGCCGGCCGCGGGCGAGCGCCACCTCGCGGTTCTCGCCCCAGACGATCACCTTGGCGATGAGGGAGTCGTAGAACGGCGGGATCGCGTAGCCCTCCTCGACGTGGGTGTCGACGCGCACGCCGGGCCCGAGCGGCGTGCGGAAACGGGAGACGAGGCCTGGCGCCGGCCGGAAGTCCTCGGCCGGATCCTCGGCGTTGATGCGGAACTCGATCGCATGGCCGCGGAGCTCTGCCCGACCTTCCTGCGGCAGCCCTTCCCCGGAGGCAACCTGAAGCTGGGCGTGGGCGAGGTCGATCCCGGTGACGAGCTCCGTGACGGGGTGCTCGACCTGCAGGCGCGTGTTCATCTCGATGAAGTAGAAGGCCCCCTCCGCGTCGAGAAGGAACTCCATCGTTCCGGCGCCGCGGTAACGGAGCACCTCGCAGGCCCGGTGTGCAGCAGCCTCCATGTCGGCCCGGATCTCGGGCGTGACGGCCGGCGACGGCGACTCCTCGACGAGCTTCTGATGCCGCCGCTGGATCGAGCAGTCGCGCTCGCCCAGGGTGAGCACCGCGCCTTCGCCGTCCCCGAGAACCTGGATCTCGACGTGCCGCGCGCCGACGACCGCCTTCTCGACGTAGAGCGAGCCGTCGCCGAACGCCGACTGCGCCTCGGACGACGCCGTCCGGTAGGCGCCGTCGAGCTCGTCGACGGACTCGACGAGCCGCATGCCGCGCCCGCCGCCGCCCGCGGAGGCCTTGAGGAGAATCGGAAAGCCCACGTCGCGGGCGACCTCACGCGCCTGGTCGAGGTCGACGGCGCCGTCCGACCCGGGCACGAGCGGGACGCCCGCCTCGGCCATGGCTTCCTTGGCCGCGATCTTGTCACCCATGGTCTCGATCGTTTCCGCGCGCGGGCCGACGAAGACGAGGTCGTTGTCCTCGCATGCGAGCGCGAAGGCGGCGTTCTCGGCCAGGAATCCCCATCCGGGGTGCACGGCGTCGCACTCGGTCGTCGTCGCCGCCGCGACGAGGGACGGGATGCGGAGGTAGCTGTCGGCCGGAAGCGGCGGGCCGATGTGGACGGCGCGGTCCGCGAGACGGACGTGCAGGCTGTCGCGGTCGGCGGTCGAGTAGACGGCGACGGCCTCGGCGCCGAGCTCGCGGCAGGCGCGAATGATGCGAACGGCGACCTCGCCGCGGTTGGCGATCAGCACGCGTCCGAACATCGTCCCTCTCGCGTCGACCTCGTCACATTCCGCGCGCCAAATCCGCGCTTTCCCCCGATAGGCTGAAAGTGGAGGGAGGCCCGCGGCGGCCCCGAAATTTCCTCGCCCCGAAAGGACACTAGAGGGCGTCGAGCGGCCGGCCGTTCAAAGGCTCGAGCTCGAAGAGAAGCTGCCCGTACTCGACCGGCTGCGCGTTCTCAACGCACACCTTGCGCACGACCGCCTCGACGTCCGCCTTCACCTCGTTCATGAGCTTCATCGCCTCGAGGATGCAGAGGGTCTGCCCCGGTGCAACCGGATCACCTTCCTCCACGAACGGCTCGGCGCCCGGCTCAGAAGCGCGGTAGAAGGTCCCGACCATCGGCGACTCGACCCTGATCGTCCCGTCGGCAGGCGGGACGAGGGGCGCTTCCGTCTCGCCCGCGGCGACCGGGAAAGCCCCTGCGACGCCGACCGGCTCCACAGCCGTCTCGTCGCTGCGCCGCACCGTCACGCGCGTCTCGCCTTCCTCGATCGTCACCTCGCCGATCCCGGATTCCTGGACGATGCGGATGAGCTCACGGATGCGCTCCGCCTCGCCCTGCTCGAGCCCGGCGCGCGTCAGGCTGACGGCATCCTCGCCTCTGCTTCGGATCGAACGCAGAAGCGGTTCGGCTTCGTCGCCGAAAAGCGCGAGCAGGAGAAGCTCCTCGTCGCTGGACGCGAGCCCCTCGGCCGCATCGCGCACATCGTCGAGATCGACCGGCTTCTCCTCGCGGCGAGCCCCCTCGCCGATGAGCTGCACCGCCCGGCGGACGATCGGGTCGATCTCGGCCGGTGGAGAGCCGAAGCGACCCTCGATCAGGTCGCGCAGCTCGTCGACGACGATCTGCCACCTCTGTGCCGAGAGCACGTGGAGCACGGCCTGTGACCCGAGGACCTGACCGATCGGCGAGGCGAGCGGCGGCCAGCCGCACTCCCTGCGCAGCTCGGTGAGCTCACCGAGCACGTCGTCGAGCCGGTCGGAGAACCCGTGGCCGCGCAGATTCGCGTCCAGCTCCGCGACGAGGCCGGCCGGCAGGCTGTGCTCGGCGGCTCGCACCGCGACGCGCGGTGAGAGCGGAGGCACAGGAACGTCCCCGAGTGCGTCGTCCACGAGCTCGGATCCGCGCCATAGGGTCTCCAGGTCGACACCGGAATCGACTCCCAGACCGGCGAGCGATTTCGTGAGGGATTCCGCCGAGACCCGATGGAGGGAGAGCGCGACCGGATAGAGGGCACAGGCGATCACGGCCGCGCCCGCGCGCGCCGCCTCGAGCGAGGCCGCCAGCGCGGCGCCGCCCGCGCCCTGGCAGTGCAGCCCGACCGGCAGGTTGCTCGCCTCACCGAGCCGCTCGACGAGCTCCCGCGACTGCGCCGGATCGAGCGATCCCGATGGATCGTGGATCAGGACTCGCGAGGCCCCGAGCTCGCCGAGGCGGTTGGCGCGCTCAAGGAGAACGTCCGTCTCACCGCTCAGGCCCGGGCTGTGCACCAGGCCCACCGTGAGCTCCTTGCCGGCCGCGCGAATCGCCTCCGCGGCCTCCTGCAGGTTGGCCAGGTCGTTCAACGGGTCGTGGATCCGGAAGATGTCGATGCCGCTTGCGGCGGCACTCGCGACGAACCGCGAGACGAGGTCGCGCGAGAGAGGGCGAGACCCGACGAGCAGCCGGCCCCGCAAGGCCATCCCGAGCGGCGTCTTGCAGCGTGCACGGATAGCGCGGATCCGCTCCCACGGGCTCTCCACGCCACGGCTGACGGCCGAATCGAAGCAGCCTCCGCCCGACACCTCGAGGTACGCGAAGCCGGCGTTGTCGAGGATGTCCGCCAACTCGAGCACCCGGGACGATTGCATCTGCTGCGCGAGCGGCTCCTGCGAGAGGAGCCGGATGCTGGTGTCGACGAGAGCGGGCACGCCTACGCCCGTGAGATGTAGCGCGCCTCGCGCGTGTCGACCTTGATGCGGTCGCCGACGTTCACGAAGAGCGGCACCTGGACGACCGCGCCGGTCTCGAGGGTCGCGGGCTTCGTCACGTTGGACACCGTGTCGCCTTTCACGCCCGGCTCGGTGTCCACCACGGAGAGCTCGACCGAGGCGGGGAGGTCGACCGCCGAGGGGCGGCCGTTGACGACGAGGAGCATCACTTCGCTCGAGGGCTGCATGAAGGGCAACTGGTCCTCGAGATCAGCGTGCGGGAGCGAGATCTGCTCGTAGTTGCCCGTGTCCATGAACACGACCTCGTCGCCGGCGTCGTAGAGGTATTGGACGCTCTTCGTCTCGGTACGGATCCGCGGCATCTTCTCGCCTGCACGGAAGGTGCGGTCGACGACCGAGCCGGAGTCGAGGCTCTTCAGCTTGGTGCGCACGAACGCGCCGCCCTTTCCGGGCTTGACGTGCTGGAACTCGACGATCCGCCACACCTGGCCGTCGAGCTCGACGTGCATGCCGTTCTTGAACTGGTTGGTCGAGACTGTTTCTGCCAAAGCCGAGCCAGTTTAGTTCAGCGTCACCAGATCCTTGGTGTACCTGCTCAGGATCTCCGCGCCGTCCTCGGTCACGACCACGAGGTCCTCGATGCGAACCCCTCCGCTGCCCGCCAGATAGACCCCCGGCTCGATCGTGACCACGTTTCCCGCCGTGAGCGTGCCGGCGGCGGTCTGGCGCAGAACCGGCAGCTCGTGCACCTCGAGGCCTACGCCGTGACCGAGCCCATGGAGAGCTTCGTGTCCGGCCGCCTCGATCTCCATGCGGGCGATCGTGTCGAGCGCCTGCGTGTCGGCGCCGGCCTTGACCTGATCCAGCGCCGCCTGCTGCGCTCGCCGGCACGTGTCGTAGGCGCTGCGCAGCTCGTCGGGAAGCTCGCCCGTCGCGAACGTCCGCGTGCAGTCCGAGCAGTAGCCGGCCAGCTTCGCCCCCAGATCGACCACGACCGTCTCGCGGGCGCCGAGCCTCCGGTCGCCCGGATGATGGTGCGGCAACGCGGCGTTGGGGCCCGACCCGACGATGGGCGGAAAGGAGATGTCGTCGGCGCCCTCGCCGTGAATCGCATCCACGATCCACCAGGCAACGTCCGCCTCGGTCATCCCGACGAAGTGCTCCTCGGCGAAGCGGGCAAGCACCCGGTCGACAACCTGCGCGGCCTCCCGAATCGCGTCGAGCTCGGCGGGCTCCTTGACGGCACGGAGCGTGAGCGGGACGGCGGCGAAGGGAACGAGGTCGACCCCGGCGGAGACGAGGTCCGCATGGCGTGAGACGGTGAGGTGGTCGGATTCGAAGCCGACGGACCCGCCCGCCAGCTCGCCCAGCCGCTTGGCCAGTCCGGGCAGGAAGTCGCGCTCGACGATCTGGACGTCGACCCCTTCGACGGCGCGCGCAGCCTCCGCGTAGCGCCCGTCCGTCATGAGCACAACCTCCTTGTGTTGCACGAGCACAAATGCGTTCGAGCTCTCGAACCCCGTCAGGTAGCGGACGTTGACCGGGTTGGAGACGAGGAACGATGCGACCTCAAGCCGCCCCATCTCGGCGCGGAGACGCTCGACGCGGCCGTTCACGACGTGACCTTTCCCTTGTGCGCGAGAAACACAAGGGCTTCCTGGTAGCCCGTCGGGCCCTTGCCGATCACGCGGTGCGAGACGACGTCCTCGATCACCGACACCCGGCGCCAGTCCTCGCGCGCAGTGATGTCGGAGAGGTGTACTTCGACGACCGAAACGGAGAAAAGCTCGAGCGCGTCGCGGATCGCATAGCTGTAGTGCGTCCAGGCGCCCGGGTTGACGATGACGCCGTCCGCCCAGCGCCGCGCCTCGTGGCACAGGTCGATGAACTCGCCCTCGGAGTTCGTCTGGACGCAGCGCACCGTGCAGCCGAGCTCCCGCGCCCACTCGTAGATGCGCGTCTCGAGCTCGGGATAGGACATGCCGCCGTAAAGCTCGGGATCCCGCTCCGCGAGCGCGTTCAAATTGGCGCCGTTCAGGACCAGGACCTGCACGGGGGCGAGTCTACTTCCGGATCAGCGAAGCGAGCGCAGCGCGTGCGTCACCGTCGGAAACCGTCGTCACGACGGGCTTCCCGGGCGCTTCGAGAAGGACGAACACGCCCTCCCCCTTCTTGTCACGCTTCAGGGACGCCCAGGCCGCGTCGAGATCGGCGGCGACCGGCTCCGGCCGGAGAAGCTCGTCGACCGGATCTGTCGGCAGCCCGGAAAGCCGGAGGGCCGCGACGAGCCCGAGCGCGACTGCCTGCCCGTGGGTGACCGTGTAGCCCGAGCCTGTCTCGAGCGCATGCGCGAACGTGTGGCCGAGGTTGAGGATGGTACGCCGCCCCTCGCGCTCGTACGGGTCGGAGAGGACGACCCCGGCTTTGAAGGCGGCGCAGGCGCGGATCATCTCGTGCTCCTCCAGCTTCCAGACCTCTTGTCCGGCGAGCAGCCCCGTCTTGACGACCTCCGCCATGCCGGCGCGCCGCTCGGCCTCGGGGAGGGTCGCGAGGTAAGCGGGATCGATCGCGACGGACTCCGGAAAATGAAAGGCGCCTGCGAGGTTCTTGCCGTCCTCGGTGTTGATTCCGGTTTTGCCGCCGATGGCTGCGTCGACCATCCCAGTCAGTGTCGTCGGGACAGCTATCCAGGCAATCCCGCGTAGGTACGTCGCGGCCACGAAGCCAACGACATCGGTCGTCGAGCCTCCGCCGAAGGCCAGCACCGTGCCTTGCCGTCCGGCTTCGATCTCGGTCCAGAGCCACTCAACGACATCAAGCTTCTTGGCCGCCTCGCCCGCCGGCAGGGTGAGGGTGATCCCCTCGATCGGCGCTGCGTGGAGCTGAAGCACCCGCTCGTCCGCCGCGACGATTACCTGGCCGACGTCGGGCAGTCCTTCTGAAACCGCGATGCGCAGCGCGCCGAGCAGAACGCCGTCCGAATCGTCGGCCGCCCACCTCAGCGATGCTCGGTAGGTCGCTTGCCGCTCGTCGTAGAGCCGCCTGAAGGCCTCGGGATCTTGAGCCAGGGGCCGGTTCGAGTCCTTGACCCGCTCCCACGCGTCGTCGACGTCGACCTCGATGAGGACCGTGTCCGCATGAACGCGCAGGCGTTCGCGCGTCTTCTCGGAGAGCACCGCGCCGCCGCCGAGCGCGATGACCGCAGGCGGGCCCGCGAGCGCCTCGGCGACCACCTGCTCCTCCAGCCGCCGGAACTCCGGCTCGCCGCGCTCGAACAGCTCGGGGATCGGCCCGTGCAGCCCCTCGATCTCCGCGTCAGTGTCGACGAAGGGCCGTGCCGTCCGCTCGGCCACCTCGCGGCCGATCGTCGACTTCCCCGCCCCCATGAAGCCGATGAGGGCGAGGTGCTTCTCGATTGCCCCTACCCGCCCGACCAGGGGATCCGCTCCACGTAGGCCCGCCACGCGGCGACGAAATCCCCCACCGAGTCACCGCCGAACTTCTCACGCGCGGCGCGTGCGAGCTCGAAGGCCACGCACGCCTCGGCGACGACCGCGAGCGCCTCGACCGCCGCCACATCGGAGCGCTCGACGAGCGCCTCGGCCGGCTCGCCGGTCTCGAGGTCGGCCGAGCGGAGCGGCTTCATCAGGGTCGGCAGGGGCTTCATCGCCGCGCGCACGACGATCTCCTCGCCGTTCGAGACGCCGGCCTCGAGCCCGCCGGCGCGGTTCGTCTCCCGCCTGTAGCCGCCCTTGTCGCGAAGGATCTCGTCGTGGGCCTCGGAGCCGCGCAGCCCGGCCAGGGCAAAGCCGTCGCCGATCTCGACGCCCTTGACCGCCTGGGTGCCCATGAGCGTCCACGCGAGCCGCGCGTCGAGCCGCTCCTCCTTGGTCGCGTAGGAGCCCAGGCCCGGAGGGACGCCTTTCGCCCGCACCTCGACGATTCCGCCAACGGTGTCCCGGTCCGCCCGCGCCGCGTCGATCCGCTCTTCGAGATCGTCGCCGAGGACAGAGCCCGAGACCTCGATCCGAATCCCGGCGAGCAGCGCCTTCGCGATCGCGCCCCCGGCGACGATCGCCGCCGTGTGCCGCGCGCTCGCGCGTTCGAGCGCGTCGCGCGCATCCGACAGTTCGTACTTCATGACGCCCGCGAGGTCGGCATGACCGGGGCGCGGGAGCGTGACGGCCTCCTTCCCTTTCCCGGCCGGGTCGCTCGCGGGCGGCCACGGGCTCATCCCCCACTCCCAGTTCTTGTGGTCGCGGTTCGCGACGACGAAGGCGAGCGGGGTTCCGAGCGTGCGGCCGTGCCTGAGCCCGGCGAGCACGTCGATCGTGTCCGTCTCGATCTGCTGCCTGGGGCTGCGGCCGTAGCCCTGTTGCCGGCGGCGGAGGTCGCCCTCGATCGCCTCACGGTCGAGCGTCAGCCCGGCCGGCAGGCCCGTCACGATGCCCACGAGCGCGGGACCGTGCGATTCGCCGGCGGTCGTCAGCGTGAGGGTCACGCGGCAAGCCTATGGCTCAGAGTCAAGTGCCCTCAACGGGAAAGCGCCGCTCGCATGATCCCCACGGGCGCCTCGAGGCCCGTCCAGCGCTCGAAGGACGCGGCACCCTGTGCGAGCAGGACCTCGAGTCCGTCCACGATCCGCTCGCAGCCGGCCTCCTTCGCGGCCGCGACGTGAGCCGTGAGAGAACCGTCTCGTTTGTACGCGAGATCCACAACCTGCTGGCTCTTCGTCAGGGGCACGAGCGTGCGCCCCACCTCCGGCGTCGCGTTGACCAGCAGGTTCGCTCCGACGTAGGTCGGCGGCCATTCGTCCGTTCGGATCTCGCGGTCCGGAAAGATCGTTCGCAGGCGGACGCACAGAGCGTGCCCCCGCTCCGCGTCGCGCGCCCCAATCACGAGCTCGGCTGCGCCGGCGTCCAGAAGCGACGTCGCCACTGCCTGGGCTCCCCCACCCGCGCCCAGCACGAGCACGCGCGCCCCGCTCGCGGCGACGAGCCCGACCACCGCCGGGCCGTCCGTGCTCGAGCCAAAGACCGTGCCGTCGCGGACGACAAGCGTGTTCACCGAGCCGGCGCGGGCGGCGACCTCGTCCAGCTCGTCGCAGTAGCCGACGACGGCCGTCTTGTGGGGAATCGTGACGTTCGCCCCGGCGAACCCGAGCGCCGCGAGCCCGACGACGGCCTCCTCGAGCGCCTCGCGCTTCACGTGCAGCGGGACGTATGCCCAGTCCAGCGCGACCGCGGCAAACGCAGCGTTCTGCATGACCGGCGACAGCGAGTGTTCGACCGGATCGCCGATGAGGCCAACGAGCCGGGTCGCGCCTCCGATCGTCAACCGCAGTTCAATCCGCCGCGCGGGTAGTTGTTGAACTCGTCCAGGTTGGCCGTGAAGAAGTGGCTCTTGCAGTCGGCCTTGCGCACGAAGTAGAGGTAGTCCGTTTTCGCCGGATGCGCCGCTGCCTGCATCGAGGCGAGCCCCGGGTTACCGATCGGGGTCGGCGGAAGACCGGTGCACGTCGAACAGCGCGTGTTGTAGGGCGACGGCGTGTCGAGCTGGCTCTGGAGAATCGCCTGCGTCGGGGGGATGTTCAGCCCATAGCGGATCGTGGCGTCGATCCCGAGCGGCATGCCAAGGCGCAGCCGGTTGTAGATGACCGCGGCGACGAGCGGCCGCTCCTTCGGCACCTGCACCTCCTTCTCGATCATCGAGGCGATGATGAGCACGTCGTAGGGGTCGAGGTTCTTCGACTCCGCGTACTTCATGTCGATCTCGCCCCAGTTGCGGTCGAACGCCTCGAGCTGGTCATTCAAGAGCTCTTTCGTCGTCGTGTCCTCGGTGAAGTCGTACGTGGCAGGGAACAGGAAGCCCTCGAGGTTCGGCACGTCCTTGGGAAACCCCTTCGGCGGGTCGGTCGTCTTCGTGAGGCGTAGGTACTCCTTCTCGGAGAGCTTGGGCGTGATGTGCCGTTTGTCCTCGGCGATCTTGTTCACCGCCGTGATGCGGTTGGCCATCTCGACGCGCGTGAAGCCCTCGGGGAAGACGATGCGCAGAACGGGCTTCGGCGGCGGACCGGTCGTCGCCGACTGCGTCGCCGGGTCGGAGCTCGCGCCGCTGTCCCGTCCGACGACTGCGAAGGCGATCGCCGCGAGCACCCCGACTCCGAGGATCACGCCGCCGAGTGCAGCAAGGGCGCGCGTCGCGGACGACGGCTGCGGCTGTCGTCTTAGCTCGGGAGGGCGCTCTTCCATTCCAGGTACGTCGAGAGCAAGTGCGCGGCGGCGACCGCGTCGGGCGGCGCATCGGACGGCTCCGCTTCGGCCAGCTTCGTCGTGAAGCGCTCGTCGAAGGTCTCTATCGGCACGTCGGTGATGCCTCGCAAGGCGGAGACGAACCCCTCCGTCTCCTCCGCCTGTGCCCCCCGCTCGCCGCGGAGCGTCACGGGGAGCCCGACGACGATCCGGTCGACCTCTTCGCGCTCGATCACTTCCACGAGCTGCTCGAGACCTGCGGGGGTCGAAACGTTCTCGACGACATCGAGCGGCCTCGCCAGGGTTGCGGTCGGATCCGATACGGCGACGCCGGTCCGCGCCGAGCCGTAGTCGAGAGCGAGGACTTTCACAGGCGGGCCAGTCTAGTGCCGCTTCCAGCGATGCTGCCCCGCTTCTCGGTCGCGAGCAGCAAGCCCTGCTAGGACGCAGGGAGACCCGGTAATGGCCATTACCGGGTGGACTGAGAACGACGCAGGGCGCCGACTGATCGCGGGCGAGAAGCAGGCGTGTATTGCTGGATGCGGCACTTAGCTGGAGAGTGCGGCGATGAGCGCCTGCTCCGCCTGCGCCAGCGCGTCGGGGAGCTTCTCGGGATCGCGGCCGCCGGCACGGGCCATCGTCGGGCGGCCGCCGCCGCCGCCGCCCATCAGCGCCGCGGCCTCGCGGACGAGCGCGACGGCGTCGAGCCCACGCTCCTCGAGTGACCGGTCGAGGTTGACGACGAGGTGGACGCGCCCGTCTTCTCGCGCGCCGAGCACGACCGCGGCAGGTGCATGCTGCTGCTTCAGCCGGTCGGAGAGCTCGAGCATGGCGTCCGGATTCGACTCCCCGAGCTCCATGACGATGACTTCCACCCCACCCGCCTGGTTCCGCCGCTCGGCGACGACCTCGGGACCCGCGCTCGCCTCCGGCTTCTTCTTCGCGTCCTTGCGCGCCTGCTCGAGCTTCGAGCGAAGCTCGCCCGCGTCCTCCGCCTGGGCGCGAAGGTAGGCGAAGGCCTCGCCGGAGGTGACGGCCTCGATCCGCCGCACGCCCGAGCCGACGGAGCCCTCGGAGAGGATCGCGAACGGCCCGATCTCGGCCGTGGAGCGCACGTGCGTGCCGCCGCAGAGCTCTCGGGAGAAGCCGGGAACCTCGACGACCCGCACGACGTCCCCGTACTTCTCGCCGAAGAGCATCATCGCGCCGAGCTTCCTCGCCTCCTCGATCGGCGTCAGGAACGTGTGCACCGGCAGGTTCTCGAAGACCCGCTCGTTCACGATCTCCTCCACGCGCTCGCGCTCCTCCTGGCTGAGCGCCTGGGGATGGGTGAAGTCGAAGCGCAGCTTGTCGGGCCGCACCGCCGAGCCGGCCTGGCGCACGTGGTCGCCGAGGACCTCCTGCAGCGCCTTGTGCAGGAGGTGCGTCGCCGTGTGGTTGGCCATCGTCGGGAAGCGCACCTTCCAGGGAACGGACGCTTTCACGCGGTCGCCGGAGCAAAACCCCTCGCCGCGGAAGAGGAGCGCCTGGTCCTCGCCGAAGCGGAACGCGCCCGTGAGCTCTGCGCGCTTCCCGTCCGCCTCGATCCAGCCCTGGTCCGAGACCTGGCCGCCTCCGTCCGGGTAGAAGGGCGACTCGCGCAGCTTGGCGAGAAATGTGCCGTCGCCGAGCTCCTCGAGCGCGCCGATCTGCGTGAGCACCTCCGTCTTCTCCCAGCCGACGAACTCCGTCTCGAAGCCCGCCTCGCGGGCGAAGTCCCCTGCGCGCTGCAGCTCGCTCTTCTCCCCGCCCGCGCGGGAGATCTCCCGGTGCTCCTCCATCAGGCCCTTGAACCCGTCCTCGTCCACGGCGAGACCGCGCTCGCGCGCAAGCTCGACGGTCAGCTCGATCGGGAAGCCGTACGTGGCCGTGAGCGTGAAAGCATCGTCACCGGAGATGTCGCCGCGCGCCGCGACCTCCTCGAAGAGCTTCATGCCGCGAGCCAGCGTCTCGGAGAATCGCTCTTCCTCGGCGCGCAGAACCTCCCGGATGTTCTGCCGGTTCGCGACGAGCTCCGGGTACGACTCGCCCATCTGCTCGACGACGACGTCGGACAGGCGCCAGAGGTCGTCGAGCCCGATCTTGCGCGCCTGCTGGACAGCGCGGCGGATGATGCGGCGAAGGACGTAGCCGCGGCCCTCGTTGGACGGGACGACCCCGTCGCCGACGAGGCAGGTCATGCCGCGCCCGTGGTCGGCGAGCACGCGGTGCGCCTTCGTCGCCGTCTCGTTCGCATCCCAGGAGACACCGCTCTCTTCACCGATCCAGGCCATGATCGCCTGGTAGCCGTCGGTCTCGTAGACGGAGCGAGACGGGACGCGCTGCATGATGGCGGAGAGGCGCTCGAGACCCATCCCGGTGTCGACGTTCTGCTGTGGCAGTGGGGTCAGCGTTCCGTCCGGCTTCAGCTCGTACTCCATGAAGACGAGGTTCCAGAATTCGAGGAAGCGGTCGCAGCGCGGGCACGCAGGCGCGCAGCCGGGATCGCCGCAGCCGTACTCCTCGCCCCAGTCGAAGTAGATCTCGGAATCGGGGCCGCACGGGCCCGGGCCGCCGACCGACCAGAAGTTCTCGCTGCTCGGGAGGGCGACGATCCGTTCGCGCGGAATCCCGACCTCGAGCCAGTGCCCAACCGCAACCTCGTCCTCGCCCAGCCCGAGCCCGGGGTCGCCGGCGTGGACGGTCGCCCAGATCCTCTCCCACTCGAGCCCGAGGTGCTCCTGGATGAAATCGGTCGCGTACTCGATCGCACCTTGCTTGAAGTACTGGCCGAACGAGAAGTTGCCCAGCATCTCGAAGAACGTGAGGTGGTGGCCGTCGAGGCCGACCTCGTCGATGTCCGGCGTACGGAAGCACTTCTGGGCGGTGGTCGTGAGCCGCGCCGGCGGTTCCTCGCGCCCGAGGAAGTAGGGCATCTGCGGCTGCATGCCAGCGGAGGTGAGCAGCGTCGAGGTGTCCTCGGGGCGCGGCACGAGCGGCCACGAGGGCAGCCGCTTGTGCCCCTTGGATTCGAAGTAGGAGAGGAAGCCCTCCCGAAGCTCCGCGGAGGTGCGCATGCGACCGATTCTACGCGCGGCTAGCGGCGGCTCTCGGAGGCCCGCCGGGGCTCTTCCTCGGTGACTATCTCGTCGCGCATCTTCTCGAGGGAGCGCCGGATGAGGCGCGAGACGTGCATCTGGGAGATCCCCACTTGCTGAGCGATCTGCGACTGCGTGAGGCCTTCGAAGAACCGTAGGTGGAGAATCCGTCGCTCGCGCTCGTCGAGGGCGGCGAGGCCGGGCGCGAGCACGGCGCGGTCTTCGCTCACCTCGTACTCGTGCTCGATCGTGCCCAGTGACTCGAGCGGGTCGAGGTCCGAGTCGTCGTCGCCCCCGCTCGGCGCGGAGAGCGAGAGCGTGGCGTAGGCCTGCCCGCTTTCCAGGGCCTCGAGGACGTCTTCCTCGTCGACGCCGGCGGCCTTCGCCAGCTCCGGGATCGTCGGAGAACGCTCGAGCTGGACGGTCAGTTCCTCGAGGAGGTGCGACAGGCGCACGTTCAGCTCCTGGAGGCCGCGCGGCACGCGGATCGCCCAGCCCTTGTCGCGGAAGTGCCGCTTGATCTCGCCGATGATGTTCGGCGTCGCGTATGTCGTCAGCTCCACGCCACGGTCGATGTCGAAGCGATCGATCGCCTTGATGAGCCCGATGCAGCCGACCTGCACGAGGTCCTCGAGTTGCTCGCCGCGATAGGAGTAGCGCCGGGCCAGCGAGCGAACCAGCGGGAGGTACTGCTCGATCAGCCGCTCACGAGCATCGGTGTCGCCGCGCTCGTGATAGGCGCGCAAGAGCTCCTTGTCGTTCTTTCCCTCAGGCATTGGCCCCGGCCGGCTTGATTCCGCGGACGCGCTTGACGAGTCGAAGCCAGTCGCCGTCCTCGCGCGCCTCGACCTTCGCGTCCTCGACGAGCGTAGCGAGAAGCCTCCCGAGCCCGAGCTCCTCACCGGAAGAGTCGAGATCTGCGCGGACGCGGTCGCCGTTCAGCGGCCCGATGAGCATCTCGATGGAGTCGTCCGAGACCCGAAGCTGGACGCCCACCTCGTCCTTCGCGGGGTAGCTCTCGCCTTCGAGGACGGTGACCAGCGCGAGTTGCAGGTCCTCGAGAGCCTCATAGGAGAGATCGTGGCGCGCGGCCAGGCCTCCGACCACGAGGCGAGCGACCCCGTGGAACGGCCGCTCGGTGGGGATGCGGAGCTCGATCGCGCGCGTCACGGTCCCTCAGCGCCGTGCTCGAGCTCGTCCGCGATCTCCTGTTCGCGCCGTGCAGCGGCCGTCTTGGCGACGTCGCGGGCCTGCCGCGGGTCACGGGAGACCCTGAAGGCGGCGAAGCCTTTCGAGACGCCCTCGAAAAGGCCCGAAAGCTTCTGCACCGGCCGTGTGATCGCGAGCGAAACCGCCCGCACGGCCGTGTCGACGCTGTCGGCAGCATCGACGGCGCTGTCGGTGACGCGATCAACCTTGTCCAGCTGAGCATTCACGCGGTCGACGGTTCCTCCGGCTTTGGAGATAACAGGGAGGACTTCTTTTTCCAGCCCTTGGATGAACGAAGTAAGGCGCCGAACGGTTCCGCTCAGGTTGAACAGGACGAGCGCGAGCCCGAGGCCCACGACGACGAGGAAGACGCTCAGCGCGATCCAGACGATGTCGAGGGTGCTCAGGTCGGCGAGAGGCAAGAAGACGATCCTAGTTAACGTGCAGCGGAGATGAGGCCTGCGCCGACGATCGCATCGCCCTCGTAGAGCACGGCCGCCTGCCCGACCGCGACGCCGTACGCGGGCTCGTCGAGCGTGAGGCGGAAGCCACGCGCGAGCGCCGCCACTGTCGCCGCGGCGGCTGGAGACCGGTAGCGGAGCTTCGCCTCGACGCGCTCGGCGGGCACGAAGAGCTTCCCCGTCCCGGAGCTGACCTCGCGCCGGGCGAGCGACTCGCGCGAGCCGACGAAGACCGCGTTCGTCTCCGGATCCGTGCGCAGCGTGTAGACGGGCTCGCCGGTGGCGATGCCGAGCCCGCGCCGCTGCCCGGGCGTGAAGCGCCAGAAGCCGTCGTGGCGCCCGAGCTCAGTGCCGTTGGCGTCGAGCACCGGCCCCTCCCGGCTCTCGAGGCCGTGGCGGGCGAGGAAGTCGCGGTAGTCGTCCCCGGCGAGGAAGCAAGCCTCCTGGCTCTCCGGGCGCGTGGCCGCGGCCAGGCCGGCCGCGCTCGCCTCTTCACGGGTCTCGTCCTTCGACTGCTCGCCGAGCGGGAACCAAAGCCGCGGCAGGAAGCGGGGGTCCACGCGGGCGAGCATGTAGGACTGGTCCTTCGCGGGGTCCGCCCCGCGCGCGAGGAGCAGGCGGCCGCGGTGCTCGGCGATGCGGGCGTAGTGGCCGGTCGCGAGGCGCGGCGCGCCGATTCGCTTCGCGAACGTGAGGAGTGCGCCGAAGCGGAAGCCTCCGTTGCAGCGCACACAGGGGTTCGGCGTCTCGCCGCGCGCGTAGCCTCGGACGAAGGGGTCGACGACGGCCTTGCGAAATGGCTCGCGGAGATCGAGCGTGACGTGCGGGAAGCCGAGCGCCTGGCAGGCCTCGCGCGCTGCGACCACCGAGGCCGGCGAGCAGCACGCGCGCTCGGAGTCCTTCCCGGCGGGATCGGTCCACAGCCGCAGCGTCACGCCGACCGGCTCGTGGCCGGCGTCGCGCGCGTGCAGCAGCGCGACGGCGCTGTCGACGCCGCCGCTCATCGCGACAGCGACGCGCTCCTTGCGCGGCGGCGCGGCAACGGCCGGCCCGAGTGCATCGTGCAGGGCGTCCGCCGCGAGGCGCTCGCCGGGGACCGAAGCGGCGTCCAGAAGCGTTCGCCCCTCGATCTCTCGGAGGAGGTCGCAGACGCCGGGCCCTTCCCCGCGCGCCGACTCGATCCGCTGCCCGGACACGGTGAGCCGCACCCAGGCGAGATCTCCGTCCCGGGCGGCGTTGCCTACGAGGTCACGGTGGGCGGGCATGAGAGAGACGGTGCTCGACCCCGCCGATGATGCTCCGTGCGTGAGGAACCTGGGGAACCAGGTGGGTGCCCTGCCGGCCCTGCGCAACGCGCGTGTCCGGACGCGGGCTCCCTCTCACGTGGTGTTGGTTCTACATGGCGCACGGAGCCACGTACGGGGTCGAGCACGCACCTCCACTGTAGCGGCTCGCCCAGCCACGAAAGCACGGCCGAGAAAACTCGCTGCCGGCCGGTACTGTCTGTCCACCGTGCGCAATCCCCTCGACCGCATCACGAGCAGCGTGCCCGAGCCCTGGCGCAGCGTTCTCGACTGGACCCTCTCCCTCGTGGTCGCCGTCCTGGTCGTTCTCGCGGTCAAAGTCGAGGTCGCCAACCCCTACCGGGTCCCGAGCGCCTCGATGGAGCCGACGCTCCACTGCGCGCGCCCCGCGGACGGCTGCATGGCGGGCCACTCCGATCGTGTGGTCGCCAACCGGTTCATCTATCGCTTTCGCGATCCCGAGCGCGGCGAGATCGTCGTCTTCGACGCGCCTGCCGAGACGCTGGCCGCCTGCGGTGAGACCGGAACGTTCGTCAAGCGCATCGTCGGCCTGCCGGGCGAGGTCGTCTCGGAGAAAGACGGCGTCGTCTACATCGACGGCCGACCGCTGGCCGAGCCGTATGTCACCGCTGCACGTCGGGACCAGCGGACGCAGACCTGGCCGCGCGTCCCGCGGAACAGCTACTTCATGATGGGCGACAATCGCGAGAGCTCGTGCGACTCGCGCGACTGGGGCACCGTTCCGCGCGAGGATCTCATCGGCCCTGTCTTCCTCACCTACTGGCCGCCCGATCGGCTCGGCAGCCCGTAGCGGCTAGCCCGCGAAACGCCAGCGGATTCGATCGCCGTCCTCGACTCCGAGCTGGTCGGCGAGGGGAGGCGTCAGCGCGAAGGTTCTCCCGGTGGCGACGGGCCCCGTGGCGACCACTTCCGTCCGAACCTCTCCTCCGTGTGCGGCCACGACGAGCTTGACGCCGCAGGGAAGCACGGGGTGAACGACACCCGGCGCGTCCTGGCCGACCTGTGGGCAGGCCCCGCTTTCCGGAGGAGTTACCCAGACGACCGCGCTCTCCCACTCGGGCTGGGCCGCGGGCCGCGCTGCGGCCGAGGACGGCTCGTCCCCCGGCCGGTCGAGCACGACGACGAGAAGGATGGCCAGGAGCGCCGCCCCCGCCAGCGCGGCCTGGCGCTGGAGGGCGGCGGCGCTCATCGGCTCGGCTGGTGCTCGAGCAAGCCGCCGAACGACTCCCGCACCAGCGAGTCGAACTCGGTCGGAAGCACGCCGTCCGCGTTCGCGAACTGGCGGAGGTGCACGAAGAGAAACGCCCACTCGTCGCGGCGCTCGGGATGCTCCTGGGCCTCCGCGCGCGCGAGCCGCTCGAGATCCCAGATGTTCCACTGGCGCGGCACGTAGCTTCGCTGCGGCAGGGAGACGACCTGCGCGTCCGCCCGCTGCGCGGGCGCCGCGGCCGGCGTCGGCTCGGGCGCGGGCGCGGGAACGGCGCGCAGTCGCTTCCGTCGCGCCCAGCGCGACGGCTGCTGCTCGGGGGCGGCCCCGGCGGGCGGCTCGGTCTCGGGCGCCTGTGGAGGAACCGCGGCGACGACGGGCGGCGGCTCGGGCACAGATTCCCGCTCTGGCTCCGACTCGGGCGGCGGCTGCGTCTCGGGTTCGGCCTCGGGCTCCGCTTCCGGCTCGGGTTTGGCCTCGGGCCCGGCCACGGATTCGGGCTCAGGGGTGGGCGTCTCGGGTTGGGCCGTGGGCTCCGGCTCGGGCTCCGGCGGAGCCGGCTGCACGACGGTCTGTTCCACCGGCGGGGCCTCCGCGGCCGGCTCGGGCTCGGCCTGCGGAGGAGCGACGGGGGGCGGCACCGGCGCGGCGGCCCCCGTCTCGACCACGGCGACCGGGCCGTGGGCTGAGCGCCAGGCGAGGTACTCGATCGTGGCCGCGATCACCCAGGCCAGAGCCACGAGAGGGAGCGCGATCGCCAGTCGAAGGTCCGCAAGCCAGACCGCCACCGCGACGAGCGCGATGAAGATCATGAGCGCGACGAGGCGCAGAGACGAGACGATCGGCGGCACGCTTCGGTGCCGAAAAGCCTACGTGCTCGGCTGGCTGTCGTCCGGCCGCTCTTCGTCCGCGGCTTCGGCCGCAGCGGAGGGGCTCCCCGGAGACAACGGTGCTTCGGTGTCCTCCTCCGCAGCCTCCGCGGGCTCGGCCTCGCTGGGCTCCGGCACCTCGACGGGCGCAGCCGCCGTGACCCCGCTCGGCTTCGGCACGGAGGACTCGGCGGCGCGCACGATCGCGTTCACCGCTTCCTGGATGGCCGCCTCGCCGTGGCCCGCCGCGGAGAGCAGTTGCTCGGCGCCCATGCGAGCGCGCTGGACGATGACGTCGGCCTGCGCGCGGGCCCACTCGAGCGTCTGCTCGACCTCGGCGCGGGCGGCGTTCGTCAGCTCGGTCGCCTGGTGGCGGGACTGCTCGAGGAGTCGGTTGCCGCGCGTCTCGGCGTCGTGGAGCTCGGAGCTCGAATCCCGGTTCGCCTTCGTCAGGATCTCGCGCGCTTCGTTTCGCGCCGCGTTCAGGATCTCGCCGCGCTGGCGCTCGGTCTCCTGGCGGATGCGCGCGATCTCGGCCTCGCGCTGTTGCAGCTCCATCTGCGACTCGCGGATCTCCACCTCAGCCTTGCCGACCTGCTTGGCGGCCGCCTCCTGCGCGTCGCGCTCGATCGTGTCGGCGAACTCGGCGGCCGAGCGGATGAGGTGCAGCGCGTCCATGCGGACGGCATGGCCGGAGGGCTCGGTGATCGCGCTGCGCGGAGCGGCCTGCAGGACCCGCAGCTGCGCCTGCAGCGCGGTGACGTGCCTGCGGAACGAATCGAAGGCCTCCCCGACCTTGTCGCGGTCGTAGCCCTCGGCCGCGCGCGGCAAATCATCCAGCCGCGGCAGCGGCGTGAGGGCAGGGCCTCCCGCGCGACCTGGATCTTGACTCGACATCTGCTCTCGCCTCCACTCCCCCGTGCACCACGGGTCTCGCCAGAAAGTATGACTAGCTCATCGGCCGGTGGGCCCGCTTTCTTGACGGGCTTCTGGCCGGAGCTGAATTCCGAGCTCCCGGAGCTGCTCCTCCTCGACGTCCGAGGGTGCGCCGCTCATCGGATCGACCCCCGCCTGGTTCTTCGGGAAGGCGATCACGTCGCGCAGATTCGGCTCCTTGGCGAGCACCATCATCATCCGGTCGACCCCGAAGGCGATCCCCCCGTGCGGCGGCGCCCCCATCGCCAGGGCGTCGAGCAGGAAGCCGAACTTCGCCCGCTGCTCCTCCGGCGAGAGCTCGAGAAGCGAGAAGACGCGCGCCTGGATCGAGGCCTCGTGGATCCTGAAGGAGCCGCCGCCCAGCTCCTGCCCGTTGCCGACGAGGTCGTAGGCGTGCGCGAGCGCGGCCGCCGGGTCCTTGTCGAACGTCTCCTCGAAGCCGGGCGCAGGACGTGTGAAGGGGTGATGCACGGCGGCCCAGCGCTCGTCATCCTCGGACCACTCGAACATCGGGAAGTCGGTGATCCACGCCCACTTCCAGGCCCCCTCGTCGATCAGCCCGAGCTCGCGGCCGAGATGGAGCCGCAGGGCGCCGAGGACGCGCGAGACCATCTTGGGCTCGTCGGCGGCGAAGAGGACGCTGTAGCCGGGCTCGCACCGGAAGTGGGCGATCTCCTCCTCGGAGAGGAACTTCGCGATCGGCGAGCGCACCTCGCCCTCCTCGTCCCACACGAGATACGCGAGCCCCTTCGCGCCCCACTCCTTCGCGACCTCCTCGAGCCGCTCGAGCTCCGCGCGTGAGAACGCCTGCGGCACGCGGATGAAGCGGACGCACGGCGCACCCGCGAAGACGCCGAACTGCGAGGTGCGTGTGATCTCCGTGGCGTCTTCGAGCTCGAGGCCGAAGCGCAGGTCGGGCTTGTCCGAGCCGTAGCGCGCGTCCGCCTCCGCCCAGGTCAGGCGCGGGAACGGCGCCTCGAGCTCGACGCCGAGGCAGTCGCGCCAGACGGCCTGGATCATCGTCTCCATCAGTGCGAAGAGGAACTCCTGGTCCGGGAAGGCCATCTCGACGTCCAGCTGCGTGATCTCCTGCACCCGGTCGGCACGCAGGTCCTCGTCGCGGAAGCAGCGGGCGATCTGAAAGTAGCGGTCGAACCCGGCGATCACCAGGAGCTGCTTGAGGATCTGCGGCGACTGCGGCAGCGCGAAGAAGCGGCCGGGCTGCAGGCGGCTTGGGACGATGAAGTCGCGCGCGCCCTCGGGCGTCGGCTTGAAGAGGATCGGCGTCTCGATCTCGAGGAAGCCTCCCTCCTCCATCGTGCGCCTGATCGCCGAGACCATCGTGCTGCGCAGGCCGATCAACCGCTGCATCTTCGGCCGGCGCAGGTCGAGCCAGCGGTAGCGCAGGCGCAGGGTCTCGTCGACTCCCTCCTCGTCGAGCTGGAAGGGAAGCGGCGTCGACGTGGAGACGACCTCGAGCGTGTCGACCTGGAGCTCGACCTCGCCGGTCGGGATGTTCGGGTTGACCGCCTCCGGGGCGCGCCGGACGACCTCGCCCTCCGCCCGGAGGACGAACTCGTTGCGGATGGCGTGCGCCTTCGCGGCCGCCTCCGGGGCGCGCTCGGGGTTGAGTACGAGCTGGCAGATACCAGTGCGGTCGCGGAGGTCGACGAAGACGAGGCCGCCGTGGTCGCGCCGCGAATCCGCCCACCCGGCGAGCGTGATCCTCCGGCCCACGTGCTCGGGACGCACCTCGCCGCACATGAGGTCGCGCCAGTTCACGCGGTCACCTCGGAGAGATCCGTGTCCGGGCCGACAACGACCACCCGCTTGGCACCGAGGCGGCCCGCCTGCGTCCGCTGGCCCTTGACGGAGCGGCCCGCGTAGTCGGTCTGCGCACGGACGCCGGCCGCGCGCAGTTCGGCGACCTTGGCGAGAACCGCGGCCCGGTCTGCACCCTCCTCGCAGATGAAGAAGACGTCCACTCCCTCCTCCGCCTGCGGATCCACACCCGCCTCTTCGAGCGCGAGCAGGAGGCGCTCGATGCCCGCACCGAATCCGACACCCGGCGTGGGTGGTCCGCCCAGCGCCTCGGCGAGCCCGTCGTAGCGGCCGCCGCCGGAGAGGGTGCTCTGCGATCCGCCCTCGGGCCCGACGAACTCCCAGGTCGTCCGCGTGTAGTAGTCGAGCCCGCGGACGAGCGTGGGCACGAGCTCGTAGCTGACGCCGGAGGCGTCGAGGTAGCGGCGCACCTCGACGAAGTGCTCGCGGCAGGCGTCGCAGAGGGAATCTCCGATCGTCGGCGCCTGGCGCAGGATCTCCTGCACGGCCGGCGGCTTCGCGGCGATGTTGTCGAGCGCGCGGAGAGGGTTGCGGGCCGCCTGCTCCCTCGTCCCCTCGTCGAGCTCGTCCGCGTGCTCCTCGAGCCAAGGGCGCAGGCGGTCGAGGTAGGCGGGACGGCATGCGGCGTCGCCGATCGAGTTCAGCTCGAGCCGGTACTGCGTCACGCCGAGGCGCTGCAGGAGCGTGTCGTAGAGCTGGATCACCTCCGCGTCGAGCGCGGGATCCTCCGAGCCGATCGCCTCGACGTCGAGCTGCCAGTGCTCGCGATAGCGGCCCTTCTGCGGGCGCCCGTAGCGGTAGATGGTCTCGTACGTGTAGAGCTTCTGCGGTTGCGGCTCGCGGTGGAGACCGTGCTCGAGGTAGGCGCGCACGATGGGAGCGGTCGCCTCCGCCCGCAGCGTGAGCGAGCGCCCGCCACGGTCGTCGAACGTGTACATCTCCTTCGTGACGACGTCGGAGCCCTCCCCCGACGTGCGCGCGAAGAGCTCGGTGTCCTCGAAGACAGGCGTGTCGATGCGGCGGTAGCCGTAGAGCTCGCAGAGCCGTTCGAACTCCGCGAGCACGTGGCGCCAGCGCGGCTGCTCGGAGGGAAGGATGTCATGGGTGCCGCGCGGAGCTTCGTACTTCACGCGCGGAGCTCTGCGAGGAAGGGGTTGCGCGCCAGCTCGTCTCCGAGGGTCGTCGGCGGGCCGTGTCCGGAATAGACGACTGTCTCCGGCGGAAACCGCTCGAGCAGCAGCCGGATCGAGTCGAGAAGCGTGTTCCAGTCCCCGTCGGGGCGGTCCGTGCGGCCGACGGAACCGGCAAAGAGGACGTCGCCCGAGAAGAGCGAGCCGTCCGAGTAGAAGGCCAGGTGGCCCGAGAGGTGGCCGGGGACGCGCAGCGTCTCGAACTCGATGCCGGCCAGGTCGAGGCGCTCGTCGCCCTGGAGCAGCACGTCGGGCGTGAACTCCTCGAAGGTCACGCCCGCCTCGGGGTAGAGCTCGTTGATCCGCTGAGCGCGCTCGCTGTCGACCTGCGCCATATAGACGGGCGCGGCGGTTTCCCGGTGCAGCTCGGCGACGCCGCCGATGTGGTCGATGTCGGCATGCGTGATGAGGATCGCGGCGCAGCGCGCCCCGGCAAGCCCCTCCTCGATCCGCGCGGTCTCGCCCGGCCAGCCCGGATCGACGACGACCGCCTCGTCCGCCTCCGGACGCCGGGCGACGTAGCAATTCATGCCGAACGGGCTCAGCTCGAGCCGTGTGACGTCGAGGGTCATCGGCCGCTGAGTCTAACGGGGCGTCCCGGTTACACTGGCCCGCGATGGAGTGCTGGCGGCTCCCCGAGATCGAGACTCCGACGGGCACCCGATCGCCGGTCGTCTTGAAGAGCGAGGACGAAGCGCGCGCGGTCCTGATCGGCCTCGACCCCGGCCAGGAGCTCGGGGCTCATCAGGTGAAGGAGCATGCCTGGCTCTTCGTGGTCGACGGCGCCGTCGTGATCGCGAGCGCGGACGGAGACGTCGAGGCTCCGGCGGGAACGCTCGCGCATTTCGAGCCCGACGAGCGCCACGCGGTCGCGAGCGACGGCGGCGCGAAGATCCTGCTGCTTCTGGCCCCGTGGCCGGGCCCGGGGCATTTCCGCGGCAGCGCCAGCTAGCGCTCGAAGAGGAACAGGCCGAAGCCGAGCGCCTCGCGGCCGCCGAGTTCGCGGTAGCGCGCGCGGCCGTTCGCGATCCACTCGCGCAGCTCGGCGATTCCCTCCTCGCCCTCGTGCTTCTCGGCGTAGCGTTCGCCGTTTCGAGCCCACGCGTCCTCGTACGCGTCCCAGTCCTCGACGCTGCTCGTGACGGCGCGTTTGAGGTCGAGGCCCGCTTCCACCGCCGCCTCGATCGTCCCCTCGTAGTCCCGGAGCTCCTCGCGCGCCGCGCCGAGCGCGACGAGGTACTCCGCAGAGGGCTCTTCGCGCCAGTAGCCCTCTCCGAAGAGAAGCTTCCCTCCCGGAGCGACGTATCCGGACAGGACGGCGAGCGTCCCACCCACTCCCCCGCGGAACGAGATTCCTCCCGTGCTGACGACGAGGTCGTACGAGCCCGGCTCGGGCGCGTACTCGCGCACGTCCTCTTCGAGCAGCGTGACCTTCGACTCGGAAACACGCTCCTCCGCCTGCCGGCGAGCCTCGGCGAGGATCGCAGGCGAGCTGTCGAGCCCCGTGGCGCGGACGTCCGGATAGCGCTCGACGATCCTGAGCAGGATCTCCGCCTTCCCGCAGCCGAGGTCGAGCATGTGCGCGCCCGGCTCGAGGTCGAGCGCCTCGATCATCTCGTCGACGTCCTCCTCGGCGAGCGGGTTCATGAACGCGAGGCCCTCGTGGGCGATCGCCGTGAAGTCGTCTCGGTCCAACTAGCCGGAGCCCGCGCCGCCCTGCTGCCGCCGCGTGGAGACGCGGTACATGATCGAGTCGACCAAGTAGCTGAAGGGGATGAAGAACGCGATCAGCGTCACGCCCGTGAAGATCTTCGAGGCGGTCGAGGAATCCCCGCCGGTCCAGAAGACAACGACCAGGATCAGCGGCGCGAAGATCGCCGTGCGCTTGAAGACACGCCCCATCGAAGGCTTGGGGATCTCCCGCCCCCCGCGTCGAGCCGCGGGGCGCGCCGAGCTCTTGCCCGCGGCCTTCGCCGGCGCGACGGGCTTCTCGACCGGGATCTCCTCGCCCTCTTCCGTCTCGATGACGTACTCGTATTCGTGACGTTGGAGCTTCTCGCGGCGGCGGCGCTGCTTGCGGCTGGGCATGGACCGATTATGCCGTGGGCACGCCGCCCTGGATGACCTGGGCGACGTGGCTGCCCCCGACGTGGTAGGCGAGGTGGCGCCAGTCGGAAGCGTCGAGCAAGACGATGTCGGCGTCATAGCCGGACGCGAGCCGCCCCACCCGGTCGGCGCGCCCGAGAACGTGCGCCGCGTTCACGGTGCAGGCGGCGAGAGCCTCGGCCGGGCTCATCTGCATCTGCGTGCAGGCGAGCGCACACACGAGCGGGAGGCTCTCGCAGAACGCGCTCCCCGGGTTGAAGTCAGTCGCGAGCGCGACGATCGCTCCGTCGTCGATCAGCGCACGCGCCGGCGGCATCGGGCGCCCGAGGACGAGCGCGGCCACGGGGAGCAGGACGGCCGCGACGTCGCTCGCCGCGAGCTGACGCGCCCCCTTGTCGCCCGTCGCCTCGAGGTGGTCGACGCTCACCGCGCCGAGCTCGACGGCGAGCGGCACGCCTCCCGCTTCCGTGAACTGGTCCGCGTGCAGGCGGAGGCGCAGGCCGGCGTCCCGGCATGCCTCGAGGTAGCGCCTCGCCTGCTCGGCGTCGAAGGCGCCCCGCTCGAGGAAGACATCCGCCGCCTCGGCGAGCGCCGCCGCCTCTGGCAAGACCTCCGCGAGCGCGAAGCCGAGGTAGGCGTCGGCATCCGGGAACTCCGGAGGGACTGCGTGCGCGCCGAGCCAGGTCGGAATGCCACCCGCCTCGCGAACGACGCGCAGCATGGCGAGCTCCGTGTCGTGGTCGAGCCCGTAGCCGGACTTCGCCTCGAAGGTCGTCGTCCCAGAGGCGAGCATCCAGCCGCGATGCAGCGCGAGAGCACTGCGCAGGCCGTCTTCGCCCGCTACGCGCGTGGCCTCGACGGTCGAGAGGATCCCGCCTCCCGCAGCGTGCAGCTCTTCGTAGGACGCGCCGCCGGACCGGAGCTCGAACTCCTGCGCCCGGGACCCGGCGAAGACCGCGTGCGTGTGGCAGTCGACAAGCCCGGGAATCGCGGCGCAGCCGCTTCCGTCCAGCTCCTCGACGTCGGCGTCGAGCGGCTCGAGATCCCGCATGCGGCCGACCGCCGAGATCCGCCCCTTCTCGCAGAGAACGAACGCGTCCTCGACGACGTCCACCGACCGCATCGCATCGCGCCCACGGAGCGGCGCGCCGGTCCCTGCCGGCGAGACGGCCTGCGCAAGGTCGCGGATCAGCAGGGTCGCCACGCGACGGCTAGGCGCCGGGCACTTCGAGGCCGTGCTCGCGCGCGGCCTCCTTCGCCTCGTCGTAGCCGGCGTCGACGTGCCGGAGGACACCGGTGCCGGGATCCGTGGTCAGCACGCGCTCGAGCCGCTCCGCCGCCTCGTCGGTCCCGTCGGCGACCACGACCATCCCCGCGTGGATCGCGTTGCCGATTCCCACGCCTCCGCCGTGATGGACGCTGACCCAGGTCGCGCCGGCAGCGGTGTTCACGAGCGCGTTGAGGATCGGCCAGTCCGCGATGGCATCGGAGCCGTCGGCCATCGCCTCGGTCTCACGGTAGGGAGAAGCAACGGAGCCCGAGTCGAGATGGTCGCGGCCGATGACGACCGGGGCCGAGACTTGGCCGGAGCGGATGAGGTCGTTGATCGCGAGACCGGCCTTGGCGCGGTCGCCGTAGCCGAGCCAGCAGATCCTCGCGGGCAAGCCCTGGAACGCGACGCGCTCGGGCGCGAGGTCGAGCCACCGCTGGAGGAGCCGGTCGTCCGGGAAGAGGCGCCGCAGCGCCCCGTCGATCGCTGCGATGTCCTCCGGATCGCCCGACAGCACGGCCCAGCGGAAGGGCCCGATGCCGCGGCAGAAGAGCGGCCGGACATAGGCCGGGACAAAGCCCGGGTACGAGAACGCCTGCGCGACGCCCGCGAGCTGTGCTTCCCCGCGCAGGTTGTTGCCGTAGTCGAACACGTGGCTCCCGGCTCGGACGTACTCGAGCATGCCCTCCACGTGACGGGCGATCGAGTCGGAAGCCCGTCGCATGTATTCGTCCGAGTCCTCCACGCGCATGCGATCGGCCTCTTCGAGAGAAAGCCCTGAAGGGACGTAACCGTTGAGGGGGTCGTGCGCGGCGGTCTGGTCGGTGACGAGATCGAAGTGCACGCCGCGAGCGGCCAGGTCGGGAACGAGGTCGGCCGCATTTCCGAGCAGGCCCACCGACAAAGGGCGGCCCGCTTTGGCGGCCCTGCGCACGCGCTCGAGCGCGTCCTCGAGCGAGTCGGCCGCCTCGTCGAGATAGCGCGTCTCGAGGCGCCGCTCGATCCGGTGAGGATCGACCTCGATGCAGAGGATCGCCGCCCCCGTCATCGTGGCGGCGAGCGGCTGGGCGCCGCCCATCCCCCCGAGGCCTGCGGTGAGAATCGTCCTCCCGGTCAGATCCGGCGAGCCGAAGTGCTTCTCGCCTGCGGCGGCGAAGGTCTGGTACGTGCCCTGGAGGATCCCCTGCGTGCCGATGTAGATCCAGCTGCCGGCGGTCATCTGGCCGAACATCGTCAGCCCGAGCGCCTCGAGGCGCCTGAACTCGTCCCAGGTCGCCCAGCGCGGAACGAGCAGCGAATTCGCGATCAGGACCCGCGGAGCGCCGGGATGCGTACGGAAGACTCCGACGGGCTTCCCGCTCTGCACGAGGAGCGTCTCGTCCTCCCCGAGCGCGAGCAGAGAGCGGACGAGAGCCTTGAGCGCGTCGTGGTTTCGCGCCGCCTTGCCCGAACCGCCGTAGACGATGAGCTCCTGCGGCTTCTCGGCCACTTCGCGGTCGAGGTTGTTGAGGAGCATCCGGAGCGGCGCCTCGGTCTGCCACGAACGCGCGTTCAGGGTCAACCCGCGCGGCGCGCGGATCGTGCCGAGATCGCCACAGAGCTCCTCGACGACCGCGTCGACCTCGCGGACGCTCACGCGAGCTCACCGACCTCGGCCTCGACCGCCGCCACGATCTCCCCCGAACGGATTGCGGAGGCCACGAGCTCGATGTCCGGCGCGAGCGTCCTGTCCTCCATGACCGTCGGCGAGAGCGAGCGGACGACATCGTGTGCCGCCCGCGCGCCGGCGCCCGGCTCGAGCGGTGCGAGGAACTCGACCCCCTGCGCGGCGGCGAGGAGCTCGATCGCAAGGGCGCGCTCGACGTTCCCGAGCACGGCCCAGCACTTCAGGCCGGCGGCGTTCCCCATCGAGACGTGATCCTCCTGGCCGGCGCTCGTCGGAATCGAGTCGACAGAGGCCGGATGGCAGAGCACCTTGTTCTCGCTGACGAGCGCGGCAGCCACGTACTGCGGGATCATGAACCCGGAGTTGAGCCCGCCGTCGTGCGTGAGGAAGGCGGGCAGGCCGTCCGAAAGGGACGGGTTGACGAGCCGCTCCACACGCCGCTCCGAGATCGAGGCGAGCTCGGCGACGGCGAGCGCCATCGAGTCGAGCGCGAGGGCCACCGGTTGGCCGTGGAAGTTGCCGTTCGAGACGAGCTCGCCCTTGTCGACGAGGACGAGCGGGTTGTCCGTCGCCGCGTTGACCTCGACGGCGACCGTCTGCTCGACGTACGCGAGGAGGTCGCGGCTGGCGCCGTGCACCTGCGGCGCGCAGCGAAGCGAGTAGGCGTCCTGCACCTTGTCGCACCAGCGGTGGGCCTCGATGATCGCCGAGCCGTCGAGGAGGCGCGTGACGTTCGCCGCCGCCGCGGCCTGGCCCGCGAGCGGGCGCAGCGCCTGGATCTCCGGCATGAAGCTGACGCGCGAGCCCTGCAGGGCCTCGACCGACAGCGCGCAGGCGATGTCGGCGGTCTTCGCGATCCGTCGCGCGCGCACGAGCCCGAGCGCGCCGACGGCGCCCATGAACTGCGTCCCGTTGACGAGCGAGAGCCCTTCCTTCGCCTGCAGCCGCACCGGCTCGAGGCCCGCGCGCGCGAGCGCATCC
>Ga0111539_10000794_pt1 | contig 41122 bp, 32 predicted proteins | sample RhiMethybrSRZTD1_FD_79667 | JGI IMG/M metagenome (GOLD analysis project Ga0111539, IMG submission 79667) | Populus rhizosphere microbial communities from Tennessee, USA - Rhizosphere MetaG P. TD hybrid SRZTD1 (version 2) (version 2) | ecosystem: Host-associated > Plants > Roots > Rhizosphere >... | reverse complement strand
GCGGACACCAGACGGTGCCGTGTTCGTACACGGCGCCCGGCGAGCGGTCTTTGCTCAGGAAGATCGGTCCATCCAGATCGACGATGCGGCAGAGCTGGCCGACGAGCGTGCCGGGCGCCATCGCGAGCGCGGTGCCGGTCATGTTGCCGACCATCACGTCGAGCCCGAGCGAGCGCGCCTGCCGCGCCATCGCCAGCCCTTCGGTGAGCCCGCCGCACTTGTCGAGCTTGATGTTGACGACGTTGAAGCGGCCGACCAGTCCCGCGACGTCCTGCAGATCCTGCACGCTCTCGTCCGCGGCGATCGGAATCGGCGAGCGCAGCCCGTCGAGGTCGGCCTCGCGCCCGATCGGAAACGGCTGCTCGATCAAGCCGACGCGTGCATCGACCAGCACCGGCAGCAGATCAGCGAGGGAAGCGCGCGTGAATCCCTGGTTGGCGTCGACGGCCAGCCAGGTTTCGGGACGCGCTGCGCGCACTGCGCGGACGCGGTCGGCGTCGACCGGCGTGCCGGTGAGCTTGAGCTTGATCGCCTGCGCCCCGTCGTAGGCAGTTGCAGCCTGCGCCATCTTCTCGGGATCGTCGGCGCCGAGCGTGAACGTCGTGACCAGCGGCACCGGCGCATTCAGGCCAGCGATTTTCCACGCCGGGATTCCGCTCAGGCGCGCTTCGAGGTCCCACAGCGCGCAATCGATGGCGTTGCGCGCGCCGCCCGCTGGCAACAGGCGGCGCAGCCTGTCACGGTCGATGCCCGCCTCGATGTCGGCTCGCACCGCTTCGATCTGCGTCGTCATCGACGCCGCAGTTTCGCCGCGATAGTAGACGCCTGCAGCTTCGCCGCGACCGGTGTGGCCGCGGCACGAGACCGAAGCGACGACGACGTCGACTGCGGTGAAGGTGTACCCGGTGATGCGAAACGGTGCCTTGAGCGGCAGCTTCTCGACGCTGACCTGCAGCGTTACGCGGGCGAGCGGCTCGGGGATAGACATGATGCGACCAGCTCCTCCAGCTCCGGCCCGCCGCGCATCGGATCGGCGACCGGTACGCCGAGCTGTGCCCGGCGCTCGGCCAGCACGGCGCGCGCATGCGCCGCGGAAAGCTTTGCTGTGTTCAATGAAACGCCGGCGCAGCGCACACGGGGGTTCGTGCGCCGCGCCAGCTCCAAATTGACGTAGATCGCTTCGTCGAGCGACGGCAGCGGATAGTTCTCGAGGCCGAGGATCCTGTCGCGGCCTTCCTCGTGGCACAGCACGATGACGTCGGGCTGCGAGCCGTGCAGCAGGCCGAGCGACACGCCGGAGTACGACGGGTGGAACAGCGACCCCTGGCCTTCGATGACATCCCAGTGATCGGCGTCGGCGTCGGGGCTCAACATCTCGGCCGCACCGGCGACGAAGTCGGAGACGACCGCGTCGATCGGCATGCCGCCGCCGGCGATCAGGATTCCGGTCTGGCCGCTCGCGCGAAAGTCCGCGTCGAGGCCCCGGGCGCGAAACTCGCGCGCCAGCACCAGCGCGGTGTACTTCTTGCCGAGCGCGCAATCGGTGCCGACCGTGAGCAGGCGCTGGCCGCTGCGCTTGCGACCGCTGGCGATCGGAATGCCGCGCGGCGGCCGGCGCACGTCGATCAGCCGGCGGCCGAGCCGCTTGGCAGCGGCGTCGAGCTCGCGATTCTCCGCGAGCCGAGTATGCATGCCGCTGACGATGTCGAGCCCTGCCTCGAGCGACTCGATCAGCGCCGGCATCCATTCGGGATTGAGTGTCCCGCCGATATTTGCGACGCCGATGACCAGCGAGCGCGCGCCGCGTGCAGCGGCCTCAGCAGGCTTCAGACGCGGCAGCCCTGTCGTCACTGTCGCGGCCGGCAGCGCGTACTCGCCGACGCATTTCTCGGGCGCCCAGTCGCGCAGCCCGAACGCGGTCTTCGCGTACGGGACTTCCGTGGTGTCGCCCAGGAACAGCAGGTACGGGCTCGGGACGTCGACGATCGTCGACGTCTCAGCCGGTCTGCGCGGTTCAGCCGAAACGGTAGCCAAGGAGATTCCAGTAGTTGAGCACGACCAGGAACGCGAGGACTGCCACGGCCGCCAGCGAGTAGTGCAGGCGCGTGCCGAACGTCCAGGTACCCGAGCGCCAGGCGCCGACGGCGAACCAGGCGGCGAGCAGCGCGAACGGAATCGCGAGCAGCGGGAACGTCAGCGCGAGGTACAGCGACGTCGGAATCTTGTAGATGAGGTTTTCGAGCCCGCCGGCGAGGATCAATCCGAGGGCGATCAAAAACAGCAGCAGCAGGGCGCCGCTCAGCGCGAGCGTCGGCCGTGCCCAGCGCATCTGGCCGGTGAGCGTGCTGTCGGCGCGACGTTGCCGGATGGCGCTCACCAGGATCGTGATGAACAGCACGACGGCAATGCCCACGATGAAGCCGTGCAGCTTGCCCGACTCGTACCACGAGATGCGCTGAGAAACGATCGGCGGAAACAGTCCGACCACGTGCGTGGCGCGGCCGCCGGCGTCGCCTTTGAACGCGGCGAACGCGTCGCCGTTCTGCATCCGGAACACGCCGTCGCCGACTTCGACCCAGCGCGCCGGATTGCCGAAGATGTCGCCCATCAGCAGCGTGCCGTCCGGCATCGCTGTCACGTTGTCGCCGCCGAACGCTGCGAACACCTTTTCGAACTTGGTATAGGAGTGACGCAAGGTGCGGTAGCTGCCGGCGTAGCGCGCGTTGCGCTTGGCAGCGTCAGCGGGCGGCTTTACGACCGGCAGCTCCGCGGGAAAGTAATGCTTGAAGAAGGCGCGCTCGAGCTCGACCGAGGTGCGCCCGCCCTGGCCGCCGGTGTTCACCGACGCGAACAGGCCGAGGCCGGTTTCCGGCATCAGGCTCACGATCGAGTGGAACCAGCCCGTGTCGCCGCCGTGGCCGATGATGCGGCGGCCGTTGATGTAGGTTTCGTAGAAGCCGAGACAATGACCGTTGAGCGCCGGATCCGGGCTCATCACGCGCGTGTGCATCATCTGCGCGGTCTCGGCCTTGAGAATGCGACCGTCGCCGAGCGCGCCGTCCTGCAGATGCGCGAGCATGAAGCGCGCCATGTCGGCCGCGGTGGAGGAGAGCGATCCCGCCGGGCCCGCCGCATGGATGAACTCGAAGCCCTGCTTCTTGAATGCGCCGGCTTCGAACGTGTAGCCGCCGGACATGTGCGGCTCGAGCGTATCGGGCAGCGGCTCGCCGAACGTGCTGTGGGTCATGCCGAGCGGCTGGAAGATGTGCTGCGCGACGTAGTCGTCGAACGACTGGCCCGACATGGTCTCGACGATGTGGCCGGCGAGCGCGGTGGCCCAGTTCGAGTAAGAAGCGCTCGTGCCGTCATTCCAGTTCGTCGTCGGCGGACGCACGCGCGCCGGCTGGTGCTTGGCGATCCACTCGCCGAGCGGCAACAGATCCTCGACCTTGTTCGCGAACAGGTAGCCGACGGCGCCGTCTTCGAAGCCCGCCGTGTGCGTCATGATGTTGCGCAACGTGACCGGCTGCGGCCAGTTCGCGGCCACCTTGAAGTCCTTCAGGTACGTGTTGACGTCGGCGTCGAGATCGAGCTTGCCCTGCTCGACCAGCTGCATGATCGAAGTCCACGTGAACAGCTTCGACACCGAGCCCGGACGGAACAGCGTCTGCGCCGGATCCACCGGCACCTGCTTGTCGACGTCCTCGTAACCGTAGCCCTTCTGGAAGAACACCTGGCCGTCCTTCACCACGATGACGACCGCGCCGGCGACCGGACCAGCTTTCATCTCCGCGTTCATGAAGCCGTCGACGAAGGCTTCCATTTCCTCGACGGTGGTCGGGCCGCGCGGCGCCAGCGGGCGCGCAGCCTGTTCGTTCGCCTGGTAGGCGAGCGAAACGGTGGCGCCGCCGCCGTCCTCGCTGTGAGCGAGCAGGGGCAGCGTGCAGCAGGCGATGGCGAGCGTCGTGGCGATGCGGATGGTCATTATTCGGTCCCCCTTGCCCCTGGCTTGAAGTCCAGGTCCTGATAGTCGTAGCTGAAATCGGCGAGCGGCGAGACGGCTTTCATGGTCACACGCGCAACGTGACCGTCGGCATCGAGCGCGAACGTGACGTACGCGGGCTCGATCGTCTTGTCGTCGAAGTGCGTGATGAAGCTGTCGTATTGCCAGTGTTCGAGACGGCCGCCCATGCGCGGCGTCGATTTGAAGTCGATCGTGAGGTCTTTGCCTTTCATCGTGACTTCGATGTTGCCGTACCAGGGATCGGTATAGACGCCGACGTAGCGCGCGAGCGGCAGCGACGGTCCGACCTTGACGGGCTTCGCCGCTGCAGTCTGCTGCGCTTTCACCGCCTCCTGCACGCGCCGTTGCTTGTACGCGATCAGCTTGGTCGGCCAGTCAGCGCGCGGCAGGCCGAGGTAGTGATCGAGCAGTTCGTACATCAAGCCACGCGGCAACTCGCCGTCCTCGCTGTTGATGCAGATCGCGAAGCCGACGTCCTGCTCCGGCATCAGCACGAGCGCAGTCTTGAAACCGAAGACCGCGCCGCCGTGCCAGACGATCTTCGCGCCGCGATAGTCCTGTACGTCCCAGCCGAGCGCGTAGGCTGCGAACAGCGGATCGGTGAGCTTGAATTCCGGGCCGAGGGAGCCGGTCGGAAGCAGCACGACTGGTTTCCACATCTGCTCATGCGACGCTTCGCTGAACAGCCGGCTGCCGTCGGGCAGCTTGCCGTGCGCGAGCTGCAGCAGCAGCCACTTGTTCATGTCGTTGGCGCTGACCGCGAGGCCGCCAGCCGGCGCGGCGCTGCGTCCGAGCTCATCGCGCTCGTCGAGCAGTTCCTGATCGCCGGCGCCGCGGAGTCCCCCGTTCATGCGTGCGTGCGGGAACGCGCGGTCGGCCGTCGCGAAGCGCGACTCATCGGTCGTCGAAGTCAGCATCTGCGCCGGGGCGAACACGTGCTTGCGCACGTAGTCTTCCCAGGTTTCGCCGCTCACGGCCTCGATGAGCTGGCCGGCCACCATGTACAGGACGTTGTCGTAGGCGTAGGCGCTGCGGAAGCTGGTTGCTGGCTTGATGTATCGCAGGCGGCGCACTGCTTCGGCACGCGGGATGTTCGTGCGCGGCACGAACAGCAGATCGCCGGCTCCCAGCCCGAGCCCGCTGCGATGGACCAGCAGATCGCGGATGGTCATCTCCCGCGTGACCCACGGGTCGTACATCTGAAAGCCGGGCAACCGATCGGTTACCTTGTCGTCCCAGCCGAGCTTGCCGGCGTCCACCAGCGTGGCGAGCGCCGCGACGGTCACGGCCTTGCCGGTCGAGCCCGTCGGGAAAATCGTGTCCGGCCCGACCGGCGCCGGATCGCCCAGCTTGCGCACGCCGAAGCCGCGCGCCAGCGTCGGCTTGCCGTGCTCGACGATCGCAATCGACATGCCCGGCACGCCGGCAGCCTTGCGCAGCTCCTCGACGCGGGCCTCGAAGCCCTCGGGCGGCGCGGCATGGACCGGGAAAACGGCGAGCATCGCGACCAGCGTCGCGATGCCCGCGCCTTTCGCAGGAAAGTGCATCTTCACGTCGAACTCAGAACGAGTAGCGCAGCTCGACGCCGACCTCGCGCGGCCGAATGATGAACTGCTGGCCGCCGAACGTCGGTGTCTGCGTGCCCACGACGCCGCGCTCGTCGAACAGGTTGTTGCCGAACAGGTCGAGCCCGAGCGGTCCGCGCTGGAAGGACAGGCGCGCGTTCGTCGTGTCGTACGCATCCTGCGTGGCGACGAGAGCGTTGAACGGATCGTCTTCGGTCGGCGTCGGGAACTTGACCTTGACTTCGCCAACGTACACGTAGTCCGCGCGGAAGAAGCCGGACCAGCTGCCGCCGCCGAAGCCGAAGTTGTACTGCACGCCGGCGCTGCCGTTCACCTTCGGTACTTCCGGCAGACGCTCACCGGGCTGGTAACCGGATTCCGGTACGACGTCGTCGAACTCGGTCTTGTTGACGGCGACCGACAGGTTGAAGCGCCACGCATCGACCGGCTGCGCCACCAGCTCGAGCTCCGCGCCGTCGCTGGTTGCATCACCGGCGTTCAGGATCTGCGAGAAGCCGCAAGTGAGCGTGACGCCGAGCTGCACGCCTTCCCACTTCTGGCGGTACAGCGCGCCGTTGATGGCCACGCGGCCGTCAGCGATCTGCGATTTCGCGCCGACCTCGTAATTCCACAGCGTGTCCGGATCGGTGAACTCCTTGGCGCCGAGCGCTGCCGCCTGGTCCAGGCAGTTGTCAGCGATTAGCGGGTTGACGACGCCGCTGCGGAAACCGCGTGCGGCCTGCGCATAGAGTGTCGTGGTGTCGCTCGGCTCGAAGCGCACGTAGGCCGAAGGATTGAACTCGGCGACGTGACCCTCCTGCGGCGGCTCCGGTACCGTCGGGCCCGGCGTGGTGCCCTGGATCAGGAAGCCGTCGGCCGAGATATCGAAGTCGGTGATGTCGTCTTCGAGGTAGCGACCGCCGACGCCGACGGTCCATTTGTCGGTGATGTCGTAGCTGACCTGCGCAAAGATCGACTTCTGCTCGTTGTCGTAGAATTTCCCGAGCGGCGCGTCCAGCTCGAAGTTCTGCTCGCGCACGACGAACCCCAGACAGGTCGGGCAGGAATAATCCGGCACGAACTGCGAGAACTTGGCCGTCTGGTCCAGATAATAGGCGCCGAGCTGCCACTGCAGTGGCTGTTCGCCACGCGACTGCAAGCGCACTTCCTGCGTGAACACCTCGCCTTCACTGTAGTCGTTCAGTCCCCAGGGCAGCGGCGGCAGGCCGCTCGCCGCCGCGAGGAAAGCGATGTCCTGGTTGGTGAAGCGCTTCATCTCCGTCCAGCTGCTCGCGGAGAGCAGCGACACGGCATCCCAGTCGTAGTTGATGACCAGGGTGTTGATGCTCATGCGCTCGCCGTTGCCGCCTTCCTCGAACGCGTCGAGGCCGCGGCTCTGCTCGTAGTCGCCCGCTGCCGGAAGCGTGAACTGCTCGCTGTCGACCTGGACGTCCTGCGTCACGTGCGTCAACTCGAAGCTCAGGCGATCGGTCGCCTGCCACGTCAACGCGGCGCGTGCGCCCCAGGTGTCCTCGGAGTTGATGTCGTTCCTCTGGAACGCCGCGATCGCGGGGCTGACGAGCGTGCCGTCCGGCGCACCGAGCCCGGCGCTCCAGTCGATCTCGGGCTGCCCTTCGAAGGTGTTGTCGATGAAGCCGGCGATGTCGTCCTTGTAGCCAACGACACGCAGCGCCAGCTTGTCGGTGATGAGCGGAATATTGACCGCTGCTTCGGCGTGATAGCTCGCGTCGTCCGAGTGCGCGGTGGTGAAGCCGCGGACGCCGACGTTCGCCTCGAACTCCTGGAGATTCGGCGCTTTCGGAATGACGCGCACGACGCCGGCCAGCGCACTGGCGCCGAACAGCGTGCCCTGCGGGCCGCGCAACACCTCCACGCGGTCGATGTCGACCAGCTTGAGGTTGGGTTTGCCGCCGTGGTTGGTCAGCACGCTGGTGACGGTTTCGCCGAAGTAGGTTGCGGTCGTGGAGGGCACGCCGCCTTCCGAGGCGCTGATGCCGCGGATGCGGATGGTGCCCTGGCCGGCGCCGAAGTCCTGGAAGTACACGCCCGGCACCGAGTTCAGCATGTCGGCGTAGTTGGTGAAGCCGCGTGTAGTGATGTCGTCGCTGGTGATCGCGGAGACGGAGATCGGCACGTCCTGCAGGCGCTCGCTGCGCTTGGTGGCGGTGACGATGATTTCCTGGAGCACCTGCATATCGCGGGTGGTGTCGGCCGCATATGCGAGCGGCGCGACAGCTGCGGTCGTCAGTAAGGCTGTGAACGGTAACCAGGTTGAGCGTTGGGCGGCGGTCATGTGGTTTTTCCCCCTTGCAGCGGACCCCTGCTGCGGCGTTTCCGAATCTATATTAAATTTTCTGTATAGGGAAATTTTTCTTCAGGTGATATTTTTCGCACACGCGCACGTTCGAGCTGCGCCGGGAGCCGCAGATGCCGAAAATCCTGCAGATGCTTGTTTTGAGCTGCGCCGCGCTGCTGTCGGCCGTACCGGCCGCGGCCGAGGACTTTGCCTACGACATCGTGATTCGCAACGGCCGCCTGCTCGACGGGCTCGGCAATCCGTGGCTTCGCGCCAACATCGCGATCAAGGACGGGCGCATCGCCAGCATCGGCCGCTGCGAAGGCCGCGGGCGTCGCGAGATCGATGCGCACGACCATTACGTTTCGCCGGGCTGGATCGACCTGATGGATCAGTCGGGCGAAGTCCTGCTGCGCAACGGCCTCGCCGAGAACAAGCTGCTGCAGGGAGTCACGAGCGCGATCGCCGGCGAGGGCGGTACGCCGGTGCCTGCTGACCAGATCGACGCGTACTTCCGCGAGCTCGAGACGAAAGGCATCTCGCTCAACTTCGGCACGTACTACAGCTCCGGTCAGGCGCGAGTCGCCGTGATGGGCGACGGCGCCGGCACGCCGACGCCGCAGCAGCTGGCCAAGATGAAAGAGCTGGTGGCGACGGCGATGCGCGCCGGCGCGATGGGCATCGCGACGGCGTTGATCTATCCGCCCGACAGCTTCCAGTCCACGCAGGACCTGGTCGAGCTTGCGAAGGTGGCCGCGCAATACAACGGCATCTACGCCAGTCACATGCGCGATGAGAGCGCCGCACTGCTGAGCGCGATCGGCGAGTCGATCACGATCGGCGAGCAGTCGGGCATCCAGGTCGAGGTGCTTCACTTCAAAGGTGCGTATCAGCCCGGCTGGGGTCAGCTCGTGCCCCAGGCGCTGGCACTGATCGACGGCGCTCGCACTCGCGGCGTGAACATCGGCGCGGACATGTATCTGTACGCCGCGGGCGGTACCGGCCTCGACATCACCGTGCCGAACTGGGTGTGGGAGCAGGGCGTCGACGCAGGATTGAAGCGGCTGCGCAGCCCGAAGATTCGCCAGCGGCTCAAGCGCGAAGTGCAGGGCGGCTCGCTCCCGGGTTGGTCGAACCTCGTGCACGCGTCCGGCGGCTGGGAGCACGTCGTGCTCGCCAACGCCTTCGACGCGCACTACGACAAGTATCGCTACAAGAGTCTCGACTTCATCGGCAAGCAGCTCGGCAAGGATGCGGCCGACGTCGCCTGGGACATCCTGCTCAAGGCCGCGCCGAAGAATCGTCCGATGGCGCTGTTCTTCATGATGAGCGAGGACGACATCGCGACAGCGCTGCAGGCGCCGTGGATGGGCATCGGCAGCGACTCGGGCTCAGCGGAGAAGCTCGGCGAGATGGATGCGATCGGTCTGCCGCACCCGCGCGCGTACGGCAATTTCCCGCGCCTGATCGCCGAGTACGTGCGCAAGCGCAAGGTGATCACGCTCGAAGATGCGGTGCGCAAGCTCACCTCACTGCCTGCAACCCGCATGCGGTTGTTCGACCGCGGCGCCTTGCGCGAAGGCTTGTCGGCGGACCTGACGGTGTTCGATTTCGATCGGATCCAGGACAACGCGACGTACGAGGATCCGGTCGCGGTGCCGGCCGGCGTCGACTACGTGCTCGTCAACGGTCAGATCGTGGTCGACGAGGGCAGGCACACCGGAACGAAGCCGGGCAAGGTCCTGCGCGGTGCGGGTTTCAACGCGGGGCTCGCTCAATAGTTGACGTTCAGGCTGACCAGCCGGTACGCGCCCGCCACCCACAGCACCGTCAAACAGGCGAAGCCAAGCGCGACGCTCCAGAGCTTCGCGCCCAAGGGCTGCGAGCTGCGCCAGACCACGGCGATGTTGGCCACGGCGATGATCGCCGCCCCGATGAACACGACGAAGCCTGCGGCATTGAGCAGCCAGAACCACCAATCCTCATCGGCAGTGAGAGGCATGCCTGTGGCTGACATCTTGGCAAACGTGCCAATCCAGGCGAGCAGCACCAGTGCAACTGCCGCCGCGGCGATCCGCGTGCGGCGATAGGCGCGCAACTCGCGCTCGGAGAAATTCGTCGTCACGCGGTAGTAGCGCCGGACGAGCGCCCGGACCGGCCAGGACACGAGCGTCAGGGCCAACACCGTCAGGGACAGCTTGAACGCGGGCGCAAGCCAGCTGGGTGAATCCCACCAGGAGTACGGTTGATACACGGTGTATGGCGACACCTCGTCGGTCGAGAACATGCTGACCTTGCCATGCGTGAGCCTGGCAGCCAGCAAGTCCTTGCCGCGCACGTCGCGCCACACGAACGGCGCGATCTCGCGCCACGACTTCGGCTGACCGCTGAAGTCGGTGAAGGTATTCACGCTGAGCGTTCCATCGGCGCCGATCGTCACTGTCGCAGGGTTCAACAGAGTGTTGATGGCCAGAAAATTGGACGCGGAACGACGCGAGATGCGGTAGAGGCCCGCCATCAGTGCTGCATGCTGTGCGGTGACCCCGGCGTCGAGACTGCCATCGGCAGTCGGCCCGGGAAAATAACGATCGGCGAACTGCTCGAACAGCGCCGCGCGAATGTTGCCCGAAGAGTAGCCTGCGCCGGCGCTGTTGAGCGCGATGTACAGCCCCACGTTCTCATCGATGAACAGATGCATGAAGCTGTGGAAGTGCTGGGTGTCGCCGCCGTGCGCGATGATTCTGCGGCCATTACGCTGCGTTTCGTAGAACCCCAGCAGCATGCGGTTCACTGCCGGGAGCACGGTGAATGCAGTCTCGTGCATCAACTGCGCAGTGCGCGGCTCGAGGATGCGAGCGGCGCCAAACGCTCCCTGGTTCAGGTGAGCGATCATGAAGTGCGCCATGTCATCGCCCGTTGCCGAAAGGTTGCCGGCCGGTGCGGTCGCGAAGATCTCAGTCACACCCGGCGGCTGCGAGGCGGCTGCGTAACCCTGCGAAAGCCGGCTGGCCAGAGCGGCGGGCAGCGGCAGCTGAAAGCTCGAGGAGCGCATCGCCAGGGGATCGAGGATGTGCCGGCGGATGTACTCGGCAAAGCTCTCGCCGGAGAGCCGCTGCACGATGTATCCGGCGAGGCTGGTCGCGTAGTTCGAATACGCAGGCACCTCGCCGGGCGGATAGATGCGCCTGGGAATCGATGCTTGCAGATACCGATCGAGCGGCAGCAGCTGCTGCGGATCAGTGGTGGCAGCGCTCTTGACGGTTTCTTCGAACCCCGCGGTGTGCGTCATGATGTGACGCATCGTGATTGGCTTGCCGTCGAGCGGCGCGATCTCGAAGTCGAGATACGCGTTGATGTCGCGATCGAGGTCGAGCTTGCCCTGCTCGACCTGCTGCATGACTGCCGTCCAGGTGAAGAGCTTCGAGATCGACCCGAGCCTGAACAAGGTGCGCTGCGGATCGACCGGCAGACGCTTCTCGACGTCTGCATAGCCGTAGCCTCTCTCGAGCAACACCTGTCCATCCTTGACGACGACGACCACGCCGCCGGCGATGTCGCCGCTCGCCAGCGCGTAGGGCATGTAGCCGTCGAGCCAGGTTGCGAGATCCGCTTGCGTCAGGGGTGGTGCAGGCTCGGCCCGCAACGACGAGGTTGCCAGCAGGAGCGCGAACAGCAGCCGTGAGGTTTCCATGGCGCGATTGATATCAAGTGCGCAGCCGCGAGTCTTGAACGCACCTAACCCTTCGCCCAGAATTCAAACGCTCGAGAGGAGCTCCTGATGGTGCCCGGTGATTGTTCCTGCTACTCCGCGACACCGTTCGGCCGCAAGTATCACGGTGGCGGCGAATACCTGCCGCGTCACTGTCATCGTGAGGCCTTTGCCGCAGTCGTCCTGAGCGGCACCTACATGGAGGCGGGCGACCGCGGGCGAGTGCGCGTCCGCGCGGGCGATGTCGTTCTGCATGGCCCGTACGAATCCCATCTGAATTGCTTCGCGGCCGGCGGCGCCGAAGTTCTGGTGCTGCCTTGTGCGGACACTGGCGCGCATGGCGGCATCGCTCGTATCGCGGATCCGGACGCCGTGGCCCACTTGGCGGAGCGCGATCTGGCGCAAGCGACGCGGTATCTGCGCGCTCATCTGCGACCGGCAGAGGCACTCGAAGAGGACTGGCCCGACCGCCTGGCGCGACAGCTGCGTGCCGACCCGGACCTGGTGATCCATGAGTGGGCCGAGCAGATTGGACTCCTGCCCGAGAGTGTCAGCCGCGGCTTTCGGCGCGTCTACGGCCTGGCGCCTGTGACGTTCAGGGCACGCATGCGGGCGTTGCGCGCGCTTGCGTTGCTCGACTGTTCGCGATCGCTGGCGGATATCGCAGCGTCCTGCGGCTTTGCCGATCAGGCGCACCTGAGCCGCAGCATCCGGCAATTGACCGGCCACTCACCGAAAGCCTGGCGCTCTTCAGCTCTTCCACGTCTCGCCGAACACGCGCACTAGATTGCCGCCGAGAATCTTGGCGATGCGCGCGGCACTGTGGCGCCGATCCGCGAGCATCATCGCGAGCATCGCCAGCCGCCGCGGCGTGTTGAGGTCCGCGGCGAACAGGTAGCCTTCTTCCAGCTCCCACGGCGCGGCGATGCCGGCTTCGCGACGCTCGCGCGTGTTCTTCGCGAACGCCTCCTTGTACTTCTCGTCGACTGTCGTTGCCGAAATGACGCCGTCGGTGCCGATCGATACGTGGTCCTCGCCCGCCACCTGCACCATGTGCTCGAGATGCCGCACGATGTCGGCCGCAGTCGGCTGGCGGCCCTCGGAGAGATACGGCATGAAGTAGATGCCGCAGACGCCGCCCTTGTCTGCGACTGCGCGCAGCTCCTCATCGGTGCGGTTGCGCGGATGATCCGCGAGGGCCGCGCAACCGGTGTGAGTGAATGCAACCGGCTTCCTGGAAGTGCGGATCGCATCCGCAGCCGTCTGCCGGCCGCAATGACTGAGGTCGACCAGGATGCCGAGCGCGTTCATGCGCTCGACTGCTTCGATGCCGGCGCGGCTGAGCCCGGCATTTGCCGGCTCGAGGCAGCCGTCGCCGAGCAGATTGCGGCGATTGTAGGTCGGCTGCACGACGCGCAATCCCAGCGCGTGCAGGTCGTCGAGCCGCTCGAGGTTGGTCTCGAACGCAACGCCGTCCTGCACTCCGTAAACGAGCCCGGTGCGCTTGTTCTTCTTCGCTTTCGCGATGTCGCCGACGACTCGCACGCGGGACAGCACTTCGGGATGGTCGTCGATCTCGCGCTCCCAGAACGCGATGCCGCTGACCGTGTCGATGAATGCCGACTCCGGCGTTCTCGTGCCGACCGGCCCGACCGTGATGTGCGTGCAGGTGATCCCGGACTCGTGCGTATCCTTGAGCTCCTGGTCGAGGAGCCGGCCGTTCGGCTCGGCGTTGAGGCCGCCCGGGCCGCCAAGCCCGTCGATGACGATGGCTTCGCGATAGCGGAACCAGTCCGCGGCGGCTGCGCGGCGCGACGGCAGGCTCAGTGTGACGGCAGTTGCCACGCTGCGCACGAGCAGATCACGCCGGGAAATCGTGCTCATGGGGCGGGTCCTCACGGGCGCTGCATCGCCTTGATCTGGTCATCCTTGCCGGTCATTTCCCAGCGGATCATCGACACCGGAATCAGGCCGGCCGCATTGAGCTCGCTGAAATAGCGCGACAGCGTGAAAGCCTCGCCGAGCTGCTGGCTGCGCTCTGCGAGCAGCTCTTCCAGCAGGTATTTGCCGGTGATGTACGAGGTGCCGTAGCCGGGCTGGCGCAGGTACAGCTGCTGCTCGAAGCCCAGCAGGTCGAGGTCGGGCCGCATCCAGCCGCGCGGCGTCCACTCCACGTGGAAGTCCGCGGCCTGCTTCATCGTGAAGTCGTTGGACTGCGCATACAGCGATGCGAGCCCGCGCGCTGCGCGTGCCGCCAGCATGATCCAGACGACCTCGCGCCCGCGCGGATTGTCGTCGTACAGGCCGGCGTGCAGCATCATCTCTTCCATCGCGGTCGCGAGGCCTTCGGCGCGGCTGTCCCAGATGTTGAACAACAGCGGCCCGCGGCGCAGCGGGCTGGCGTGCGGTTCCTCGCGCATCCGCGCGAGGTCCCACCAGTGATAGAAGTGCGAGTAGAGCGCGAGCGGCTCGTGGTGGGTCGCGATCGCGAAAAAATTGCGGCGCTCTTCCGGAACGTACTCGCCGATGTGCGCACGCATTGCCGGATCCATGTAGTCACGCACCGGCAGGATGTTCCGCGCACGCATGAAGTCCATGTACCTCGTGACGGCCTCGTTGGCGCGCCGCTGGTATTCCTCGGCGCTGGAGATCACGGGCAGGGCCGGCAGGCCGCGATTGCGCTGCTCTTCCAGCTTGAGCTCGGTGTGCGCGCGGGCCAGTTCGCGCTTCAGCAGCATCACTTCGTCGTCCCACGTCAGCGGCACGAGGTGCACGTTGCGCAGGCTCCAGGTGTAGTTCTCCTTGCCGACGCCGGATGGACCGGTCTTCGACGGCGCCTGCTGCTCCAGCCACGTGACGAATCGCGACGTCGCCTGCTGCGCCGCCTGGATCGCCTGCTTGAGCGCGGAGCTGTTGTCTTTGGTTTTCTGCTCGAGCGCCAGCAGATCTGCACGCTGCTGCTTGATCGTGCCGATGCCCGCCATCCAAAGGTCGCGCGCGTTGCCGGTGAGGTTCAGCTGCGCCTGCGCGAGCAGCGGCGGCACGCTCTGCAGTTCCTGCGTGAGCTTGGCATCGTCCGCAGGCGAGAGCGGGAACGTGTACGTCCACAACTCGATCGGCGCGTGGTTCGTCGTGCCTTCGTGCGCGGGCGTGTCGCTCTGCGCCGTCCAGATCGAGGTGTAGAACGCCGGATCGCGCTCCCACGGCTTGAGCACCCGAAGATCGAAATCGAGGCCGTTCATCTCGGCGCGCAGCAGGTGATAGTCGACCTGCTGCGGGATCGGCCACGCGTCGGGCTTGATCGCCTGCAACCGGGACTGGTAGGTCTTCAGCTGTGCATGCCTGCGAGCGAGCGCCGCCGCCGTGTAGTCCGGCGCGCCATCGCGCAGCGGAGGACGCTCAAAGGTGCGCCACTCGGCAAACAGGGTCGTCAGGTCCTCGTAGCTGCTCTGCGCGGACGCGGCACTGGCTGCTGGGCTGCCGGCGATCGAAGTCATGACGAGGGCTCCCGCTACGAGTAGAGCTGCGGTTTGATGGCGCATCGTTTCATTATATATTCCGCTGCACGGCAGGTTAGGGGAACGATAACGATGGATCTGCTCACGATCATCATCATCCTGGCGTTGATCGGCACCGGCGTCAGCATGGCGCTCGGCTTGCTCGCGATGTCGGGCGGCGGCGCCACGGACCGTCTGTTCAGCACGCGGCTCATGTGGGCGCGGGTCGGCTTCCAGGCGTTCACTTTGCTGCTGCTCGCGGCCGCCGTGTTCATGCGAGGCACCTGAGTTCGTCTCAGCGGGGCTTCATCCCACCAGGTGCCTGACCGGCACCCGCGCCGAGCGCTTGATCGTGTTGAGCACGATGCTCGAATGCACGTCGCGCACGAAGCGGATCCGCAGCAGCTTCTTCAGCACCACGTTGCTCAGTGATTCCAGGTCCGGCACCACGACCTGGAGCAGCAGGTCGTAGTTGCCGGTCATTGCGTGGCAGCTGACGATCTCCTCCATCGCGTCGACGGCGCGGCGGAACTGCTCGATGTTCTCGTCGGTGTGCCGGGTCAGCCGGACCTGCACGAACGCCTGCACCTTCAGGCCGAGCGGCGCCGGGTCGATGATCGCCGTATAGCCCTCGATGATGCCGGCCTGCTCCAGCAGCTTCACGCGGCGCGCGCACGGCGTATTGGAAAGCCCGACCTGTTCCGCCAGCTCCACGATCGGCTTGCGCCCGTCCTTCTGCAGGGCGTCCAGGATCGCGGCGTCGTAGCGATCGAGCGTCATGGTGATATTCCCTAAAAATAGTCGAAGAAATCGACTTTATCACCAATGCGGAACCCCAATCCAAGGCGGTTTGTTGAGTTTTGCCACTCCCGCCCCGCTAGGCTGCACCGCCATGACTGCAACTGCCCTCGAACGAGCCCGGAGCGGCTCCGTCCCCCAGGTCGACTGGCCCCCTCTGGATCTGGAGCGCCTCGTGCAGACCGTGCTGGTCTCGCGTGCCCTCGACGAGCTGGAGGAGACGCGCCTGCTGCCGGAGCGCAAGGTCCTGTACCAGTTCACCGCACGCGGCCACGACGTCACGCAGGCGATGCTTGGACAGATGTTGACCGGCGCGCGTGACGGTGTCGGCGTCTACTACCGTTCGCGGCCGCTGATGCTGGCGCTCGGGCTGACGATCGAAGACGCACTCGCCTCGACCATGATGCGCTCGGGCAGCGTGAGCGAGGGCCGCGACATCGGCGTCGTCTTCAACCTGCCGCGTCGCGAAGGTCCGTGCGTGCTGCCCGCATGCGGTGGCGTCGGTGCGCAGTACACGCCCGTCGTCGGCTGGGCCCAGGCGCTGCAGTACCGGGCTCAGGTCCTGCACGACGAACGTGTCGCCGGCAGCATTGCCGTCGCGCACGGCGGCGAAGCTTCCGCCGCGACCAACGGCTTCTGGTCGGCCCTGACGATCGCGACGACGCAGCGCCTGCCGGTGCTGTTCTTCCTCGAAGACAACGGCTATGGAATCTCGGTCAAGTCGGAGTTCCAGACGCCCGGCGGCAACATCGCCGCGAATCTCGCGGCCTTCCGCAACCTGAAGATCCTCGAAGGTGACAGCGCGAATCCGCGCGCCGCGGCGGCGACGATCGCGAGCGCCGTATCCGCAGTTCGCGGCGGCGAAGGTCCGGTGCTGTTGCGGCTGCTCGTGCCACGCCTGTCGGGGCATTCGGGTCAGGACACTCAGACTTACAAGTCCGCGGACGAGATCGCCGCCGAGCGGTCGCGCGATCCGCTCGAGCGATTGCGGGAGCAGCTGGTGCCCGCAACGATCAGTGAAGAGTCCTGGCGCGTGCTCGAAACGCGGGCACGCGATGAGGTGCAACGTGCGCTCGGCAGCGTCGAGCGGCGACCAGTGCCCGACGTTGCGAACGTCGCGCGCCACGCGTTCAGCGAAGCGAATGCGGACGGTGCGCCGGACGTGCAGCAGCAGGGCGGTTTGTTGAGCGAAGGCGTCGAGCCGCGCGAGGGCACGCAGACCGTGCATGCCGAAGGCGCGCGCATCAACATGGTGACGGCGATCCGTCGCACGCTCGAACACGAGCTCGCGGTAAATCAGCGCGTCGTCGTTTTCGGCGAGGATGTCGGCCGCAAGGGGGGCGTGCATGCAGCGACGCTCGGCTTGCAGGACAAATTTGGCGCCGCGCGCGTGTTCGATACCAGCCTCTCTGAGGAGGGCATCATCGGCCGCTCCGTCGGCATGGCGCTCGCGGGCCTGATGCCGGTGCCGGAGATCCAGTTCCGCAAATACGCCGATCCTGCCGTGGAGCAATTGAACGACTGCGGCACGATGCGCTGGCGCACCGCCAACCGGTTCGCCGCGCCGATGGTCGTGCGGATGCCGGGCGGTTTCTTCAAGTGCGGCGATCCGTGGCACAGCCAGACCAACGAAGTGCAGTTCGTGCACGCGATCGGCTGGCGCGTCGCGATGCCGTCCAATGCCGAGGATGCGGTGGGCCTGCTGCGCTCGGCGCTGCGCGGCAACGATCCGACGATCTTCTTCGAGCATCGCGCAATGCTGGACAGCGCGTGGGCGCGACGTCCTTATCCTGGGGATGAGTACGTCGTGCCGTTCGGCAAAGCTCGGCTGCTGCGCGCAGGAACGGAGATGACCGTCGTTACGTGGGGCGCGATGGTCGAACGCTGCGAACATGCAATCGCCGATTCCGCCGTCGACGCCGAGCTGCTCGATCTGCGCACGCTCATGCCGTGGGATCGCGCGGCCGTGCTGGCCTCGGTGCGCAAGACGCGCCGCTGCCTGATCGTGCACGAAGACAATCTGACCGCGGGCTTCGGCGCCGAGATTGCGGCGACCCTCGCGCGCGATGCATTCTTCGACCTGGATGCACCGATCGAGCGTGTGACGATGCCCGACATTCCCAGTCCGCACAGTCCGCTGCTGCTCGACGCAGTAGTGCCGAGCGTCGCGCGCATCGTGCACGCGATTCGCACCATTGCGAGCGTCTGACAGCATGACGGCAACAATCGAAATACGGGCGCCGAGCGAGCAGACGGAAGGCACGCGGTCGCAGGTCCAGCGTTGGCTGAAGTCGGTGGGCGATGCGGTCGCCGAGAACGAGCCGCTGATCGAGCTCGAAACCGACAAGGTCACGATCGAGATTCCCGCGCCCGCGGCCGGAGTGCTCGCGGAGATCCTCAAGCAGGAGCAGGACGAGATTGCGCCGGGCGAGCTGCTCGGGCGCATTCAGGGCGGCGCCGCGCAGACTGTCGCTGCCAAGCCTGCGGCGGCGCCGGCACAGGCACCAGCGGATCCGGCCGACGAGGTAACGACTGCGGCGTTGTCCGCGCATGCGGCCTCGTTGTCCGGCGGTCGAAACAGCCCCGCCGTGCGCAGGCTGCTTGCGGAACACAGGGTGCACGCAGCCGATGTTCGTGGTAGCGGAGCCGGCGGCCGCATCACTGTCGACGATGTTCTCGAGCACGTCGCGCGCGGACAGAAGCCGGTATTGCCGGTTGCGCGCGAGCAGGTGCCAGCGGCGCAATCTGCTGGTCCCGTGCGACGCGTGCCGCACACGTCGGTGCGCAAGCGCATCGCTGAGCGCATGGTCGAGAGCCTGTTGCACACAGCACCACACGTCACGACGATCTTCGAGGTCGATCTCGGAGCAGTGCTGGCACATCGTGCCAGTCATCGAGCGGATTTCGAGCAACGGGGCGCATCGCTGACGCTGACTGCCTACTTTCTGGCCGCCTGCGTCGATGCGATTCGCGAAGTGCCGGAGGCGAACAGTCGCTGGACGGACGACGCACTCGAAATCCACGAGAGCATCGACATCGGCGTCGGGACCGCGGTCGAAGGCAAAGGGCTGGTCGTTCCCGTCGTGCGTGCTGTGCAGTCGCTCGACCTGTTCGGCATCGCGAAGGCGCTCGCCGATCTGGTCGCGCGTGCACGTGAGGACAAGCTCACGCCGGCGGACGTGCGCGGCGGGACGTTCACGATCTCCAATCACGGCGTCAGCGGCAGCCTGGTCGCGACGCCGATCGTCATCAATCAACCGCAGTCCGCGATTCTCGGTGTCGGCAAGCTGGAGAAGCGCGCCGTCGTCGCCGATGCCAATGGCGCCGACGCGATCGTCGTGCGCCCGCGCTGCTACGTCACGCTGACGCTGGACCATCGCGTGATGGACGGGCACCGCGCGAATCGCTTCCTGCAGGTGCTGGTCGCGCGGTTGGAGAACTGGAAAGACTAGGCCTGCGGCAGGCCGCCGAAGCGCGCGAATACTTCTGCGCCCGGCGGCGGCAGGGCGCCCTCGAGTGTCTGCACTCGCGCCGACAGAAATTCCTCGGACGCCGCGAAGACCTGTGCATAGAGATTGCGGCACAGCTCGTGCGCGTCGGCGCCCGCCCATGATCGGGGCAGGAGCGAGGCGGGCAGTTGCGGATCGCGCAAGTGAATCTTGCGATACTCGTGTACCAGCAGCGTGCGCAGCACGAACGCGGTTTCGCCGCCCGCGCGCACGGAGCGAGTCAGCGCTGCGCCGAGCGGTGCAAACATTTCGATGAAGCGGCGATAACGTCGTGCCAGCTCACCCAGATCCCAGCCCATTCCAACCAGCTGTTCGTCGGATGCGTGAGTGACGACGGCACGCTGGATCACGATGACTTCGCCCGCGGATTCGAGCTCTGCCACTCGCGTGCGCACGATGTCTTCGCGATGGGTGGGATGCGCGAACACGCCGCTCGTGAGCTGGCCGAAGCCGAGCCATTCCAGCTCCTCGCGCAGATCGTCACGCGCTCCACGCAGCGAGCGCGGAAAAATGACGAGCGTCCACTCGCCGTTCCACTCGGCCGGTGCAGCACCGTAGATCCGTTGGGTGGCTTCGGCGAAGCGCGCGCGTCCATGACTCGTGAGCCTGTAGAAGCTGACGCGGCCGCTGCGTTGCGAGCTCACCCATTGCTCATTCGCCAACCGGCCGATCGCCGTGCGCACGTGTCGATCGGTAATCCCGAACGGACTCGCCAGCTCAATCAGGCTGCTGAGTGCAATGACGCCACCGCGCGGCGCGATCGCGTCGCCGAGGATCGTGACCAGCAGCGAGCCGCCGCGCAGCGGGCGCTGGCGGCGGAAGCGCGCGACGAGAGCGTCGGCACGGCGTGCGAGAGCATCGGCGGAGTGCGGCATAACGGCCCGCGTAACATGACACAAAAACAATTGCCGGCCAAAGAAAAATGTGTCACGTTAACTCGCGCCAGTATTCCGTTGGAGCTGAAGATGTACACGCAAGGCCTTGATTCACTTGGAGCCGATTGCCTGCACACGACCGCGGAAGAACGCGCGGCGCTGGAACAGCGCTTTCAGGCGAAAGTCGATGCCGAGGAGCGCATCGAGCCGAAGGACTGGATGCCCGACGCTTACCGGCAGACGCTCATCCGCCAGATTTCCCAGCACGCGCATTCGGAGATCGTCGGCATGCTGCCGGAAGGCAACTGGCTCACGCGCGCACCGACCCTGCGTCGCAAGGCCGTGTTGATGGCCAAGGTGCAGGACGAAGGCGGCCACGGCATGTACCTGTATAGCGCCGCCGAGACGCTCGGCATCTCGCGCGACGAGCTGCTGGAGCAGCTGCTGACCGGCGCTGCGAAGTATTCGAGCATCTTCAATTACCCGACGCCGACGTGGGCCGACGTCGGCGCGATCGGCTGGCTGGTCGACGGTGCGGCGATCATGAATCAGATCCCGATCTGCAAGTGCTCGTACGGACCATACGCGCGCGCGATGGTGCGCATCTGCAAAGAAGAGAGCTTCCACCAGCGGCAAGGCTTCGAGATCATGATGACGCTCGCGCGCGGCACGCCGGAGCAGCGGCGCATGGCGCAGGAAGCGCTCGACCGCTGGTGGTGGCCGTCGCTGATGATGTTCGGCCCGAGCGATGCGACGTCGAAGCACACCGCGCAGTCGATGCGCTGGAAGATCAAGCGATTCACCAACGACGAGCTGCGGCAGAAGTTCGTAGACATCACCGTGCCGCAGGCGGAATTCCTCGGTTTGCGCGTGCCGGATCCAGACCTGCGCTGGGATGAAGCGGCACAGCATTATCGATTCGGCGAGATCGACTGGAGCGAGTTCCAGCAGATCCTGCAGGGCAACGGCCCGTGCAACCGTGAGCGCGTCGAAGCGCGCCGCCGCGCGCATGAGGGCGGACGCTGGGTTCGCGAAGCGGCGCTCGCGCACGCCGAGAAGCGTCGTCTGCGCGAGACGAAGGCAGCATGACCATGACGACGACACCGCAGAATCAGTGGCCGCTGTATGAAGTCTTCATTCGTGCGCGCTCGGGCCTGGAACACAAGCACGTCGGCAGCATTCACGCCACGGACGCCACGATGGCGATCGAGCATGCGCGCGACGTCTACACGCGGCGGCAGGAAGGCGTGAGCATCTGGGTCGTGCGCTCCGCGGACATCGTCGCTTCGGACCCATCCGACGCGGACGCCCTGTTCGAGCCGGCCAGGGACAAGGTGTACCGGCACCCGACGTTCTACGACATTCCCGACGAGGTCAAAAACCTGTGAGCTATGCGCTGAGCCTCGGCGACACCAGCCTGATCCTCGCGCAGCGTCTCGGCGAATGGGTCGGCCATGCGCCTGCGCTCGAAGAGGATCTGGCGCTCGCCAACATCGGGCTCGATCTGCTCGGCCAGGCGCGCTATCTGTTGAGCTACGCCGCGCAACTGGAAGGCCGCGGCCGCAGCGAGGACGATCTGGCTTTTCTGCGCGATCCGCAGGACTTCCTCAACCTGAGCCTGGTCGAGCAGCCGAACGGCGACTTCGGCCAGACGATCGTGCGCCAGTTCCTGATCGACGCGTGGCAGCTGGAGCTGTTCGAGCGCCTGCAGCACTCGAGCGAGCCGAAGCTCGCCGAGCTCGCCGCCAAGGCGATCAAAGAGACGCGCTATCACTTCCGCTTCAGCTCGGGCTGGCTCGTGCGTCTCGGCGACGGCACGGAAGAAAGTCATCAGCGCGTACAGACCGCGCTCGATGCGCTCTGGCGCTTCACGCACGAGATGTTCGTCGCGAGCCCGGCGGAGCTGGAAGTCATCGCGCTCGGCATCGGGCCGGATCCGGCGTCGCTCGCGGCGGGCTGGTCGAGCCGCGTCGCTGAAGTTCTCGAGGAAGCGACGCTGAAAAAGCCGGCCGACGTTGCGTACTCGTGGCACGGCAAGCGCGGTCAGCACAGCGAGCATCTCAGCCGCCTGCTCGCCGAGATGCAGTTCATGCAGCGGACTTATCCGGGGGCGAAGTGGTAACTGCTTCGCCTGTCGAGCGCGAGGTCTGGCGGCTGCTCGCCGCAGTGCCGGACCCGGAAATTCCGATCCTCAGCGTGATCGAGCTGGGCGTCGTGCGCTACGTGCGCGACGAGCAGGAGCGCGGGATCGCCGTCGGCGTGTCGCCGACGTACACCGGCTGTCCGGCGACCGAAGTGATTCAGGCTTCGATCAAGGCGCGACTTCACGAGGCCGGATACGCAGCGGTGCGCGTCGATTCCGTGCTCTCACCGCCGTGGACCAGCGACTGGCTGAGCGAGAGCGCACGCGAGAAGTTGCGCGAGTACGGCATCGCGCCGCCGGCTGAATCCGTCAATAGCCCGCGCCGATTGTTCGGCGAGCCGGCGGTGCAGTGTCCGCGATGCTCGTCAGCGCAAACGCAGCGGGTGAGCGAGTTCGCGTCCACGCCCTGCAAGGCGCTGTACCGGTGTACGGGCTGTCTCGAGCCGTTCGAGTATTTCAAGTGCATTTGAAATGATCTCCTACCATCCATTGCAGATTGCCGAAGTGCGGCCGGAAGGGAGCGATGCGGTGTGCGTCACTCTCGATGTTCCGGACGAGCTGCGCGATGCCTTTCGCTTCGCACCCGGCCAGCACATCGGCGTTCGCGCGACGATCGAGGGTCAGGAGGTTCGGCGCACGTATTCGATTTGCAGCGCGACCGACGAGCGGCATCTGCGCATCGGCGTGCGCTTGCACGAGCGCGGCAGCATGTCCGGTCATCTCGGTCGCAAGCTGCGCGCGGGCGACACGCTCGAAGTATTGCCGCCCACGGGCCGGTTCATCCTGACGCCCGATGCCGGCGCCACGCGTACCTACTGCGCATTCGCGAGCGGCAGCGGCATCACGCCGATTCTCGGCATCATCAAGAATGTGCTGCGGCACGAGCCCGCCAGCCGCTTCCTGCTGTTCTACGGCAATCGCACGACTGCTTCGATCATGTTCGCCGAAGAGCTGCTGGCGCTGAAGGACCGCTATCCGCAGCGCCTGTCGCTGTATTTCCTGATGAGCCGCGAGCCGCAGGACGTGGAGTTGTTCAACGGCCGGCTCGACGCCGCGAAGGTCGGCGTGCTCGGCCGCGAGTTTTTCGACGCCGGCAGCATCGACGGCTTCTTCCTGTGCGGGCCGGACACGATGATCGACTCGGTGCGCGCAGGGTTGGTCGGGCTGGGGGTCGAGACGGCGCGGATTCATAGTGAGCATTTCACGAGCGAAGGGGTGAGGGTGAAGGTCGAGCTGCCTGTAGGTCGGGCTTCAGCCCGACATCCGGAAGTCGGGCTGAAGCCCGACCTGCAGCAGGAGCAGACGCAGGTAACTGTTGTGATGGATGGCAGGCGGCGGTCGTTTGCGATGGCGAGCGACGGCACGACGGTGCTTGAAGCGGCGGAGCAGGCGGGGCTCGAGCTCCCCTATTCGTGCCGCGCGGGCGTATGCTCGACCTGCCGGACGCGCGTCGTGCGCGGCGCCGTCACGATGATGACGAACTACGCGCTGGAGCCCTGGGAAGTCGAGGCCGGCTATGTGCTGTGCTGCCAGGCGCTGCCCGCCGCATCGGAACTCGAACTGACCTACGACGAGCGCTGACATGACCTACCAGACCCTCTTGTTCGAGGTCAGCGACGGGATTGCGCGCCTGACCTTCAATCGGCCCGATCGCCTGAACAGTTTCAATGTCGAGATGCACGGCGAAGTGCGCGATGCACTCACTCGTCTCGCAGCGGATCGAGCAGCGCGTGTGCTCGTGCTCAGCGGCGCCGGCCGCGGCTTCTGCGCCGGCCAGGATCTCGGCGACCGCGCGGTCGCTCCGGGCGGCCAAGGCATGAATCAGGGCGTCGACCTCGGCGAGTCGATCGACAAGTACTACAAGCCGCTCGTGCTCGCATTGCGTAACCTGCCGATGCCGGTCATCGCAGCGGTCAACGGTGTGGCCGCGGGCGCAGGCGCGAACATCGCGCTCGCGTGCGATCTCGTGATTGCGACGCGCTCCGCGAGCTTCATTCAGTCCTTCAGCAAGCTCGGTCTCGTGCCTGATTCGGGCGGCACGTGGCTGCTGCCGAGGCTGCTCGGCAATGCGCGCGCGATGGGCCTCGCGCTGCTCGCGGACAAGCTTTCGGCCGAGCAGGCCGCGCAGTGGGGCTTGATCTGGCGCTGTGTCGAAGACGCGGAGTTCAAGTCCACAGTGGATACCCTCGCGCAACAGCTCGCGCTTGCGCCGACTCGTGGACTGGCCCGGACCAAGCAGGCGATCTACGAGTCGTGGGGCAGGTCGTTCGAGCAGCAGCTCGACCAGGAACGCGATTTCCAGCGCGAGCTCGGCCGTTCGCAGGACTACGCCGAAGGCGTGGCGGCGTTCACCGAGAAGCGCAATCCGAAGTTTACCGGCCGTTAGTCGCGCGCCATGAGCGACCCGCAAGTTATTGCCGAAGCTTCCGCGCGCGCGATGTATGCGCAGGATCGCGCGTCGCAGGGACTCGGCATGCGGATCCTGGAGATTCGTCCCGGCTATGCGCGTCTGGTCATGCCAGTGCGCGAGGACATGGTGAATGGTCACCAACTGTGCCATGGGGGGCTCATCTTTACGCTCGCCGACAGTGCTTTCGCCTTCGCCTGCAACACCTATGACGCTATCACCGTCGCGTCTTCGGGAAGCGTCGAGTTCCTGCTGGCCGCGCGCCTTGGCGACGAGCTGACGGCGATCGCGGAGGAACGCTCGCGCGCGAAGCGCACCGGCGTGTACGACGTGGCCGTGCGCAATCAGCGAGGCGAGTGCGTTGCGCTGTTTCGCGGCCGTTCGCACGAGATCGGCGGCGCCATAGTCACGAAGTCATGAAGCAGCCGCGCGCAAAACCGCAGGGCCTCGAGCCGATCGAGACGGCGAGCGTCGACGAGCTGCGCGCCTTGCAGCTGCAGCGCCTGCAATGGTCGATGCGACATGCGTACGAGAACGTCGCCCACTATCGCGAGCGCTTTCGCACTGCCGGCGTGCATCCGCACGATTTGCGCTCCCTCGAGGATCTCGCGAAGTTTCCGTTCACGGTAAAGGATGACCTGCGCGCCAACTATCCTTTCGGGATGTTCGCGGTGCCGCGCGAGAAAGTCCTGCGCGTTCACGCATCGAGCGGCACGACCGGCAAACCGACGGTCGTCGGCTACACCGCACGGGACATCGACACGTGGGCGCAGCTCATGGCGCGCTCGATCCGTGCGGCCGGCGGCCGCCCGGGCGACATCGTGCACGTTGCCTACGGCTACGGCTTGTTCACTGGTGGTCTCGGTGCGCACTACGGCGCCGAGCGGCTCGGCTGTACCGTGGTGCCGATGTCCGGAGGTCAGACGCCGAAGCAGGTGCAACTGATCTGCGACTTCAAGCCCGACATCATCATGGTCACGCCGTCGTACCTGCTCGCGATCGCCGAGGAGTTCGTGCGGCAGGGTCGCGACCCGACTGCGTGCTCACTGCGCGTCGGGATCCTCGGCGCGGAGCCCTGGACCAGTGCCATGCGCACGCAAATCGAAGCGGCGATGGGCCTCGACGCGATCGAGATCTACGGCCTGTCGGAGGTCATTGGTCCGGGCGTTGCGAACGAGTGCATCGAAACGAAGGACGGGCCGGTCCTGTGGGAAGACCACTTCTATCCCGAGATCGTCGATCCGCAGACCGGCGCCGTGCTGCCCGAGGGGGAGCGCGGCGAGCTCGTGCTCACGTCGCTCACGAAGGAGGCGCTGCCGGTCATCCGCTATCGCACCCGCGACCTGACGCGGCTGTTGCCGCCGACGGCCCGGCCGATGCGCAGGATCGAGAAGATTCTGGGTCGCTGCGACGACATGCTGATCGTGCGCGGGGTCAACGTGTTCCCGACGCAGATCGAAGAGCTGATTCTGCAGATTCCGTCGCTCGCGCCGCACTACGTGCTGGAACTGACGCGCGAAGGACCGCTCGATTCGCTCGCCGTGCAGGTCGAGGCGGCGGATGCCGCTGCGTTCGCCGCACGTGGACGCGCCGCGGAAGCGTTGCTGCAGCAGGTGAAATCCATGATCGGGATCAGCGTGCGCGTCGATGTGCGCGCGCCCGGCTCCATCGAACGTTCCATCGGTAAAGCGAAGCGCGTCATCGACAAGCGCACGCTGGCCGGCTGAGGAGATCCAGATGCGATTGAAGAGTTACGTGCAAGGCCGCTGGCATGCAGGCGAGCGTGACGCGCAGGTGCTGCGCGACGCCACAACGGGACAAGTCATTGCCGAAGCTTCCTCGAGCGGCATCGATTTCGCGGGCGCGCTGCAATATGCGCGCCTCACCGGCGGAGCGGCGCTGCGAAAGCTCACGTTCCACGAGCGCGCGGCGCTGCTCAAGCGCGTCGCCAAGCTGCTCACCGAGCACAAGGAGGAGTTCTACACGCTGTCGTATGCGACGGGCGCGACCAAGGCCGACTCCTGGATCGACATCGACGGCGGCATCGGCACGCTGTTCGCGTATGCCTCGCGCGGCGCGCGCGAGTTGCCGAACAGTCGCGTCTTCGTCGACGGCGACGTCGAGCCGCTGTCGAAGACCGGAACGTTCATCGGCCAGCACATCTGCGTGCCGCTGGAAGGCGCCGCAATTCACATCAATGCGTTCAACTTTCCGGTGTGGGGAATGCTGGAAAAGCTCTCGCCGACGCTGCTCGCCGGCGTGCCGGCAATCGTCAAGCCGGCGACCGCGACCGCGTATCTGACCGAGCTCGTGGTCCGGCGCATCGTCGAGTCTGGCATCCTGCCGGAGGGCTCGCTGCAGCTGGTCTGCGGCAGCCTCGGCGACGCGTTCGACCATCTCACCTGCCAGGACGTGGTGTCGTTCACCGGTTCGGCGAGCACTGCGCAGAAACTGCGCACGCATCCGGCGATCGTCGCCAACTCGGTGCGGTTCATCAGCGAGACCGACTCGATCAACTCCTGCGTGCTGGGTCCGGACGCAGCACCCGGCCAGCCGGAGTTCGACGCGTTCGTGCGCGAAGTCATGCGCGAGATGACGGCCAAGGCCGGGCAGAAGTGCACGGCGATTCGCAAGGCAATCGTTCCGGCTGCGCACGCGGAAGCCGCGGCGCAGGCGATCAAGGCTGCGCTGGCGAAAGTCGTCGTCGGCGATCCGCGGCTCGAGCAGGTGCGCATGGGCCCGCTTGCAGCGCTCGGTCAGCGCCGCGAAGTCGTCGGGCGCATCGCCGAGCTGCGGCGCGAAGCCGAACTGCTCACCGGCGACCACGAAACGCTGCAACTGGCCGGTGCCGATCGCGACAAGGGCGCGTTCGTTGCGCCGTCGCTGCTGTTTTGCCGCGAGCCGGCGAAGGCGAAGGCCATTCATTCGGTCGAAGCGTTTGGCCCCGTGTGCACCGTGATGCCATATGCCTCCGTGAGCGATGCAATTTCGTACGCGCGCAGCGGCGAAGGCAGCCTCGTCGGATCGGTGTTCACGGCCGACGACGATGCCGCGGTCGAGTTCGCGCTCGGGCTCGCGCCGTTGCATGGCCGGTTGCTGATCGTCAATCGCGAGTGCGCCAAGGAATCGACCGGACACGGCTCGCCGCTGCCGGGACTCGTTCATGGCGGCCCGGGCCGCGCGGGCGGCGGCGAAGAAATGGGCGGCATTCGCGGCCTCATGCATTACATGCAGCGCACTGCGATTCAGGGCAGCCCGCAGACTGTCGCGCGGATCACGGGACGCTGGACGCGTGGAGCAGTCCAGAAAGCGCCCGGCGTGCATCCGTTCCGCAAATCGTTCCACGAGCTGCAGGTCGGCGACACGCTGAACAGCGCTGAACGCGAAATCACGCTCGCCGACATCGCAAGCTTTGCAGCGCTGTCGGGCGACAACTTCTATGCGCACATGGACGAGGAAGCTGCGCGGCGCAATCCGCTGTTCGGCGGCCGCGTTGCGCACGGCTACTTCCTGATCTCCGCAGCTGCCGGACTGTTCGTCGATCCGCCGTACGGCCCGGTGCTCGCGAATTACGGCATCGATCGACTGCGGTTCGTGAAGCCGGTGAAGCCCGGCGACCGCATCAAGGTGCGGCTCACCTGCAAGTCCAAATCACTGCGCGCCGAGAAAGGCTACGGCGAAGTCGCGTGGGACACGGAGATCACCAACCAGAACGGCGAGATCGTCGCGGGCTACGATGTGCTGACGATGGTGAGCGAGCAGCCGGTCAGCTGACGCATCGGCAGGCGCATACATATATATGGCGTACGACCTAGGTCGTATTCCGCCCCAGCAATACGTACATGTTATGTCGTCGCCAGCTTGCGGCACGCAGGAGTCTGCTGCACTCTTCGGATGTCTCGAGGGAATGAACTATAAGCCGTGGGCCCACAGGCAAGAGTGCGCTGGAGGCAGGGAGTCATGGCAAGGAGCATCCTTGTCGGCGCGCTCGCTTGTTTCGCACTGCTCCTCGCTGCCGGCGCCGGCGCCCAGAACTCTCCCGCAAAATATTCCATCAACGTTGCGAAGCAGCCGCTGACCCCGGCGCTCAACGCACTCTCCGAGCAGACTCACGTCAGCTGGGGCTATAGCCCCGACGGCGCCGCACAGCAGGAGCCTGAAGTCGGTCCCGTCATCGGCGAGTACACCGTCGAGGAGGCCTGGACGCTGGCACTGCGAGGAACTGGGTACAAGCTCTCCTGGATCGATTCCAACAACATCGCTTTGGTGAAGGAGCTGCCCCCGCCACCCCCGCCCAAACTGGAGCCGCCGCGCGCTCCGGGAACTCGTGCCGGGCAGACGGCCGGCATCATCGCAGAGGTCATCACGTGGGGTACGCGCTATCTCGACGTCGATGTGCTGTCTCCGCCCGTCGTGGTAATCGACCGAAAGACTATCGATCGCTCCGGCGCTGCGACCGTCATGCAGGTGCTGCAGCTCCTTCCGCAGCAACCGTTCCTGCGACCGGACGGCTTCCGCAACAATGGCGCGCAGTATGCGGAGCTACGCGGCCTCGGTCCGGATACGACGCTGGTGCTGATCAACGGGCGCCCGGCGTTCGCCAGCGCCGGCAGCTTCACCTTCAATGCGTTCGATCTGAACCAGGTGCCGCTCAGCGCGGTCGAGCGAATCGAGGTGCAGCTCGACACGATCTCCGTGAGACACGGCGCCGATGCGATCGGCGGCATCGTCAACATCGTTCTGCGCGACGACATCCCGGATCCGGGTATCGAGGTTCACTACGGCGCCGCCGACGGCGGCGGAGAAGAGCGCCAGGCTGCTCTCAGCGCCGGTCTGAGCGGCCCGGATGGACACGCCACCCTGGTGCTGGACTATCGCGACGTGCAGCCGTTGTTTGGAGTCGAGCGCGAGCTGTGGCGCAACCAGGACTATCGCCGCTTCGGCAGCAGCGATTTGCGCTCGATGATCAGCACCCCCGGCAACGTCATGGCGCTGCCCGGGATGCTGCTGCCCGGAGTCGGCGCGCCCTTTGCTGCGATACCGGAGCAGACCGCGGGCGCGATCACCGAGCCCGGGGAATTCCTGCCGTTGCAGATCAACCGCACGAGCCTGCTGCAGTACCAGCCGATCGTCGCCGCAGACCGTCGCGCCAGCGCAGTCGCGACTGCAGAAGCGAACCTCACACCGGATCTGGTTGCCGCAGCCGATCTGCTGGTCGTCGACCGCCGTGTGCTGTTCGAGTCGACGCCGCTGGTAGCGACCGGGCTCGTGCCGGCGACGAATCCGTACAACGCTTTCGGGCAGCCCGTCACGGTGCTCGAACTGCTCGACGACTATGAGCCGTTGCGGGTGAGCCTCGACTCGTTGCTGATCCGCGGCGCGGCCTCGCTGCACGGCAAGGTGAAGAGCTGGAACTGGGAGCTGTCGCTGCTGCGGAGCGAAGAAGATGCCGAGCGACGCGTCGAGAACGTGGTCGATCCGCTCAGGCTGCAGCAGGTTCTTGCCGATCCTGATCCGCAGCGAACGCTGAATCTGCTCGGGCCGGGTCCGGCCGGGAGCCCGGAAGCGGTCGCGAGCGCGCTCGCGCCACCGGAGGTCGACAACCTGTCGAGAGATGCGACGCTGCTGACGGGCCTGCTCAGCGGCAGGCTGTTCGCGCTGCCGGCCGGCGATGTCTCGACGGTGCTCGGCACGGAATGGCGCAAGGAAACCGCGCAGTTCGATTCGCTGCTTGGCTCCTTCAGCCGGGAAATAGCGGCCGGGTTTGCTGAGCTGCGCGTGCCACTGCTCAGCGAACGCATGCAACTCGCCGCAGCGCACGAGTTGACTGTGACCGTAGCGGGACGCTTCGACCGGTACAGCGATTTCGGCGAGATCTTCAACCCGCAATATGGCCTCGTGTGGAGGCCGCTGCGGGACGTCGAGTTCCGGGGGACGTACGGACGCAGCTACCGCGCGCCTTCGTTGTATGAGCTCTATCTGCCGCGCGAACCGACCAACGTGCCCATCACCGATCCGCGCCGCAACGGCGAGGTGTACACGACGACGCTGATCAGCGGAGGCAGCCGCGATCTCGAGCCGACTCGCGGCGAGTCATACACCGCAGGCATCGAGTTCACGCCGGCGGCGATCGAGCCGCTCACTGTGTCGGCGACTTACTGGCACGTGACCATGGACAGCCGGGTTACAGCCCTGACCTCCGTCGCAGGGCTACTGCACGAAGCCGACGTTCCCGACCATGTGCTGCGCGCCGAGCCAACTGCCGCGGAAGTTGCGGCGGGCCTTCCCGGCAAGGTGCTGCAAATCGACATGACCAGCATGAACTTCGGCCGGCTCACGACCAGCGGGATCGACCTGGCAGCGAAGTACACCTTCGAGACGGCCGCGGGTCGCTTCGTGCCCGATCTGAAGGCAACCTGGATCAACGAATACGATGCGCTCGACCTGCCGGGCGCGCCGCAGACCGATCGGGTCGACCTGGCGAGCTCGCTCGGCACGATCGCGAAGTGGCGCGGCGTTGCGAGTCTCGACTGGCAGCTGGGTGCGCTCGGTGCGACGACGTACCTGCGCTACATTCCGAGCTACCACGACAGCCGCGACGGCGTGCGCAACGGCCGGACCATTTCGTCGCAGACCTTCGTCGATCTGCAGTTCTCCATGGATATAGGCAAGCTCCTCGGCGGCGGCGAGGTGCTGCGCGGTCTCGAGCTCAGCGCCGGCGCTCTCAACGCGCTCGACCAGCAACCGCACTTTGCGGAAGTCAACGGCATACAGGGGTACGATACTTCCCAGGGCGACCTCAAGGGACGCTTCTGGTACCTGCGGCTCGGCAAGACGTTCTGAGCGCGCAGTGCGGCGCGGACCGGTCGCCTCCGACTCGACGTCAACGACAGGAGGGCCGCCATGATGGGTCGTCCGAAATTGCCCGAGGTGGGCGCGTTGGATCCGGAGCTGCGCAATTCGCCGATCGCGCAGGAACTCGACGAGGACGTCGAAACCCTGCGCCAGCAGGTGCCGGGCGGGCCGGTCTGCTATTTCAACGGCCGCTCATTCGCGCACGGTCGCTATGTCAGCAGCGGCGGACAGGTGTTGCGCTGCCGTTACGGCGTGTGGATCGATGCCGGCTCGAGCGATCGCGACAACCCCTGATCGCGTTCAGAAGCGATAGACAAGCTGCGCGCTCACGATGTCGATGTCCGAATGCTGGTTGCCGTCGAGCAGCGCGGACGTCGCAACGTTGCCGGCATCCTGATGCAGCGGCACCGTGTCGCTGAAGAGATGCGCGTAGCCGAAGTCCATCACCAGCGCAGGCGAAGGCTGCCACCGCGCACCGATGGCGACCCACGTGCGATCCGTATCGGGCAGCCGCGGCGTGCGCGTTGCGTCGGGCACCGGCGTTTCATCGAATGCCACACCGGCGCGCAGCGTAACGGCATCGTGCATCGCATAGGTCGCGCCCAGCGCATAACGCCACGTGTCCTTCCAACGCTCTGGCGTCACCGACACAGTCGCACCGGAATCTCGCACGATGCGCAGCTCCTGGATCGAGCTCCAGCCGGTCCAGGCAACATCCGCGAGCAACGCATACTTTTCGCCGAAGCGATGCTCGAGCGATGCCGCTGCGGAGTCGGGCAACTCCAGATCAACGCGCACCGGACCGGACGCCAACGGCGCTCCGGTTGACGAGGCGGCCGCGATGATGCCGTTCGCGATCGGGTCTGCGCCGGTGGGCGCGGCAAAGGAGATCGAGCCGGTAACCGTGTAGTCGACCGACGATCGATATGTCAGGCCGATGTGCGTCTGGTCCGACAGCTCGAACAGTGCACCCACGTTGAATCCCCACGCGTCGTCGTCGCCGCGCACGCGTGCGCGGCCCGCGAGTCCGCCGTTTGCCGCGACGATTGCAGCACCGGTCGCGGGCGGCAGCTGACCTGCGCCGACCAGCTGCTGCACGCCTTGCCCGACCACGGCGGAATAGTTCACGTCGTTCGTCAGCTCCGCGTCCAGGCGCTGAAAGTCGGCGCCGATGCCGAGCGAGATGTGCTCGCCGATGCGGTACGCGACCGACGGGTTGATGTTGAGCGTCGTGATTTCGGAGTGCAGCGCCTGGAAGCGGCCGATCCAGTCGTCGTCGTATACCAGCTTCAGGCCGAACGGCGCATTGACGCCGATGCCGAAGGCGAGGTTCTCGCCGGCCGGCATGGCGAAATAGGCGGCGGGGACGAAATTCCAGTCACCCGCATCGCCGCCATTGCCGCCCAGCGGCTGCGCGAAGGCGGGTGCGGAGCTGTCGTTGCGAAACTGCGAGGCGATGTCGATGCCGCTCGCGCTGATGACTGCCTCCGGCTGGCGCAGTGCGGTCATTCCAGCGGGATTGAAGAAGACTGTCGTGGCGTCGTCTGCCGCGGCGGCCGTGCCCGCGAAGGCTGTGCCGAGGCGGCTCGCGCTTTGCTCCAGCAGCGCGAATCCGGATGCGCCAGCTGCGGTTGGAATCAAGGCCAATGAGGCGGTCGCCGGCACGAGCCTGCTGCGCTTGAAGGGGTCCTGCATCGAGCGTACTCCGTCGCCGAATTACTCAGGGAGCAAGGCTCAGCCGGGTGCGACAGTTCCACGCGCGTGAAGCATTGCTGGCGCATCGATGCTGGCCCACGCTTCGTCGCACTCCGTGCACGCGCCGGGCGGATGCAGGAAGACGGTTTCGTTCTCACGCAGATGATCGAGCGCCGTGGACACGACGTCGCGTGCGCCGACGAGCCGCGCCGGTGCGCCGGCAACGAAGCCGCGCTGCTGATGGCCGCTGGCTTCGAGCCAGCCGTCGAGCAGCGCGAAGTTCGCGCAACAGTGATCGATTTCGAAATAGTGATGACGTGCGAGCTGCCCCTCGCGCTGCACCGTCGCATACTTCGGCAGGCGGTAGCGGACGCGCGCGAGATTTTCTGCGAGGTGCACGGTTGTGTCTGCATCGTGACCGACGCCAAGCAACAGGATCTCCGCGTCCAGCTCGTGTGCGCGTCCGATCGGACTGTCCGGGCCGTGCGGTACGTCAATCGGATGCGGCGCCGTAATCTCCTGCGCATGCGGCCCGATCGCGGCGAACGCATGCGGGCTGTCGCTGCGACTCACGCCCGGCATGCGCCAGAAGGTGTCAGCGACGATTCCCATCGAGACGCAGGGCGTGCGCTGGCGATCGAACGGGTGCTCGTCATCATCGCTCATGCTGGGCATGACGAGCGTGCCGCGCGCGCCGGCCGCCAGGCGCAGCGCCGCGATCAGGTCGGCGGGCGCGCCGGCGCGTCCGCCGAACGCGGAGAATGCCGTATGCACAACGAGGACGCCGTCGCCGCCGATCCCGAGGGATACCAGCTCCTCGGCGATGCGTTCCGCGAGAGTCATGGGAAAGTTCGTCACTCCTTTAATATAGCGCCGAGAGCGGGTCCCGGGCATGCACATCCTCACCTTGAATTGCGGCAGCTCGTCGATCAAGAGCGCCGTCATCGACGTCGCCGAACGGCGGCGCCTCGCCGATGTGCGGATGGAGCAGGTCGACCCCGCGGATTTCGCCGCAACCGTCGCGCAGGTCCTGAAGAAATTGCAGGGTGGCGGCTCCACATCGGTGGACGCCGTGGCTCATCGCATCGTGCATGGGGGCGAGCGCTTCCTGCGCGCGACGCGCATCGACGAGGCCGTGCTGGAGGAAATCGAGCAGCTGAACGATCTCGCTCCGCTGCACAACCCACCGGCGCTCGCGGCCGTCCGACAGGCACGCGACGCCTACCCGCAAACTCCGCACATCGCGATATTCGACACCGCGTATCACGCGACTCTGCCGCGGCATGCGCGCGAGTACGCGCTCCCGCAGGATTTGCGTCTGCGTCTCGGCATTCGTCGCTACGGCTTCCACGGCATCAGTCACGCACACGTGATGCACGCCGTCTCGGCCTTTCTCGGTGCGACGTCTGACAAGTTGCGAATCATCTCGTGCCACCTGGGTAACGGCGCGAGCGCGACCGCGATCGAGCATGGCCGCAGCGTCGATACGAGCATGGGCATGACGCCGCTCGAAGGACTCGTCATGGGCACGCGCGCCGGCGATCTCGATCCCGGCATCGTGCTGCATGCGTTGCATTCCGGTGCACTCGATGCAGCGAAGCTCGATGCGCTGCTCAACAAGAAATCCGGACTCGCGGGATTGGCGGGTACGAACGACATGCGCGGGATCGAGCGTCGCGCGTCCGCTGGCGACGAGGAGTGCATCCTGGCACTCGCGATCTACGCGTATCGCGTGCGCAAGTACATCGGTGCCTACGCGGCGGTGATGGGCGGCGTCGACGCGATCGCCTTCACTGGCGGAGTAGGGGAGAACAGCGCCCGCATCCGCGAGGCTTGCCTGCAACGTCTGGAGTTTCTCGGCGCGGAGCTCGACGAGCGCCGCAATCGCGATGCGCGTCCTGACGCAGCAACCGGCTGCTGCGAGATCTCGCGGTCAGGTTCCCGCACGCGCGTGCTCGTCGTGCGCGCCGACGAAGAGCTGGCGATGGCTGTGGAAGCGGCGCCACTGCTGGGCGCTACTGCCACTTCCAGTTCTTGATCTCGGGCAAGTCATCGCCGTGGCGCGTGACGTATTCGCGGTGCTCGACCAGCTTGTCGCGCACGCGCTGGCGCAGGTGCGCCGAGTGCGCGCCGAGTCCCGGGACGCGATCGATCACGCTCTCGACCAGGTGGAAGCGGTCGAGGTCGTTCAGCACCGTCATGTCGAACGGAGTGGTGGTGGTGCCTTCTTCCTTGTAGCCGCGCACATGCAGGTTGTCGTGGCCGTGCCGCCGGTACGTGAGCCGATGAATCAGCCACGGGTAGCCGTGAAACGCGAACAGGATCGGCTTGTCCGTCGTGAAGATGGAATCGAACTCCGCGTCCGACAACCCGTGCGGATGCTCGCCGGGCGGCTGCAGAGTCATCAGGTCGACCACGTTTACGACGCGGATCTTCAGCTGCGGTAACCACTCGCGCAGCAGGCTCACGGCTGCCAGCGTTTCCAACGTCGGCACGTCGCCGGCACAGGCCAGCACGACATCCGGTACGCCGTCCTGATCGTTGCTCGCCCAAGGCCAGATGCCGACGCCGGCGCTGCAGTGCTTGATCGCATCCTCCATCGACAGCCACTGATGCTGCGGCTGTTTGCCGGCGATGATCACGTTGACGAAGTTGCGGCTGCGCAGGCAGTGATCGGTCACCGACAACAGCGTGTTCGCATCCGGCGGCAGGTAGATGCGGATGACCTCGGGTTTCTTGTTGACCACGTGATCGATGAAGCCCGGGTCCTGGTGGCTGAAGCCGTTGTGATCCTGGCGCCAGACGTGCGAGCTCAGCAGGTAGTTGAGCGACGCGATCGGCCGCCGCCACGCAATGTGATTGCAGGTCTTCAGCCACTTGGCGTGCTGGTTGAACATCGAGTCGACGATGTGCACGAAAGCTTCGTAACAGCTGAAGAAGCCGTGCCGGCCGGTCAGCAGATAGCCTTCGAGCCAGCCCTGGCACTGGTGCTCGCTGAGTACCTCCAGCACGCGCCCATCGTTCGCGACGTGCGTGTCGTCCGGCCGGATCTCCGCGGCGGACATGCGCGCGGTGACCTCGAGCAGATCGTTCCAGCGATTCGAAGTCAGCTCATCGGGACTGAAGACCCGGAAGTTGCGCGTCGGCAGATTGAGCTTCATCACGTCGCGGATGAAGCCGCCCTGGACGCGCGTCGCCTCGGCGATCGCAGCGCCGGGCCGCTTGACCTCGACGGCATACTCGCGGAAATCGGGCAGCCGCAAGGCGCGCAGCAGGAGGCCGCCGTTGGCATGCGGGTTGTCGCCCATGCGTCGCTTGCCCTGCGGTGCCAGCGCGCGCAGTTCGGGTTTCAGCTTGCCTTCCGCAGTGAACAGCTCTTCCGGGCGATAACTGCGCATCCATTCCTCGAGCAGCCGCAGATGTCCGCGCTTCTGCGCAAGCTCGGCGAGCGGCACCTGGTGCGAGCGCCAGTTGCCTTCGACTGCAATGCCGTCGACGTCTTTCGGCCCGGTCCAGCCCTTCGGTGTGTGGAGCACGAGCGCAGGCCAGCGCGGCCGGGTGCGAAATCCAGTGCTGCGCGCATCCTGCTGGATCGCGCGAATGCGCTCGACGATCCGATCGAGCGTGCGCGCCATCGAGAGATGCGTCGCCTGGTGGCTCGCTTCCTCGTCGACGTAGAACGGCTCGTAGCCGTAGCCGCCGAGCAGCTGCGTCAGCTCCTCGCGCGGTATGCGCGCCAGCACGGTCGGGCCGGCGATCTTGTAGCCGTTGAGATGCAGGATCGGCAGCACCGCGCCGTCGCGCGCCGGATTGAGAAACTTGTTGGAGTGCCAGCTGGTCGCGAGCGGCCCGGTTTCGGCTTCGCCGTCGCCGATCACGCAGGCGACGACGAGATCCGGATTGTCGAACGCCGCGCCATAAGCGTGCGAGAGCGAATAGCCAAGCTCGCCGCCTTCGTTGATGGAGCCCGGCGTCTCCGGCGCCGCGTGGCTCGGAATGCCGCCCGGGAACGAGAACTGCTTGAAAAGCCGCCGCAGCCCGAGGACGTCTTCCGACACGTTCGGGTAGTACTCGCTGTAAGTGCCCTCGAGATAGGTGTTCGCCACGACCGCCGGCCCGCCGTGTCCCGGCCCGGTAACGTAGATCATGTCGAGGTCGAACTTGTTGATGACGCGGTTCAGGTGCGCATAAACGAAGTTCAGCCCGGGCGTCGTGCCCCAGTGACCGAGCAGGCGCGGCTTGATGTGCTCGATCGCCAGCGGCTCGCGCAGCAGCGGGTTGTCGAGCAGATAGATCTGACCGACCGAGAGATAGTTGGCGGCGCGCCAGTAGGCGTCGAGGCGCGTCAGGTACTCGGGGGCGAGCGTGGGGTCGGAGTCGCTGTGCTGCGGCATGTCGGGCCTCGGAGGATCCGGTGCGATCCGACTACAACGTCAGCGGACGGCGCTAAGTTCGCGAGGGCATCAAGGCGTTGACGTGAATTCTGGGCTGGATGCGCGTATCGGAGCCTGAGCCGCAGTTCAGGCCGCTCGATATCACGGGCACGCGCAGGCGCGGAAACACCTGGTCGCGCAGCGAGCGCAACAGATCGCAATCGGTGGGACCGAGCGAGAGCGGCGGCGTGCGTGTCAGTGCGACTGTGCGCCAGCTCGCGGGAAAACGTTCGATGTCATTGGCGCTCGGCAGTTGCTCCTGCCGCAGACGTGCGACGAGCTCATCGCGCGTGTCGTAGCTCGCTGCCGCGGCGACATTCTCTGCGGTGGCCTCCACCGGAACTGCGAGCGTGATGTGTGTGGCCGCGTGTCGCACCAAGTCGCCGCTCCTGCAGTCCAGCTCGACACCGATGTGCGCGTTCGCGCCGACTGCATGCAGGATCTCGGCGATGCGTCGCTGCAAGGCGCCGCACTCATAACGGACCGTCGTGCTGTGATAAGCGAAGTCGATGCGCTCGACGTGCCAGATCGCCTCGATGATTTCACTCGGAGTCGCTGCAGCCTCATCTGCGGCGCGCACGGCGGCAGCGCCGAGCAGTGCGCAAACCAGTGCGGCACACGCGAGGCTCCCCAATTTCACTGCGCGGCTCGATCGGTTCATGGCTCAGACCGACAATTCTTTTCGCCGACGTCCGGGGCAGGGCTGGCGAGCCCCGGCGAGCACATGCTAGCGTGCCGCGGCCACCGTAAACCACAATTCTCACTCGGGGGTTTTCCGTGACGGTCGAGCAGAGGAATGCGCGTTTTGCGCTGGCGGTGCTGTTCGCCATCAACTTCATGAATTTTTTCGATCGGCAGATCGCCGGCGTGCTCTCCGAGCCGATCCGCGCCGAGTTCGGCATGAACTTTGAGCAGGTCGGCTGGATCAGCACGGCGTTCACGATCATCTACGCGATCATCGGCGTGCCGCTGGGCAGACTCACCGACGGCTGGTCGCGCACCAAGCTGATCTCGATCGGCGTCACTTTCTGGAGCGCGCTGACGGCCGCTTCGGGATTCGCCGTCGGATTCTGGTCCTATCTGCTCACGCGCATGGGCGTCGGCATCGGCGAGGCCAGCTGCGCGCCCGCCGGCCAATCGCTCATCGGTGATCTCTATCCGGCAGAGCGCCGTGCGCGCGCAATGGGCATCTTCATGATGGGCCTGCCGCTCGGCCTGTTCGCCTCGTACATCCTGAGCGGCATCATCGGCGCGGCCTGGGGCTGGCGCGCCGCGTTCTTCGTCGCGTGCGTGCCGGGACTGATTCTTGCCGGTCTGACGCTCCTGATCCGCGAGCCTGCGCGCGGCGCAGCCGAAGTGCAGGTGGCCGCGGCCGCCGCGCCGAGCGGCCGCTCGCCGTACCTCGCAGTGCTGAGCATCCCGACGTTGTGGTGGATCATCCTCTCGGGGATGCTGTTCAACTTCCACGCCTACGCCGTCAACATTTTTCAGAATCCGTTCCTGCAGCTGTTCCACGAGATCGGCCTGAAGCAGGCCAGCATGCTGTCGGCGCTGTCGCTCGGCCTGGCCGGCGCGATCGGCCTGGTGGTCGGCGGCTCGCTGGGCGATCGTCTGCGGGTCAAACGTCCGAATGGTCGACTGCTGCTGGCGGCGATCGCGATGCTGTGTGCCGGGCCTTGCATCTTCATCGCGCTGGGACGGCCGAAGGGCGACGTCAATACGTTTGCGCTGCTGATGGCGGCGTCGAGCGCATGCACATTCGTGTACTACGCCACCGTCTACAGCGCGATTCAGGACGTGGTGCCGCCGCGACTGCGCGGCACGGCAGTGTCGCTGTACTTCCTGGCGCAGTACGTGCTCGGTGCGAGTTTCGGTCCGCCGATCATGGGCCGCTTGAGCGACCACTTCGCCGACTCCGCGATGCTTGCCGCCGGTGTGAGCGAGATGACGTCGACATTCCGCGCGACGGGTCTGCACACAGCGATGTACATCATGCCGGTGTTGCTGTTGGTGTGCGCAGGCTCGCTGTTCGGTGCCGCGAGCACGGTCGCAAAGGACATGGGACGACGCGAGGGCGTCGCGGCCTGATCACCGCGTTCCGGTGAGGCTCTCCATCATCAACCCGGTGCCGCCTTTCGAGACGTGCGCAACGATCGCCGTGCGCCGATGAATCTTGGTGACGACGCCGAGATTGATCGCGAACGCGAGGTGCACCGTCGCGCCCTTCTTCAATCCGAGATTCTCCGTTTCGATGAACACGCCGTTCGCGCTGAGATTGCGCGCGCGGCACAGCTTACCCGGACGACCGGGAACCGAAACGTAGACTGCGGTGCGTGCGCGATGACGCGTATGGAGACGTCGCTCCATGCTCAATCTCCCCGGCCATCGATGTAGTAGTTGTTGTTCACGCGCAGCCATTATGCCGCGCCCGCCGACGGGTGCGAAGCCCGCCGTGGCGGCGTTATGTCGTAAGATTCGGCTCCCCCGATCAAGACAATGATTAAGTCACCGACCCCATGATCGCGCCCCTGACGCTGCAAGAGATACATGAGGCCGCCGCGAAGCTGGCGGGGCGAGTGGTTCGAACGCCGGTTCATCGGTTGCGCGGCGCCGAAGTCGACGCGGCGCTCGGCGTCGAGACCGAGCTGCATCTGAAACTCGAATTATTACAGCTGACCGGGACGTTCAAGGCGCGAGCTGCATTGCTGAATGTCCTCGGGCTGTCGGCCGACGCGCACAGTCGAGGCGTCACCGCGATCAGCGCGGGAAATCATGCTATTGCAGTGGCTTTTGCTGCGGCTGCGGCTGGTATCAGCGCGAAAGTCGTGATGATCGCCAGCGCGAATCCGCTGCGCGTCGCGCTGTGCCGTTCCTATGGAGCCGAGATTGTCTTTGCGCCGGATGCTCATGCCGGCTTTGCAACGGTCGAAAGAATCGTGGCGGAGGAGGGTCGCACCCTGATCCATCCGTTCGAAGGCCGCACGACCGCGCTCGGCACGGCGACGCTTGGACTGGAGTTGAGCGAGCAGCTGGCCGGCCTGCATGCCGTGATCGTTCCGATAGGCGGAGGCGGGTTGTGCGCCGGCGTTGCATCGGCGGTGAAGCTGACTTCGCCGGGCTGCGAAGTCATCGGCGTCGAGCCGTTCGGCGCCGACAGCATGTATCGCAGCTTCCAGGCAGGCGAACCGCGTCCGATCGAGCGCGTTGCCACCATCGCCGACAGCCTGGGCGCGCCTTACGCGCTGCCGATCTCGTTCGAGCTCTGTCGCCGCAACGTCGATGAGCTGGTGCGCGT
>Ga0111539_10000790_pt1 | contig 41233 bp, 24 predicted proteins | sample RhiMethybrSRZTD1_FD_79667 | JGI IMG/M metagenome (GOLD analysis project Ga0111539, IMG submission 79667) | Populus rhizosphere microbial communities from Tennessee, USA - Rhizosphere MetaG P. TD hybrid SRZTD1 (version 2) (version 2) | ecosystem: Host-associated > Plants > Roots > Rhizosphere >... | reverse complement strand
CGTCGGCGTGCACCTGCTGCGGAAGCGCGAAGTCGACGAACAGGTGACCGACCGCGTCGAGTGTCGTGATGGTGGTACCCGGATTCAGGTACTGCCCGATATTGACGGCGCGGATGCCGAGACGGCCGTCGAACGGGGCGCGGATCATCTTGCGCTCGATCTGCGCCTCCACCTCGGCAACCTGGCTGCTGGCGGTCTCGAGGGCGGTCTCGTTCTGCTCCATCTCCTCGCGAGGGATGGCTCCATACTGGTGGAACAGCCCCTCCGCCCGCTTGGCGTTGATCCGTGCGAGATCGCGGCGGGCAACCGCGGTGGTCCGCTGAGCGCGCTCTGCTCTGGCATCGAGCTCGACCAGGATCCGCCCGCGCTTCGCCATCTGGCCCGACTCGAACCTGATGCGGCCGACGATTCCCGGCGCGTCGTTGCTCACCGCCACCGTCTCGGCGCCGGTCAGGCTTCCGACCGCGGACAGGGTCGACTCCCACGACCTGGCCCGTGCGCGCGCCGACCCGACCACTTCCGGTGGTGGTCCGGCGGCCGCCATCCGCTCGGCGTTCGCCATCAGCTTCGAGATCTGGCAGTACTTCAATCCGCCGAGCACGCCGACCAGCAGCAGGAGACCCGCCACCACGAGCCCGTAGCGCAACCTTCTCGATCGGGACGCCATGGGTCGCCCCGGGCGATGTGCACATCACACACCAGGCAACCTGCCGGCGGGTATCGTGACATCCGATCCCCTGTCGAACGGGAGCCCGTCGCGATGGTGGTCGCTCCGCCACGAGCGGGGGTCCGGAGGACCGCGAACCGCGCGCGCGACTCCCTTCAGCGACCGCGCGGCGTGCGCTCGATGTGCCGCTCGCGCACCCCCGGCCGAGGCGACCGGGCGGCCGCCCGGCCAGATCTTGCCGCGACGCCGCCGGCGCCGCGCCTACTGGCACTCCGCCGGGACGTCGAACGACTCGCTCGCCGTGAGGCGCGCCCGCTATGGCGGGGCCGGCGAGAGCGTGACCGAGACGACGTCGCCGGCGGCGGGCGCCGTGATCGTCACGCCGTTCGCGGTGAGCTCGAAGCTGCAGCCGCCGCAGTCGACCTCCAAGCCGGCGGGATAGGCGCGCCCGGGCACCGCGATATCGGTCGCCGCCGTCACGTCGCGATCGGGCCGGTAGGACAGCTCGAAGGTCCCGCTCTCCTCGGCGAATGTCCATGCCACCGGCTCACCGGCGATCCGCTCGGGATAGGGGCGAGCCACCACATCGAGCAGCCCTGTCTGCTCGTTGCCGTCGGCGTCGAGCAGACCGTAGCCGCCGCGGTCGTAGCTCCAGTAGGCCGATCCGCCGGCCACGGCTGCCTGGGCGTCGTACTGGGCATCCATGTACGTGCCGATCTCGGGGTCGTCTGCGACGCCGCCATACTCGCCGATCCACAGACCCGCCTGGAGACGGGCGGCCTCGTCGGCCAGGAGCGCGGCGTTGTCGATGAGCGCCGCCCGGCGCTCCGGCGAGAAGCCCTCTCCGCTCTCGGCCCGGGTATCGTACGAGTGCGGGGCGTACATGACGTCGGGCGGCAGCGGCGCCGCCAGGCCGGTGGGGATGCCGGCGTTGCGCGACGCCGACGGTTCCAGGAAGGCGATCCAGCCAGGAGCGACGTCGCGCACCTCGGCGACCACCTGCTGGTAGAGCGGAAGCAGCCGGTCGGCCTCGAAGTCCCAGACCGAGTAGGTACCCCAGTGCGGTTCGTTCATCGGATCGAAGCCGATGACCGCAGGTTCGGCCGCCAGACGCTCGGCCACCCGGCGCCAGGCGGCGGCGTAGCTCGCCTGCAGGGCATCGGAGGTCCAGAATCCGTCGACGCAGGCCAGGAGATTCTCGTCGAGGTAGCCGAGGAACCAGGGTTCGCGCGGCTCGAATGCCTCGTAGCGCGAGGCGTCGCACGCCCACAGCGGAGCGCCGTCCCCGCCGGCGAAGCCCTCGCCGAACAGGTCCTGGTGCATGTCGAGGACGACCACCAGCCCGGCGTCTCGCGCCCACCCGATCCGCTCGGCGACCGCGTCGAGATACCCGTCGTCGTAGACCCCCGGCTGCGGCTCGATGGCCGCCCACAGGATGAGGAAGCGGACCGAGTTGAACCCCCAGTCGGCCCGGAGGCGGAGCACGTCGTCGCGCTGGTGGAATCCGAAGTACGGGGCCGTCTTGTGTGCGCCGGCCAGGTTGACGCCCCGCAGGGTCACCGCGCGCCCATCGCCGTCGCGCAGGAATCCGTCGCACACGTGCCAGCCGCCGCCGCACCGGCTCTCGTCCGACGAGTCGCAGGCAGCCAGCGCCACTGCCAGCCCGAGGAGAGTCGCGATCCGCATCGACCCGGCGAACCTACGCGATCGCCCGCCGGGTTGCATGCGCCATCGGTGCTTGGCGTTCGCATGGTGCCGGCGACGCTACGCGGCCTTGTAGGAGAGGAGCGGACGGAGGCGGCGGGTGATGCGGACGAGGTCGTGCTGGGCGCGCATGACCTGGCCGATGTCCTTGTAGGCGGCGGGGGCTTCGTCGCGCAGGAGGTCGCCGCGGCGGTGGTCCCAGGCGACGCCGGCCAGCTGGCGGGCGAGGTCACGGCGGGTGATGGTGCGGCGGGCCTCGGTGCGCGAGAGAGCGCGGCCGGCGCCGTGCGCGCTCGAGGCGAGGGCGCCGGCGTGACCGCGGCCCTCGACATGGTAGCTCGGCGCGCCCATCGAGCCGGGCACGATGCCGGGTTCGCCGGCGGCGGCCGGCATGGCGCCCTTGCGGTGGACCCAGAGCTCCTGGCCGCGGTGCTGCTCGCGGCGCGCGTGGTTGTGCTGGCAGGTGATGAGGCTGGTCGCCTCGGCGGCGGCCCCGAGCCCGGCGCGCACGGCATCGCCGGCGGCCTCGAGAAGGTAGCGCCGATTGGCCTCGGCGTAGCGGAGCGCCCAGGCCATGTCCGCGAGGTAGGCCCTGCCCTGCTCGCTGCCGGCGTCGAGCGCGCGCAGGGCGCCGGCCGGCTCGGCGAGGGCCGCGTGGTGGGCGCGGATGGCCGGCCCCATGCCGCGCGAGCCGCTGTGCAGCATGAGCCACAGGCGATCCTCGTCGTCGGCCTGGAGCTCGACGAAGTGGTTGCCGCTGCCGAGGGTTCCCAGCTGCGCCTGTGCCTGGCTGCGGGCCAGCGCCGCGAGGGGCGGAGCCGAGAGCTGGTCCGGCTCGAGGTCTCGCGGCCAGGGGCGAACGTCGGCGCGCCGGTGGCGCCCGCGCGGCACGCGCTCGTACAGGCCGGCGAGAACGCGCGCGGCATGCCCCTGGCTGAGCCGGTCGGCGGCCACGTCGAAGCGGAGCGCCGCCATGCCGCAGCCGATGTCGCCGCCGACCGCGGCCGGATAGATGAGCCGCGTGGTCGCGATCGCGACACCGACGCAGACCTCCTCGGCGAGATGAACGTCCGGCATCACCGCCAGGTGGACGACGTCCGGCGCCTCGGCCAGCCGCCCGAGCGCTCGCTCGACCTCGTGCGACAGCGGATGCGCCACGAACCGGGCCTGGCTGGCCGTCACGGCACCACCTCGAAGACCAGCTCCGGGATGCGTTTCCGCGCCAGCGCGGCGGCCAGCTCACCGCGCAGGTGTGCCCGGGCCGCCCCGAGCGCCGCCTCCACGTCGGACACCGTCGCGACCGCCCCTGCGCTCACCTGCACCGCGAACCGGCCGGCGTCCGGCGCCGGGCGCACGTCGACCAGGTAGGCCGACTCGAGCCGCGGATCCGCCAGCTCGGCGAGCGCGTGCGACAGCACCCGATACACCTCGCGCGCCAGCTGCTTCAGTTTTCGCTCCTCCGCCCGGGGCGGACCTTCCCCCCGCGAGTCGGAAAAGAACTGCTCGATCAACTCGGCGTCGGTCGCCTCGCGGGCGCCGCGCCGGTCCTTCTTCTTCGTCACGCACACACTCCTCAGCGCAATTGCCAGGACAGCTGACTTGCGCCGCGGGCGTGCGCCCACGAAACGGCAGGTTACGACAACCGCCGCCGCGCGATCACACGAGCCCCGTCGACGCGAACACGCTCACGGAAATGTGGCGATGTGCAAGCATGACGGTTCTCCCGCCTTCTTCTTGACAGATCACGCCTCCGGCGTCAACGACGAAGTCGGCTTCCGGCCCGCCCAGCCCTCGGCCGCTAGTGCCTGGGCAGGAGCTGCTCGAGGTGCCAGGTGTGCGCGTGCAGCCGGTTCTGCACCGACTCGTGCGCGCGGCGAATGCCGACCGCGATGAAGATCGTGTTGGCGCACTGAACGGCGAAGACGATCGACAGCATGATCCCGGCGCGGATCGGCGTGAGGTCGATGATCGGCGAGGTCAGGAGCAGGCCCGGCCCCTCGAGGCGGAAGGTGGACGGCAGGACGCCGACCAGCTCCAGCCCGACGAAGGGGACGATGGCCAGCGCGTGGGCGATGACGACGATCCATGGCGACCGACCGGTCGGCAGGGTGAGCCAGGAGGCGAGCGAGCCGATGAGGTAGATGGGAACCAGGAAGAGCGGACCGAAGAGCAGACTGCCGTTGGCCAGGATCAGTGTGTTGAGGGCGAGCACCGCGAAGTACCAGCGGGTCATGAGCGGCAGCTCGCGGCGCGCGAGGGCCCAGGTCAAGACGCCCATCGCGGCGTTGAGGCCCGCCAGGAGGAGGATCGACCACCCGTGATGGGTGGGAAACAGCAGGAACAGCGGGATCCCGAGCGCGACCCCGAAACAGGCTCGCGAGACCCACTTGACCACGTTTTGCCGGGCGCGGGCGCGCTCCTCGTCGGCGGCCGCGAGCGCCTCTGCGGGGATGGTCCGGGGGGCCTGGAGGAGCAGGTGTGCGAGGACCGCCTGCGCGTCGGCGTTGTCCGGATCGAGTGCGAGGCCGCGCCCAGCCTCGCGCATCGCGGTGGCGCGCGCGGCGTCGCCGTCTTCGGCGAGCGCCCGGTGGGCGAGCATCGCGTGGTGCTCGGCGAGGCGGCGGCGGCGCTCGAGATCGCGGTCGCCGTCGAGGTAGGCCTGGATGCCGACCGCCAGCGCGCGCGCCGTCGGCCGGTCGGACGGCTGCGCCGCGGTCGCCATCGCGCACAGATCGTCGAGCTCCGGCGGGATGTCCGCGCCCGGCTGGCGCTGACGCGGTCGATGGTGCGGCGCCGACAGGGTCGCATCGAGCGCCGCGCGGCCGCGCGGAAGCGCGGGCTCGCCGGTGATGATCTCGAACAGGATGCAGCCGAGCGCGTACACGTCGCTGCGCGCGTCGGCGTCCTCGCCGCGCGTCTGCTCCGGCGCCATGTAGCCCGGCGTGCCGAGGAGCGACCCGGCCTGGGTGTCGGATGAGATCTCGTCACCGGTCGACCCGGCGACCGGCGCCTCGCGATCGGTCGCGATCCGGGCGAGCCCCCAGTCGAGCACGTAGGCCTCGCCGAAGTCGCCCAGCATGATGTTGCTCGGCTTGAGATCGCGGTGGACGATGCCGCGCGTGTGGGCGAACTCGACCGCCAGGCAGACGTCGACCAGCTTGCCCAGCAGGTGACGGCGCCGCCGCTCGGCGGTCGCCGGGTTGCTCGACGCGGCGAGCAGCTCGTCCATCCTGGTGCCCGACAGTCGCTTCATCACGAAGTAGGGATTGCCGTCGGCGTCGACCCCGAGATCGTGGACCGGCACCACCGCCGGATGCTCGAGGGTCCCCTGCACGCGCGCCTCGCGCAGGAAGCGCGCGAGGGCGGCGCCGGCGCGGTTCTCGGGGCGCAAGAGCTTCACCGCGACCTGTCTGTCGATCCGCGTGTCGCGCGCGATCCGGACCTCCCCCATGCCGCCGCGTCCGATGACCGGGCCCAGCTGGTAGCGACCACCCTCCTGCCCCTGGCTCACCAGCTCGCTCGGCGCGGGCTCGACTCCGGTGAGCTCGGGCTCGCGCGCCGGGTCCACCGAGACCACGATCTCGTCGACCACGGTCGTCTGCACGAGCTCGACCAGGAGCAAGCGGCACGTCGAGCACTCGTCGACGTGCGCTTCGAAGGCGTCTCGGTCGCTGGCACCGAGCCGGCGCGCCAGGTAGTCGAGGATCTCGGTGGGGTCCGGACACGGCATGATATCCTCGCAACGGTGCCCGACGGGCTCGGCGATCTCAACAGCGATGATCTCGCGTTGGCTCGCGCGCTCGCCGCCGCCGAGCCAGGCGCACTGGAGCGCTACGAACGCGAGATCGTGCCGCACATCGCGGCGCAGCTCCGGCGCCGCGGCCACAGTCAGGATGTGATCGCCGAGGTCCAGCAGACCCTGCGGACGCGCCTCTTCGTCGCCGACGGCGAGCTGCCTGCCATCGCGCGGTACGAGGGGCGCGGGGCGCTGCGCAGCTGGGTCCTGGTCGCCGCCGTGCGCGAGGCGGTCCGCCTGCGCGACCGCCAGCGCCGCGAGCTCGCCGTCGGGGATGACGCGTTGATGGCGCTGGCCGAGCGGTCCGACGCCCAGCGCATCGATGCCGGCAAGCAGCGCTACCGCGACGCCTTCCGGACCTCGTTTCGCGCCGCGCTCGCCGCGCTGACTCCGCGCGACCGCAATCTCCTGAGGATGCACCTGGTCGACGGACTGTCGATCGATCAGATCGGCACTCTGCTGGGCGTGCATCGCGCCACCGCAGCGCGCTGGCTGGCGCAGGCCCGCGAAGCAGTCGCGGCCGGCGTACGGCGCGACCTCGGCCGCATGCTCGGGACGGACGCGAGCGACGTCGAGGACGTGATGCGCTGGGTACAGAGCCGCATCGACGTGTCGCTGAGCGGGCTTGCGAGTCGACGCGACGACGGGTGAGAAAGTGTGCGACTTGTGGGCGCGAGCTGTTCTTAGAAGGCATGAGAACAGCAACGACCTCCTTCTCCGTCCTCATCTTGCTCGCCACTGCATGCGCCTCATCGGATCCCGACGACGACGACGGCTGCCTGGGCGGCAAGTGCGACTCACCCGGTGATGGCCTGGAGTGCGACGACCCCCAGTACGGCGATGGAACCTGCCAGACCACGCTCGCCTGCGACGAGCCCGACATCGACTGCTTCCTGACCTTCGAGAACGACGCCGCCGCGGCGACCTGGTTTGCCATGTTCGAAGAGAAGGTTGCGGCCGAGGAGAGCCGGCCGCCGCGCTCGAGCATCCCCGAGAGCGATCCGCGCTTCCAGAAGGCGCGCGCACTGGTCGATCGCGGCTGGGTCGGATATCGCGAGAACCGCCCGGTCGGCGACCTCGCCGCCTTCCGCCCCGCGCTCGTCGTCATCGAGGACCCGACGATCAACGCCTTCGTCGTCCCCGATGTGGCGACCGATCGCTCCGGCTTCGCCGTCATCGTACAGACCGGCCTGCTCGAGGCCGGTGTAGCGGACGAGGGCATGCTCGGTGTGATGATGCACGAGCTGCAGCACGCGGTCGGGCTGCACGGCATCGGACACGTGAGAGACGAGCTGCGCACCTTCTACCTGGCGCCCGAAGGGAGCGAGCCGATCGGCACCGAGCAGATCGCAGATCCGCGGGCGGAAGCCGCCGGCGTCGCCTGGCGCGCCCTGGCCTCCGAGGCTGGCGCCCTCGACGACGAGCGGCTCGGCGGCCTGACCTTCGGCGGTCAGCTCGACCTCGTCTTCTTTTCGGTGATCGCAGCCGCGCAGGCCAGCGGCGGCGACGCGTGCGCGAGCGCGATCGAGCGCGTGAGCCAGGTGCGCAACGATGTCATCGCCTCGCTGGATCCGTTCACCGGCGCGCCGACCGTCGACGAGTCGATGCCGCCCCGGGTCACCGAAGCCCTCGCCGGCCTGCGAGACGACTGCCTGGGCGATTTCGACAAGACGTTCTTCGAGGTGGTCGCCGAAATCGCCGGCACCACACCCGCGGAGATCGAGGCGGGCATGTCGCCCGACGATCGCGCGCTGGTCGCCGGCAAGCACGTGGTCGATGCCATCGCGGCGCTCACGACCCATCACCGGGCGCGCATGCGAGCCATCGAGTCCGACTTCGCGGCCCAGACGTACCGCTCCTGGTCGGCGCTGCGCTTCTTCTCCTTCGAGGAGGACGCCGACGACGTGAGCGTCCTCGTGCTGCGCGGCGCCGGCATCGAGCCGACCGGCCTCGCCGGCTTCTTCCTGTCCGCGCTGGCGCCGGAGGGCTGCCAGGCGGCCCTCGCCCGCGGGGAGGTGCCGGCCTACGGGGTCGACCTCGCCGACGAGCACCACGCGATCTGCTGGCGCGCCTACCACGTGCACGCGTACGCCGACCACACGGGGAGCCCGGCGGCGGCCACCGCCCTCGAGCGCCCGCGCCTGCGTCGCCCCGTGCCTGCGCCGCGACCGCGCCTCCTGCCCGAGCGACTGTCAGACCGGATCCTCTACTGACTAGAGCTCGGTCGGGTCGAGCAGCGCGAGGCGCTCGAGGAACCGGCCGAGCGCCGGGCGGTCCGCCGGATCCGGCTGGAGTCCGTGCACCAGGACGCTGGCCAGCCGGATCGGAACCTCGAGCGCCGCGTGGCGGCCCCTGATCAGCGAATCGAGGTTGCCGCCGACGCGAGCGTCGGGGAACGGGTAGTCACCGGTCGCCCACTCGGCGATCATCACGGCGAGGGTGAAGACCAGCGACTCCTCCTGCGATTCGCGGCCGGCGAGAATCTCCGGCGCGTGGTAGGAGCGCTCGAACGGCGGCGGACTGCCCGGGAACGCCGTCTGGCCCTGGGCGAAGAACGGGCCGCTCCGCCCGGACAGGCCGGTCACCGAGATCGCGTCGCCGCGCCGGACGCCGAAGACGAGCTCCGGCCGGACCGCGACGAGCCGGTGACCGTCCTTGGCCGGCGCCGCGAGGATGCGCCCGACCGCCAGGCCGAGGTCGACGGCGGCGGCCGCGCCCAGCGCGCCGGACACGACGGTGCGAAGAGACTCACCCTCGGCCGGCAACCGCTCGACCAGCGCCGCGTAGCTGCGCTGCCGCAGGTTGCGCGACGGATCCTGTCCCGCGACGTCGAAGTGGCCGAGCCACGCGAGATCGAGGACGCCGGGGAAATGGTAGTCGAGCCGCTGCCTGAGCGGCTCCGGCGCCAGGCGCGGCGCCAGCGCGACCGACGCCAGATAGCGCTCGCCCGGGCGGCTGGTGCTCACCGCGCGGTGGAGCTGCGAATCGCCGCGCCCGACCAGGTGCTCGGTCACGCGATAGGCGCCGCCGCCCAGCGTCTCTCCCAGGGGAAATGCCGTCGGCTCACTCATAGGTCTCCGTCCGCGCCAGCCCGGTCGCGCCCAGCGCCGGCAGGATGCGGTCGAACAGGATCTCGCGCACCGATTCGAACAGCGCTGCGGCGTCCGGCTGCTCCGTCTCGAGGACGACGTTGACGGCGTAGTGGTCCGGCTCCTGGATGATCTTGACGGTGCCGCCGCTGGGCGCCGGCAGCGCGCGCGCCGAGATGTACTCGCCCCAGCGGTCGTTGTCGCGCTCGATCCAGCGCCACGGGCCGAGCTCGCGCAGGCGCGCCAGCATGTCGGGGAGCGAGAGCTCCGAGCGAAACGCGTATGCGTAGACCTTCCTGGTCACCGCTCAGTCCTCCTGCCCGTCCGGGATGATGTCGATCTCGTCGTAGGCATCCAGGTCCTCCGCGCCGTCCGACGGGTGCGTCGCGCCCTTGGCCGCGTCGCGCGCCCGCACCGCCTTGCCGACACCACCGTTCAGGCTGACGTGGAACTTCTTCTCCGGCAGCCCCAGCTTGGCACGGAATGCCTGCGCCTCGGGCCAGGAGACCTCGAGCTGGTAGGCCGGGTAATCGGCCTGCCCGTTCGGCTGCTCGATGTCGTGGCGCCCGACGTGGCCCGGCTCCGGGTGACCGGGGATGTCTCCCCCGGCTTCCAGGATGGCGCGCAGCGTCGGGTCGTCCATCACCTTCTTCAGCTCGGGCGGCGACAGCACGGTGATGTGGTACTCGCGGCGGCCCATGGTCGGCGGCAACACGATGCGCGGGTCGGCCACGGTCACGCCGAAGTATGGATCACCGGCGCCGGGGATCGCGACCGCGCGCGTCGAGGTCGGCGTCGCGCCCGGCGTGACGGGCTTGATCTGCGGTCTGGCCGCCTGCATGACCGGCACGGCGCTCTTGAACGGCTTGTCGCTCTGCAGATTGAGCTTGAAGTCGAAGCCGTCCTCGATGTCCGGATCGCCGTAGACCTTCTCGTTCCACTTCTTCGCGACCTTCTCGAGCCGCTTGCCGAGCGGCGTGTCGTAGAACCCCTGGCCGTCCTCCGGCTTGTTCTTGAGGGTGGTGTACTTGCCCTCCTGCTTGTTCTTCGGGTTGATGGGGACGTTCAGCTTCTGCGCCTGGACCAGCGCCTGGTCGCTGAAGATGGCGAAGTCGACGTCGCTCTTCGGCGTCCACATCTTGCGCTCCTTGCCGGGCGCGGTGCTCCAGCCGGTCGTCCCCGAGCCGAGCTGCACGACGACGGCGTCGGTGATCCCCTCGGCCTCGAACGCTGCCTTCACGTCGGCCTGCAGCTCCTTGAACGCCTTCTTGGCCTGGTCGATGTCCGCCCCGTAGGTGAGCGGGATGCGCTGCCCGGTCTCGTCGCCCATGACCGCCAGCCGCAGGCGCTCGTGGGAGATGCCGGGCGGCAGGAGGTCGGGGTCGAGCCCGGCCTCCTCGTACATCTCGCGCGCGATGCCCTTGCGCTTGGCGTAGGCCTCCTTGTCCGCCTTGATCTCGGCGTCGGTCATCTTGTCCGGGTTGCTGTCGGCCTGCCGCGCCGCCTCGGTCCGCGCGGCGTCGATGTCGGTCTCGGCGTAACTCTTGAAGTGCTGCTGCTCCCGGGCCGCCGGGCGGGCCGGCGCGGCGGTCGCCGCGTTCTTCGGCACGAAGCCGGGCGGCGGCCCGCTGTAGATCTGGCCGTGCACGTCGGCCGGCAGGTCGGGCGTGCCGGCGGTCGCCCCCCTGGCGTGCACCTCCATGCGGAGGACTTCCCGGCCGTCGAACACGCCGACGATGGTCGCCTTGCTGATCGCCACGCCGTTGGCGCTGCCTGCCTCGACGGCGTTGACGATGCGGAACTCGAGCAGCTTGCCCCGGTAGTCCGCCGGCGCCTTCATCACGTGGCCGTCCTGGACGATGAAGCCGGTGATGACCCGGTGCTCGCGCCGGCCGCGCCGCGCCATCACGTCGACGTCGGCGCCGGTCGGCAGGACCACGTCGCGGTTCCATACCGGGCCGTCGCTCGGCTGCGACAGCTCCTCGAGCGAGATCCGCTCCTGGCCCGACATGTCCGGGTTGAGGTCGTTGCCCTGGTGGAACTCTCCCTTGGCCGGGTCGCCCTTCGGCACGTGCGGATGGGTGTGGGCGATCGGCTCGATTCCGGGCAGGCTCGACCAGTCGACCTCGCCGATCCCGCCCTTGATGACCACGTAGCTGCCGTCCGGCATCTTTCCGATGCCGATCTCGAGGCCGTCGCCGAGCTTGACGCCGTCCGGCAGCTCGATGCCGAGCTCCTTCGACACCTTGGCGAAGTCTCCCCTCACCGCGGCGCGCGCGACGTTCTGCGCCTTGTTGATGTCGCGGAACGACCTGGTGCCGACCACGCGGTTCGACAGCGAGCTCCAGTCGCCCGCCGTCGTGATGCGCGCCGGCAGCGCGGCCTGGATGCGCAGCGGATTCCGCCCGCTGCCGTGCACCTCGAAGTACATGCTGTGGGTCGCGCGGTCGTACTGCAGCTTCGAGACGTCGTCGGCGTGCGGCCCCTTCTTCCAGATGTCGTGGGCGTGCGACAGGTCGCCGGCGTCGACCGAGTAGTCGCCGCCCGGGTGCGAGCGGACGTGCATGTCGCCCAGCCCGAGCGCGTCGCCGACGTCGGCGCCGATGTCGTGGTAGCGGGGCGCCCCGGCTCCCTTCACGCGCGCGGTGGCCAGCCCGAAGAACTGGTCCTCGGTCACCACCTTGGCCCGCAGCCCCAGCGGCTTGCCCTGGTTGTCCGGCAGCCGGCGGGTGTCGACGTGGTTGGGGTCGGCGTGGACCTGGAAGCCGGCGGCGCGCTGCTCGATGGCGCTCATCGTGCTCGCCTCGGTCCCGTTCTTGACCACCACCGTGACCTCGACGACCTCGCCGCCGAACTTCACCGGGTCCCTGGTCACGTAGCACTTGAACTCGGGGAACACGCCCTGGATGCGCTCGAGCTCGCTGTCGGGCAGGACCTGATTGATCTGCTGGCGCTCCGACAGGAAGCCGGACGGGTCCTTCTGGCTGCCCATCCGGGCGTTCTCGTAACGGGCGATGGTCTCGTCGGCCCGCTTGCCGCCGCCCAGGTCCTGGCGCAGCTTCTCCTTGACCTCGGGCCAGTCCTCGCTCGCCGGATCGATGTCGAAGCGGCCGCCCTTCTCGGCGCGCACCTTCTCGATCTCGTCGGCGCGGGCGAAGGCCCTCTCGTAGAGGTTGATCTCGCCGGTGTCGACCAGCTCCTCCATCCGCTGGCGCACGCGCGGCGGCGTGTTCTCCGGCAGGATCAGCCGCGGCTTGCCGTCCACCATCTCGACCCGCTTCGCCTGCTTCATCCAGCTCTGGTAGGCGTCGCGGAACTCCACGTCGTCGAGGACTTCACTCGCGCGCGCCCTGGCGTCCGGGCTCTGCGAGTGCTTGGCCTGGAGCTCGATGTCCTCCGCCTGCCAGCGGGCCATCGCGTGGCTGTTGGCGTCGCCGCCCTCCGGCAGGTGGATGGTCTCCTTGCCGAGCCTGACGTCGCCGACCCGCGCGACCGTCACCCCGTTGATCTTGTCGAGGACGATGCTGGGCGAGCCGTGGATGAGATCCGGCAGGTCGCCCTTGACCGACATGATGACGAGACCGCCCTGGATGGCGGCCTGCGCGATGAGGAGCGCCTTGGCCTGGGTCCGCGCGTTGGGGTCCACCACCGTCTTGTCGATCTCGGCCAGCTTCGCCTCGAGATCGCTCGCCATCACCAGGAGCTGGATCCCGTCGGCCGCCATGCCGGCCAGGGTGAGCGGCCGGTAGGCCAGGCTGCCGGCCTTCGCCATCCACGCCCAGGCACCCTTCCAGGCGGCGCCGGTGCCGGCCCTGGCCGCGGTGGCCGCTTTGGCCGCGCCCATCGCCAGCTTGCCGGCGCCCATCGCGCCCAGCGAGAAGACGTTCGACGCGATGTCCAGGCAGTTGAGCAGGATCATCTTGTCGTCGGCGAACCCGTGATGTAACCCGTCGGCCAGCTCTCCCGACGACGCGACGATCCCCGCCACCGCCGACAGCGCGAAGGCGGCGGTCGCGTAGGCGCCGACCACCAGCGGCGTGGCCGCACCGAGGGTGAGGAAGACCAGCCCGACCGCCGCCAGGATGAGCGCGATGTCGGCGACGTACTCGTACCACTCCTTGGCCGCCTCGCAGCGGATACGCCCGCCGGCGCCGCTCGGCAGCGCGTAGTGGACCCAGCCCTTGGGCAGGTGGCGCTTGTGGTCGAGCTCCTTGAACAGCTTCTCCGGCGGCTCGTCCTCGCCGTTGAAGTCGCACGAGCCCAGCCACACCGGCTGGCGGGTGTTGTGCAGGTCGCGCAGGTGCCACTTGCCGTTCTCCGCCCAGACGAAGACTTGCAGCGGCACCTGGCGGTAGAGGCCGAAGTCGGCCTGCTTGTAGGTGCCCTTGTCGGGCATCTTCTCGTACGAGTCGTCGGCGTGGAAGGTGGCCGCGACCCGCGTCACCGGGCGGGTCTGCTTGTTCTTCTGGTCGAGCGCGGAGAGGCTGGCGTTGTACTCGCTCTGATCGATGTCGACGTCGGGCGGCTGATTGCGCGCCTTCTCGGCGATCTGCGACAGGACGCTCTCGCGCAGGCGCCGGTAGCTCTGCAGCGCCCGCACGTACTGGTGGCCGGCGAGCTCCTCGCCCAGCGCGGCCCCGTGCGGAGCCACGGCCAGCTTGCTGCCCCTCTCGCGCTCGAGCCAGGCGTCGATGCTGGCGGCATCGCTGGTGGCGCGGGTGACGGCCTCCTCCGGCGCGCTGCCGCTCTGCGCGCTGCCGGCGACCAGCACCATGTCCTCGACCAGCCGGGTCCAGGCAGTGGCGACGTCCTCGCCGATGAGGCCGCGCCCGACCGCCTCGGCGACGGCCATGTCGACCGCGATGTCGTGCGCCTTGAAGCGCTGGTCGACGCCCTCGATGTCGGCGAAGCGATCGCTCAGGGCCGCCATGTGCTGCAGGCGATTGGCCTCGGGTGAGTCCTTGCCGAACTTGGGATCGGTCTCGTACTTCTTGGCGAGCCAGACGCTCATGCCGGAGCGGAACTTCTGGTAGCTCTGCAGCGCCGGCGCGTACTCGCCGTTGCCCAGCTGCTCGGCGCACTGCAGGCCCCAGCCCGGCTTGAGCTCGTCGCCGAAGTAGAGGAGGCCGTCCTTCTCTCCTCTGGTCGCGAAGAACTCCTGACCGCTGGCCGGGTTGACGGCGTTGCCCTCCTCCGGCGTCGGCCCGCCCGGTCCCATCGGCTCGCCGGGCGCCAGCCGGCGGACGTGTCCGCCCTGGAACTTCCAGATCGCCTCGTCGCGGGCGATGCCGACCATCCAGCTGCCCAGAAGATTCGCCCGCAGGGCGGCGTTGTCGGCGCGGTCGGGGTCGGTCTTCTTGTCCGCCTCGAGCGCCTGGATGAAGATCATGTCCTCCTTCAGCTTCGCCCAGGTGTCGGCGGTGTCCGGCCTGATCCAGCCGCTGGTCAGGGCGCGCGCCACCTCGGCGTCGATCCCGGCGTCGATGTGGATGCGGAAGTCGCCGACCGACGGGTGCTTGAGCTGCTCTTCGAGGACGCCGACCGACTGCGACGCGGAGGCGGCGCGACGATCGTCGGCCGAATCGGCCCAGCCGCTCACGAACCGGCCGTCGCGGACCCGGAAGGTGTGCTGCTGCATTCCCAGGACCGCCGGACCGCTCAGGTCGAGCCGATGGTCGCGGTGGGCCGAGGGGGGCGCGTTGGGGATGACCCGCCCCTGATCGTCCCGGGCGGGATCCAGCGCCGAGCTGACCCGCAGGTTCGCCTCCATGATGTCCGGCTTGACGAAGAAGGTCGCCTCGGAGGGCGTGTAGATGAGGCCGGGATCCAGGTAGGGCTCGTTGATGTCGTAGAGGCGGGTCGAGAAGCCGCCGACCGGCCCCTCGGGGCCGATCGCCGCCACCCCGAGGAGGACGTTGCCGGAGTCGACCTTCTCGACCGTCACCCGGAACTTGTCCTTGTACTCGGTCAGCTCGAAGTCGGTCGAGGTGACGCCGCCGATCTTCTTGGTCGTGAGCTGGGCGGTGTTGATCCCGTCGCCGTCGTTCGTCGCGCCCGGCAGGATGAAGGCCATCTCCTGCTTGCCGTCCACGTTGGCGTGGTAGGTCGCGTTGTCCGGCAGGTGGAGGATGTCGCGCCAGATGCGCAGCTCCGGCGAGCTGTCGTGTGAGCCGAGCCGGAGGACGACGAACCGGCGGCCGTCGTTCGCCTCGGCGAGTTGCGGCCCGGACTGGTCGAAGTCGGTGGCCTGCTCGTCGGTCAGCGAGAATTCGTTCTCGGCGGTGCCGTTCGAGGTCAGGTGGGTGGCATGCAGGTGGTAGGACCTGCGCGCGTTGGCCGCGCCGCCCGGCACGATGCGCAGCAAGAGCTCCTTGGTGCGATCGCCGTCGCCGTCGATGCGGATCTCCCAGTCGCCGGCGTGATGCTTGAACGCCTGCGGCCCCTCGCCGGGGATGTCTCCCTGCAGCGGCGCGCGGTCGTCGGGGATCGCGCTGCCCTTCGGGGCCGGGTTCTGCCGCTCGTCCTGCGCCGGCGGGATGACGCCGGGATAGCCCGGCATCTTGTGGATCATCGCGCCGGCCCAGACTCCGTCGGTGTCGTAGGCCGCGAGGTTGTGGATGTAGTAGTCGCCCTCGTCCGGACCGAGCGGCCCGCCGAAGCCGCCGTCGATGTCGATCGCCGGGCTCCGCATGCCCAGGCCGCCACCGAGGGGCTGGACGGCGTTGACCGTGTGGATGAGCTTGGCGTCGGCCCGACCATCGCCGTCGAGGTCGACCTCGATCTCGCGGCCGTCGTTCTTCAGGATGGCCATCGACAGCAGGGCCGGCGCCCCGCCCTTCAGCGGGACCATCACCACGGAGTCGCCGCGCTGGTGGAGGAGCGAGAGGACGACGCTGCTCGAGTCCCCGTGCCGGCGCGCCCGCAGCGTGAAGCGGTCGTTGTTGAGGGTGAGCTCGCCGGCGGCGACGTGCTCGCCGTCCTTCGGCTTGCCCTCGTCGCCGAGCGGCAGCGCCAGCCAGATGAAGCCCGGCATCGACGGATAGCCGTTCAGGCGGGCCGAGACGACGTGGGTGCGCCGGTCGAAGCGGCGCACCTCGCTGGCGTCCACCTCGTCGAGCACCTCGAGGATGTGGGCGCCGTTCCCGTACAGATCGAACATGGCCCCGCGGTCGCTGCGCGTGACGATGCGGGCGTCGTACGGGGTCTTGGCGTCCGGTGGATCCACCCCGAGCCGCGGGTTGTGATCCGGATAGATCGTGACGGTGCGGCCGACCGACCTGTCGAGCGTGTTCGGCTGCGCTGCGTCCGCCGGATACGGTCCGACGTAGGTGAAGGTCAGCGCCAGCTTGCCGCTCTCGCGCGAGAGGCGGATGACGAACGGGTCGCCGACGATCGAGACGGTGACCGGCCCGGAAAAGACGTCGACCACCGGCTCCGTCTCGCCGGGCCGGGGCGGCACGATGTCGGGCGGAAAGAGCCGCTGGCCGGAGCGCCGATCGCGCTGCACCACCTTGCGCTGCACGGGGCGCGCGGCCGCCGACCGGGTCGGACCGGCGAAGGGATCGAGCAGCGGCTCGGCCGACTCGCCGGCGACCACCGCGTCCGCCACCGCGTCGGCGTTGCGCTCGTACTGGTCGTCGCCGATGTCGAAGCCGCCCTGCAGCTGGACCCCGCCGCGCTGCTGGACGACGTGGGCCGCCTCGTGGGCCGCCGTGTGAAGGTCGGGGGAAGAGCGGAAGGCGACGTGGTCGTCGGTCGCGTAGGCCTCGGCGCCGATCGCCTCCGACGCGGCGGCCGCCTGACCACCGACGTGCGCCTGGATCCCGCTGACGTCGTGCGAGCCGAAAGAGGACTGGATGGCGGCGAGGTCTGGTAGCGGCGAGCCGCTGCCCTGCACACCGGCGCTCGCGATGGCGTGCGCGTCACTCCGGGCGCCGTCGGTCGCGTGCGAGGGCGCCCGGGCGGTCCCGGCGGCGTAGCGGCGCTGCACGGGCGACTGCCTGCCCGAACCGCCCACCGCCCTCCGCGCCGGGGCGTCGGCCTCCCGGAGGCTGGAATCACCGACCGGCGCCGGGTCCTGTCTCGCCGCGTGGGCCAGAAGTCCCGGATCGTCCCGTGGTCGCTCCACGCAATGGAGGAACGCGCGTGCGCCCGTTCGGTAGCAGACAAATCGCCACCGCCGGCTCAGCGGCGGCGGGCGACCGGAGCGGTGAAGGGAATCGCGGCGTTGATGGCGTCGAGTCCCGAGCTCTGCCGGATCGGGTCGGCCCGATCGAACGGCGCGTACCACATGAGCCCGATCTCGCCGGCGTCGCTGGTGGCGCGCGCGAAGATGGAGTCGGCGTTGCGCCGGATGAAGTCCTGGTACTCGGGCCCGGGCGCGGTCTCGTCGAGGTACGAGAGGTTGCGCATGAAGATGCCCTTGAACTGGGCGCCGTTGTCGTCGCAGTCGGGCTCACAGGGATCGGTGAGGATTCCGTCCGCGGTGACCAGCTCCTGCATGGCGGCGGTGGCGATGGCCTCGGCCTGGCTTAGGAAGGAGTCGTCACCGGTGATCTGGAACATGTCGACGAGCCCGCCCAGGATGACGCCCTGGTTGTACGACCAGGCGGTCTGGCCGTTGTTGCCGCAGTCGTCGCTCAAGCCGTCGTTGACCAGGCTCGAGTCGTTGATCATGCCGCTGGCGGAGAACCACTCCCACTCGCGCTCGGCCCACTCGAGGTAGACCGTGCCCTCCCCGTCCGCGCTGGTTCGCTGGTGAAGCCGGGCGGCGATGGAGAGGAACAGCTCGTTGGTGATGGCGTTCTTGTAGTGGCGCTCCTTGCTCCACCAGACGCCGCCGCCGCAGACCTCGTCCCAGCCGCCGGCGATGTCGTCGAAGATGGTCTGCGCCATCTCGAGGTAGCGGCGCTCGCCGGTCAGGTCGTAGGCCTTGATCCAGGCCAGTGCCCACCAGCCCTCGTCGTCGTAGAGCTCGTTGAGGAAGTCCTCGTTGGGATTGATCGACTCGCCGTCCGCATTGCGATCGAAGGTGTTGCCGATGAGGTAGAGATACTGCTCGCTGTCGGTGTGGAGGCTGTAGTCGATGGTCGTCTCGAGGGCGTTGGCGGAGTTCCACCAGCCGAACCCGAAGAGGCCCACGCCCTCGAGGTAGCTGAGCTCGAGCGCCTGCATCGCCCGGTCGGCCTGGGCCCGGTAATTTCCCTCGACCAGACCGGGATCGGCGGGATCGGCCGAACAGGCTCCCAGCGCCAGCGCGGCTGCCAGCAGGAGCGAGGCCGGCGCGCATCGTCCGGGGGAGAAGGTCACGACTCCAGCGACGTTCCCTCCGCCGCGCGCGACATGTCAACGAAGACCCGAGGTCCGCGGGCATCTTGCAGTGGCTCGCCGGCGCCGAGCCCCACCTCGTCGATATAAAACACTCATTCGTTTTTTATCGATCGGGGCCGCCTGGCTGCCGTAGGATGCGATTCCGTCATGGCGACCCTCGACCACGTCTCGCTCCGCTCGCTCGCACTGTGCCTGCTCCTGGCGGGTTCGGCCTGCAGCGGCGACATCACCTTCGGCGGCCAGGAGGGGCCGGACGGCGGCGACGGCGGCGGCGGCGGCGGCGGCGGCGATCCGGACGGCAGAGCGGACCAGCAGCGGCGGGCGCAGGTGGTCGGGACCGGCGGCGTCGGGCTCAACCTCCGCGACCGGCCCTCGACCGAGGGAGAGGTGCTGGCGCTCATGCCGGAGGGCGCGATCGCGGACATCCTGTCGGGGCCGGAAGACGACTGGTACCACCTGCGGTACGACGGGCACGAGGGCTACGGCTTCGCCGACTACCTGGTCGAGATCGACGAGGACGGCGAGCAGCCGGGGGGCTCGGGCGGACTCCTCAACCTCCTGCCGTGGAAGGCCGGGATCTCCCACCGGGTCTCCCGGGCGCACGGCAACACCGGGGGACACACCGGCGACAGCTACTGGGCGTGGGACTTCGCCATGCCGGTCGGCACGCCGGTCCTGGCGGCGCACGACGGCGTGGTTCGCAAGTCGCGAGCGGTCGGGAACCAGGGCTGCTGCTCACCGAGCTGCGGCGACGACGCCAACTACGTGGTGCTCGACCGCGGCGACGGGACCGAGTCGCTGTACCTGCACCTGTCGGACGCGACCGTGAGCGTCGGGCAGCACGTCACCCGTGGCGACCTGGTCGGCAAGAGCGGCGAGTCGGGCTACGCCTGCGGCGCCCACTTGCACTTCCAGATGCAGAAGAGCCCCTCGGGCGGCGGCACCTCCTATCAGTACAACCAGTCGGTGAAGGACTACTTCCACGACAGCGGCACCGCCAGGGACTGGGGACCGGGCGACAGCCCGGTCTCGAAGAACGGCGTGCTCGACATCCCCTGATCGAGTCAGTCGCCGGGTCAGCCAGAGCAGTCGGTCGAAAGCTCCGACGACTGCGGACGTTAGCGCCTCTCGGCCGGACGACGTGCGCCACGAGGTCACCGCGCGGTTCATCGTCGATGGCAACTTGTGGCTGGCCGGAGTGAGAGCCGTGATGGCTCGTGCGAGCGCTCGAGCAGGCGTGACGAGCTGTACAAGCAGCGAAGGATCGCCTAATACTCTCCGCCCATGAGGCAGGGGCAACTGTGGATGATCTGCGCGCTGTGGGTCGGCTGCTCGTGGGGTGAGAGCGAACCACCACCCGGCGGCGGTGGGTCAGCGGCCGACGCGGCCGCGTCCTCGCCGGCGATCGACGCGGCCAGCGCTGAGGCGACCACGCTGCGCTTCGTCGCCATGGGCGACACCGGAAACGGCAACGCGCAGCAGATGAAGGTGGCCCGCGCGGTGCGCGACCTGTGCGCCGCCGAGGGCTGCGACTTCGTCCTCCTCCTGGGCGACAACATCTACGACAAGGGCGCCGACTCGGTGGACGATCCGCTGTGGCGCGAGCGCTTCGAGAAGCCGTACGAGGAAATCGACGCGCCCTTCTACGCCGTGCTGGGCAACCACGACTACGGCGGCAAGCTGCTCGGGGTGAAGTACGGCGGCCTGGGCAACGAGTTCGACCGCGGGCCGACCGAGGTCCAGTACTCGCAGCACTCGACCAAGTGGCACATGCCGGAGACGCACTATGTGCTGCGCCAGGGGCCGGTCGGCTTCGTCATGCTCGATACCAACAGCGTCATGTGGGACAACACGGACAACGGTGATCAGGAGGCGTGGATCGAGGGCGCCTTCGCCGAGGCCGCCCAGGCGCCCTGGGTGATCGCCGCCGGCCACCACCCGTTCCTGTCGAACGGCAACCACGGCAACGCCGGAGACTACGGGCTGGGCGATCTCGACATCCCGGTTCCGGTCGCCGAGATCAACGGGGACCGGATCAAGCAGTTCTTCGACGACCACATCTGCGGTCACGCCGACCTCTACATGTCCGGCCACGACCACAACCGCCAGTGGCTGAACGAGGCGGCCTCGTGCGGCGGCACCGAGCTCCTGGTCAGCGGCGCCGGCTCCGAGGTCACCGCCATCGAGGATCACGGCAACATGGCCTACTTCGAGGAAGGCGAAGAAGAGGGCTTCTTCTACGCCGTGGTCGATGCGACGACCCTGACCGGCCGGTTCTACGACGCCGACGGCCGACTCGACTTCGAGCGCACGCTGACCCGCTAGCCGCAGAAGCGGTTGCTGAAGCCGAGGCGCGGGGTTATCCCCGCTCCGAGGTGATCTGATGCGCAGCCGAGTCGCGCGTGGCGTCCTGGCCGCCCTTGCTCTCGCACCCGTCTGGCTGGGGGCGACCCTCCAGGATGGCTGTACCCGCCCGTCGTCCGAGCAAACGCCCCCGGCTGGCGTCGAGAAGGTGCGTCCCGGGGCAGGGACGGAACATCAGGTGGCTGACGCGCGCTCGCTGGAAAGTGCGTTCGCGCGGGTGGCCGAGCGGATCAGCCCCTCGGTCGTGCGCATCAGCGTGACCAAGCCGATGAAGGGTCTCGCCCTGGGCGACGACGGCCCGCTCGGCCAGCCGTTCAGCGGCGATCCGTTCGAACGCTTCTTCGGACTGCGGCGCCGCCAGCCGATCGACCCTGACGATCTCCCCCTGCAGCAGGGGATGGGCTCGGGCGTGGTCATCGATGGCAAGGGCCACATCGTCACCAACAACCACGTGGTCGAGGGCGCGAGCGAGGTGAAGGTGGCCTTCGGCGAGGGCGCCGAGGTGACCGGCAAGGTGGTCGGCAGCGATCCCAGGAGTGACCTCGCGGTGATCCAGGTCTCCGGCGTGAAGGTGACCCCGGCCCACTTCGGCGACTCCGACAAGCTCGCGGTGGGCGACTGGGTCATGGCGATCGGCAATCCCTTCGGGCTCGATCACACCGTGACCGTCGGCGTCCTGTCGGCCAAGAACCGATCGGGCTTCACCAGCGGCAACTACGAGGACTTCCTGCAGACCGACGCGTCGATCAACCCGGGCAACTCGGGCGGACCGCTGGTCAACCTCGACGGCGAGGTGGTCGGGATCAACACCGCCATCGCCGGGATCGGGACCGGCATCGGGTTCGCCGTGCCCGCCGCGATGGTCTCGCCGATCGCGCAGCAGCTGATCGCGGGCGGGGTGGTCCGGCGCCCCTACCTGGGCATCCGCATGCAGGACCTCACGCCGGCACTGCGCGCGTCACTCGGCGGCAAGGCCCCCGCCAGGGGCGCGCTGGTCTCGCAGGTCGAGCAGGGCTCGCCCGCCGGTCGCGCCGGCGTCAAGCCGGGTGACGTGGTGATCTCGATCGACGGCCTGCCGGTCGACGGCTCGAAGACCCTGCAGCGGCTGCTGCTCGAGAAGAAGATCGGCCAGGACGTCCGGCTGGAGCTGTGGCGCGAGGGATCGACCATCGGGGTCAAGGCCACGACCCGCGAGCTTCCGACCGAGCGCGCCGACACCGGCGCGGCCAGGCCGGAGCACAGGGACGGCGGCCTCGGCCTCGAGCTCGAGACGATGACGCCGGAGCTCGCCGAGCGGCTGGACCTGGAATCGACCGTTCACGGTGCCGTGGTCACCGCGATCCGCTCCGGCAGCCCGGCGGACAAGGCCGGCATCGAGCCCGGTGACGTCATCCTCGAGGTCGATCGCGTGGTGGTCCGCGCGGCGGAGACCGCCGCCAGCGCGCTCCGCAAGTCTCGCGCCGGTGGCCACCTGGTGCGGGTCCAGCGCGGTGACGCCGTCGTCTACGTCGTCCTCGCTCAGCCGTAGCAGCGCCGCGTTGTATCTTCGCAGCACCCGCCCGGGTGCCGCCGCGGCCGCCGATGCCCCTCGCCCCCCTCCTGCTCGCCCCCGCCCTGCTCGGCGCGACCACCTCCCCGTCGGTGGCCGCAGCCCGGACCGAGCGCGCGCCGGTCATCGACGGCCGCCTCGATGACCCGGCCTGGCAGGCGGCGCCGGTCTTCACCCGGTTCGTCCAGAAGTTCCCCCTCGAGCGATCGGCCCCGACGGAGCCGACCAGCGTGCGGATCCTCTACGACGACGAGGCGATCTACCTGGCGATCGACTGCGCGCAGGCGCGCGCGCCCATCACCGCCCGCCTGACCCGGCGCGACCGGATCATCGAGGCGGATCGGGTCGCGGTCTACCTCGACACGATGCTCGACCGGAAGAGCGCCTACCACTTCGAGGTCAACGCGGCGGGGGTCCAGGTGGACGGCCTGCACTACGCCGACACCGACGTGTCCTACGACTGGGACGACGTCTGGCAGGCGTCGGTCGCGCGGCGTGACGACGGCTGGTCGGCGGAGCTCGCGATCCCGCTCCGCCTCCTCCGCTTCCGCGGCGGGTCGGACGACACCTGGGGCTTCCAGATCCGCCGCTACGTGGCCGCCACCCAGGAGATCGACGAGCTGGCCTACGTGCCTCGCGACGCCGGCGGCGAGGTGTCGCGCTTCGGCCAGCTCGGGCCGCTCCACCAGCTGAAGAAACCCCTCGGGGTCGAGCTCCGCCCGTTCGCGGTCCTTCGCCTCAGCCACCGCGATCGCACCGACGACACGCTCGAGCGCGGCTTCGACGCCGGCGCCGACCTCGGGGTCGACGGCAAGTGGCGCCTGGCCCGGGCCGCCACCCTCGACTTCACCGTCAACCCGGACTTCGGCCAGGTCGAGGCCGACGAGGTGGTGCTCAACCTCACCAGCTACGAGACCCTCTTCCCCGAGAAGCGGCCCTTCTTCCTCGAGGGGCTGGATCTCTTCGCCACCCCGATCGAGGTCCTCTACACCCGGCGGATCGGCAGCCTGCCGCCCGCGCCGGACCTGGCGCCGGGGGAGGTCCTCGAGGCAGCCCCCGGACCGGCGCGGATCGACGCGGCGGCCAAGCTGACCGGGCGCACCGGACCGACCTCGTTCGCCGCCCTGAGCGCGCTCACCGACGACACCGAGGTGGTGGCGAGAGCCGAGGACGGTACCAGCCGGACGCTTCTCACCGCGCCCTACACCTTCTTCAACGCCGCCCGCTTCAAGCTCGACCTCGGCGCGCGCGCGGCGATCGGCCTCATCGGCACCAGCGCCACCCGCCTCCGCGGCGAGCGCGACAGCCAGGTCGGCGGCATCGATGTCAGCTGGCGCTCACCCGGCGGAGACTGGTCGGGGTTCGGCCAGGCGCTGGCATCGGCCATCCAGGAGGGAGCTCCCCGGCAGTTCCCCGACGGCTCGGTCGTGCGGCCGGGAGACGCGTCGGGCGCCGCCATCGTCGCGCTCGCCAAGGAGGGCGGCCACGCGGTGGGCGAGATCGAGTGCGACCTGACCGGCCGGCACTTCGACCTGAACGACGTCGGCTACCTCGACCGGCAGAACGCGGCCCACTGCTTCGAGTCGCTCGGCTGGCACGACACCGCCCGGGGGCGCCTCCTGGTCGAGCTGCAGCACAACCTCGAGGTCTTCCACCAGGTCAACCTGCGCGGCCAGGACCTCGGCAGCGGCTACCAGATCAACACCGCCGGGCAGCTGAGGAGCGCCTGGCACTACTTCACCGAGCTCCACTGGAGGCCCGCCCATCTCGACGACCGCGAGCTCGGCGACGGCAGCGCGCTCGAGCGGGCCGGGCTGGTCGGGTGGGAGGCAAATCTGGAGAGCGACCCGCGCCGCGCGGTGGTCGCCAGCGCAGCCACCACCACCCAGTGGCTGTCGAACGGCTTCTTCTTCGAGGCGGAGGCCGAGGTGACGCTGCGCCTGCACCCGCAGCTCGACCTCGAGCTCGAGCCGACCGCGCTGTACGCCACCGGGGAGCCGCGCTTCATCGGCGCCGAGGCGGGCGACCGGCTCTTCGGCCGTCTGCGCGCGATCGCCCTGGGCGGCACGATACGGGCGACCTACACCTTCACCCCGGCGCTCACCCTCCAGGGCTACCTCCAGCTGTTCGTCGATCGCGTCCGCTTCTCCGGCTTCTCGTCGGCGCCGGCCGGCGACGAGGTCATCCGGCTCGACGAGCTCACCCCCGCCGCGGCGCCGGCCGACTCGCCCGACTTCGAGGACGGGGCGCTCAACGCCAGCATCGTGCTTCGCTGGGAGTTCCGCCCCGGGTCGACCGCCTACCTGGTCTACAGCCGTGCCCAGGACCACGCGGCCGCGGTCGAGGGTGATCCGCCCGCCGGCCTCCCTGCCCTGTCGACTCTGCGCGCGCCGGCGGCCGACGTCATCCTGTTCAAGCTGTCCTGGTGGTTCGGCTGACCTGCCGACCAGACAGGAAGGCGCCGGTCAGCGGCTGCCCGACGAGCGGCCGAGCCGGGCGCGAGCGGCGCGCGCGGCCTTCGCAGCTCTGGTGCGCAGCGCGCCGGCGGCCGAGCCGGCGATGCGGCGCAGGCCGCCGACGGTGCGCCGGTTGATGATGCCGGCTTCGCGCGGTTTGCGGCCGGGGCGCGGGACGCGGCTGAGCGCGGTGCGGGCCAGGTCGCGAACCGCGGCGCGCAGGCCGCCGCGGATGGCGGCGCGGAGGACGCGCGCGCGCCCCAGCTTGTGGCCGGGATCGACCTCGTCGAGCTCGCGGTTGACGACGGTCATCTGCTCGAGCACGAACTTGGCGCTGCGCGAGAAGCCGACGATCTGCTCGGGGAGGCGCAGGCCGTGCGCGATGGCGGCGTCGAGCACCTTGATGACGCCGTCGCTCCGGCCGACCAAGGGCTCGACCGCGCGCTCGAGGGCGGCCTTCTTCTCGGCCGAGAGGGGCGAGATCTCGTGCAGCGCGTCGACTGTCTCGCGCGGCGATTTGCCGGCGACGGCGATGCCGAGGGCGACCAGGCCGCGCCGCTGGGCCGGCGAGAGATCGACCTTGCTGCCCCAGTCGACCACCGCCAGCCGGCTCTTGCCGCGCCGGCCCTTGACCTCGATCAGGTTGCCGCCGTGCAGGTCGGCGTGGACCACGCCGCTGGTCAGCGCCTCCTCGAGCAGGGTGGCGAACAGGTGCTCGAGCGCGCGGCCCCGGGCGAGGAGCGCGCGGCCGCGGGCAGCGCCGCCGGCGCCGGTCACCGGTCGATCCAGGGTGACGCCCTCGACGAACCGGGTCACCAGCACGGTCTTGCCCGAGCGGAACCCGCGCTCGCGCTGCGGGACGGTGATCGCCTTGCCGCGGTTGTAGCGCTTGCCCTCCTCGAGGTTTCTCGCCTCGAACTCGAGATCGAGCTCCTCGCCCACCTTGCGCCCGATGGTCTCGACCACGTCGCGCTCGAACTCGCGCGGCGTCAAGAGCCGCAGGGTCTGCATGTCGCGGCCCGCCTTGTCGCGGATGCCCGGCCGGAGGACCTTGATGGCGACCGCGCGGCCGTTCTTGCGCAGGACCGCCCGGTAGACCTGCGCGGTGGTCGCCGAGCCCACCCGGGTGAAGCTCGAGAAGGTCCGGTCGATGTCGATGCCGAGCTCCTGCTCGACCACGCGGCGGGCGGCGGCGTCCGAGAACGGCCGCACCTGACTCTTCAGCTGCTGCATCACCGCGCGCACCTCGGCGGAGCGCGAGTCCTGGCCGAGCAGCTGGAACATCTTCTGCGCCACCGGGCCGGCGGTGTGCAGCACGGCGGCCAGCTGCTCGACGCTCGAGGCGGTGGGCGGGAGCTCGAGGGTCGCCACCAGCATGGCCCGCTTGTCCTCGACCGAGACGTGATCGAAGTAGCCGCGGATGAGCCACTGCAGGTCGCGCATGCCGGCGACCTCGATCTTGCCGTCCGGCGAGAGCAGCATCTCGAGGGCGGCGGTGCGGCTCAGGCGGATCCCCTCGACCGAGTGGTCGAGGTCGCGCGCCATGCCGTCCCACATGGCATCCGGCACCTGATCGAGCGCGCTGCCGAACTGGGCGGGCGGCAGCTGCCGCAAGGCGCCCTTCATGCGGCCGAGCGCGCCCGATGGCTCCAGCGCGGTCCTGACCACGCCGCCCATCCCGGCCTCGAGGCCGGCTTCCCGGCTCAGCCGATCGGGGTCACCGTCGAGCAGCCACTGCCGTGACGAGGGATGCGCGCGGAAGACCCGCTTGAGCGCGCCGACCTGCTGGTCGGCCGGAGCGCCGCTGGCCGCCACCAGGTCGTGGACGAAGCGGCGGAAGGCGACCCCCTCCTCGCTTCCGGCCGCGGGCGCCGCCGCGCTCGAGCGGGCGCCGGCCGCGAGCATGCCGAGGGCGATCGCCACGAGGACTCGCGCACGCCGGAGCAACCATGGAGGTGTCGATCGCAACGTTCTCGCACCTTGCACCGCACGTGCCACGGGACGGGCGGTTGCCGCGGTCGACAACCGGCTGGAACATCGGGACTCCAGGGATCAGCCGCCGCCAGCTGGCGGCTACTCGAGTTGCCCGGCGTTGTGATCCTGCGCGCTTCGGCGGCGGAGTAGAATCGCGCGATGCCGATCCTCGAGGTCCGCGTGGTCGGCGAGCTCGCGCCCGGCCGCGCGCCCGGGCTGGCCCAGCGCATCGCCGACGCCGCCGCCCAGGTGCTGGGCTCGCCGCCGCGCGGCACCTGGGTCGCGGTCGAGATGGTCGCGCCCGACCTCTACGCCGAGAACGGCGGAGCCGAGCCCGGGCACCCGCCGGTGCTGGTGCGCGTGCTCCTGCGCGGCGGTCCCCCGCAGGACCGGCTGGCCGAAGAGGTCGCAGCGCTCACCCGGGCGGTGGCCGGCTGCTGCGGCCGTCCCGAGGAGAACGTCCATATCGTCTACGAGCCGGCGGCGGCCGGCCGGGTCGCCTTCGGCGGCCGCCTGGTCGAGCCCTGAGTCAGGCCCGCTCGGCCGCACTCAGCACTGATCGCAGCCTTCGGCCGTCGAGCTGCAGCCGTCGCCCAGCTCGCAGCCGGCTGGACAGGTCACGCTCGGGCAGGTTCCCGAACCGGTGCAGCTGACGTCGGCGGCGCACGCCTGGCCGGCCTCGATGGTTCCGCCGCAGGAGTCGCCGCCCAGGCACGTCAGGTCGCAATCGGCGGACCGGCACTGGATGAGGCCGGCGCAGGTGTCCTGCGCGCTGCAGTGGATGGTGCAGACCGCGGCGGCGCCGCAGTCGATGCCGCTGGCGCAGGCGAATCGACCGGAGCAGCTCACCTCGCACGAGGTGGCCGCGCCGCAGTCGATCGCGTCCGGGCAGGACGACATCTCCGGGCAGTCGACCCGACACGGCAGGCCGGCCGGACACGCCACCTCCGCGCAGTCGCCCGCAGCGCACTGGAAGACGCAGGTGTTGCCGTCGCAGGTCCCGGTCGGGCACGCCGCCAGACAATCGGCGGTGGGCTGCGCGTCGACCGGCGCGACGGCGCCGTCGATCGGACTGCCGCCGTCACCATCGCGGCGGGCGTCGCCACCGACTCCGCCGTCATCCGCCCCGACAGACCCCTCGTAGCCGAACCGGCCGCACGACACCGCCAGGAGGGCGAAGAACGCCACTGGCCAGGGCGCGCGCAAGGACTCCATGATAACCCGGAGTGCGGCGCGCTCATGGGTGGGCTTCGGCCTACCTCGGCGGCTCTGCTGTTGACACGGTACACTGGCGCGCGATGGCAAAGCCGCCGCCCACCGTGGACGAGATCCTGGCCGGCTACGACCCGACTCTTCCGCTCGAGGAGGCGCACACGCTGCCGGCCGCCTGCTACACGGACCCGCGCGTGTTCGAGCTGGAACAGGCGACGACCTTCAGCCGCAGCTGGCAGCTGGTGGCGCGTGCCGACCAGGTGGCCGAGCCGGGCCGCTACGTCACCGCCGAGGTGGCCGGCGAACCGGTGGTGGTGGTGCGCGGCGCCGACGGCCTCCTGCGCGCTTTCTTCAACGTCTGCCGGCACCACGCGGCGGCGGTGATGACCGAGCCGGAGGGCTCGGCGCCCCACCTGCGCTGCCCCTACCACGGCTGGACCTACGGGCTCGACGGCGCCCTGCGCGGCACGCCCGACTTCGGCGGCGTGTGCAACTTCGACAAGGGCAAGAGCGGCCTGCAGCCGGTCGACGTCGACGAGTGGGAAGGCTTCGTGCTGGTGCGCCTCGAGCGCGGGGGGCAGCGCTTCGCCGAGCTGATGGGCGCCCAGCTGGTCGGGGAGATCTCCCGCCTCGAGCTCGGCACGCTGTCGTTCATGGAGCGGCGGCGCTACACGCTCGAGTGCAACTGGAAGGTGTTCGTCGACAACTACCTCGACGGCGGCTACCACGTGCCGCACCTGCACCAGGGGCTCGACAGCGTGCTCGACTACAAGGCCTACACCATCGAGAACGGCCCCCGCCATTGCCTGCAGTCGAGCCCGCTGGTGGCGGCCTCGGCCGAGCCGGAGGTGGCCGCGGTCCGCCGCGGCGAGCGCGCCCTCTACTACTGGCTGTACCCGAACACGATGATCAACTGGTACCAGGGCACGATGGACGTCAACATCGTCCGTCCGCTGTCGGCCTCGCGCACCGAGGTCCTGTTCGACTTCTACTTCGCCGACGTCGCGAGCCAGGAGGCGCGCGAGCGGAACCGCGCCAGCATCGCGGTCGGCCAGCGCATCCAGGACGAGGACGTCGCCATCTGCGCGTCGGTGCAGCGCGGCCTGCGCTCGCGCGCCTACGACACCGGGCGCCTGTCGGTGCGCCGCGAGGCGGGCGAGCACCTCTTCCACCGCCTGCTGGCCGCCGACCTCGGGGTCAGCGGAAGCGCCCGTCGATGAGGTAGATGTCGCCCAGCTTGGTCGACATCAGCGCCCACAGCTTGCCGTGCGCCGGGGTGAGCTGCTCGAGCTGCTCGTAGGTGGACGACCAGACCGGCTTCTCGCGGCGCGCCGCGCCGAGGCCGACCGCGACCAGCTCGGACGGCTGCGACGCCAGCAAGAGCTCGCGACCGTCGGCCGAGAAGGCGACCATCCCGAAGGCGCGATCGCCTGCGCCTGCAACCGGGCGGAACGGTCCCCCGGGGGGGCCGATCCGCACCGCGCTCTTCTCTCCGGTCACCTGGATGAAGGCCAGCTGCCCCCCGGTCGGGGCGAGCGCGAAGGACGCGACCCCGGTCGGGGTCACCGCCTGTGCCGGGCCGGGCGGGTCGAGGGCGACGGCGTGGACCCGGACCCCGGCCTTGCCGCTCCGGGTGAAGAAGAGCGTGCGGCCGTCGCTCGAGAAGGTCGGGGTCTCGTCGGACGGGTCATCGGTCAGCCGCTGGATGGCGCCGCCCGCGAGCGCGCGGAGATGGATGCCGGACTCGGCCGGCTCGACCCCCACCCAGGCGAGCCGGCGACCGTCGGGCGACACCGCCGGCTGCTTGGACGGGGTCTCGATGACCACCTCGCCGGCGCCGCTGTCGGTCTTCACCCGCCAGATCTGCGGTCCGCCACCGCGCATGACGGTGAAGGCCATCGAGGTCGGATCGATCACCCCGAACCAGGCGGGGTCCCACTCCTGCAGGCGGGCGAAGCTCTCGAACGGGCCTCCCTGCCGGATGTGGCCGAGCACGCTCCTGGTCTCGCAGTTCGAGAACACCAGCCGCCCGGCGACCGGGTCGACGTCGAAGCCCTTCAGCACGCCCTCGGTGCCGTCGACCACGGTCGGCGTCCCGCCGCCGCGCGCCAGCCAGTGGACCTTCGCGCCGCCGCCCACGACGCCGACGTAGTAGAAGCCCTTGCCCCGCCGATCGACCCGCACGTGAGCCCAGTCGCCGGCGGTGATTCCCATGAGCTCGACCGTGCCGCCGCCGCGGGGCACGCGACCGAGCGGCACCAGGCTGGTGTCGGTCGCGCGCGAGCGGAGCGAGAGGACGATCTCGCCGTCGGGATAGGTGTCGATGAAGAGCGGGAGGTGATCCGGCGGTAGCCGTGCCGCCTCGACCGGCGCGAGCGGCGTCGCGTCGGGATCCACCCGCCACAGGCGGCCGCTGTCGTCTCCGTAGAGGATCTCGTGGTCGCTGGTCCAGGTGGGGAACCCGCGGCAGAGGCCGATGACGCGCGGCGGACCCGCCTTGTCCCCCTCGATGCCGACCACGCGCAGCTCGCGGCCGGCCTCGGCGAAGTGGACGTAGGCGACCCGCTTGCCGTCGGGTGAGACCGCCGGGGCGAGATCCCAGCCCGGGCTCTCGGTCAGGCGGCGAGTCCGGGAGGTGTCGACCGACAGCGCCTCGAGCTCGGTGTCGCCGCCGACCAGGCCGTCGAAGACGATCTCGCGGCCGTCGGGCGTGAAGGTCGGATAGTCCTCGCAGCCGACGTCGCCGGTCACCGGGCGCGAGCTCCGCGGATCCGCCGTGAGCTCGCGGGCGGTCGCAGCCGCAGACGCAGCCGATCCGCCGCGCCCACCACGCCCAGGACCACGACCACCACCACCGTCCCCGCCGCCGCTCTGCGCCACGAACAGCGCGGCGGCGCCCCCGGCGAGGACGGCGATCGCGCCGGCCGGGACCAGCCGCCGCCGCCATCGCGGTTCCAGATCGGCCGCCGCTGCACGGAGGCCGGCGGCGAAGGCGGACATGTCGGCGAAGCGCTGGTCCGGCTCGCGGGCGAGCGCCCGCGCCACCACCCGCGCAGCCGGCCGCGGCAGCGCGCGCGTCACCTCGCTCGGCGGGGCAGCCCCCTCGACCGCGGCGGCGAGGGTGTCCTTGACCGAGCTCCGCGCCAGCAGGCGCTTGCCGGTCAGGAGCTCGTAGAGAACCAGCCCCAGGCTGTACACCTCGCTGCGCGCGTCGAGCGGCTCGCCGGCCGCCTGCTCGGGCGACATGTACGCCGGCGTCCCGAGCAGCGAGCCGGTCACTGTGACCGAGACCCAGGGCGAGCTCACCCCGAGCGGCGCGGGAGATGCCAGGGTCGGCATCAGCGCGGGCGACATGGAGCGCTCCGACGACGCCGTGCCGGTCGGCGCGACCCCGCCGGCGGAGGCGGCCGCCGGGAGGTCGTCCGCCACCACCGTCGCGCCTGCCGGATCGGTCACCGGCTGGTGCAGCGTGTCGGCCTCGGGCCAGGCGAGCCCCGCCTCGAGCGCGGGGTCCGCCGGGCCGAGCGCCGCGGCGGCCGCGCCCTCGCGCAGCTTGGCGAGACCGAAATCGAGGACCTTCACCCGCCCGCTCTCCATCACCATGATGTTGTCGGGCTTGATGTCGCGGTGCAGGATGCCGCGCTCGTGAGCCGCGGCGAGCGCCTCGGCCGCCTCTGCGCATAGCGCGAGGGCGGCGCGCGGGCTCATGCGCGTGCGGACGAGGTCGGCCACCCGCTGTCCTTCGACCAGCTCCATGACCAGATAGACCCGGTTGCCGAAGCTGCCGACGTCGTGGACCGTCACGATGCCCGGGTGGTTGAGCTGACCGGCCGCCTGCGCCTCGCGCAGGAGCCGGGTCTGACTGTCGGCGAGATCGGCCACCGTCGGTGGCAAGAGCTTGAGCGCGACGTCCCGGCCCAGCCGCTCGTCGAGCGCCCGGTAGACCTCTCCCATCCCGCCCTGTCCCAGCTTGCGGACCAGGCGGTAGTGGGCGATGCGCGCGCCGCTCCCAGTCATGCCCACCACATCATCGCACGGACCGAGCGCCCCGCGGTCGCGTGATCCGCTACAGTGCGCCGCATGGACCCGCTACAGCGCGGCCGGATGGACGTGCGCTGGATCAGCCCCGACGGCGTCGAGGACCGGCCGGAATCCGATCTGCCGGCTCTCCTGGCGCGCGCCGACGGGTTCGTCTGGGTCGACGTCCCGGTCTTCGACGAGCGCGCCGCCGCCCTGCTGAGCGACGTTTTCCACTTCCACCCCCTCGGCATCCGCGAGTGTCAACTGCAGGCGACCCTGCCCAAGATCCACGCCTACTCCGACCACTACTTCGTGGTGCTCCACGGGGTCGAAGTGGACGAGGGCGGCGAGCTTCACCTCGTGCAGGTCGACCAGTTCATCGGCCACCGCTACCTGGTGACCGTGCACCATCCGCCGGGCGACGCTCCCCCGGCCGGCGACCCGACGCCGCGCGAGAGCCAGCAGGTCCTGGCGCGCCTGGAGGGCGGCCGCTTCCGGCCCAAGTTCCCCGGCGAGCTCGCCCACGCGATCGTCACCGGCATCGCGCGCCGCCTGGAGTCGGTCCTGGCCGAGCTGGCCAGCCAGATAAGCTCGCTCGAGCGGCGCGTCATGAAGGGGGACACCCGCAGCCACGAGGCGCTGCTCGAACAGATGTTCCGGGTCCGCCACCAGCTCCTCACGGTCAGGACCATCGCCACGCAGAGCCGCGAGGTGCACGCGCGCATGGCCGCGCTGACCCGCGCGACCGTCCCCGAGACCGCCTTCTGGGTCGAGGATCTGCTCGACTACTTCGACCGCCTGCGCAACGTGTGCGACGGCCAGAAGGAGCTCCTGCAGGAGGTGCTCGACTTCTATCAGACGCGCATCGCCAACGAGCTCAGCCGCTTCGTCAAGCGCCTGACCAGCGTCGGCGCGATCCTGGTGGTCGATACCCTGATCGCCGGCATCTACGGGATGAACTTCACGCACATGCCCGAGCTCCACTGGACGCTCGGCTACCCGCTCGCGCTCGGCATGATGGCCGTGGCCAGCCTCCTCCTGGTGATCCACTTCCGCCGCCGCGACTGGCTGTGAATCGGCCGGGCACGCCTCAGGCGTCGACCACCAGGTCCTGCGCGGCGCGCGCCTGACAGGCGAGCATGATCCCCTTCGCGCGATCGGCGCCGGTCAGCGCGTCCTCTACCTCCATGACCACCCGTCCAGAGATGAGCCGCGTCTTGCACTGCCCGCAGATGCCCGACCGGCACTCGAACGGGATGGCGACCCCGCACTCCTCGGCCGCCTCCAGCACGGTCAGCGCGCCCAGCACCTCGGTCGATTTGCCGCTCTTCTCGAAGCGCACGCTGGGCGCCGCGCCGTCGACCGGCAGCAGCTCCTCGGCCGGCGGCTCCGGCGCGCCCGGCGCCGGCATCGGCGGCGAGACGAACTCCTCCTGGTGGATCTCCCCGTCCGGGACGCCCATGGCGACCAGGAGCGCGCGCATCGCCACCATCATGGGGCCGGGGCCGCACATCATGACGGGACCGCCGGTCAGCCCGGGCACCTGGCGCTCGATCATCTCGCGCGTGATGTGGCCGCGCTCCGACGACACCACGATCTCGACGTGGAGGTTGCGGAAGCGCTCGGCCAGGTGCTCGAGCTCGGCCCGGAAGATGACGTCCTGTTTCTGCCGCACCGAGAAGAGGAGGTGGATGTCGCCGGACCAGGCGCGGTCGGTCAAGCTGCGGACCACCGACATCATCGGGGTGATGCCGACCCCACCGGCGAGGAGGACGATGCGCTCCGCCTCGTGACCGGCGAACACGAACTTGCCGGCCGGGGCCGACACCGCGATGCGGTCGCCCTCGACCACCACGTCGTGCATGTAGTGCGAGGCGTAGCCGTCAGGCACCCGCTTGACCGTGATCTCGCAGTAGTCGGGCCGGCTCGGCGGCGACGCGATGGTGTAGGAGCGGTTCACCCGCCTGCCGTCGATCCTGAGCTTGAGGTTGATGTACTGCCCGGCGACGTGCTCGAAGGGCAGCGCGCTGCCGTCCGGCATGCGGAAGCGGAAGGTCCGGGTGTCGTGCGTCTCCTGGAAGATGCGCGCGACGACCAGCTCGCCCGACCAGAACTTCTTGCGGGCGGCCGTCACCGATCTCGGCGGCAGCACCCGGGTGCGGGCCGCGCGCAGATCCCGGCGCAGCGCGATCTCGTGCCGCACCACGCGGAAGAGCATCAGGGCGGCGAAGGCGCAGGCGAAGGCGAAGGGTATCCGGGTGTCCGACTTGACCAGCAGGTAGAAGTGGATGACGCCGCCGAGGACCGCGAGATAGACCAGGCGGTGGAGCGCCTTCCAGCGTTTCGGCCCCAGCCGCGACACCATGCCGTCGGTCGAGGTCAGCGCCAGGGGGATCATGAGGACGAGCGCGCCGAACCCGAACCAGAGGTATCGCCGCTCGACGATCTCGCCCACCGTGTCGCCGAGGTCGGCCCCGCGGTCGAGGAGGAAGTAGATGACGAAGTGGGCGGCGATGTAGAGGAAGCCGAACACCCCCAGGTTGCGGCGCACCGAGATGAGGACGTTCCAGCCGGTCAAGAGGCGGAGCGGCGTGACCAGGAGCGACAGCGTCAGGAAGACCAGGCCGAGCATCCCGGTCGAGCGGATCGCGTAGTTGACCCCGTTGACCCCGAGCTGGCCGCGGTAGGCGTCCCAGGCGAGGACGGCGGCCGGCACCAGCGCGCAGGCGATGACGAACCGCTTGGCGTAGGGCCCGTCGACCCATCTAGAAGTGGACATGCAGATCCATGCCGGCGTACAGGCTGGCCACCTCGGCTCCGTATCCGTTGAACGGCAGGGTCTTGCGGCGACCCGATTCGCCGATGCGCTGCTCGGTCGCCTGGCTCCAGCGCGGGTGCGGATGGTCGGGGTTGACGTTGCCGAAGAAGCCGTACTCGTCGGGCGCCCGCTTGTTCCAGGTGGTCGGCGGCTGCATCGAGGTGAGCGTGATCTTCACGATCGACTTGATCCCCTTGAAGCCGTACTTCCACGGCACGACCAGGCGCACCGGCGCTCCGTCCTGCGCCGGCAGCTCGTGGCCGTAGAGCCCGGTGGCCAGGAGCGTGAGGGGGTGCATCGCCTCGTCGATGCGCAGCCCCTCGACGTACGGCCAGTCGAGGACGTCGGTCGACTGGTTGGGGAAGCGCGCCGGATCGAGCAGGGTCTCGAAGGCGACGTGGGTGGCGTCGGACATCGGCTCGGCCGCCGCCAGGAGCTTCGACAGCGAGTAGCCGGCCCACGGGATCACCATCGACCAGGCCTCGACGCAGCGCATGCGGTAGACCCGCTCCTCGGCCGGGCTCAGGCGCCGGAGATCGTCCATGTCGAACGTCCGCGGCCGGTGCACCAGGCCGCCGACCTCCACCTTCCAGCCCCGGGTGTCGAAGCCCTCCGCCGCCTTGGCGACCCCGTCCTTGTCGGTCGAGAACTCGTAGAAGTTGTTGTAGTTGAGGATCGACTGGCGCGGCGTCATCTCCTCGCCCACCACGCGGAAGCCGGCTCCCTCTGACCGGGCCAGACCGGCCAGCGCGGGGGTCTCGGTCATGACCAGGTCGACCCCGTTCAGCCGCCGGTACAGCCAGCCGGTCGCCGCCATCCCGGCGACCACCGCCCCGCCGCGCAGGAGCCGGCGCCGGTTGAAATAGAGCTCCGGCGGCGTGATCGCGTCCTTCTCCCCCATCGCGACTCATTCTACGCCGGCCGGGCCGGCCGGTTACGCCAGCCCGGCACGACCAGGACGGACATGCCACTTCGCGGTGCCATCGAATCGAGCAAGATCTGCGCGCCAAAACTGCTCGATCTGGATCGTCCACTTTCGCAGCCGACTATGCGTAAAACCGAACATGGACTTTCATCGCCGCGTCCTCTTGTCCCTCGCGTTCGCCCAGGCGCTGACTCCGGCCTGCGGCGGCGACGACGATGACGGCCTCGGCTCCGGCACCATCGCCTCCATCGAGATCCGCCCGGGCGGCCAGCTCCTCACCGCGGACCGCCAGAGCGCCAGGTTCGAGGCGATCGCGCTCGACGCCGACGGCAACCAGGTGGCGGCGACCTTCAGCTGGACCTCGTCCACCCCCGACCAGATCGCGGTCGACAGCGACGGCAACGTGAGCGCGGTGAGCGAGCTCGGCTCCGCCACCATCGTCGCGTCGGCGGGCGAAGTGAGGTCGAACCCGGCGGTGGTCGCCACCGTCGACCTCCACCCGGGTACCGTGGTGGTCACCGACGAGAACGTCGTCGAGGTCGGCGATCCGTTCCTGCCCGACGGCGCCGGGGAGACCGACTTCCCGCTGATGGACGTCCGCCTGCGCGGCATCGACCCGCCGGCCGCGGGCACCATCGTCGTCTCGGCCGAGAGCTCGGCGCTGGGCGGCTCCGTCGTCTCGGCGGAAGAAGACGGCGGCGAGCTCGCGGTCCGCTTGCAGCTGGTCTCCATGCCGGAGCTGTTCGCCCGCTACGAGATCGACTGGCACATCGGCCTCGAGGGCTACGGGGTCGAGGAGCTGGACGAGGAGGTCAGCGCCCGCGAGATCGCCGCCGCCGTCCTGCCGATCGAGCAGAAGATCAAGAAGGAGTGGCCGACCACGGGACCCTTCCGCTGCAGCGGGTCGATCGCCGCCTATCTCGAGAAGAACACGGTCGACCTCAAGCTGGGCGGCGACGCCGAGTTCATCTTCAAGAGCAGCCGAAGCGACGCCAGCCTGCCGCCCGGCTACCTCAAGGTGGCCATCGAGGGGCCGCTCACCCTCAAGGGCTCGCTCGCCCTGCGCGCCAAGGCCGGCCTCGACGCCACCGGCAAGTGCGAGCTCAAGGGGCGCATCCCGATCGCGCTCGGCCCCTTCGCCATCGTGGTCGCGCCGGCCATCCCGCTCGGGGTGGGCGTGAAGCTCAAGGCCAAGGTCAAGCTGGCCACCCTGGAGCTCGGGTTCGAGGGGGAGAACGGCTTCGACATCGGGCTCGGCTTCGAGTGCGGGCCGGGCACCATGCCCTGCCACTCGCTCGACAAGATGGACCCGATCAACAAGTTCAAGCCGCTCCTCGAGGTCCCCCGCGGTATGAAGGACACCAGGGTCGAGATGAGCGCGCAGGCCTACTTCGCGACCGGCCTCGACCTCCTCTTCGGCCTCGGCAGGTGGACCTTCGAGGCGATCGACGTGACGGTCGGCCCGATCCAGTCGGCCGACCTCGGGTTCGTCGACAATCAGATGGACGACCGAGCCTACGCCTCCAAGTACGAGCTCAAGCTCGAGGGCAAGGCGGGCGCCGGCCAGGGGGTCGAGGACGCCATCAAGAAGCTGCTCGGCAAGGACGAGGAGGAGGGCAGCCTCGGGTTCGAGGTCTCGGTCTCGAAGCCGATCTCGCGCTCGCCCATCGGCACCCACACGGCCGACAAGACCTCGGTCTTGCTCGGCGAGAAGGTCCGCTTCTCGGTGACCCTCGACGAATCGACCGTCGAGTACTTCCTCATCGGGCACAACGCCAGGTCGATCGAGTTCTACCGGAAGAAGGAGGACTCGCCGCTCTACGATCACATGAAGTCGGTCGAGGTCACCGGCTCCAACCAGGCGATCGTCTGGGACTGGACCCCTGACTCGATGGACGTCGGCAAGAACGAGATCTTCGCGTTCGTCAAGACGGCGCTCCCCGTCATCGAGCTCGAGGTCGCGGTCGACTCCGGCAAGAAGGTCGAGGTGGTCGGCCTGTGCGGCGGCGGAGGGACGACGACCCCGCCCGGTGCGCTGCCGGGCGGAGGCGACAGCGGCTGCGAGCTCAACGGGACCCTCACCCAGGAGAGAGTCGTATCGACCGAGTTCGGCAGCGAGCACGTGACGAGCAGTGCGACCTTGAGCCTGCGCGAGGATCCGACCGCCGAGGCCCCCGGCCTGCTGGCGTTCCGTCCCTACGGCAGCTGGAGCGCGACCTACATCGCCGACGCCAGCGGCTGCACCATCGTGACCGCGCCGCCGACCCTGACCGGCACCCTCTCGGGTGATCCGACCCAGGGCGTCTTCTTCGTCTACACCGGCGCCGGCGGCCTGCCCGAGAACGTCTATCACGGGGTCCTCAACACCGGCACGGTCCCGGCCACCACGGTCATGAGCTGCCCCGAGAGCGAGCCGGTCACCATCGAGGGGACGCGCGACTTCACCCTCTGGCTCTTGAACGACAGCCAGATGTTCGCCATCGACCCGGAGACTCTCACCGCCTCGGGGACCTATACCGACACGGTCGACGACGGCCAGGGCAACACCCAAACCGACACCTATACCTGGAACCTCGTGCTCACGCCCCCGCCGCCGCCTCCGCTGAAGTGACCGGGGCCGGAAGTGCGGAAAACCACGGCACCGCTCGATTCGATGGCCCGTTTTGGCCGCGCTTGACGCGTGGAGGAGCATGAGATGTGCCCCTCGCCTGCTCCTCGCCCTCACCCTCCTGCCCGCCTCCTGCGGCGACAACGACACCGACTCCGGCACGATCGCCTGGATCGAGATCGCCCCGGGTAGCCTGCTCCTGACGCCGGATCGGGGATCCGCCGCGCTCGAGGCGATCGCCTACGACGCCGACGGCAACAAGGTCGATGCGTCGTTCACCTGGAGGTCGTCGACACCGGATCAGATCGACGTCGACTCGAGCGGCATGGTCACCGCGGTGGCCGCGCTGGGCTCGGCGACCGTGTCGGCCGCGGCCGACGGGGTGCGCTCGAACCCGATCGTCGTCGCGATGGTGGAGCTCCATCCCGGGACGCTGGTGGTGACCGACGATCAGGTGGTCGACGCCGGCGAGCCGTTCCTGCCCGACGGCGCGGCGCCCGAGGACTTCCCCCAGCTCGACGTCCGCCTGCGCGACGTGGCGGTGCCGGCGCCGGGAACCATCCTGGTCTCGGCGGAGAGCGCCCCGGTCGGCGGCGCGGTGGTCTCGGCCGAGGAGGACGGCGGCGAGGTCGCCGTCCGGCTGCAGCTGGTCTCGCTGCCGGAGATGTTCGCCCGCTACGACATCGACTGGCAGATCGGGCTCACCGGCTACAGCGTCGAGGTCGACGAGGACGCGACCGCCGCTCGCGAGACGCTGGCCGCCGTGCTGCCCGTCGAAAAGAAGATCGAGAAGCAGTGGCCGCCGAAGGGGCCGTTCCGCTGCACCGGCTCGGTGACCGCCTACCTCGAGAAGAACACGGTCGACCTCAAGCTGGTGGGGGACGCCAAGTTCGTCTTCAAGAGCAGCCGGTCGGACGAGAGCCTGCCGCCCGGCTATCTCAAGGTCGCCCTCGAGGGGCCGCTCACCCTCAAGGGCTCGCTCGCCCTGCGGGCCAAGGCCGGCCTGCGCGGCTCGGGCAAGTGCGAGCTCAGGACCCGGATCCCGATCGCGCTCGGCGCCTTCGCCATCGTGGTCGCCCCCGCCATCCCGCTCGGGGTCGGGGTGTCACTCAGCGCCAACCTCAAGCTGGCGTCGATGGAGCTCGGGTTCGAGGGCGAGAACGGCTTCGACCTCGGGCTCGGGTTCGAGTGCGGCCCGGCGCCGGTCGGCTGCCACTCGCTCGACAAGGCGGATCCGATCAACCGGTTCAAGCCGCTCCTCGAGGTGCCGCGCGGCATGAAGGACATGCGGGTCGAGATGAGCGCCAAGGCCTACTTCCTGACCGGCGTCGACCTCCTGTTCGGGCTCGGCACCTGGCCGTTCGAGGCGGTCGAGGTGACCGTGGGCCCGGTCCAGTCGGCCGACCTCGGCTTCGTCGACAACCAGGCCGACGACAAGGGCTACGCCTCCAAGTACGACCTCAAGCTCGAGGGCAAGGCGTCACTCGGCAGCGGTGCCGAGAAGGCGATCAAGAAGCTGCTCGGCAAGGACGAGGAGGAGGGCAGCGTCGGTCTCGAGCTGTCCATCTCGAGCGACCTCTCGAAGTCGCCGGTCGGCAGGCTGACCAGCGACAAGCAGCAGACCTCGCCGCACAAGAAGGTCCGCTTCACGGTGGACCTGGAGGCGGACAGCCTCATGTACTTCCTCATCGGCTGGAACGTGAAGTCGATCCTCTTCTACCGGCGGAAGGTCGACGAGCCCGAGCCGACCTACGAGCTCATGAAGGAGCTCGAGGTGAGCTCGTCGGGGACCCGGTTCACCTGGGACTGGACCCCGATGAACGGCGACGTCGGCAAGTGGGAGTTCTTCGCCTTCGTCAAGACCGCCCTGCCGGTCATCGAGCTCGAGATCGCCAACGACTCCTCGCGCATGGTCGAGGTGCAGGGGATCTGCTCGGGGTCGTCCGCGCTCGCCGGCGTCCTCCCCGGCGGCGGCAGCAGCGGTTGCGAGCTGGTCGGGTCGGTGTCGCACACCGTGATGGCCACGACGCCGATCGGGCAGACCACCACCACCGCCAGCGCCTCGCTCACCATGCAGGAGGACCCGACCGCCGGCACCGACGGGCTGGTCGGCTTCCGCCCCTACGGCACCTGGAGCGCCACCCACGGGGGGACCATGAGCGGCTGCACGGTGACCGTCCAGCCCTCCCCGATGCAGGGCACGCTGGACGGCAACGCGACCCAGGGCGTCATCTTCGTCCACACCGACGGGGAAAACGAAGCCCTGCCCTACGAGGGCCTCCTCGCGACGGGAGAGTTCCCGGTGACGACCACACTGTCCTGCCCCGGCCAGGACCCCTACACCACCGATCAGATCTATGACTTCGACCTGTTCTCGGTCATGGCCGACCAGGGACTTGTCATCGACCCGGTGACCCGGAAGGCGATGGGCAGCTACACCCGGGAGAGCAACGACGGCATGGGCACCACGGTCAGCCACACCTGGACCTGGGATCTCACGCTGCAGACCAACGATCCGCCGCCGCCGCCCCCCTGAGCGCTCGGTCTGCCCTCTCACGATTTCGTCACATCTCGGTTCGGAGATTTGAACCGCCAAAACCGCCAAGGCCGCCAAACGGCCTGCGCCAAGAACTCGAACCGCGAAGGCGCGAAGGTCAGAGCTCGAAAGAGCTTCGCTCTTTCTCGCCGCCGAGAAAGACGAACCATCGCCGGGGTTCAGAT
>Ga0111539_10000786_pt1 | contig 41312 bp, 35 predicted proteins | sample RhiMethybrSRZTD1_FD_79667 | JGI IMG/M metagenome (GOLD analysis project Ga0111539, IMG submission 79667) | Populus rhizosphere microbial communities from Tennessee, USA - Rhizosphere MetaG P. TD hybrid SRZTD1 (version 2) (version 2) | ecosystem: Host-associated > Plants > Roots > Rhizosphere >... | reverse complement strand
TCCGGACCTCATCGACGCGCTGCGCGCCTCGCCCCGGCCGACGGAGCTGCGGTTGGACACGGCCGGCGCGTACCGGTTCCTCACCCACGCCACGGTGCTCGCCGAGGCCGGGTTCGGCGTGCTGCTGCCGGCGCAGTGGCAGCGGCGGCAGGAGTTCGGCCTGACGCTGACCGTCCACAGTGGTCAGCCGGCGCATCCGGTGCTGCGGGACACCACCGCGAACCGGAACGCGATCGTGCGGTTCCGCTGGGGGCTCGCGCTCGGCGGTGACTTCCTGAGCGAGGCCGACCTCGCCGAGCTGGCCCGGGCCAAGGTTCCGCTGGTGCGGCTGCGGGGTCGCTGGGTTCATCTCGACCCGCAGCGGCTACGGGCCGGGCTCACCTTCCTGGCGCGTGGCGGGTCCGGCGAGATGACGGCCGGCGAGGCGATGCGGCTGACCCGGCTGTTCCCCGACGCGGACCTGCCGCTGCCGGTGACCGCTGTGGACGGGTCCGGCTGGGTGGCCGACCTGCTGACCGGACGGCTCGACGGCGCGCTGGAACTGGTCGATCAGCCGGCGTCGCTCGCCACCGAGCTGCGCCCCTACCAGCGCACCGGGCTGTCGTGGCTGGCGTTCCTCGACCGGCTCGGCATCGGCGCGCTGCTCGCCGACGACATGGGACTGGGCAAGACGGTTCAGGTGCTGGCGCTGGAGGCGCACCTGCGCGAGCGGGAGCCGAGACCGCCGACGCTGATCGTGTGCCCGCTGTCGGTGCTGGGCAACTGGCGGCGCGAGATCGAGCGCTTCACACCGTCGCTGAAGGTTTCTCTGCATCATGGCGCGGAGCGGACGCCGAACCCGTCGACGGACCTGGTGTTGACGACGTACCAAGTGGCCGCCCGCGACGCGGACGTGCTCGCCGCAACCGGTTGGGACCGGATCGTGCTGGACGAGGCGCAGCACGTCAAGAACGCCACCGGGGTCACCGCCCGGGCGCTGCGGCGCCTCCCGGCCCGGCACCGGGTCGCGCTCACCGGCACGCCGGTGGAGAACCGGCTCACCGAGCTGTGGTCGATCGCGGACTTCCTGAACCCCGGAATCCTCGGCCCGGCAAGCATCTTCCGGGCCCGGTACTCGGTGCCCGTCGAACGGTTCTCCGACGTCGACGCCGCGGCCCGGCTGCGCCGCGCCACCCGACCGTTCCTGCTGCGCCGGGTCAAGACCGACAAGGACGTCATCGCGGACCTGCCGCGCAAGCTGGAGCGTCGGCAGTGGTGCACGCTCACCGTCGAACAGGCCACGCTCTACCGGGCCGTGGTCGACGAGATGCTGCTGAAGCTACGCGAGCCCACCGCCGGAGCGAGGCACAAGGGGCTGGTGCTCTCGGCGATCACGAAACTCAAGCAGGTGTGCAACCATCCGGCGCACCTGCTCGGCGACGGCACGCCACTGGCCGGCCGGTCCGGAAAGCTCGACCGGCTCGAGGAGATCCTGGCCAACGCGCTGCTCGACGGAGACCGGGTCCTGGTGTTCACGCAGTTCGCGCGGTTCGGCGCGATGCTGGCGCCATACCTGACCGGCCGGCTCGGCACCCCTGTCGGATTCCTGCACGGCGGCACCGCGACGGGGGCCCGCGACGCGATGGTGGCGCGGTTCCAGGCGCGTCGCGGGCCGCGCGTCATGCTGCTGTCGGTCAAGGCCGGGGGCACCGGGCTCAACCTGACCGCCGCGAACCACGTCGTGCACCTGGACCGGTGGTGGAACCCGGCCACCGAGGCCCAGGCCACCGACCGGGCGTACCGCATCGGGCAGGACCGCGACGTGCAGGTGCACACGCTCGTCTGCGTCGGGACCATCGAGGAGCGCATCGACAGCGTGATGGCCGACAAGCGGGCGCTGGCCGGACTGGCAGTGGCCAGCGAGCACGGGTGGCTGGCCGGACTGTCCACACAGGACCTTGTCGACCTGGTCGCGCTCTCACCGGAGGCCGCCGGTGAGTAGCTGGTCGGAGCAGTTCCTCGGGATGCTCGAATCGCTGCGGATGCCCGCGGTGTTCCAGCAGGGGCGACGATACGCCCGGTCCGGGCAGGTGCGGACGCTTTCCATCTCCACCAGCCTGGTGACGGGTCTGGTGGTCGACGACGACGGCGAGACCTACCGGGCCCGGATCGCGGTGCGGGCATACTCCGCGGCGGACTGGCGGCGGATCGAGCGGGCGCTGGCGGCGGAGGCGATCCACACGGCCCGGCTGCTCGCCGGCGACCTGCCCGAGGACCTCGACTCGATCCTGGCCGGATACGGGTTGTCGCTGTTCCCCACGGAGCTCACCGACATCGCGCTCGAATGTTCCTGCCCCGGTTGGCAGAAGCCGTGCCCGCACGTGGCCGCCACCTGTTACGTCCTCGCCGAGTCGTTCGACGCCGACCCCTTCGGCATCCTCGCCTGGCGCGGTCGCGGCCGCACCGAGCTGCTCGACAACCTGCGGGCGCTGCGCACCGCACCCGACGCTCCTGACGTCGCGGCGCGGCCGGCGCCGCAGCTTTCCGGATTCTGGACCGCAGGACCGCGGCTGGCGCCGCCGCCGCAGCAGGTTCCCGGCAGCGTGCGCCGCCCGGACGCGCTACTGGAGCAGCTCGACCCGCTCGGTCTGGCGGCCGGCCAGTTCGAGGCGGCCGACGTCCTCGCCGAGGCCTACCGCCGTTTGACGGCCAACCCGACCTCGCAGCCATGATCAGACCCTTGCGATGGGGAAGCGGCCGCGGCGGATCTGCCAGTGGCGGCCGGCCTTCAGGTGGTCGACGATCGCGCGCTCGAGCACGGTGCGGCGCGGCAGCCGCTCGAGCGGCGTGGTCAGGGTGCGGAACACGAACCGCAGCACCTCGACGTCGGCGTCCAGCCCTTCCGGCTCCTCGTAGGGTTCCAGTTCGAACCTCCGCTGGAACCGGACGATGTTCGAGTCCCCGGGCAGGTACTCGAGCAGCTGCGGGTCGAGCAGCCACGAGCCGCAGGCGAACGCCGTGTACCGCTCGTCGGGAAAGTGGTGCGGGAAGAACGCGCGCGCCTGGTCGAGCGACGCGTCGACGGCTTGCGGGGTCATCGGCCCGGACTCGGGGATGTGCAGGTCGATGACGCCGGCGCCGGTGTTGCCGCGGTGGTGCTGCAGCCGGCCGAGTTCGTAGATTGCCCCGCGCGCGTGCAGAGTCAGCCAGCTCTGCATGACCGGCCATCCCTCGCCGCGCATCCGCCTGTCGACCGCGAGGTTGCGGCCCAGGTCTGCCAGCGTCGCCCACGACACGTCATCGGCGATGCCGTGGTCGCGGTGGTACTCCCTGACGACGTCGGCCAGGGCCAGGTACGCGTACACGTAGAGATGCCGCCATGCGGGGCCGCGTTCGCGCGGCAGCTCCGGGCCGGGTGGCAGCCAGCCGTGGCCCCCGAGATCGGCCCGGACGAGGGCGATCGAGCGGTCGAGCAGCCAGCGCAGCTCCGGAGTCCACAGTGGAGAGTCGGGGTCGGGCCAGCCTGCCGTGATCTCGGCGGCGTCGTCCGGCCGCACGGCGAGCCGGTCGAGGATCACGGGCGCTTCGGCCTTGGCGGGCAGCGGGGCCGACGGCCGGTCGCCGGCCAGCCGGTGCACGCGGTCGACGTCCTCGACGGATACCCCGAGCCGGGCGGCGGTGTTCTCCAGATCCACGCGGGCGACCCTACCGGCCTCGCAGACCAGGCGATCGCCGACTGACGGTCGGCGGGCATCGAGGCGTTGCTACCGTTGGCCGGTGCTGGTGGAGCTTGCCGTCGGTGATGCGTACGGTGCCGGATTCGAGTACGTGAGCCCGGAACTGGTGCGGGCGCGCAACGACCTGTCCGGTTACCACGCGCATCCCCGGCACGCGATCGCACCCGGTCACTACACCGACGACACGCAGATGAGCCTGGCCGTCGCCGAGGCGCTGGTCGACGGCGGGGACTGGACGTCGCTGACCCTCGCGTCGAAGTTCGTCGAGGTATTCCGGCGGGACCCGCGGGAGGGCTACGCATCTGGGTTCCACGGGTTCCTCAGCCGGGTCACCAGCGGCGAACAGTTCCTGGCCGAAATCCGGGCGGGCAGCGACAAGAGCGGCGCCGCGATGCGGGCCTGCCCCGTCGGTGTGCTGCCGGACCTCGCAGAGGTGCTGGAGCGCACCCGCGTGCAGGCCGCGATCACCCATGACACACCCGACGGCATCGGCGCGGCGTGCGCCGCCGCGCTCATGCCGCACTACTTCCTGTACCGCCTCGGCCCGCGCGCCGACCTCGGCCGGTTCCTGACCGCCCATGTGCCCGGCGACTGGGCCAGCCCGTGGCACGGGAAGGTGGGCGCCGCGGGATGGATGAGCGTGCGGGCGGCCATCACCGCGCTGCAGGACGCCGAGAGCCTCGCCGATCTCCTCCACCGGTGCGTCGCGTTCACCGGTGACGTGGACACCGTCGCCACCATCGCGCTGGCCGCCGGCTCGTGCGCGGAGGACCTGCCCGCCGACCTACCCGACGCGCTACTGGCCGGATTGGAGTCCGGGCCGTTCGGCCGGCCGTACCTCGCGGCTCAGGACGCCCGGCTGCGGTCCCTGATCTCGAGGTGACCGCCGTCAAGCGGCTGCGGTTGCTACCCGCCCGGCGCGGGTAGCGTGCTGCGGTGGAGAGCGTTGCGGCACGGCCGGTCCGGATCCGTACCGTCGGCCATGGGGCGCGGCCGATCGAGGTGCTCGTCGCGATGCTGGTCGAAGCGCGGGTTGCCACCCTCGTGGACGTGCGCCGGTTTCCGGGATCCCGTCGGCATCCGCAGTTCGGCCGGGAGGAGCTCGCCGCCGCCGTACGGGAGGCCGGGCTGCGGTACACCTGGCAGGGCGAGTCACTCGGCGGGCGACGGCAGGCGCGGCCGGGCTCCCGGCATACCGCGCTGCGCAACGCCTCGTTCGTGGCCTATGCCGACCACATGGACACTGCGCCGTTCCGTACCGCCATCGACGACCTGATCGCCGGGGCCGCCTCGGAACTTCCAGCCGTGCTGTGTGCCGAGACGCTGTGGTGGCACTGCCACCGGATGCTTATCGCTGACGCGCTGGTATTGCGCGGCGCGGCGGTCGAGCACCTGCTGGACGCCGGCGCCCGCCAGCCGCATCGCCTGACGGCAGGAGTCCGGTGCGGCCCCGACGGCTGGCCGGTGTACGACGTCCAGCAGACACTGCCGGGCTTGTGATCGCGGAGACCATGTGCAGGAGCACCATTTCGGCTGGGCGCTCAGCGCAGATACGGCATGACGGCGCGGGTGGGATAGAGCAGCAGGGTCGAGCTGTTCGGCTCGAAGGTAGCGATCGTTGTGCTGTCATTGCTGACGGCGAAGGCGGGGCCGCCGAGCAGCGACGCGTTCGGGCCGCCGGAGGTGTCCCATATCTGCACGGCCTGCCCGCTGCCGGCGACCACGTACCGGTCCTGGCCCACCCAGGCGACCCGCTGGACATGGCCATCGGCGCCGGGCAGCTTCGGCCCGGGCGCCACCTGCTCGTTGAGCCAGAAGAAGTCGAGCGTGCCGACCGCGGTGCCGATCAGCAACCCGCGGCCTTCGGAGTTGTACGTCACGGACACCGCCAGGTCACCGATGTCGATCGCCCTGCTGACCGCCTTGTCGGCGACCTTCCAGATCGACAGCCGCTGGCCGGCGGGGATTGCCAGCATCGTCCCGCCCGGGTCGAAGGCGACCGACCGGACGCCGCCCGCCTGGTGCGTGCCGGGCGAAATCGCCTCGACGTCGATCGGGCCGCCGACACGTCGACGGGCGTCGACGTCCCAGATTTCCACCATGCCGTTGTCGGACGCGGTGGCAAGCAGGTGGCCGTCAGGTCCGAAAGCGACGTCGGTGATCCGGCCCTTGCGCGCACTGTGCAGCGCGACCACCGGACGGCCGACGGACTCCCAGAGCCAGACCCGCCCGTCCTTGCAGCCGATCGCCAGCAGGCTGCGCAGCGGGTGGTACGCCAGATCGGTACCGCCACAACCGTCGAGGTCGACGGTCGCCAGCCGCTCGCCGTCGTTGATGCGCCAGATCCACGCCTGCTTGTCGCCCGATGCCGCGACGCTGACGCCGTCCGGGCTCAACGCCACGCCTCGCAGCCGCCCCGCCGCTGCGATCGTCCGGGGCGACGGCATCGGCGTGGCCGACGGTGCGGCCGGCGGCGCGGTCCCGTCCCCCCGCGGCGGCGGTGGTGGTGCGGCGGGCGGTTTCGGCGGCGCCGGCACGGCGACTGTCGTCCCACTCCCGGAAACGCGGGTGAGCCCGAACGGTGGAGCGACCACCAGGATGACGCCGGCAACCACCACCTGCGACAGGATGATCCACCCGACCCGAGCTCTCGAACGACCCTCGTTCCCCGCCATGTCCGCATCCCACCACGGCAGGGTCACGAGGACGGTAGCCGTGGCGTCACGCTCGGGTGAAGGTCCACTCCATCTGAGGTCCGTTCTGCTCGGTCCGCACCCGCAGGGTGTCCCCGGCGCAGGTGTACGAACCGGCTCGCAGCACCGGTTGGACGTCGACAGCCCCGCCCGCCTGGGTGGACTTGTCCCCCGTGAAGTCGGAGATGCGCGCGTTGTCGAGCAGCGTGACGGAGATGGGCTCGGTCAACTTGACGGTGGCCTTCAGGTCGTCCCAGATCACCTGGCCCGACGGCGTCCAGGTACCCTTCCCGGCGCTGTCCGGTTGGCCGAACAGCACGGTCCCGCGCACTGCGCCGTCGTAGGCAGCCTGGCCACGGATGGTGTGCCCCGCGACCTGTCCGGTGAAGTCGAGCGGCCGCGACCCACTGAAATCGATCTTCGTGCCGCCGTCGGCCTCGACTGTCATCTTCGTGCCGCCGCCACCACTGATCGATCCGCTCGCGTTGCCGGAGCTGCCCTGGGCCTCGACGCCACTGGCGTTCCATTGTCCGACGACGCACTTCGGCGGCGGGCCGCCGGTCGTGCCGGTCGCGCCGGTGGCACTGGGCGTCGCGCTGCCGGCGCTACCGCTCGATCCGTTGCCGTTGGTACAGGCCGTGACGGCCAGCAGGAGTCCGGTCATCAGGACGGCAGTTCGCTTGCTCATCGTGTGTTCTCCCGTTCGTCGCGGTGCTGAGGGACAGCCACTACTGCGTCTACCCATCAATGGCCGAACGGCACCATGCCCAGTTCAGCGGCCTACAGCCCCACGACCTGGACGAGGGCGGGATGGTCGGTCCAGCGCATCGGCTCGACCCGGCCGCGCACCAGGCGCGCGTCGCCGCGGACGAGGACGTGCTGAACGGAGTCGTCACTGGCGACGCGGAAGCGGTCGCCGCCGCACTCGCCGAGCCGCGACGCCGGCAGGTTCAGGTCGCCGGCGAGGACCAGGCTCGACCGCGCCCACGACGCGCGGGCCAGCATCGCGAACAGCTCCCGGCACTGGGCGACCGTGACCCGGGCATGGTCGGAGATGTGGGTCGTGCAGACAGTCAGCCGGCCGCCGACAACTACCTTGGCGCAGCCCCACGAACGGATCTCGTCGCCGACGTCCCAGTCGGCGAACCAGCCGCCGTAGGTGTCCTCGCCGTCGCCGTGGTGCAGCACCGCGTTGCCGAACAGCTCGCCGTTGTTGCACCGGTATCCGGTGCCGGTCTCCGGGTCCCGCGCCTCGACGAAGTGCACGCTCACCCGGTCGTCGGGGTGCGCCTCGGCCAGCGCCCGCGCCACCCGGCCCAGACCGCCGGGGTTGCCGGCGACGAGCACGTCGTCACGGCAGATCTCCTGCAGGGTCACCACGTCGGCGGCGGTCCGCCGAACCATCGCCGCCGCCTCGTCGACCGCCCGGCCGCCGGTGAAACAGGACGCCCGGCCGCTGTTGCACAGGTTCATCTGCAGCACGACGACCGTCGACGGGTAGACCCGCTCGGCGGGCACCAGCCCGGCCAGCCCGGCCAGGCACATGGTGAGCACGGCATTCACCGCCCGCCCGATCCCGCCGTACCGCGTCACGACGGGAAAGCCTACGGGCGCAGCAGGACCTTGACGGCACGGCGCTCCTCCATCGCCCGGGACGCGTCGGCGGCCCGGTCGAGCGGCAGCGGCAAGACCTCTCAATGCTGCGTGGCGCGGACCAGGACCAGCCGTTCGGGGAACAGCACGGGTGCCTGCAGTCCGGCGACGGCCAGCGCTCGTCCGCTCAACCTGACACCGCTGTTCCACCAGGGCACCGCTTGCCGGGCCGGTCCCTGCGACTCGTCGCCGGGAGCCAGCGGAACGACCCGGTACACGGCGTGCGGGTCCAACCCCGGCAGGCGCACCCGGCCCGGCGGCGACCACACCCCGGTCGCGGTGGTGGCGAGCGCGTACACCGCGTCGGACCGGTCGGTGGCGACCACGCCGTGCACCCACAGCGACCGGTCGGGATGGTCGGAGCGCACCACGGCTCCCGTGTGCAGCAGCCCGCGCAGGTCCTTGTAGAGCCGGATCCAGGCGGAGAGCCGCTCGCGGTCGGCGGCGGAGGCCCGCGTGAGGTCCCACTCGACGCCGAAGTGGCCGAACAGGGCCGTACCGGCCCGGAAGTCTAGCGTGTGCACCCGCCCGGTCGTGTGTGACACGGTGGGACCGACGTGCGCGCCGATCAGCTCCGGTGGCAGCAGGATTCCGGTCCACCGTTGGATGAGCTGACGCTCCAGGGCGTCGTTGCAGTCGCTGGACCAGATCCGGTCGGTGCGCTCGAGCACCCCGAGGTCGACCCGCGAACCGCCGGACGCGCACGACTCGATCTCCACGCCGGGGTGCCGCGCGCGCAACTCGTCGAGGAGCCGGTAGAGCCGCAGCGTCTGCGTGTGCACGCCGGCCTCGCCACGCGGTGAGTGACCGGCGTCGATGAGGTCGCGGTTGTGGTCCCACTTGAGGTAGCCGATGTCGTACTCGGTCAGCAACGCGTCGAGCCGGTCGAAGATGTAGGCGTACGCCTCGTCGTGGCCCAGGTCCAGGACCTGCTGGTAACGGGCCTCGGGCGGCAGCCGCCCGCCGGTCGCCATGATCCATTCCGGGTGTCGTCGCGCCAGGTCCGAGTCCGGATTGACCATTTCCGGTTCGACCCACAACCCGAACTGCATGCCGAGACCCCGGACGTGGTCGACGATCGGGTGCAACCCGTGCGGCCACACCGTCTCGTCGACGTACCAGTCGCCGAGCCCGGCAGTTTCACCCCGCCGGTGCCGGAACCAGCCGTCGTCGAGGACGAACCGCTCGGCCCCGACATGGGCGGCGACGTCGGCCAGCGCGGTGAGCTTTTCGAGGTCGTGGTCGAAGTAGACCGCCTCCCAGGTGTTGACGATGACCGGACGCGGCGAGCGGGGATGGTGCGGCCGGCCGCGCAGGTAGCGGTGGAACCGCGCCGACAGTTCGTCCAGGCCGTGCCCGTACGAGCCGTAGAGCCACGGACTGCGGTACGTGTCGCCCGGGGCAAGCCGCACCTCGCCGGCGAGCAGCAGTTCCCCGCCGCCGAGCAGGGAGACGCCGGTCGAGGTGCGTTCGGCGAGCGTGCGGTGGTTCCCGCTCCACGCGACGTGGACACCCCACACCTCGCCGGTGGCGAACCCGAAGCCGGCCGACCCCGCCGCAAGCACGATCGAGGCGTCGGCGCCGGTGCGCCCGCGCCGGTTGTCCCGCAACCGGGTTCCGACGGTGAAGGGCTGCCGCTGCGGGATCCGCTCGCGAAGGTGGCGCCCGGTGAAGTCGAGCAGTTCCGTCGCCTCCGTCGGGACCGGAAGGGTCAGCAGCACACCGTCGAGCGAGAACACCGAATCCGGGTCTTCGTTGGCGAGCGTGGCCCGTTGCCGCACCAGCCCGGAGTCGGTCATCTCGACCTCGAGCAGGAGTGACAGGCCGGCCGCCGTATCCCGGGCCGCGACGGTGAGCCGATGCCCGACCGGAGGCTGCCCCGCCTCCTCGGTCACCCGGTCCACAGTGAACGCCGTGGAGAACGCGGCGCCGTCGCGGTGACCGGTGAGGCCCGGGACGCCGACCCACCCGACGGACTGCTCCGGCAGGACGCTGACCGGAACCACCTCGTCGACGTTGTTCGACACCGCCTGCGGCGTCGCGGCGACCGCGAGGTCGGCCAGTTCCTCGACGGACCGGTCGAAGAGGTCGGCGCCCCAGTGCAGCACCCGGGGCAGCAGCGGACTGGAGCAGTCCAGCACCAGGCTGACGCCGGCGGCCCGCAAGTGCAGGGGCGGGCCGCCGGCGGGCGCCGGGGCAGGCAGGTCGGTGCGGTCAGCCCGAGCGGTTGTCGACGTCATCCGACCTCTCCTCGTGGTTGCCGGAACTCCATCGCACGTGCGTGCCGGCGCTGGGCGCACAGATCGTGGCCGAACCGGCCCGGCCGGTGGCTCGCCGGTACCGTTCGGTGATTTCGTCGGCCGCCTTCCGGGCGTGCTCGGCGTCGACAAGCGCGACGGCGCAGCCGCCGAACCCGGCGCCGGTCAGCCGGGCGCCGAACACTCCCCCGGTGCCCGCGGCGATGTCCACCAGCGTGTCCAGTTCCGGACCGCTGACGTCGTAGTCGTCGCGCAGGCTGGCGTGCGAGAAGGCCATCAACCGGCCGAAGGACTCGACATCGCCCGCGCGGAGCGCGTCCGCCGCGTCGAGCACCCGTTGGTTCTCGCTCACGACGTGCCGGGCCCGCCGCCGTTGCACGTCGGTCAGTCGGTTTCCTTGTGCGGCAAGCAGTTCCGGCGTCACGTCGCGCAGCGCGCGCAGGCCGGGTTCGGCCGCCCGCAGCGCGGACAGCGCCGCCTCGCACTCCGCCCGCCTGTCGTTGTAGGCCGATCCGGCCAGCGTGCGCGAAACGGCGCTGTCCAGCACGAGGATCCGCACCCGCGCCGGGATCGGTACCGGCCGGACGTCGAGGGTGCGGCAGTCGACAAGGACCGCGTGCCCGGCCACCCCGCCGGCCACGGCCAACTGGTCCATGATGCCGCTGCGCACGCCGACGATCTCGTTCTCCACGCGCTGCCCGAGCCGTGCCAACCGGTGCGCATCCCACCGGACGCCCGCAAGACCGAGCAGCGCCACCGCGGCGCCGAGTTCCAGCGACGCCGACGACGAGAGACCCGCGCCGATGGGCAGGTCGCTGTCGACGAGGAGGTCCGCTCCCCGCAACTCGCCCGCCGGCAGCAGCGCCGCCGTGCCACGCACGTACCGGGTCCACTGTGGACCGTCCGTGGGGCGCGGGTCGTCCAGCGGCACCTCGTCATCGGCGTCGAGCCGGCGAGCGACGACCCGCAACATCCGGTCGTCTCGGGCACGGGCCGCCACGTCGGTGCCCACGTCGAGGGCCGCGGGCAGCACCCACCCGTCGTTGTAGTCGGTGTGTTCGCCGATGAGGTTGACCCGGCCGGGCGAGCGGACGACCAGGTCGGGCGACGCGCCGAACGTCCGCTCGAAATCCTCCCGGAGGCTCACCGCCGCTCCTCGGGGATCTCGCGCAGCCGCGCCGCCGCGGTCTCCGGCGTGATGTCGCGTTGCGGGCCGGCGAGCAGTTCGTAGCCGACCATGAACTTCCGGATCGTCGCCGAGCGCAGGAGTGGCGGATAGAAGTGCGCATGCAGGTGCCATTCGGGATAGTCGGCGCCGTCGGTGGGCGGCTGGTGCAGCCCCATCGAGTACGGGAAGGCGACGCCGAACAGCCCGTCGTAGCGGCGGGTGAGGCGGCACAGGATGTCCGCGAGTCCGTCCCGGTCGGGCTCGGTGAGGCCGAGCAACGAACCGGTGTGGGTCCTGGGCAGCACCAGCGTCTCGAACGGCCACGCGGCCCAGAACGGCACCAGCGCGACGAACCGTTGGTTCGACACGACTATCCGCTCGCCGTCGGCCAACTCGGCGTCGAGGTAGTCGCAGAGCAGGCAGCCGCGGTGTGCCCGCTGCTGGACCAGTTCCTTCGTCGGTTCGTTCGGCAGCCGCTCGTTGGCCCAGATCTGCCCGTGCGGATGCGGGTTGCTGGCGCCCATCATCGCCCCGCGGTTCTCGAAGATCTGCACGTGCCGCACCCACGGCAGGGCGCCGAGTTCCCGGTACTGCGCGGTCCAGGCGTCGACGACCTGCCGGATCGCCGTCGTCGTCATACCGGCGAGGGTCAGGTCGTGCCGTGGCGAGAAGCAGACCACCCGGCAGATGCCGCGCTCGCTCTCGGCGACCAGCAGGCCGTCGCGGTCGAACCGGGCCGGCTTCGTGTCGGGTAGCAGGGCCGCGAAGTCGTTGTCGAACACGTAGGTCGACGTGTACCGCGGCGTCCGTGCCCCGCCGGCACGCTCGTTTCCCGGGCACAGGTAGCACGTCGGGTCGTACTCGGGCCGCTGCTCGACCACCGGGTTCTCCACCTGCCCCTGCCAGGGCCGGGCGGTGCGGTGCGGCGACACCAGCACGTGCTCCCCGGTGAGCAGGTTCAGCCGGCGATGCGGGGCGCCGAACAGCGGCTCCATAGGACCAGAACTCCGGATCGTCAATCAGGCGGCGGGGCCGCGGGTGCTCAGGAAGGCCCAGGCGTCGGCGACGATGTCGCGCAGGTCCGGCTTCGCGGGGACCCAGCCGAGGTCCGCCCGGGCCCGCGCCGACGACGCCACCAGCTGGGACGGATCGCCGGACCGGCGGGGTGCGGCGATGACCGGCACCGGGGCACCGGTCACCGCCCGCACCACGTCGACCACCTGCCGGTTGGAGAACCCGTTGCCATTGCCGAGGTTGTAGACCGTGTGCCGGCCCCGCTCGGTAGCGGCAAGGGCCAGCAGGTGGGCGGCGGCCAGGTCCTCGACGTGAATGTAGTCGCGCACGCAGGTGCCGTCCGGCGTCGGGTAGTCGTCGCCGTAGATCTGCAGTTTCTCCCGTCGCCCGGCCGCCACCTCCAGCGCGATCGGGATCAGGTGGGTCTCCGGGTCGTGCCGCTCGCCGAGTGGCGGCCCGCGATCCGGGAGGTAGGCACCCGCGACGTTGAAGTAGCGCAGGCTCACCGCGCCGAGGCCGTGTGCCGCGCAGGCGTGGGCGATCGCCGCGTCGACCGCGAGCTTCGTCCAGCCGTACGGGTTGGTCGGCGCGACGGCGGCGTCCTCGGTGATCGGCACCTCGACCGGGTTGCCGTACACGGCCGCGGTGGAGCTGAACACCAGACGCGAAACGCCCGCCGCCCGCACCGCGTCCAGCAGGGCCAGCGAGCCGACGACGTTGGTGTGCCAGTACAGTTCCGGCCGCTGGACCGACTCACCCGCCGCGATCTTCGCCGCGAAGTGCAGCACCCCGTCGAATCCGGCGTCGGCGGTGAGCACCGCGCCCACGTCGTGGACGGCGAGGCGGTGGAACGCAACGCCTGCGGCCACCGCACCGGCGTGGCCGGTCGACAGGTCGTCCACGACCGTGACGTCGTGGCCGGCGTCGAGCAGGTGCGCGACGACGACGCTGCCGATGTACCCGGCCCCGCCGGTGACCAGCAATCTCACTCGGCGACCTCGAACAGGTCGTTGAGTTGTTTGTTCAGTTTCGTCAGCGACGACACCGGGGCGCTGCCGATGTAGACGGCGTCCATCCGGGGATTCATCAACGCGACGACGTCGGCGGCGTTGTTGGTGACCGGGAACAGGAACGTGGTGCCGTTCTTCACCTGGTCGGTGAACGGGGTCACGTCGAGGTTGCGCTTGGTCTTGTTGAACGCGATCGCCAGTTCCGTGCCGGCCGGGCGGGCCGGGAACACGACGCCGGACTCGCCGATGATGTTCTGACACTGCTCGCCCGACATGAACTTGACCCACTTCGCCGCGTTGTCCGGCTGCTTGGAGAACTTGGTCACCGAGTCGGCCAGGCCGTTGAACATCGAGGCGCGCTTGCCGGTCGGTCCGATCGGCGTCGGCGCGATGCCGATCTCGAGCTTCTTGCCGGCGGCGTCGGTCAGGTTGCTGAACGTGGAGATCATCCACGATCCGGACAGGCCCATCGCCGCGATCCCGGACTGGATCTGCTTGTCCGTGCCGATCGCGTTGGCCCCGCCGATCTCCGCGTATGTCGGCATGTACCCCTTGCGCACCAACCCGAAATACCACGTCAGCGTGTCTTGAAACGCCGGTTGGTCGAGATTGAAGTGGGTACCCCACGGATTCTTGTCGGTCACCTGCCATCCGGCGCTGCCGGTGAACGCCGACCACTGGGTCTGCCCCCAGCCGGCGCCGCCGGACCCCTCGGCGCTGAATCCGTGCGTCTTCACCCGGTTCTTGTCGAACCCGGGCTCGTCGCCACGCTTGCCGTTGACGTCGATCGTCAGGTGGGCGATGACCTTCTCGAACGTCCCGCCGTCGCGCGGGTTCCAGGTGAGGTCCTTCAGCGTGGCGGGATCGACGCCGGCCGCGCGCAGCGCCGCGGCGTCGTAGAACATCGCGATGGTGTCCCAGTCCTTCGGCGCGCCATAGCGCTTGCCGTCCTTGCCCTTCCACAGTTCGGCCAGGCCCTGCTGGTAGTCGCCGTCGCTGATGTCGGCGGTCGGGCCGAGGTCGTCCAGCGGGCGCAGCACCTTCAGGTCGACGTACTGCGCGAACTTCGAGAGATGGTCGGTGAACACATCGGGTGCCGTGTCGGCGATGAACCCGGCGGTGAGCTTGGACCAGTACTCGTTCCAGCCGACCTGGCTGATGTGCACCTGCAGGCCGGGATTGGCCTGGGCGAAAGCGTCGGCGCACTTCTGGTAGCCGGGCTGCTGGGCGGAGTCCCACAGCCAGTACTCGATGGTGCCGTTCCTGCCGCCCGGCCCGCCGCCACAGCCGGTCAGCAGGCTCAGCCCGAGGAGCGCGGACGCGGCCCCGGCCAACAGACGCTTGGACATCGCGGCCTCCTCACTTGATCCCGGAGAAGCCGATCGAGTTCACGATCCGCTTGGCGAAGAAGAGGAACAGCACAAGCATCGGCAGCGCGGCGACGAGCGTCGCGGCCATCAGGCCGGCCCAGTCCGGCCCGGTCTGCGGGGTCTGCGACTTGAACACGCCAAGCGCCACCGTGAGCACCCGGGACCTGTCGGTGTAGCTGACCATCAACGGCCAGAAGTAGTCGTTCCACGACATGATGTAGGTGAGGATTCCCAGCGTTGCCAACGGCGCCGAGGACATCGGCAGGATCAGGGTGAAGAAGACCCGCACCTTCGACGCGCCGTCCACAAGTGCCGCCTCCTCCACCTCGCGGGAGATGCCCAGGAAGAACTGGCGGAGGAAGAAGACAGCGAACGGTGTCATCAGCATGCTCGGCAGGGCGATGCCGAGCAGCGAGTCGACCAGGCCGAGCCGCTTGATGAGCACGAAGTTGGGCAGCAGGGTGAAGATGGCCGGGATCATCAGGCCGGCGAGGAAGAACGCGAACACCTTGTTCCGATGCCGCCATTGCAGCCGGGCGAACGCGTAGGCGGCCATGGCGGAGAAGAACAGTTGGCCCACGGTGACGAGCGTCGAGACGATGACTGAGTTCAGCAGGTAACGCCAGAAGTCGATCGGCTGCCCGGCGCCGCCCGCGTCGATCGCCTCCTGCCCGGTCTGCAGGCCGAAGACCCGCCGGAACCCGTCGGCCGACGGCTGCACCGGAAGCAGACTGTCCGTGCCCGCGTAGAGCGCGTTGTTGCTCGACAGGGCCGTGCGCAGCATCCAGTAGAACGGGAACAGGCTGATGAGCATCACAGCGATCATGAAGGCCCAGGCAAGGGCGCGCCCGGCATTGAACCGGCGGGCCGGCTTCTCCGGGCCACGGACCGCGGGCTGTGCCGGGTCGGCAACGGTGGGCGGGGTGGTTACGGTGGCCATGTCGCCTCCTCTAGTCCAGGTCGGACGTGCCGGCCCGGGCAACCCGGTACTGGATGGCGGTGATGATCACGAGAACGATGAGCAGCGCCACCGACATCGCCGAGGCGTAGCCGAACTGGAACCGGCCGAAGGCGACGTCGTAGATGTAGAACTGCAGGACCCGTGACGAGTCGACGGGACCGCCACGGGTGGTGACCGCGACGGTGTCGAAGACCTGGAACGACCCGACGACGGTGATGATGAGGACCAGCGCCAGGATCGGGCGCAGCAACGGAATCGTGATGCTGCGGAACATCCGCGCCTCGCTCGCGCCGTCGATGCGTCCGGCCTCGTACACCGTGTCCGGGATCGTCTGCAGGCCGGCGAAGATCAGCAGGGCCGTGTAGCCCACGTGCCGCCACACGTTGATGGCCGCGATGGTGGGGATCACCCAGGTGTCCGAGGACAGGAACGGGATCCGGTCGAAGCCCAGCGCGGCGAGGACCGCGTTTCCGATGCCCAACTGGTAGTCCAGGATCCACAGGAAGACAAGCGCGGCCACGACGTTGGCCACCAGGTACGGCGTCAGAACGATCGCACGCGCCCACGTGCTCCTGGTCAGCCGCTGCATCAGCACCGCGATGACGAGCGCGACGACCGTCTGCAAACCGATGTTGATGACGACGTAGTACAGCGTCACCTTCAGGGAATTCCAGAACACCGGGTCCTGGACCATGCGGATGTAGTTGTCCAGTCCGTTGAACTCGGGCGGGGTCAACAGGTTGAACTTGGTGAAACTCAGGTAGATCCCGCGCAGCGTCGGCCACACCATGAACACCAGGAAGCCGACCAACGCGGGCAGGATGAACATGATCGCGAGGCGGGTGTCGTCCTTTTTGCGGCTGGGTTTCGGCGAGGCGCGACGGCTGCGCTCCGCGGGGATCGATTCGGTCGCGACCATTTCGCTCTCCTTCTGCGACCACCGCGTCCATGCGATGGTGGCCGCCCCTGGCGGAGGTAGCAGCTCGGCGGCACAGCACGGTCGGTGCTCGGGAGCCGCTCCCAAGGTCACTTATTTTCAAGCAGATTGAAAATAACCCTCACGGACCACGAAGACAAGGTGCTGCGTAATCTTGTTGTCGTGGTACTGGATGGCACCTCGGCCCGGTCGGTCAACGCGACCGGGCTGTCCGCCGCGGAGCTTGCCGTCACCCGGCACCTGCTGGTGCACGGGCCGGCAACCCGGGCCGACCTCGGCGACCGCCTGCAGCTGTCGTACGCGTCGATGTCCCGGCTGGCCCGCTCCCTCCTCGGCGGCGGCATCGTCGCCGAGGACCTCGAGCCCGAGCCGGGCGTCGGCCGGCCGCGCCAGATCCTGTCCGCGGTGCCGGGCGCCCGCCACGTCGTCGGCTGCAAGCTCACGGGAGACACGGCCTTCGGCGTCGTCTGCGACATGTTCGGTGAGATCCGGGCGAGCGCACAGGTCGCGCTCCCGCCGCCCGGCGCCGACGGTGCGGTGCCGGCCGCCGCGGCGGTCAAGGCCGTCGCGCAGGTGGCGAGCAGGCTCGGCCGCCGGGTGCCGTGGTTGGACGGCATCGGGGTGTCGATCGGCGGCATCGTCGCCAACCGCTCGCTCGTGCGGGAAGGGACCTTCCTCGGCTGGCGCGATGTCGACTTCGGGGCGCTGCTGCGCAAGCGCACCGGCCTCCCTGTCGTCGTCACCAACGACGTCACCGCGCTGGCCCGCGAGGAGCTGTGGTTCGGGGCCGGCCGCACCCACTCGACCTTCGGTCTCATCACGATCGGCGCCGGGGTCGGCTTCGGTGTCGTCCGGGAGGGCGTCGTCGTCGAGGAGCTCATCGACAACGGCCACCTGCTCGCGCACGCGCCGGTCGACAGTCGAGGCCCCCGCTGCGGCATCGGCCATACGGGGTGCGTCGCCGCCTACCTCAACCGCGCCGACATCGAGCGCCACGCGTCGGCCGCCGCACCACGACCAATCACATTCGGCGACCTCGTCCAGGCGCGCAGCGCCGGCGACCCGACGGCCACCGAGCTGCTCGACGGTGCCGCCCGCGCCCTGGGACACCTCGCGGCGACCTTCGCCGGCGCGCTGCAGACCACCCGGATCGTGCTCGCCGGCGAAGATGTCGAGGCGGTCGCGGCCTCCCCCGTCATGAACGACGTGGTGGCCGACCGGCTACGCCCCGGTCCCGACGAGGCGCAACGTTGCGCCCTCGACATCTCCACCGCCCCGCTCACCTTCAACGACTGGGCCCGCGGCGCCGCCGTCGTCGGCATCCAGAACATCCTCGGCGCGCTCTGACGAACCGACGCCCTTGGGTCAGCCGTCGTGAGCGACAATGGCGGGCGTGGATACCGCTGACGGTGTGGACGGACGGCTGACCCTTCGCGACGGGCGCACCCTCGCCTACCACGAGTGGGGCGTGCCCGACGGGATTCCCGTCCTGCGGCTGCAGGGCACCCCCGGCTCGCGGTTCTCCCGGTACCCGAAGCCCGAGCTCTGGGAGCGGCTGGGAGTGCGGGTCATCATGGCCGACCGGCCCGGTTACGGCGCCTCGACGCGGATGCCCGGGCGTGGCCTTGCGTCGGTGGCCGACGATCTGGTCGAACTGCTCGACCATCTCGGCATCGAGCGGCTTCCGGTCACCGGCGGCAGCGGTGGAGGCCCGCACGTGCTCGCGGTCGCGGCCCGGCACCCGCACCGGGTGAGCGCCGCTACAGTGGTCGTCGGCGCGGCGCCGCTCACCGACGCGGACATTCCGCTGCTGATCGGCCTGAACGCGGAGTCGTACCGTCGCACCCGAGACGGCGGCTGGGAGGCGGTCTTTCCGTTACTGGCTGAGGTCCGCGAGAAGATCCTCCTCGATCCGCTCGCCGGCTTCCGGGACGCGTTGCGCGACGCGCCGGCCGAGGATCAGGCGGTCATGGACGACCCCGCGTGGCAGGAGACGCTCAAGCGAAGCGTGGCCGAGGCGCTGCGCCCCGGTGCGGAGGGCTGGTGCGACGAGGCGATCGCCATGTACGAGTGGGATTTCGCGCCCGAAGACGTGGCCGTCCACATTGTCTGGTGGCACTCGCGCCACGACGCCAACGTGCCGCTGCAGGCCGCGCAACGGCTCGCGCAACGGCTGCCGTCGGTCGACTTCGGGCTGTGGGAGGGCGGGCACCTGGAGACGTTCCACCGCGAGGAGGAACTGCTGCGGGACCTGCTGGCACGTTCCGTGTTTGACTGATCGGCATGCTGCCATGGGGAGTAGAGCTTGCCGGCCGGCTGGAACAGACCACGATCGTCTCGCAACTGCTGCGCGGCAATCCGCTCGGCGACCCACACGAGCGTCCGATCTGGGTGTACCTACCGCCCGGATACGACGACGCCGACGTGCGTCATCCCACGGTCTACGTGCTGCAGGGGTATACCGGGCACCTGACGATGTGGGCCAACCGCACCCCGTTCCGGCAGCCCTTCATCGAGACGGCCGACGCGGTGTTCGCTACCGGCCGGGCGCCGGGCTGCATCGTGGTCTATGTCGACGCGTGGACCGCCTACGGCGGCTCGCAGTTCGTCGACTCGCCGGGCACCGGCCGCTACCACTCGTACCTGTGCGACGAGGTGGTGCCGTGGGTCGACGCGAACTACCGGACGATACCGGCGCGGGAGTCCCGCGCGGTCTCGGGGAAATCGTCGGGCGGCTTCGGGGCAATGATCACACCGATGCTCCGCCCGGACCTGTTCGGTGCGCTCGCCACCCACGCCGGTGACAGCCTCTACGAGCTGAGCTACGTGCCGGCCTTCGGCAAGGGCGCCCGGCTGCTGCGCGACTACGACCACGACATCCAGCGCTGGTGGAGCGACTTCCGGTCGCGGACCGCCTTCGTCAAGGAAGCCGACGACTACCTGCTGATGCTGCTGGGCTGCTCGGCCTGCTTCTCCGCCGATGACGGCGGCGTGCCCGTGCTGCCGTTTCACCCGCGCTCCGGCCAACTGCGGCCGGACGTGTGGGAGCGGTGGCTGGCCTGGGACCCGGTCCGGATGGTCGACCCGTACGCCGACGCTCTGCGCTCGTTGCACGCGATCTGGATCGATGCGGGCACCCGCGACGAGTGGTTTCTCGACCTGGGCGCCGAGGCGTTCCGCGCCGGCCTCGACCGGATCGGCGTGCCTGCCGAGGCGATCAGGTTCGAACTGTTCGACGCCAAGCACGGCGGGATCGACTACCGCTATCCGCTCGCCCTGGAGTGGCTGGCCCACCGCCTCGCCCGTTAGGAGATGCAACGGCACCTGATGCCGCGGCCAGCCGGCAAAGTAGCTCGACCGAACGCCCGGTACCGCTGAGGATGAGGCATGCGTTTCGGCATGAACGTGCCGCCCTTCGGGCCCTACGCCGACCCCGTCCGCCTGGCCGACCTTGCCGTCCGCGCGGAAGCGGCCGGCTGGGACGGCTTTCTGGTGTGGGACCACATCGTCTACGACCCCAGCTTCCACCCGATATGCGACGTCTGGGTCGGGCTGGCGGCCGTCGCGATGCGCACCCGGCGACTGACCATCGGCACCATGCTCACTCCGCTTGCCCGGCGCCGCCCGTGGAAGGTGGCCCGGGAGACCGTATCGCTGGACCGGCTCTCCGGCGGCCGGTTCGTTCTCGGCGTCGGGCTCGGCGACCCGGTCCAGTGGGACTACGGCTATTTCGGTGAGCAGACCGACGCCCGTGTCCGGGCAGAGCGACTCGACGAGGCGCTGGCCGTGCTCGCCGGCCTGTGGACCGGAGAGCCGTTCCGGTACGACGGCCGGCACTACCGGCTCGCCGAGGTCACGTTCAAACCCACGCCGGTGCGACGACCACGGATCCCGGTCTGGGTGGGCGGCTGGTGGCCCAACAAGCCACCGCTGCGCCGGGCGGCCCGCTGGGACGGGATGGCGCCGGCCAAATGGGGTGGCGAACTGCAACCGGACGAGGTGGCCGAGGCGCTCGCGTACGTCACCCGACACCGCACCGTCGACACCCCGTTCGACGTGGTGACCTTCGGCAGCACCGGGCCGGCGCCGGAGGACGCCGACCGGATGGCCGCCTACGCCGCGGCCGGTGCCACCTGGTGGCTCGAGGACATCAGCCCGTGGCGCTTCGGCGCCGACCCCGAGGCGCAATGGACCGACCGGGACACCGAGGCGATCGAACGCCGGGTGGCGGCCGGACCGCCACCACACCCGTGACCGGTCAGTTCCCGGGGTCATGGGGAGTCCGGCCGTACAGCGCCGACACCCACAGGTGGGTCAGCGTGTCCACCAGCACCTCCCGCTGGTCGAACGGCGGCACTCCGCAGGCGGCCAGGTAGTACAGCCGCTCGCCGGTCCAGGTCAGCGACGCCGCGAGTGCGCGCACGTCGACGCCGTCGAGTCGGGCGTGGGCCGCGGGATCGGCCTGCCGGTCCGCCTCGATGCGCGCGATCGTCGCCTCGGTGAACGTCGCCATCTGGGCCAGCCACAGCTCGCGCAGGTGCGGATCGGACGCCCAGTTCTCCACGATGGCACGAAGCACCGCTGCGTTGTCCCGCCACAGCCGGGCCCCGGCGTCGATGCCGGCCCGGAGCGTCTCGGACGGGCTGCCGTGTGCCCGCACCCATGGCTGCGCGGCGTCGTGGCCCGCGCTGACCGCGCGGCGCACCAGTTCGGCCAGCGCCGCGTGCTTGCTCGGGAAGTAGAAGTAGAAGCTTGCCCGGGACACTGCCGCGACCGCGATGATGTCCGCGACGCTGAGTGTGTCGAAAGTGCGCTCCCTCAGCAGCTCTCGCAACGCGTCGAGGACACGCTCGCGCAGCTCGGAGTCGGTCTGCTGGGACTCATCGCGTCGGGCGGCCACGGGTGCACAGTAACGTATGCACTGTCTGGACATGATGACCAGACACTATGTATGGTCGAGGCATGAGGTACACGACGTTCGGGCGGACCGGTCTGCGGGTGTCCGAGTTGGTGCTCGGCGCCATGACGTTCGGCGAGCAGGGCGGCGTGGGTGCGCCCCTCGACGAATGTCGGCGAATCCTCGATGTCTACGCCGAGGCCGGCGGAAACATGGTCGACACCGCGATCAACTATCGCGGCGGTGCCAGCGAGGAGATCCTCGGCGAATTGCTGGCCGGCCGGCGCGACCGGTTCGTGGTGGCCACCAAGTACACGGTCAGCCGCGACCCTGGGGACCCCAACGGCGGCGGCAACCACCGCAAGAACCTGCGGCTGTCACTGGAGATCAGTCTGCGCCGGCTGCGTACCGACCACATCGACGTCTACTGGGTGCACATCTGGGACCGGCACACGCCGATCGAGGAGACCATGCGGGCGCTCGACGACGCCGTCAGCGCCGGCAAGGTGCTCTACGTCGGCGTGTCCGACACCCCGGCGTGGGTGGTCTCCCGCGCGAACATGCTGGCCGAATGGCGCGGCTGGACGCCCTTCGCCGGTCTCCAGGTGCCGTACAGCCTCATCAACCGCGACGCCGAGCGCGAGCTGTTGCCGATGGCCGAGGCGCTCGGCCTGACCGTGACGGCCTGGAGCCCGCTCGGCGGCGGCGTCCTGTCCGGCAAGTACAACGCTGGTCCGACAGACGGGACAGCGCGCCTGGACCGGGACACGATCCGCGACGCTGACCTCAACGTCGCCCGGGTCGTCGGGGACGTGGCCGACGAGCTTGGGGTAACCCCGGCGCAGGTTGCGCTGGCATGGGCTGGCCGCAATCCCCAGGTGCTGCCTGTGATAGGCGCGCGAACCGAAGATCAGATTCGGAACAACCTCGGCTGCACCACGGTGACGCTCCCGGCGGAATCGGTCGCGCGCCTCGCGGCGGCGACCGAATTCAGCCTCGGGTTTCCCGCCGACTTCATCGCCCAGACCAGACCGTGGGTGCTCGGCGCCGCCGCGCTCTGACCGTCGGGGACCGGGGCCGGCGCGGCTCGCCGACGGGCCTGTTCAGGTGCGGGGCACGGCTCTGCGTTGGGTGTGCGCTCAGTCGACGTGGAGCACGGCTTTGCCGGCGATGCGCCGGCCGAGCAGGGCGTCCATGGCGCCGGTGGCGTTTCGCCAGGAGTCCTCGAGCGCGACCTGGCAATCCAGGCGACCGTCGGCGACCAGTGCGCACAGCCGGTCCAGGTCGGACACGCCGCTGGCGTTCCACGCGACCTCGTCGGGCATGTTCAGGGTGTAGATGCGCGCCCCGGCCGCGCGGTCGAACCGGGACGCCCGGAACGTGACCGTCTCCTCGGGGTCCTGCGTGGCGACGTTGACCACGACGCCGCGAGCGGCCACGTGTTCGATGGCGCGTGCGAACGTGGCGCCACCGACTCCTTCGAGCACGACGTCGAAGTCCCCGTCGAGCCGGTCGACCACGTCGTCGGCGCCGAGCCTGCGCAACGGCTCGTCGGCAGCCGCGCGATCGCGGACCAGCGCGGTGACCCGGGCACCGGCAAGATGGGCGAGTTGGACGGCCAACCGGCCCAGTCCCCCGGTCGGCCCGGTGACCAGGACACGCTTGCCGAGGACCAGGCCGGCCACCTCGAGCATGCGCAATGCGGTCATGCCGGCCGTGGGCAGCGCGGCGGCCTGTGCGTCGGTCACGGCCTGCGGGACGGCGGTCAGCGTGCTTGTCGCAATGGCGGCACGTTGTGCCCACGTACCGCCACGGCGTTCGATCAGGCCGACCACCCGGGTGCCGACCGCGGGACCGGTCCCGTCCGCGGCGGCCAGCACGACGGTTCCGGCCGCATCCCAGCCGGTGACCGATCCGTCCGGCAGATCGGGCAGGCGGGTTACCTCGCCACGGTTGAGCGAGAACGCCCGCACCGACACCACTGCCTGATGCGGCAACGGCGTCGGATCGGGTACCTCGCGCAAAACGGCGTACGGCGCGGTCGTGGACGAGACCAGAGCGAGCACCGGCCGAGCCTACTTTCGGGAACCGCGTTTCCCGCTGATCGCGATCGCCCCGTCGATGGCTGTGACCGCCCGGTCAAGTTCGCGGCCGGCCGCGAGGCGCGCCTCTGCGAACGTCCACAGCGCGACGGCAACGAGACGCTGAGCAGGCCCGTCGCGGTAAACCCGGTGACGTCGGTCGTCATCAGCCGCGAAGATGGCCGACGTGGCGGAGGTCGAGGTCGTCGTTGCCCATAGCGAGCGCGCGACCCTACGCGTCGGCGACGTGTTCCTGAAGGTCGACGGTGATCAGACGCGCACCGACGTCGAGGTCGAGGCGATGGCGATGGCGCCGGTCCCCACTCCGGCGGTCCTGTGGCGCAAGCCGCCGGTGCTGGCGCTCGCCGCCGTCCCGGGCACGGCACTCGGCCGCCTCGGCGAGCCGTCGACCGCGTCGCCGGCGGCGTGGGCCGCGGCGGGTGCCGCCGCACGGATGCTGCACGACGCGCCGCTGCCACCGTGGCCCGGTCGGAGCCTCGACAGGATCGCATCGGACCTCGACGCCGAATGCGGATGGCTTGTCACGAACGGCGTCCTTCCCATCGACCTGGTCACGCGCAACCGCCGGATTGCCGAGGCCGCGCTCCGGCCGTGGACACCGGCGTTCATCCACGGCGACCTGCAGATCAGCCACGTGTTCGTCGACGGCGACGAGGTCACCGGCGTGATCGACTGGTCGGAGGCGGCCCGGGGCGACGCTCTGTACGACCTCGCCAGCCTGACGCTCGGACACGAGGAGCACCTCGGCGACGTCGTCGCGGGCTACGGCACCGACGTCGACCTCGACGTGATCCGCGGGTGGTGGTCGTTGCGAAGCCTGCTGGCGGTGCGCTGGCTGGTCGAGCACGGCTTCGACCCGTCAACGCCGGGGTGCGAGGTCGACGTGCTGAGATCCCGTATGTGACGGCGGACCTCGACTCCCCGGGCATCGACCCGGGGAGTCCGGTCATCACTACTTCTCCGGGTCGGTCCCGACCGCGGTGCCCTCGACGCTCAACCGTCCATTCTGGACAGCGCCGTTGCCGCCGGCCATTCGGGCCAGCAGGGCGGCCAGGTCGACACCGGTCAGGTCCGTACCCAACTGGAGCCCGGACGCCACGTTGGTGGCGACCGACTTGGTCAGGGACGAGGCGCCGTCGGTGGAGATGACCGTCATCTTGTCGATCCCCTTCATCGGCGCCGATGCCGCCTCGACCACCTGAGGCAGCACCCGGACCAGCAGATCGAGGATGGCGGCCTCGCCGTAGCGCCCGAACGCGTCGGCCTTGGCCTGCATCGCCTCGGCCTCGGCCTGGCCCCGCGCGAGGATCGCGGTTGCCTCGGCCGCGCCCTCCCGCTCGACGGCCTCCGCGATCGCCATGCGTCGAACCTGCTCGGCCTGGCCCTCCCGTTCGACCGCCTGTGCGATCGACGAACGCCGACGCTGGTCGGCCTCGCCCTGCTTCGCGCCTTCGATCGCCTGAGCGTCGGCCAGCGCGGCCCGGCGGGCCCGTTCACCCTCACCGGTGAGTCGGGACTGCTCGGCCACGGCCTGTGCGGAGGCGATGGTCGCCTGCCGCTCCGCGTCGGCCCGCAGGACGGCGGCGTTGCGGGCCGCTTCCGCCTCCTGCTCCACCTTGTACCGGGCCGCGTCCGCGGGTTTGCGGACCTCGGTGTCGAGTTGGCGTTCCTTGAGCTCGGCGTTGCGCTCGGCCACCTTCTGCTGCTCGGTCAGGATCGCCTGCTGCCGTTCGGCCTCGGCGAGCGGCCCGGCGGCGGCGGAACGCGCCTTGGCCGCGTCGATCTCGGCCTGGATCGCGGCCTGCTTGAGGGCGAGGTTCCGGGCCGACTCGGCGATGACCTCCTCGGCCTTCAGCCGTTCCTGCTCCGCCGTCTGGCGGGCCTGCGCCTCGGCGATGGCGGCCGCCTTCGACACCCGGGCCGCCTCCGGGCGGCCGAGGTCCTGCAGGTACGTACCGGCGGTGCGAATGTCCTCGAGCTGGAAGGCGTCCAGGATCAGGCCCTGGTGGGTGAGCGCGGTTTCCGCCTCCTCGGCCACGTGGGCCGCGAACGCGGCCCGGTCGCGGATGATCTGCTCGACGGTCAGCCGGCCGATCACGGACCGGAGGGCACCCGCGAGCACCTGACCGGTGAACGCCTCGATGCGGTCCTGCTGGTGCAGGAACCGTTGGGCCGCCGGCCGGATCATCTCGGCCGTGCCGCCGACCTTCACGATGGCCACCGCGTCGGCGTCGCACCGGATGCCCTGCTGGCTGACCGCGCCGTCGACCGAGACCGGGATCTCGCGACTCGACAGGTCCAACCGGTACAGCCGCTGTACGACCGGTGAGACGAAGACCGATGCGCCCATGACGACCTTCTGTCCGGACAGATCCATCACCGTCGAGCCGTCGGCCGACCGGACCGACTTGCTCTTGCGCCCGGTAACGATGAATGCCTCGTTCGGACCGGCGACGCTGATGCGGGACATGATGAACATGGTGATCAGCAGGACCAGCAGCACGATCCCGCCGATCGCGATGAGCAGTGGGCTCATGGCCCTTCCTTCGTTGAAGGAGCCACCTCGGCTCCGGGTGTGGGCTCGACCAGGACGCTGGTCGGGCTGGGCACCTCGATCACGAAGACGGAGGTGCCGCGCGCGAGCGGTCGATCGGCCCGCGCGTTGAACTTCATCGGCTGGCCGGCGACATTCAATCGGACCTCGCCGTACCCACCGGGCGGCACGGATCTGATCAGCACACCGGTCGCACCGACCAGGTCCGAACTGGACAGCGTCGCGTCGGTGTTCATCCGCATGGCGGCGTCCATCATCCGGTTCGCCAGCCAGGCAGCCGGCAGGCCGGCGGCCACACCGAAGAGGGTGGCCACCACCGCCGCACTGGTCCCGGTCGTGCCGGACAGGATCGCCGCGATGGCGCCGACGAATCCGAAGGTACCCAGGAAGCCGGCGATGGCCGGCAGCGTGACGCGGAGCCCGGCACCGTCGGCCGGGGCGTGCCCGACATGGCCGACATGGAGGTGGCCCACATGAAGGTGGAAATGTCCGCCCCCGACCAGCGACACGCCGAGCAGGACCAGCGCGAAACAGCCGATCATCAGGAACGTGACGGTGACCGCGTCCATCCCTCTCGCGCCTCCCGTGCCGGCGGGTGTCAATTGCTCCGGCCGGCCAGCGCTCACGGTAGCGCGCCGCCGCACGCCCTCCCCCGCTCGGCCACGGGTGCTCCAACGGAGAGGTCCGGTCCCCGCGCGCGGGGACCGGACCGACGGTCAGCGAGCGACGGTGGCGAAGGTGTAGGTCCCGGGAGGAACCCGGTAGACGGCGTAACCGGCGTCGACGCGGTCGAACCTGGCCCGACCGGGTGCGATGACCCGCTGCCCCGCCTGCACCGGAACCCGGACCTCCGCCGTGGTGTTCGGCGGGATGGTGACGGCCAGGGTGAACCGCCGGTCGGCCCGCACCCACTCCGATCGCACGACGCCCTGCGGTGTGCGATAGCTGCCCGCCACCCGGGTCAGGTTCCCGACAAGCTTGGGCTGGATGATCAGTTGCCGGTAGGCGACCGAGCCGTCTGCGGCGCGGATGCCGGCGAGGCCGGCGTGGAACCATTCCTCGATCTGAGCCAGGATCATGTGGTTCTTGGAGTCGCGACGGTTCCACCGCTCCCCCATCGTGGTCATGCCGTTGGGGTTGGCGGTGGTGGGCTCCAGGAAGAATCCGTAGGAGGGCTCCTCGTTCTCCTGCAACAGGTCCCACAGGGCGTCGTCACGCCCGCCCGTCGACAGGGCCCGCACCGTCGGCGCCATCCCGATCGTGCCGCCACTGAAATGCGGCCCGTCGCCGGCGGGATGGAAGGCGTAGACGAGTTCGACGAGCGCGTCGAGAACCGCGCCGCGCTCGGAGTCCGGGACGAGGCCGGCGTCGAGCGCGAGCGCCTGGGCGGTCTGCGTGGCACCGGTCGTGCCGCCGTTGCCGTCGGTGGTGTATCTGCGCAGGGTCGTGTTGTAGAAGTGCGCGTTGAACGCGGCCTTGATGTCGCCGGCCAGCGTGCTGTATCGCTGCGCGTCGGCGTCGTGGCCGGTGAGCCGCGCCATCATGGCGAGCTTGGTGACCATGGTGTAGTAGCCCCAGGTGCCCGTGATCCGGCCCGAGGTCGGGTCGGCGGCGACCCAGTCGGCGAGCGCGGCGTCGACGATGTTCGCGTCGGGTCCGGTGCCTACCTTCTCCCGTTGGATGTAGCCGGCGAACCTCACCATGTTGTCGTAGTAGCGGGTCATCGTCTGGGTGTCGCCGTACAGCTCGTAGAGCAGTGCGGGGACCAGGACGATGGCGTTGCCCCAGTTGATTTCGTCGCCGAACCGGCCGGTGTAGCCCCAGTCGTAGACGGGTGCCTTGAGCGCCACGTTGCCGAACATCGGAGTGTCCGCAATGGACTGTCCCTCGACCAGGTGGCGCATGGTGGTGCGCAGGTACGCCGCCAACTCCTCGTTGCGGTGGATGGCGCCCATCGGCATGGTGTAGTCGGCCGGGTAGGACAGCTTCTCCCGTCCGGGGCAGTCGGTGAACACCGACATGATGTTGCTGGCAAACGAGTAGCGGGCCATGGTGTGGAGGCGGTTGATGCGGGCGTCGGACGTCGTGACCTCGCCGGCGACCGGCGTAGCAGCCTGCAGCCGAAGGCCCCGCACCAGTTGTGTGGTGGGCACGAATCCCGCGGGCAGGCCGGTGACCTGAACCCACTGCATGCCGAAGTAGTTGAAATTCGGGTGCCACCGTTCGCCTCCGGGCAGGCCGGCGGCGGTGTAGGTGTTGAACAGGTCGCGGCCCCGGCCGCCGCCCCCGCCCATGAGGGAGGACTGGTCGACGGTGCCGTCGGCGGCGAGCGATTCGGCCGGCGCCACCCGGACGACAGTGCCGGCCGGAATCCCGTCCGGAAGGCGTAGCTCCGGCCAGCCGACGATGTTCTGGCCGAAGTCGAACACCCACGTCCCCGGCGCCGGGTTGGTGAGCGTGACGGGGGTGAAGGTCTCGACGATCTCGACCGGTTCGGCCGTGCGGGCGACGAGCCGGGTGGCGAGGTTCGGCGGCGGCGCGATGCCGGCGTCGATCCAGCCGGTGGCGGTGCCGTCACGGCGTTTCGCCGTCGCGGACAGGTCGGCGCCGGGCAGGTCCCAGCCGGGCTGCTCGCGGCGCGCGTCGTAGTCGGCGCCCGAGTACCAGGCGTCGGTGACGAGCGGGCCGAGGGCGGTGCGCCAGCCGTGGTCGGAGACAACGACGTCGGAACGGCCGTCGCTGTAGCGGATTTCCAGCCGCGCCATGAGACGCGGGGTGACGGCGGCGCCGGCGCTCGGATCCGTGGCAGCGACGTTGTTGCCCGATCCGGTCACCGCCGCGCCGGCGAGGTGCGGCTTGGACAGCGACGGGGTGAACGCGATGCCGGTGCCGTCGGCGCCGGCGGTGCCGATGGCGGTGATGACGCGGGATTCGAGGTTGTCGCCGCCACCACCGGTGTCGACGTTGATGGTTCCGCCGATGTGGTAGTTGCCGACGTTGTCCAGCCGCACCGCGGTGGCCCCGGGCGGCGTGTCGGCGGCGAGGACGCCGCTGCCCTTGAGCTGGCTCTGCCACCAGGAGTACGGCGCGGTCCGCCCGACCGCGGGGTTGACGACGCTGCGACGGACGTAGGCGGGCCCGTTGCCGAGTTGCACACCCAGGGTGTTGCCACCCCTGCGCAGCGTCCGGGTGAGGTCGTACGTGCGGTATTCGGCGGAGAGCTGGTAGTTGGCGTTTCCGGGGGCGAGGACCTCGTCGGTGAGTTGCCGGCCGTTGAGGGTCGCCAGGTGCAGCCCCACGCCCGCAAGGTAGAGCCGGGCCTCGCTGACGTGCCGATGACTGTCCACAGTGAACGGCCGGGCGAAGATCGGCATCGGTTGGTTCTCGGTACGGCCCGGGTACTCGATCCACCGGGCGGCGCCCCAGTCGCCCGGCTGTAGCAGTCCCATCTCCCACGACGAGGGTGCGCTCCAGTCCGACACCCGCCGCTCGGCGTCCCACACGCGGACCCGCCAGACCACCCGTTCGCGCGACGCGAGCGGCCGGCCGCCGTACTCCACGCCGGTCTGGACGGCCGAGGAGGTTCGGCCCGAGTCCCAGATCAGCCTGCCCCGCTGGAGGTCGGCGTCGGTGGTGACGACCTGGATCTGGTAGGCGGTCTGCTCGTCGGCCGGGCATGCGGTTCTCGCCCCGGGCCGGTGGCAGCGGTGCCCGGCGGCGTGCCGGGTCTCGGTGATGCGCCAGCCGAGGGTCGGCGCCGGGTTGTCGATGCCCAGCGGCACGTCGGATCGGCCGTCGACGCGCAGGTCGACGACGGCGACGTCCGGTGTACTGCCGCCGGCGCCGGCCGGAGCGACGACGAGTGCCTGCGAAGCGGCGAGGGCCACGGTCAACCCCACCACGGTGAGCGTGTGTCGATGTCGGTTCCTTTGCACTGGTGCCTCCTTCCGGCCGGCGACGGGCGGCGACGAGCGGCGTCGGCGGCGTCGGGTCAGGCGCCGGCCTTGTAGTTGGTGTCCATGGCGGCGAGAACCTTGTCCGGAGTGGACTGTCCGCTGAAGACCTCCTGCAGACCGGAGAGCATCGTCTGCTGCACCTTGGCGTTCGGCCACAGCTGGTCCATGAACGGCACGGTCCGGTTGTCCTTGAGGAACGTGGTCAGCTCCGCGAAGGCGGGGTCCACTGTGGATCCCGCGTCGGGGATCGCGGGCAGACTTCCCTGCTTGCTGTTGAACACCTTCATCCCCTCCGGCGACATGATGAAGGTGATGAACTTCAGCGCCAGGTCCTTGTTCTTGGCCTTGGCGTTGACGCCGTATCCGGCGCCGGCAGCGGCGGGCATGAAGAACGTCGACGGGTCGTCGGTGGCCGGCAACGCCTTGAGGACGAACGTGCCGGACGGGTTCTTGCCCTTCAGCAGCGACACGACCCAGTTACCCTGGACGAGTCCGAGGGTCTTGCCGGTGGCGGCGAGTTCCTGGCTGGCTTCGTAGCTGGTGCCGAGCGGGTTCTTCTGGAAGCACCCGGTCCGGTCCATTTCCTGGTACTTCGCCATCGCGGTGGTCCACTGCGACGCGGCGAAGGTGGCCGTGCCGGCCTGCATCTTGGTGTCGAAGTCGCGGTCCGCTGAGTAGACGGTGGTGGCGACGAGCGCGTACAGCACCAGTTGTGTGACCCAGTTGTCCTGGATGCCGAGGGCGAACGCCGGGGTGCCCTTCGCGGCCGCGGCCTGGCAGAAGCCCAGCAGCTCGGTCCAGGTCTTCGGCGGGGTGAGCCCGGCCTTCTGCATGGCCTGCTCGTTGTACACCGCGCCGATCCCGTTGAGGCCGAAGACCGCGTTGTAGGTCTTGCCCTCGTACTGGGCGACGCTCTTGAGCCCCGCCGGCAGCTTGGCCGCCCACGGCTGGCTCGACAGGTCCATCAGGTAGCCGGGTTTGGCCAGGACGTAGGTGGCGCCGGGGTTGCCGTTGCCCGGCCACACCGTCATCACGTCGGGGGCGGTACCCGACGCGAGCTGGGTGCGGATCTGCTGCTGGTACTGGTCGGCGCCGCTGGTGGTGTAGCGGACCTTCACGCCGGGATTGGCGGCCTCGAACGCCTTGACGACCTCTTCGATGGAGCCCTGGTCGACGGAGGCCAGGGTGAGGGTTTTCGCGTCGGCGCCGGACCCCGAGTTCGTGCCGCTGGAGCAGGCGGTCACCGCGACGGCGGTGGCAATCGCGGCGAGCAGGGCCGGCAGTCGGGTTGCTTTCATTGTCTCTCCGAGGTGGTGGAAGGGGTGGTCGACCTCATCCCCGCAGCCCTCCGGCGAAGCCGTTGATGATGCTGCGCTGCAGGGCGAAGTACACGACGAGGACCGGGACGATGCTGATGACCAGCGCCGCGAAGATGAGGTTCCACTCCGACACGTACTGGCCGACGAAGCCGGCGAGGGCCACCGGCACTGTCTGTTGGGTGCCGCCGCTGAGATACAGCAGCGGGGTGAAGAAGTCGTTCCAGACCGTCACCGCGTTGAGCACGAGCGCGGTCACGGTGACCGGTTTGAGCATCGGGAAGACGACGTACCGGAAGGTTTCCAGCGGGCCGCAACCGTCGATGGCCGCGGCGTCCTCGAACTCCCGCGGCAGGGCGCGCAGGAACCCGATGTACAGGAACGTGGTGAACGGCACCTGCAGCCCGGAGTAGAACAGGACCAGCGCCCACACCGTGCCGAGCAGACCGAGATCGCGCATCGTCTGGTACAGCGGCAGCGCGGCCAACTGGAACGGCAGGATCAGGCCCAGCATGATGAGCAGGAACATCCAGCGGGACCAGCGCGCCGTCGCCCGCGCCAGCGGATAGGCGGCCAGCGCGGAGACGGCCAGCACGATCAGCACGCTGCAGGTCGTCACCAGCGCGCTGTTGATCAGGGCGCCGCCGAGGCCCGCCTGCTGCCAGGCGTCGGTGAAGTTCGCCAGGGTCGGCGACGCCGTCGGCCGGATCGGCGACGATGTGTCCGACGGCGCCCGTACGGCCAGGTTGACAAGCACGTACACCGGGAACCCGATCATCGCCGCCGCGGCGACCATCACCAGTTCCAGCACGAAGGTGCGCCACCGGTACCGGTTCATGGTGTCGCCTCGCTCCGCGAGCCGACACCGTGGACGTGACCGCGTCGCTCCGCGACGCGATCACGTCTCCTACCGATGGTTCGCTCGCTGCGCTCGCTCATGATGCCGCCCGTTCGTTGCGTGCCAGCACGACGTACTGCCCGGTCGAGACGGTCGCCACGATGGCCGTGAGCACGACAGCGAGCGCGATGCTGTAGCCGAACTCGCCGAGGGTGAACGCGTCCTTGTAGATCAGGGTCGACAGCGTGTCGGTGGCGTGCCCCGGACCGCCGCCGGTCAGCGCGTACACCTGGTCGAACAGCTTGATCCCGCCGATGATCGACAGCATCAGGTTGACGGTGAACGCCGGCGCGAGCAGCGGCCGGGTCACCGACCAGAAGCGGCGCGCCGGCCCGGCGCCGTCCATGGCGGCCGCTTCGAAGATCTCCTGCGGCACCGACTGGAGCCCGGCCAGGAAGATGACCATCGAGTAGCCGCTGAACTGCCACACGATCACCGCGACGATCGACCACAGCGCCAGTTGCGGATCGCCGAGCCAGTCCTGTTGCCAGGACCCCAACCCGACCGCGGCGAGCAGGCTGTTGACCGCCCCGTCCGGCCCGAGCAGGTTGCGCCACAGGTACGCCGTCACGATCGGCGTAACCACCGCCGGCGCGAACAGGAACACCCGCAGCACGTTGCGCGACTTGATCAGCGAGTTGACGCCCAGCGCCAGCAGCAGCCCGCACCCGTTCTGGATCACCGTGATGGCAATCGCGATGAGCAGCGTGTGCCAGATCGCCTGGAGCGCGGTGGGGTCGTCGAGCATCGCGATGAAGTTGTCCAGGCCCACGAACGCCCAGTCCGGTGACAGGCCGTCCCAGTCGGTCAGTGCGTAATAGACGCCGCGCCCGCTCGGCACGAGCACCACGAACGCGAACAACACAAGCGCCGGCAGCGCGAACCACCACGGCGGCCCGGTGCCGCGGCGGCCCCGCCGCGCGCCCGGGGGCGCCGGCCGGGACGTCCGCTGCTTTTCGGCGACCGTCATGGGAGCATCCACCTTCTTGGAACGTTTCAATCGCTGGCGAAAGGAGGGCCTGGTCGATCGGCGGGAGAGCATCGGTATTTGGGTAACGTTTCCCAAACTGTTGCCCGAACGTAGGTGCCCAGGAGTCTCTCGTCAAGGGGCCACGCGCGGCCGGATGCGCTATCCAGTAGCTCTAGGCGATTCGGATACCCGCGCCTACACTCTCCGAGAAACGTTCCCTATCAGCGGGAAGGGGCTGCCCGTGGAACCTGTCGTACGCGCGCGACGCGTCACCATCGTCGACGTCGCCCGGCACGCACGGGTCTCCACAACGACCGTCTCCAAGGTGCTCCGCAACGCCTACGGCGCCAGTCCCGCCATGCGGGTCAAGGTCCAGCAGGCCATCGACGAGCTCGGCTACCGGCCCTCCACGGCCGCCCGGGGCATGCGCGGCCGCACGTACACCGTCGGCGTGATGCTGCCCGACATCCGAAACCCGTTCTTCGCCGACATACTCGACGGGTTCACCGAACGCCTGCACGACAGCGAGTACCAGGTGCTGCACGGGCACGGGTGCAACAGCGAAGGTCCCGAGGCCCGGGTCACCGAAGCCATGATCGACCACGGGATGGACGGCCTGGTCCTGATCGCGCCGGTCTCCCCCCGCTCACACCTGGAACACGTTGCCCGCACGGTGCCCACCGTGGTCGTCGGCCGGCACGGCCACTCGCCCGCGTACGACACCGTTACCGACGACGACCACGCCGGCGCTCATCTCGTCGTCGCCCACCTGGCCGGCCTCGGGCACCGCAGGATCGCGCATATCGAACACCACGAGACCGACGCGACAAGGCTCGCCGAGATGCCCAACGCGATCCGCGCCAACGGCTACCGCGACGCGATGCGGGCGCACGGGCTGGCCGCCGAGATCGACATCGTGTCCACGACCTACACGCAGGAAGGCGGGTACCTTGGCGCCAAGCAGATCCTCGCCCGCCCGCGGCTGCCCACGGCGATCTTCGCCGGCGCCGACATCGTCGCGATGGGCGCCCTCGAAGCGCTCACCGAAGCCGGCCTGTCCGTGCCCGGCGACATCTCCGTGGCCGGCTACGACAACACCACGTTCGCGGCCTTCGGTCCCATCTCCCTCACGAGCGTCGATCAGGCCGGCCGGCAGATCGGCAGCAATGCCGCCCGGCTCCTGCTCGAGCGGGTGGCCGACCGGCAGGCACCCACCAGCCAGATCAAGCTCTCCCCCACGCTGGTGGTCCGGCGCACGACGGCGCCGCCCGCGTGACGATGCACGTCTTGCGGGCGGCCGGGCGTCGCGCGGGTCAGCCGGCCTGCGGCTTGTTGGCCTTCTTGGCCGGGACCACCCGGACCAGCCTCCGGTTGGCGAACTCGAACATCGCCAGCTCGGACAGCTCGCGGCCGTAGCCGGACCGCTTGATACCGCCGAAGGGCAACTCGGGGGACGAGCCGGTGGGCTGGTTGATCCACACCATGCCGGTCTCGAGCCGGTCGGCCACCGCCCGGGCCAGGTCGAGGTCGCTGCTCATGACGGTGGCGCCCAGGCCGTAGTCGCTGTCGTTGGCCAGCGCGACCGCCTCGTCGGCGTCGGAAACCTTGTAGACCACCGCCGCCGGGCCGAACAGCTCCTCGCGGTAGGCGCGCATGTCGGGGGTGACGTCGGTGAGGATCGTCGGCTCGACGAAGGCACCCGGCTGGTCCGGCCGCCCGCCGCCGGTGACCACGGTGGCACCCTTGTCGATCGCGTCCTGGATCTGAGCGTGCAGGTCCCGTGCGGCCCGCTCGGACGACAGCGGCGCCAGCGACGTCGACGGGTCGGCCGGATCGCCTGGGGCGAAGGTGCCGAACGCCTGCCTAAGGCCCTGGACGAATGGTTCGTAGTGCTCCTCGGTGACGATCAGCCGCTTGGCCGCCGTGCAGGCCTGGCCACTGTTCTGCATCCGGCCCATCGTCGCGGCCTTGACGGTCGCGGCCATGTCGTCGGCGTCGAGCACGATGAACGGGTCGCTGCCGCCCAGCTCGAGGACCGACTTCTTCAGGTACTTGCCGGCCAGCGCCCCGACGGCGCTGCCGGCCCGCTCGCTGCCGGTCAGGGTCACCCCGGCGATCCGCGGGTCGGCGATGACCCGCTCGACGTCCGCGATGCGCAGGAAGGTGTTGGTGAACACGCCCTCGGGCGCGCCGGCGTCGGTGAACAGCCGCTCGATCGCCACCGCGCACTGCGGGTTGATCTCGGCGTGCTTGAGGATGACGGTGTTGCCCAGCACCAGGTTGGGTCCGGCCACCCGGACCACCTGGTAGAAGGGGTAGTTCCAGGGCTCGATGGCAAGCAGGACGCCGACCGGCCGGGTCTCGACGACGGCCTCGCCCCTGCCCATCAGCGGCTGGATCGGCTTGGGCTCGAGGAAGCCCGGCCCGTTGTCGGCGTAGTACTTCAGGATCATCGAACAGAGGGCGAGCTCACCCGTCGCCTCCTGGAGCCGCTTGCCCATCTCCGTGGTGATGAGCCGGGCCAGCTCCTCCCGGCGCTCGTCCATCAGCTCCGCGGCCCGCCCGACGACCGCGGCGCGCTCCTCGACCGGACGCTGCCGCCACTGCTGATAGGCGGCGTGCGCGCGCTCGACGATCCCGTCGATCGCCTCCGTGGGGGTGAAGTCGAACTCCTTTTCCGTTTTGCCCGTGAAGGGGTTGACCGTCGCGTAGCGCCGCTCGGCGGACTCGCTTGCCGCCTTGGGCTGCTCGTGCGGTGGTATCTGCGTCGCGGTCACGGCTCCTCCAAAGGGGTAGGACCTCCACACTATTGCCATGGTTGTTCGATCGCGACGCCAGCGCGGATCGTTGGGATCCGTGTTCGACGTGATCGTTGCCGGGGGCGGACCGACCGGCATGATGCTGGCCAGCGAGTTGCGGCTGCACGGCGTGCGGGTGCTCGTGCTGGAGAAGGACCCGGCGCCGACGAGGCACGTCCGCTCGCTGGGGCTGCACGTGCGCAGCATCGAGGTGCTGGATCAGCGCGGTCTACTGGAGCGGTTCCTGGCGCAGGGCAGGCGGTCCGCGGGCGGCGGGTACTTCGCTGGCATCGTCAAGCAGTGGCCCGACCGGATGGACACCGCGCACCCCTACATTCTCGGCATCCCGCAGACCGTCACCGATCGTCTGCTGGCGGAGCGCGCCACCGAGCTGGGCGCCGAAATCCGCCGCGGCTGCGAGCTGGTCGGGCTGAGCCAGGACGACGACGGGGTGACCGCTGAGCTGGCCGACGGCACGCGGTTGCGCTCGCGCCATCTCGTCGGCTGCGACGGCGGCCGCAGCACAGTGCGCAAGCTGCTCGGGGTCGGCTTTCCCGGCGAGCCCGCCAGCGTCGAGTGGCTGCTGTGCGAGGTGGAGCTGGCCCTGCCGCCGGAGACGCTGGCTACCGTGGCGGCCGACGTCCGCACCACCGATCTGCGGTTCGGTCCCGCCCCTCACGAGGACGGGGTGTACCGGTTCGTCGTGCGCACGGAGGGGCTGGCCGAGGATCGCGCGGTCCCGCCGACCCTCGAGGACTTCAAGCAACGGCTGCGGGCGATCGCCGGTACCGACTTCGGCGCACACTCACCGCGTCTCCTGTCCCGCTTCGGCGACGCCACGCGGCTGGCCGAGCGCTACCGGACCGGCCGGGTACTGCTGGCCGGCGACGCGGCGCACATCCACCCGCCACTCGGCGGGCAGGGTCTCAACCTCGGCATCCAGGACGCGTTCAACCTCGGCTGGAAACTGGCCGCCGAGAACAACGGCTGGGCACCGGACGGCCTCCTGGACACCTATCACACCGAACGGCACCCGGTGGCCGCCGACGTGCTGGACAACACCCGCGCGCAGCTGCTGCTGCAATCCCCCGAGCCGGGCCCGCGGGCGGTGCGGCGGCTGCTGGAAGAACTGGCGACCTTCGAGAACGTGAACCGCTACCTGATCGAGAAGATCACGGCGATCGGAGTCCGATACGACTTCGGCGCCGGCCATGAACTGCTCGGCCGGCGGATGCGGGACGTGCGGCTGAAGCGGCGACGCCTCTACGAACTGATGCACGGCGGACGCGGACTGCTGCTCGACCGGACCGGCCGGCTCTCGGCGGCCGGGTGGTCGGATCGGGTCGACCACGTCGTCGACGTCGGCGACGAACCGGACGTACCCGCCGTGCTGCTACGGCCGGACGGGCACGTGGCGTGGGTCGGTGAAGACCAGCAGGATCTGCTCAACCATCTTCCCCGGTGGTTCGGCGTCGTTCCCGCAGGCGCTGCTGCTCGCGCCGGAACTCCGCGTGCCGCTCCCGTTCCTCCACGAGCCACGCCGGTGGATCGGCGATGAGCGCCGCGATCTGCGCCGTGGTGAGCGGTTCGTTGATCCCGCCGCGAGCCAACCCGCTGTTGGACACCCGCAGACGCGCCGCCACGACGTTGCGCGGGTGCGGACCGTCCCGGCGCAGTTCGACCAGCCACGGCGGCGGGTCACGTCGAAGCTCTTCCAGGTCCTCACGTGACACAGAGCCTTCCTGGAACTCCCGCGGTGTCGCCGGTAGGTACACGTCGAGCTTCTGCGCCGCGGTGGATGGCTTCATCACCTGGGACTTCTTCGGCCTGCTCACCGCGTGAGGGTATCGAGCCGGCCGCCGGTAACCTGACCGGGTCCCTTCGGAGGTACCGTGCCCTATCGCGAGCGCCCCACGTTCCGCCTGGTGGTCGTCCCCGGCGTGATCGTCGACAAGTGGAGCCGCGCCTGGTCCGAGCGGGTGCCGGCGGCGGCGCTGGAACTGGTGCCGGCCGAGGCCGCCGACGCCATCGCGATGCTCACCGCGAAGGCGGACGCGGGTCTCGTTCGCATGCCTGTCGACCGCACCGCGTACCAGGCCATCCCGCTGTACACCGAAACGACCGTCGCCGTCTTCCCCAGGGATCACCTGCTCGCGGCGGCCGACGAGGTGACCCTCGCCGACCTCGTCGACGAGACGCTCCTGTCACCGCGCGACGACGTGCTGGACTGGGCCGACGTGCCGGGCAGGGCGGACGTGCCGGGCTCGGCCGACGCGCCGGACCGCGCGGACCTGCGGGAGCGTCCCGCCGCCACCGCCGCGGCCGTGGAACTCGTCGCGGCCGGTGGCGGTGTTCTCGTCGTTCCGCAGTCCCTGGCCCGCCTGCACCACCGACGCGATCTCACCTACCGCACCGTCGGCGACGCCCCCACGTCGACGGTCGGGCTGGCGTGGGCGACCGACCGCCACACAGATCTGGTCGAGCAGATGATCGGAATCGTCCGCGGCCGAACCGCGAACAGCACGCGCGGCCTGCCGTCCGACGCGACCGCAACCTCGCGACGGCGGCGGGGGCGGTGACCTGAGCGCGGGTTACGTGACGATGAGGTAGCTGTGCGCCGCCACCGTCACGTCGAGACCACCGTCGCCGCCGGCAGCGGCGGTGCCGTCACCGGCGGCGACCCGGCCGTCGGCCGTCGGCAGCCTCAGCTCGGCCGTTTCGTCACCGGTGTTGAGCACGACGGCAAGTGTGTGTGACGCGTCGGTGACCCGGTACGCGATGACCTCGTTGCGCACGACGTCGGGCTCGGCCACGGTGGCGTCGTTGATCCACGCGTTGCGGCGGCGCACGCCGATCAGCTGCCGGTGCAGGTCGTAGATCGGGGCCGGCGCGTCGAGTCCGGCCGGGTCGGACGGGTAGGCCGGGCGGATCGCGTCGTCGCCGCCGGCCCGTTCCTCCTTGACGCCGCGCATTCCCCGTTCGTCGCCGTAGTAGACGGTCGGCACACCGGGCACGGTGAACAGCACGGCCAGAGCCGGCGCGACGTGCCGCGGGTCGGTCAGCTGGCTGGCCAACCGGGTCGTGTCGTGGTTGCCGACGAACGTCAGCGGCAGGAAGGTCGCCAGCAGATCCGCGTGGCGGCCCAGCGCGTGGGCGAGTTCGAACAGGTTGCGGTCGTTGAGCGAGCTCCAGATCGCTTTCCACACCTCGTACTGCGTCACCGCGTCCAGGCCGGATTCCCGAACGTAACCCGCGTAGTCGCCGTGGATCATTTCGCCGAACACCCACACGTCCGGGTGGCGTTCGCGGACGCGGGGCAGGACCGCCTTCCAGAACGTCGGGGCGACGGCGTAGGCGGCGTCCAGCCGCCACGCGTCGACGCCGCGGTCGCACCAGTACGACATGACCCGCGCGACGTGGTCGGCCACCTCGGGATTGTCATGGTTCAACTCGACAAGGCCCGGATGCCCTTCGAACTGGCGGTAGCCGAATCCGTCCGGCCCGGGCTGGTCGATGTCCAGATGGAACCAGGCCGCCCGCGGCGACGCCGGGCCCTGTTCGACCACCTCGACGAAGGCCGGAAACCCCCGCCCGACATGGTTGAACACCCCGTCCAGCGATACCCGCACACCGCGGTCGTGACACGCCGCTATCAGCGCGTCCAGGTCCTCCTCGGTGCCCAGCCGCGGGTCGATCGTGAAGTGGTCGACGGTGTCGTACCCGTGGGTTCCGGAGGAGAACACCGGCCCCAACGCCAGTCCGTTGGCCCCCAACTCCACCAGATAGTCGATCCACGCCGCCAACGTGCGCAGTCTCGGCCGGGGAGCGGAGACCGGCGCCGACTCCGGTTCCGCGCCGAGGAAGCCCAGCGGGTACACCTGCCACCAGATCGCGTGCCGTGCCCAGGCTGCCACCACGACGGCCATCCTCGCAGACTTCCCCGGTGGGTGCAGGGCAGTACAGCCTGCACTACCCCGGTTGGCCCGCCTGCGGCATGGTTCGCGGTCCGCCCGATTCCTAGCGTTGGCAACGGAAACAGCGAATCGCCAACGAAAGGTGTCACGATGTCCGCAACGGCGGTCCAGATCGAGGGCCTCACCAGAACCTACGGCGCAGCACCGGCCGCCGTCACGGCGCTCGCCGGCATCGATGTCGTGTTCTTCCGCGGCACGTCCACCGCCGTGATGGGTCCCTCGGGTTCCGGCAAGTCGACGCTGCTGCACTGCGCCGCCGGGCTGGACCGGCCGACGTCCGGCCGGGTCCGGATCGGCGACACCGAACTGTCGACGATGTCCGAGACCGCACTGACCAGGCTGCGCCGCGACCGGATCGGCTTCGTGTTCCAGGCGTTCAACCTCATCGGCGCGCTGACCGTCGAGGAGAACATCCTGCTGCCGTTCCGCCTCTCCGGTGCGCGCCCGGACCGCGGCTGGCTGGACCACGTCGTCACCCGGGTCGGCATCGGTGACCGGTTGCGGCACCGGCCGGCCGAACTGTCCGGCGGCCAGCAGCAACGGGTGGCGATCGCCCGGGCCCTGGTCACCCGGCCCGAGGTGATCTTCTGCGACGAGCCGACCGGCGCCCTCGACACCGAGACGGCGGCCGAGGTGCTGGCCCTACTGCGCACGATGGTCGACGAGTCCGGTCAGACGGTGGTGATGGTGACGCACGATCCGGTCGCCGCGAGCTACGCCGACCGCGTGCTGGTGCTCGCCGACGGTCGGATCGTCCACGACACCCCGCAGCCCGGCGCGGAGCGCATCGCCGAGCAGCTGGCGCGCCTCGGCCGCCGCCAGCGCGTTTCCGTCGAGAGGGTGTGAGCCATGTCCGGCCTGGCCTTCCACCTGTTGCGCCACCGCATGGGCGGCGCCGTGGCGACGTTTGTCGCGCTCGCCGTCGGAGTGGTGATTCTGATGGCATGCGGCGTGTTCCTGGAATCCGGTCTGCGCTACCACGGCAAGTCCGAGCGTTACGCGTCGGCCGACGTCGTCATCGCGCCGAGCAATTTGACGGTGACGTCGACGGACTTCACCGGGGAGAC
>Ga0111539_10000784_pt1 | contig 41323 bp, 33 predicted proteins | sample RhiMethybrSRZTD1_FD_79667 | JGI IMG/M metagenome (GOLD analysis project Ga0111539, IMG submission 79667) | Populus rhizosphere microbial communities from Tennessee, USA - Rhizosphere MetaG P. TD hybrid SRZTD1 (version 2) (version 2) | ecosystem: Host-associated > Plants > Roots > Rhizosphere >... | reverse complement strand
GCGGCCGGACGCGCGCGTGGTCCGTTTCACGGCGTGCCGATCGTCCTCAAGGACAACATCGACACAATCGAACTGCCATCGACCGGTGGATCCCTCGCCCTCGTCGATCATCGTCCGCGCCTCGATTCGCGCGTCGCCGCCGGGATGAAACGGGGCGGCGCGATCATTCTCGGCAAGGCGAACCTCGATGAGTTCCCGTTCGGGGACTTTGGCATCAGCACCGTCGGCGGCACCGTCGGCAACGCCTACGATCCGTCGCTCAGCACGGCGGGCTCGAGCGGCGGCAGCGCCACTGCGGTGGCGGCGAGCCTTGCCGCGCTCGGCTTCGGCACCGACACCTGCAATTCGCTCTCGAATCCGAGCGGCTTCGCATCGCTGGCGACGATTCGAGCAACGCGCGGATTGCTCAGTCGCGCCGGAGTGATGCCGCTCAACACCTACAACGATGCCGTCGGCCCGATGGCAAAGTCGGTGACGGACGTCGCGCTGGCGCTCGACCTCGTGACGGGATCGGATCCCGAAGATCCGGTCACCGCCGACGCGTCGAAGCACATCGCTGGATCGTTCGCCGCCGGTCTCGACGCCGCGACGTTGAAGGGAAAGCGCATCGGCGCCTTCCGGCAACGATTCGTCGGCTTTACCGGCGAGCGCGAGGTTGCCGCCAACATGGAGAAGGTGATCAAGGAACTGCAGGCCGCCGGCGCGATCGTCGTCGACGTCGCGATTCCTGATTACGACGCGAAATATGCGGCGGCCAGGGGATCAGCGCCCGGATCGTTGCGCGCCGGATGGACCGCGTATTTGTCGCGCGGCTCGAAACCCGGCGACAAGGTGCTGACCATCCAGGATCTGCTCGCATCCGGAAAGCTCGCGCCCGTCAGCGCCCGCCGCCTCGAGGGCGCCCTCGCGCCGGCGCCAACCGGCGCCGCGCTCGACGCGGCAACGGCGAAATTCATCGCCGGCCGCGAAACCTTCCGGCAGCTCTTCGTCGATCTGATGGATCAGCAGAAGCTCGATGCGATGCTCTATCCCGCGAATCATGCGCGGCCGCACACGCACGAGGGCGGCCTGGAGCGTTATGGATCGGAACCGGGCACATGCGAGGAGAGCGCCGCGACCGGCCTGCCGCAGGTGACCGTGCCTGGCGGTTTCATCGGCGGTCGATATCCAGCCGGTATTTCGTTTCTTGGGAGGATGTGGGACGACAAGCGGCTGCTGGAGATCGCCGCCGCGTATGAGCGGGCGACGCATCATCGCCGCCCGCCGTCAACGCTCAGACCCTAATACAGAACTTTCTCTTCGCCGAGGTCCGCGATCAGCTTCTTGAAGTGCGCGACCAACGCGTCGCGGCGCAGCATCATCGCGTCGATCTCGCGTTTGATCAGGTAATCCTTCGTCGCGCGCTGCACGTCTTCCTTGTTCAGCGCTTCGAGCTTCGCGAACAGCTGGCGATCGATCTTCGCGAGATCCTTCTGGTGCAGCAGCTCCGGCTGCAGCCGGAACGCGCGCGAGAAGTCGATCATGATCACCTTCCACTGGTGGGTGATCAGCACGTTGGTCAGGTTGCGATCGGTGTCGCGCAGCAGCGAGGAAAACACGCGCATGCGATACATCTGCTGGTTCCACTCGGTCGGGTTCGGCGGCTCGACCTTTTTCTTGATCCGCTCGCTCTCGTCCATCAGCGCCGGCACGAACCAGCTGATCGATCCGGTCTGCCCGTTCCACTTCCGCTCGACGTAGACCGGCATCATGTAGTCGAGGCCGAGCAGCCGCGAGATCTCGTACGCGGCGATGTTGTATTTGTAGGAATCGACGAAGTTGAGCTCGGTCGACGCCTGACGACCGCCACCGCCGAGATTGGCGACGTGCTGGTGATCGTCGATGGCCTGGAACACGGCGTCGTGCGTGATCGTGCCGTCGCTCAGCGTCAGCCGCTTCGGCGCGGTGACGCCCTTGTCGGTGCTGCGCGTCTTGGTAACCTTCGCGGTCTTGAGGAACACGCGGATTTGATCGACCGAGAGCTCGGCCGACGGCGCCGCAACCGCGACTTGTGCGTAGGAAACGGCCGGCAAGGCCAGGAGCAACAGGAGCGAAAGGACTTTCGCGCCGACGATCCTGACCATAGCGCCTCCGCTATTTGTAGATCTTGGTGAAGTTAATCGATGCGCCGCCGACTTGCGGCTGTACACCGACGCTGAACTTCGTCTTCGCCATCGACATCGTCACGGTGCGTGCCGACGCGCTTCCGAAGCCTGCTCCCATGACTACGTCGGAGGCATGGTGCCGGTTCCACGACATGCGCGCCAGGGCGACATAGCTGCCGAGGGCATAGGCCGGCACGCCGACCTTCCAGCCGTAATACCGCTGCAGGACCGTGGCGGTGGCAAAGGCGCTTGCGGAGTGACCCGACGGGAAGGACTTGTTGTTGCTGTGATCGGGACGGTCGCGGCGGATCGCGTACTTCAGGGTCTGCACCATCACTTGCGACACGACCTGCGCGCGGACGATGTCGCGGCCGACGAAGGCGACCTTCTGGTTGCCGAACGCCTTGCCCGCGCCATAGGCCGCAAAGCCGGCGCCGATCTGAAACGCAAAGTTGCCAATCACGTTACCCGACTGGAACACCGTGGTCGGGATGTTGAAGCCGTTGTTCACGCCTTCACGATCCCAGGGCGCCGCGGCAACCGCGATCACCGCCGTGTAGGCCATCGTGCGCCCGGTGTCGCCGCTGAAGAAATGCTTGAAATCGCTGGCCGCGAGCTTCAGTGGATTTCCTTCCGGGTCCTGCGAAACGCGCGGCAGTTGCGGGATCGCGTTCGGGCCCGGTGCGGGAAACTGTTCGGTGGTGGATCCGTCCGGCGCCGTTGACGCGACCGTATCGGTCTTTTCAGCGGGAACGGGCTCCTGCGCAAACGCCGGGACGGCGATCGCGCAAACGAAGAGGGCAGTCGCAAGGAAGCGAACAGGGCGCATCAAATCTCTCAATTTCTTATTAAGACTGTCGGCAAAAGGCGCGGGTTCCAGTATCTCATGGCTGGCGCTCGAACCCAACCAGCGTCCACCCCCCTGAATTCCTTCGAAAATAGGCCGAAACCGGCTTGGTCCACGCCTCGGGGCCGCCGATCGCGGCCAAATCCACCTGGATGTATTCAGACGCGGGCATGGCCGGCATCAGCATCGGGCTCTGCGTTTCTTCCGTGGTCGCGACGAGCGTCGCCCGGTTCGCGTCGTTGTCGAACGTGTACCAGAGCGCGCGATACCCCGGCGCGCGATCGGCGACCGCCGCGTCCACCGCCGCATTTCGAAACGACAGGCGGCCGTTGCGATCGAGCGTTGGATCGACGATCGGATTCACCTTCGGCAGGAAGGTCTGCAGGATGCGCAGGCGGCGATCGGAAATGGCCTTCGCGAGGAAGGCCTCGGATGCGGGATCGCCGAACTTGCCCTCGGCCACCGCGGCGCGAATCATGTCGTCGCTGATCGCCGCGAGCTTGGTTGCCGCCCAGAAGTTGTCGTCGGGCCGCATGTGGCGAAACGCCGCGTTGGTGATGTGCGGCCACCACTCCTCCGGATTCCACTTCGAATGATCGCGCGGCAGGCGGCCGATCGACGGCGATTCGAAATAATCCTGCGTGCGCCACACCGGGATGTTGAAGCCGAGCGACAGCGCGCGCTTGCCGATCTCCCCCGGCTCCTCGACGAGGGCTTCATAGCCTTCCCAGCCCTCGCGCGGACCGACCGCGGCGCTGCCCAGCGTGGATCCGAAATCGAGCAGGTAATTGCGGATGAAGCTGCGCCCGTTCTCGGTGACGAGCGACGACAGCGAGTTGATGCCCTTGGCATCGACGTGATTGAGCCACGCGGCGAACACGTAATAGCCGCGCAGCTCGCGGCGATGTTCGTGCGGGATGACGTCGTTGGGATCGTCGGCGCGCGTGCCGTGGAACTTGATGCGTCCGACGGGCCGGCCCGGCGCCGCCTTGCTGAGGATGACGCGGTACGAGCCGTCCGGATCGCGATCGGCCCGCCCCAGCAGCCACATGATGTCGCTCGGTCTCATTGGCCGCGGCATTTCGCCGGGCGGCGTGATTTTGGTGTCCTTGCCGATGACAAGGTTTGACGGCACGAGCTGCGTGACGTGGTATTCCGCGGTGTAATAGCCGACGGCCCAGAATAATTTGGCGGCGACGATCTCGCTGCCGGTGGCCATCGCGCGCCATCCCGGCGGATCGAACTTGATGAACCACAGCTGGTTCGCCGAATCACGAATCGTGAAGCCGGGCGTCACGCCGTCGCTCTTCGCCGACACCACCGTCCACTTGCCCGGCGCAGGCCCGTTGTCGACGTTCGCGCCGCGCGCGACGATCGCGGGCGTGAGCGGAATCCGGCCGGCGCGATTCGTGAAGTACGGGCCGTCGGGTACTTCGTCCACGGTGTTGACGTTCTTGGCCCGCTGGCCCAGGACCTTGTCGCCCGGACGCCAGAACAGGTTCTCGATCGTCTGGTAGGCGAGGTCGGGCTCGTAACGCACGGCGTTCTTGACATCCTGGGTCACCGGCTCGCGCCAGATCGGATCGTCGGGATAGAAGCGCCGTGTTTGTGCTCCGAGCGTCAGCGACGAAATCGCGATCGTGATCGCCAGCAGGAGCGTGGTCCGCATGTTCATCAGAACGGCTGCGATCCGGCGAACGTCATCCGGAAGCCCTCCCGCCCGCGGGAAAACTCCAGCCGCAAGGCGTTGAAATTGGGACCGTGAAACCGCGCGCCGATGCCCCAGTCGACATCGAACTCCTTCGTGTCGAACTGATGCCGATCGGCGGCGACCTGTCCGGCGTCCAGGAACAGCGCCATGTCGAGATAGCGCGACGGCCTCCAGCGATACTCGCCGGTGACGAGCACGCGGTTGCGATCGGTGAAGCGGCGGTTGCCGAAGGCGCGCAGCGTCGATCCGCTGCCGAGAAACGGCGCCAGCATGACCGGCACGTCATGGCCGGCGTCCGCCTGGGTCAGCGTCATCAGCGCGTGGGCCGCGAGCACGAACTGTTCGCGCACCAGCGGCACTTGCTGCACCAGTTCGTATTCCTGCAGGTTGAACGAATACGGCTGGCCGCCGCTCTCGAAGTTGCGCTCGAACGAGGCGCGATAGAAACCGCCGCGCGTGCTGTAGCCGGGCGCCGGCCGCCAGTCGTAGGCGATGGTCGCGCGCGAGGTGTGAAAGGTCAGGTCCTGATCGAGGCCAGGCGCGTCCGCGGGCTCGAAGATCGGCGCTTCGCGCTCGGTCTCGATCGGCTGATACGCATAACTGCCCGTCACGAAGACATGGCGCATCGGCTTGAACGTCACGTTGGTGCTGAGCTCGACGGGATTGAGGTCGTATCGATCGCGCGCCTCTTGGCTCGAGTCCTGCCCGAATCCGTAGAACGACACGCCTTTCGCATCGAGCCACTGCACGTTCGCATCCATCTGCAGCATGCCGCGCCACAACTCGGGTGCGGCGAACGTGCCGCGCATCACCATCGAGTTGTTGATCGAGATGCCGGATTGCACGTTGAAGTAGGCCGCGTTCTCGAGCCGCTTCAGGAACCCGACGCCGAGTCCCATGCCCGTGCCGCCGTAGACGCTGCCGAACCAGGGATACAGTCCGTCACCGCCGGTCAGGAGCGGCGACAGCAGCACCTGCCGGATGATCTTTTCGGCTTCGGATGGCCCTTCGACGCCGAGCCGCTTGGCCTTCTCGGCCTGCTCCTCCGCGATCGCATCGACACGCGTCGACTGCGCGGCGGCATCCGCCGGCGCGAGCATCAACACGGCGATCAAGACGATCAGCGGCTTCACGCGTCGAGCATCCATTTCGTCCTTGTGTAAGCGATCTTGAATCCCTGGCGCTCGGCGTTGCGCTGCGACGCGCTGCCGGGCGCGGCAACCATCATCGCAAGATCGCACTGGTTCGATGCCGCCGTTTGTAATCGGGTGTTGAGCAGCGCGTTCTGCGCGCCGAGACGGCGGCCGCGCGGAATGGTGCTCGCCCCGGCCAGCAGCGCCGTACCCTCGTGCATGTAGAGCGCCGCCGTGGCGATCGGCGCGCCGCCCTGCTCGGCGAAGAAGCAGGTCGCGCAGGCCAGGCTCAATTGCGCGAAGCCGTCGATGTACGGCATGACCTCGGGATGTTCGCTCCATCCCTGTGCCGCGACACGACCGTACGTCTTGGCCTCGTTCGCGTTGGCCTGCCGCACGGTCAATCCCGGATTCGATGGAATGCGAGTCGTCATGTCGATCGGCTGATACAGCACCGTCGAGAGCTCAACCGGCTTGTAGCCGCGGCGCGCCAACGTAGCATACACATCCACGCCGGCCAGCGGGCACACCTCGTGGAACACCGCCGAGCCGCGCGACCGGAAGAAGTGCTCGATCGCGTCGAGATCCTTTTCAACGAGCGGCTCGTGGATGCCGAGCCCGAACGTCTGCGTGATCGGCGAGCCCACGCCCGCGAACATCGCCGCCGTGCCGCCAACGGTTTTCCAGATCGCGCCGGAGTTCGGATCGACGCGCGCCTGCGCGTCGATGAACGCCGCGTTGCCGCGGCCCTCGGTCCGCTCGAGGCGGCGCGCCAGCGTGAGATCCGCGAAAAGCTGTGACATGTAAGAAATAGATGTTACCCTGCCGCGCCATGAAGATGACACGACGCGAGGCCATCGGGATGCTTGGAGTTGGTGCCGCTGCCGGGATGGCCGGAAGGTTTGCCGGCCCGCTCGCCGCGCAAACGCCGCCGCGCATCACGTTTCCCAAGGGCGCGATCATCCGCACCCTCCTTCGCGACCTGCCGCCCGAAGCGCTCGCGTCGGGACCGTCGCTCTTCCACGAACACCTCTCGATGCGCTTTCCGCTCGGCGCCGCCACGCACTTCACGGACGACGTGGCGATGATGATCGAGGAGGCGAAGCTCGCCAAAGCCGACGGCATCGCGGCGATTGTCGACGGCGGCCATGCCGATATGGCCCGCAGCGTTGATGCGCTCAAGCGGATCTCGACCGAGTCGGGCCTGCCCATCATCGCGAGCGGCGGCTATTACATGCAGCGCACCTATCCCGCCGACATCGCCACGAAAAGCGCGGATCAGATTGCCGAGGAGCTGGCCAGGGAAGCGGCGGCGTCCCGGTTCGGCGCATTCGGCGAAATCGGCCAGCAGGGCGGCGTGCTCACCGATGACGAGAAAAAGGTCTTCACCGCGGTCGCAAAAGCGCACGCGCGTACTGGCCTGCCGATCTTCACGCACAACGCTTATACCGGCACGCGGCCGACGCAGAATCCGGTGCCGAAAGACACCGCGATCAAGCAGCTGGATCTGCTGCTCGCCAATGGCGTGAAACCGCAGAACCTGGCGATCGGCCACGTCTGCTGCCTGGACGATGTCAAGGCGGAGATTCCGATCGAGATCGCGAAGCGCGGCGCCTACGTGGGTTTCGATCGCGTGACGATCGCGCTCGTCCCCGATGCGCAGAAGGTCACGACGATCATGGCGATCGTCGAAGCCGGCTTCGCGTCGAAGATCCTGCTGGCGTCGGACTTCTCGAATGCGCGCGGATTGAAGAAGAACGGCGGCGGCGGCCTGGGTCAGGCCGTCACCGTGTTTGCGCCGATGCTGCTGAAGGCTGGCCTGCCGGAAGCGACGTTGAAGACGATCCTCAACGACAATCCGCGCCAGTTCCTGGCGTTCGGGCCGGTCGGCTGAGCGATCAGGCCTTCTTCGAGATGCGCACCGTCTTGGGCCCGATGATCGTGTAGGTCAGTCCGTTGGTCGACGCCAGCACCGAGAGAGTCTCTTCGAGAGTGGCGCCGTTCAAGCGAATCTCCTTCGACAGCTTCGCTTTCTGCATTTCTTCGGTAACGGTCTTGTCGAATTCAAGGGTGATGCCCGCGAGTCGCGCCACCACCGAAAACGCCTCGCCGACTGGCGCCTCCTGGATGAAGTGGAGGTTCATCGGATTCGCGTTGGCTGGCGCCAGCTGGGTCTGCGCCGGTGCGGACACCGTCGAAGTCAGAACAATCACGCCGGCAATCAACAGGTGTCGCATTCGAGCCTCCAATCAGACCGATTCAGGAACGGATGATCGCACTCCGGGACCCTGTTCATCAAGCGCTTGCCCCCCGTAGCGCTCCGCGCGAAGGGGGGTCTGACCAGCGACCGGTGAAAGCACCGCTTCGAGCATCGGCCGCATTTGCGACAGCTGCTTGAGCCGAATCACGAAGTCCCACGCCGGCTCGAACTTTTTCCAGCCCGCGCTGTAGGCCAGGTGCTTCAGTGAATGTTTGGACGATCGATGGGCGCGTGCGGCCTTGAAGATGTTTCCCCACCGATAGAACTCGCGATACGCCCAGTCGTAGCCCGCCTTGAGCGCCTCCGGGGTGATGCCGATCGGGCGGTAGACGACGTGCCGGGTGTCGTAGAGGTCCCAGTTGCTGGTCGTCAAGCGTTTCTGCGCGGCCATCTCCGCATAGAGCTGTGTGCCCGGGTACGGCGTGGCGATATGAAACGTCGCGGTGGTGATGCCGTTGGTCGCGGCCCAGTCCACCGTGCGCTTGAAGACATCGGGCTCGTCGCCATCGAGGCCGAACACGAAGCTGCCGTTGATCATGATGCCGAGATCGTCGAGCCGCTGGATCACCGCGATGTAGTCCCGGCCGAGGTTCTGTTTCTTGCCGGCGCCCTGCAGCCCCGCCGCCGAGAGCGTTTCGAAGCCGACGAAAATGCTGCGCAGGCCCGCGCGCGCGGCAAGCTCGATGGTGTCGTCGCGCAGGATCGAATCCACGGTGGCGGCGCCCTGGAACACGCGATTCATGCCGCGCATGCCGGTGAAGAGCTCGCGCGAGAAGCGGCGGTTGCCGAGCAGATGATCGTCGAGGAAATACAGGTGGCGGCCCGGCAGCCGCGCAATCTCCGCGAGCGCAGCGTCGACACGCTGCGTATAGAACGATCGCCCGCCTTCGAAGAACGCGTCCTTGTAGCAGAACGTGCAGTGATGCGGGCAGCCGCGCGACACGACGATCGAGTTCGGCACCAGGTAGTGCGAGCGCTTGATCAGGTCGCGCCGGATCGGCGGGATGTCCTCGATGCTTCGCAGCGTCGACTGGTAACGGCGTTTCGGCGCGCCGGCCGCGAGATCGCGCAGGAACTGCGGGAAGGTGTCCTCGCCGGGACCGAGGAAGATCGTGTCGGCGTGGGGCGCGGCTTCTTCAGGCAGCGAGGTGACGTGCAGTCCGCCGAGCGCGACGTGCGCGCCCTTGCTGCGGTAATGGTCGGCGATCCGGTAGGCGCGGTAGGCGTTGGTGATGTAGACCTGGATGATCACCAGGTCCGGGTCATCGTCCAGATCCAGCGGCTCGACGTGCTCATCTTGCAGCGAGATGTCGAGCGCGGGATCGAGGTAGGCCGCGAGTGTCGCGAGACCCAGCGGCGGGAACAGCGAGTACTTGATTGGTCGCCAGTAGGGGCTGGTGGCTTCGGTGAGCGCGGGGAGGATCAGTTTGACGCGTCGCGTTTTCCTCGGCAGGTAATGCACTCGGACAGGATAGGTTAAAGTTCTTTGAAATGTAAAGTCTGCGCCGCTATTCGGGCCGTAATTGGCGCTTTTTCGCGATCGCCTCGAGGACGTCGTTGACGGCGTTGATGACCGCGCGCGGATGGAACAGGTGAATCTCGTGCCCGGCGCCGCCGATCACGGTATGGCGCGAATTGGTGGACAGCTTCGCGAGCTGGGCGTGCACGTCTTCGCGCTCGGCGTTGCGCTCGTCTCCGCGCGACAGCACGATGGTCGGTCGATCGCCGAAGGGCGTGCCGGTCTTGCGCGTCGCCAGCAGCGCGGCCAGCATGGCCCGCTCCTGTTCCTGGTAGCGGCCGATCTGTTCTGGCGTCAGCGTCGCCGGCGTCGATGCGATCAGGCGCTCGTCGAGCAGCAACCGCTGCTTATAGAGTTCCGGCGGCAGCCGATCGAAGGGCGCGCCCATCTGAACGAGACGACGCGGAATGCGGACGGTGACTGCCGGCAGCGTCGATCGCATTTGCTCGGGCGTCATCTCCGCGATCGCGATCGCCGTGCCGCCCACCATGCCGAAGAGGCGATCCTCGGTGGCCGGATCCACGAACACGAAGCCCGCGACGTCCGTGGGGTAGGCCGCGAGGTAATTGCGGATCAACAGCCCGCCACGCGACGCACCGACCAGCAAATAGGGTGGCGGTTCCTTGGCCGCGCTCAACAGGGCATGGAGATCGGCAGTGTCCGTGGCGAGCACATCCGCGGGCAACGGATCGCTCCAGCCCGAGCCGGCGCGATCGTACGAGCACACGCGATGCGATTTCGCCAGCTCCGACTGCACGATCGTCCAGTCGATGGCAAACGCCGACGCGCCCGCTTCCAACACCACCGCCGGTGAGCCCTGGCCGCTGCACAGCAGGTGCAGCTGTCGGCCGCCGCCAATGTCGAAAAGTTTTCCGGGAGCGGGAGGAAGTTCTTGTGGCGCCGCGAGCGCGGCGGCGAAGCAGCAGGCGAGAACACTCGACCGTAGCAAGCTCATGAGGACGTTGCCTCCGAGCTCAGATTATTTCAAAGCGGTCAGGACCGCATCGATCATCTTCTTTGCGTCGCCGAACAGCATCCGCGTGTTTTCCTTGTAGAACAGCGGATTGTCGACGCCGGCATAGCCGCTGGCCATGCCGCGCTTCATGACAACACAGGTCTTGGCTTTCCAGACCTGGAGGATCGGCATGCCGTAGATCGGCGACGACGGATCGTCAAGCGCGCCCGGATTGACGATGTCGTTGGCGCCGATCACCAGCACCACATCGGTCTCGTCGAAGTCCTCGTTGATCTCTTCCATCTCGAGGACGATGTCGTACGGCACCTTGGCTTCGGCGAGCAGCACGTTCATGTGCCCCGGCAGGCGGCCGGCGACGGGATGAATCGCGAAGCGCACGTTCGCGCCCTTGTCGCGCAGCAGCTTCGTCACCTCATACAGCGGGTATTGCGCCTGCGCGACGGCCATGCCGTAACCCGGTACGATGATCACGCTCTTCGCATCGCGCAGCAGATCCGCCGTTTCCTCGGCCGTGACCGACTTCACTTCGCCCGCGGGCTGCGCCGACGCGCCGCCCGGCTTCGCGCCTTCCTCCGCGCCGAAGCCGCCGAGGATCACGCTGAGGAACGATCGGTTCATCGCGTGGCACATGATGTAGCTGAGGATCGCGCCGCTCGATCCCACCAGTGCGCCGGTGATGATCAGCAGATCGTTCTCGAGCATGAAGCCGGCCGCCGCCGCCGCCCAGCCCGAGTAGCTGTTCAGCATCGAGACCACCACCGGCATGTCGGCGCCGCCGATCGCCATCACGAGGTGAATGCCGATCAGGAACGCGATTGCGGTGCAGACATAAAGGGGCCATGCCGGCGCGAAGTACTCGCCGTGGTTCACGAACAGGTAGCCCAGATAGGCGCAACCCAGGACGCCAATCAGGTTGAGTACATGCCGACCCGGCAGCAGCAACGGCCTGCTGCCGATCAGCCCCTGCAGTTTTCCGTAGGCCACGACCGATCCCGTGAACGTCACCGCGCCGACGAACACGCCCACGAAGATCTCCACGTTGTGGATGTTGGCTTCGACGCCGTAGAGCGCCTTGCTGTGATCCATCGCGGTGGCGATGCCGACCAGCACCGCGGCCAGCCCCACGAAGCTGTGGAGCGCCGCCACCAGCTGCGGCATCGACGTCATCTCGACGCGCGACGCCAGCGTCGCGCCAATCGCCGCGCCGATCACCAGCGCGCCGGTGAGCACACTGTAGGCGTCGACCCGGGGTCCGAACGCCGTGACCAGCACCGCGATCACCATGCCCGCCATGCCGTACAGGTTGCCGCGCCGCGCCGATTCCTGCGCCGACAGTCCCGCCAGGCTGAAGATGAACAGCAGGCCGGCGCCGAGATACGCGATCGTGACGAGGGTGTCAGGCATTTAGCGTCGGAACATGCGCAGCATGCGCTGCGTGACGAGGAAGCCGCCGGCGATGTTGATCGTCGCCAGCAGGATCGCGGCCGCGCCGAGGATGGTGATCGTCGAAGAGGGCGGCCCGCTTACTTGCAGCATGCCGCCGATCACGATGATGCCGCTGATCGCATTGGTCACGCTCATCAATGGCGTGTGCAGCGCCGGCGTGACGTTCCACACCACCTGCCAGCCCACGATGCACGCGAGCGCGAACACCGTCAGGTGCGACAGGAATGCAGGCGGCGCGACGAGACCGAGGCCGACGAGCGCGATCGCGCCGGTGATCGCCATAATCGGCCCGGCAAGTCCGCTCTTCTTTTCCGCCTTTGCCTGATGCGCGACCGCAACCGGCTTCGCGGCGGCCTTCGGATCCGGCGGCAGTACGACAGGAGGCCGCGCCGGCGGCGGCCACAGCAACTCGCCGTTGCGCAGCACCAGGGCGCCGCGCACGACTTCGTCGGCGAGATCCAGGTGGAAGTGACTGGCGCCGCCAAGGTCCGCCAGCAGGTGCGTCAGGTTGTTGCCGAACAACAGGCTCGCCGTTGGGGCGAGTCGGCTCGGCAGATCCGTATAGCCCAGGATGTGGACGCCGTGACGCTCGACCACCTGGCCCGGCTCGGTGAGCGCGCAGTTGCCGCCGTTCTCGGCAGCGAGATCGACGATCACCGATCCGTTCTTCATCGACTTGACCATGTCTTCGGTGATCAGGATCGGTGCGGGACGGTTCGGAATCAGCGCGGTCGTGATGATGATGTCGACGTCCTTCGCCTGCGCGGCGAACATCTCCATCTCCGCCTTGATGAACGCCGGGCTCATCTCCTTCGCATAGCCGCCCACGCCCTCGCCGTCCTCGGTGACGTTGAGCTCGATGAACTCGGCGCCCATGCTCTTGACCTGCTCTTTGACGGTCGGCCGCGTGTCGAACGCGCGCACGATCGCGCCCATGCCGCGCGCCGCGCCAATCGCCGACAGACCCGCCACGCCGGCGCCGATTACCAGGATCTTCGCCGGCGGCACGCGTCCCGCCGCCGTCATCTGTCCCGTGAAGAAGCGCCCGTAGAAGCTGGCCGCCTCCACCACCGCTCGATAGCCGGCGATGTTGGCCATCGACGACAGCGCGTCCATCTTCTGCGCGCGCGTGATGCGAGGAATCTGATCGACCGCAATCGCCGTCGCCTTGCGCGCCGCGAGCTTGTCGACGATGTCCTTGTTCTTGCCTGGGTAAAGGAACGAGATCAGCGTGCCGCCCTCGCGGATCAGCTCTGCTTCGTGCACGCCGAGCGCCGGGTGCACCGACGGCGGCTGCACTTTCAGGATGATGTCGCCGGCCTGCCAGATCGCGCGCGTGTCGGCCACGATCTCGGCGCCCGCCGCGACGTAATCATCGTCGCCAAACGAGGCCGCGGCGCCGGCGTCGTGCTCGACGGCCACCGCGAAGCCCATCTTGATCAATCGCGCGACGTTCTCGGGGGTGACCGCGACACGGCGTTCGCCGGGGCGGCATTCTTTCGGGACGGCGAGCTTCACTCGCCCGTGATTATACCTACGCTGGCTGCCTGCGGAATCGGCGAATGCGTTCCGTCCAGCTTTAATCTGAACTCGCGCTGCAGCAAGATCAGGTTGAGCGTCATCTGCAACAGCACGGCGACCGCGCCCAGATACCAGATCCACGTCAGATGGAACCCGGCGACGCGCGCGAGGAAGATCGCCGGGATGGCGGCGATCAGGATGCGCAGCGTCGACGTGGCGAGCGGCGGCATGGTGTTGCCGAGCGCCTGGAACATGCTCGACGACACGAAGGTGATCCCCGAAGGCACGAACGTCACGACCACGATCCGCAGGTACTCGACGCCCACCGCGATCGCCTCCGGATCCCTGGTGAAGATGCGCATCACGGCTGCCGCGCCGAAATACATGACGAGTGAGATGAGCAGCATGAAGGCCGCCGCCATCGCCACCGCCGTCTTGAACGCGTCGCGCACGCGATCGCCCTTGCGGGCCGCGAAGTTCTGTCCCGCCACCGGCGCCACCGAGAACCCCAGCGCCACGACCGGCAGGAACGCCGACTGCACCACGCGCAGGCCGATCGTGAAGCCGCCTTGTGCCGGCGCGCCGAACGGCTTGGTGATCGCATAAATCACCGCCATGTAGACGCCCATCAACGCGAACTCGGCGCCGGCCGGCAGGCCGATCTTCAGCATGTCCCACCACACGCGAAGCTCGGGCTTCCAGTGGCCGAAATGAAAGCGCAGGTACGCTTTCGCATCGACGAAATAGAACGAGATCCACACCACGCCGACAACGACGGCAATGAAGGTGGCGACCGCCGCGCCGCTGACGCCCATTTCGGGGAACGGGCCCCAGCCGAAAATCAGGAACGGCGCGACCACCATGTTGATCACGACCGTGCCGGTCTGCACCAGCATGCCCGGCTTGAAGTTGCCGGTGCCGCGCAGCGCCGCGCCCATCGCCACCATCGCGAACTGCAGCGCCATCGCCGGTATGAACCACTGCAGGTATTGTTCCGTGGCGATGCGCATGCCTTCGCTCGCGCTCTGTTCGGAGGCGTACTGGTGACGCAAGGCCATCGAGACCGCCAGGAAGATCACCGCGACCACCATCGACAGCACTTGCGACTGGTTGAACAGGAAGATCGCCTTGTCCTGATCCTTGCGCCCCGACGCATGCGAGACGAGCGTCGTCGCGCCGACGCCCAGGACCTGCGTGATCGCAATCACGATGAACGAGAGATTGCCGGCCAGGCCCACCGCGGCGATCGCATCGGTGCCGAGCCGTCCCACCCAGAACAGATCGACCAGGATGTACAGCGTCTGGAAGATCATGCTGACCAGCATGAAGCTCGTCGTTTTGAGGAGATGGTTCGTCAGCGAACCGGTGGTGAGGTCCTGCATACGGCAGTGTAGCTGAGCAGTCTAGCTGAATGCAGCGCCGAAGTAAGGCAGAATCTGAAGCGCGTGATTCGCGATCTGAAGACGGTGATCGGCTGGTTGCCGGCGAGCGAGCGCTGGCGCTGGTTCGCGCTCGTGCCCGTTGCCTGCCTCGCCGCTGTGATCGAAGCGGCCGGCGCGCTCGCCGTGTTCGGATTGCTGCGCCTGGTTGTCGATCCGGATCAGGTGCGATCCGCGCCGGTCGTGTCGCGGCTCTGGGCGTGGTGGCCGTCGAGCGATCCGCGCGCGCTCGTGGCCGTGCTCGCCCTCGGCGTCGGCCTCTTCTACGTGCTGCGCGCCGCGTTCCTGTCGTGGGCGGAGTGGCTGCGCCAGGGCACCGTCTATCGATCGTCGGGGGTCGCCGCCGAACGATTGCTGGCGCGGTACCTCGCCGCCGAGTATCTCTTTCACGCGAAGCGGCGATCGGCGTCGCTGATCGAGCCAATGACGCGCGCCTCGGACATCGCCTTCGAGCTGGTTGCCGGATCAGCGGTCAACATCCTCGCCGAAGCGGTGATCATCGCCGCGCTCGCGCTGGTGCTGCTGTTCTCCGCGCCGCCGATCACCCTGGCAACCGTCGCGGTCGTCCTGGCGCTCGTGCTCGTCCCGATCGTGCTGACGCGTCGATCATGGGAGCGCATCGGCGAATCGGAGCGCCAGCTGTATCAACAGCAGCTGCATTTGCTGCACCAGAGCCTCGGCGCGATCAAGGACGTCAAGGTCACCGGCCGGCAGCCGTTCTTCGAGGAGCGATTTCGCCGCGTCAAGCGCGAGCTTGGCGCCACCAAGCAGCGGCGCGCGTGGGCGGCGACGCTGGCAAGGCTGGGCGTCGAGGCCACGCTCATCCTCAGCATGCTGCTGGTCGTGTTCCTGGTGATGCGGCAGGACATGCCGGGCGGCAGCATCGTGTCGGTGCTGGCGCTCTTCGCCTACACCGGCTTCCGCGTCGTGCCGTCCGCGAATCGCATCATGCTGAACGTCGGCTACATGCGCGAGGCGCATCCGTGGATTCGCAACATGGACGAGGACATGCGCAAGCTCCGCATGCCGGTTGCGAAACCCTACGAGCACGATCGGCCGCTGATGCAGTCGTCGCTCGCGTGCGAGCACGTGTCGTTCGGCTATGAAGGCGGGCCGCCGCTGGCGCTCGACAAGATCTCGTTCACGATCGATCGCGGACAATCCGTCGGCATCGTCGGACCCACCGGCGCCGGCAAGAGCACGCTCGTCGACATCCTGCTCGGCCTCCTGCCGCCAACCACTGGACGCGTGCTGATCGACGGTGCGCCGCTCGAAGGCCGCGAGCGCGCCTGGCAGCGGCAGATTGGCTACGTGTCGCAGGACGTCTACCTGCTCGACGACACGCTCCGCCGCAACATCGCGTTCGGCATGCCCGACGGCGCCATCGACGAAACCCGGCTCGCCGCCGCGGTGGCGCAGGCGCGCCTCGACGAAGTCGTGGCCGCGCTGCCGTCGAGGCTCGAAACGATCGTCGGGGAAAACGGCATCCGCCTCTCGGGCGGCCAGCGCCAGCGCGTCGCCATCGCGCGCGCCCTGTATCACGATCCGCCGGTGCTGTTCTTCGACGAGGCCACGGCGGCGCTCGACAATCAGACCGAGCGAGAGGTGACCGAAGCGATCGCCAACGTCCACGGCACGCGCACGGTCATTGCGATCGCGCATCGGCTGTCGACAGTGAAGAACTGCGATCGGTTGATCTACCTCCGCGATGGCAAGCTCGCCGGCGTCGGCACCTACCAGGAGTTGATCACGGATCCTGGATTCCGCCAGCTCACATAGGCACCCCATCGCGCAAAGTCCGCGCGACGGGGGCCCCGCCGAAGCGGGCGACGATCTCCCGGAATCCGGCGACGAAGCTTTCGGTTGAAAACAGCTTCGCGTGCGCCTGCAAGCGGGCGCGAAGCGGTTCGATGTCGTGCACGTTGACGATTTTCCTCACCGCTTCGCCTTCGGAAGACCAGAGCAGTGCGCTCTCGTTGTTGAGCACTTCGGGAGAACCGCCGCTGTCGTGCGCGAACACCAGCATGCCGGCGCGCGTCATCTCCGCCGTCGCCATCCCGAAGTGTTCGTGCTCCATTGCCTGGATGCCGTAGCGGGACCGGCCCATCAGCCGGTTCAGCTCGTCGCGAGAGAGATCTTCACGAAAATCAATCCACTCGCCGTGGTTGGCGGCGATCCGGATGATGCGATTCGTATATTCGTGATCGACAGCGGAGCCGACGACGATCAGGCGGGCGTCGCGCAGTGTGGCGGCGCGGACCCGGCCGACGATGTCCATCGCCAATTCAACGCGTTTCGATCCGTGAAATCGCCCGATGCAGAGGAACGTGTTGCTCCGCTCGGACCACGGCAGCCCGTCGCCGGGATCGAGCACCGGCGGATACAGCACGATCGGTGTCGATACCTCGCCCATCCGTTCGAGTCCGTCCGCCGTCCACCGCGAATTGGCCAGCGTCAGGTTGTGACGGACGTCGCTCCACGGGGCGCCTACCAGCCGATCGCAGGCCGCGAAGTAGACGTTGACGATCCAGTCCAATCGAGTCGGCCGCGGATGCAAGTCGGCGGGGTAGTGCAGGTACTGGATGCCGCGTTTCGGAAACACCGCGTAATTGTCGGCGGTGATCAGCACGTCGTATTTCGGTGCGTGCGATCGGGCGTAGCGAAGCACCGAGCACATTCGCAGCCGGTTGAGCCGATCCTCGGGCAGGCCGGCCAGCCATGTCCACGGTGCAGGCACGACAAATCTCTTGACCTGGTCCTCGCGAATCGATGTTCCGTAGAACGCGTTGGTCTGGGCCGCTGACCAGTCGCTCGCTGTGAGTGTGGCGACTTCGTGCTCGCCGGCGAGCGCGTGCACCATCCACGCGGCGACGGCGTTGCCGCCGCCGGGCGGCGAGAGCGAGCGTTGCACGATCAGGATTCGCACGGCTATTCGTGAAATTCGTTGACGATCGTCCGCACCTGTGCCATGAACCTTGCCGTCGAGAACTGTTCGCCGATCGCGGCGAGCTTCTCGCGCAGGCGCTGCTGCTCGGCCGCGCTGGCCAGCGTCCGCGCGATCTTCTCGACCGCATCTTCCTCCGACTCGTACATCAACGCCGGCTCGCGGCCGACAATCTCCATCTGACCGCCGCCGCGCGGCACCCATACGATGGCGCCGGCGCGGACCATTTCCGCGGGTGCCATGCCGAAATGCTCTTCGCGCATGCCATGAATGCCGTACCGGCTCGCCGCCATCAAGGCTCGTACCTCGTCACGCGTCAGGTTGTCGCGAAAGTCGATCCACGAGCCTAGCGACGCGGCCAGGGCCGTCAGCGTTTGAAAATAGCGCCGCGCATGCCGATCGCGCGTGCCGATAATCGTCAGCGTCACATCCGGCGCCTGCCGGCGCAGGCGTGCCAGGATGTTCATGACCCGCTCGTATTCCTTTTCGGGCGAGATGCGGCCGATGGCGAGAAACGCATTGCGGCGCTCCGCCCAGGGGAGTCCCGGCCCCGGATCGACCACCGGTGGATAAAGCGTGCGCGTCGTGATGCCGAGAAACCTCGCCACGTGCTCGCCGGTCCAGTCGGAATTGACGAGCGTCAGGTTGGCCTTCATCCGATCGAACGAGAAGCCGGCAATGCGATCGGCAAGCGCGTAATAGAGGTTCAGTCCCTCTTGCGGCCGGTGATACCAGCGGAGATCGACCTCCGGCCGCGGTCTCAAGTAAGTCGGATAGTGCACGTATTGAATGCCGCGGCGGCCATAATCGGTTTCGTTGTAGACGCCGAACAGCACGTCGTACCCGGCGCTGACCCGGCGCGTGTAGCGCATCAACACCGACATCTTGATCAACGTCGATGGCGTCAGCAGGTGATCCGGAATCAGCCGCCACGATCGCGGCACTTCGACGGTGTCGAAATCATCGCGCCGCAGATGCGTGCCGAAGAAACGGTTGATCGGCTCGACCTCCACCGGCGTCCACGACAGTACGGTAACGCGGTGTTCAGCGATCAACGCCTGCAACACCCAGGCGGCCACGCCGTTGCCGCCGCCCGGCGGCTGCATCGATGGCTGTACCAGCAGCACGCGCTTCATGGCGTGTTGACGTCAGCCGTCGCGAGCGCGAGCACGGACAGGATCGCGGTCACGCCGTAGAGGACGAGGACGGTGCGGCGCACTGACCAGCCCATCGCCAGCATGCGGTGGTGGATGTGCTCGCGATCGGGTTCCGCGATCTGCCGCAGCGTGGCCCGGATCGATCGCCCGTTCGCCGGCCGCGCCGTCGCGCGCCGCAGCAACGCCAGCGCGCTGTCGGCGATCGGCAGCGCGAAGATCATCAGCGGCACGCCCGTCGCCAGCGCCGTCGCGCCTTTCTGCCAGCCGGTGATCGCGGTGGCCGCGAGCAGGAATCCCGCCAGCAGGCTGCCGCTGTCGCCGAGGAAGATCGATGCCGGCGCGAAGTTGAAGAACAGGAATCCGATCGCGGCGCCGACGAACGCGGCGAGGATCATCGCTTCCGGCGCGTGGCCGCGGACGACGAGGATGGCGCCGCAGGCCGTGCCGGCCATCGCCGTGATCCCCGCGGCCAGCCCGTCGACTCCGTCGATCAGGTTGAACGCGTTCGTCACGCCGACGAGCCATGCCGCCGTGACGGGCCAGGCGACCCAGCCGAGCGGCAGCGTCCACCCGAGCAGGGTGATCTTCTCGATCAACAGGCCCGACGACATCATCACGCCCGCCGCCAGGAACTCGATTAACAGCTTCGGGCCCGCTCCGAGCCCGCGCACGTCATCGGCCAGCCCGACCAGAAAAATCATGCTGCTGGCGATGAAGAATGGGCGCATCGTGGCCCAGACGGACGAATCGAAGGGCGTCGGACCGAACCGGCTGACCAGCCACAGGGCGAGGCTGGCGGCCAGAACGACAGCGAGGCCGCCGAGCCGGGGGACCGATTGCGCATGAACCTTCCGCGGCCCGGGGGCGTCTACCAGTCCAAGCCGCGTCGAAACCCGTCCAACCACGGGGGTCAGCAGCACGGCCAGGGCGGCACTACTCAATCCGAGCAGCAGGAAAACAGTCAATGCGAACCGCCGTTATCGTAATCGGAGATCTGGGCCGCAGCCCGCGCATGCAGTATCACGCGGTCTCGCTCGCGGCCGCGGGGAGCGACGTTGATCTGATCGGCCTCGAGGGAGCGGCCGTGATGCCGGCGGTGGTGTCGAATCCGCGCATTCATGTGCATCGCATGCACGATCGCAGTTTCGCGAATCGCGCCAAGGGCGGCGTCCGCCGCTTCGTCTTCAGCTCGGCGGCGCGGGGAATCGGACAGGCGATGCGGCTGTTCCGCATCCTGATGGCGATCCCGAAACCGGATGTGATCCTCGTGCAAAACCCGCCGGCATTCCCGGCGCTCTCCATTGCATGGCTGGCCTCGCGCCTGCGCGGCGCGCGATTCGTGATCGACTGGCACAATCTCTCGCACACGATCGCGGCGGTGAAAGTAGGGGAGCGGCATCGCGCCGTCAAAGCGATCGCGAGAAGCGAGCGCAGGTGGGCGAAGCGCGCGAGCGCGCATCTCACCGTGTCGACGGCGCTCGCGGAGTGGCTGGCGCGTGAATACAAAGTGAAAGCCGCGGTCGCCTACGATCGGCCCGGCGATGCCTTCGTGCGTCCATCATCCGCCGACGCGAATGCGTTGTGGGAGAAGATCTCGAAGGAAGCAAACCTCGGATCCACGCGTCTGCCGATGGTGGTGTGCCCCACGAGCTGGACGCCGGATGAAGATTTCGATTTGCTGCTCGAGGCGCTCGAGCGCGCCGAGCGGCAACTGTCACGGGCCAATCCCACGGCCGGTCCTCAGCTCATCGTGTTCCTGACCGGACGCGGCGCGCTTCGCGAGTCGTTCGAAGCCCGCGCCGCGCGCCGCAACTTCAAGGCGATTCTGGTCAGGACCATCTGGCTCGAACCCGCCGAGTATCCGGCGCTCGTCGGCATGGCCGATCTCGGCCTGTGCCTGCATCAGTCATCGTCAGGACTCGATCTGCCGATGAAGCTGGCCGATCTGCGCGGCGCCGGCGTGCCCGCGGCCGTCTACGATTACGCGCCGGTGATCGGCGAGGTCATGACGACGGGACAGGAAGGCGTGAGCTTCCGCGACCCCGGCGATCTCGCCAACCTGCTGGTCGCCGTCGCGACGCGATCATTGGCGCCTGACGCGCCGCTTGGCCGCAGCCGCGCGTGGTTGACGCAACATCCCGCCGAGCGCTGGAGCGCGCAATGGGAAGCGGCGGCGCGACCCGTGTTACTCCCGGAGCGCGGTTGACGGATCGATCGTGGTCGCGCGCCACGCCGGAAGAGCAGCCGCGGCCGTCGCCACCATCAGCAACACGATTGCGGTGCCGACGAGGGTAATCGGATCGCGCGGCCCGACTTCGAACAGCTGATTCTGCAGCAGCCGCGTCGCGCCGATGGCGCCGATGAATCCCACGGCCAAACCAATCACGACGGGCTTCAGGCCGTGAATGCTCATCATCCTGATGACGTCGCGTTTGGAGGCGCCGAGCGCCATTCGCACGCCAATCTCGCGCGTCCGCTGCGCCACGAGCCAGGCGATCACGCTGTAAATCCCGAGGGCCGCCAGCACCAGGCCGGTCGATGCGAGCAGCGACATCAGCAAGGTGTTGAAGCGGGCCTGCGCCATGATTCGACGCAGCCCCTCTTCCATCGTCGAAACGCGAAAGACCGGAAGCGTGCTGTCGAGCTCCTTCACCGCGCCGCGAATCGCCGTGGTCATTGTGGTGACGTCGTCGCCGCGCGTCACGATCACCAGCGACCGGCCGGTCCACGTCCAGGCGACATCCGGGATTTGCATCAGCGGCAGGAAAAACTCCGGCGTGGCCGGTTGAGCGGGACCGCGTGTCTTGATGTCGGCCACGACGCCGACCACGGTCTTCCAGTGAGGCTGGCCGGGCTTGCCTTCGCAGCACGAGATGCGCTTGCCGATCGGGTTCGCGTCTCCGAATGCCGCGCGCGCGAGCGTTTCGTTGATGATCATCACGAACTCGGCCCCGCGGATGTCCGCATCGGTGAAGACGCGGCCGGCCTTCAGCGGATTGTTGATCACCTTGAAGTAATCCGGCGTCACGAAGTGCGAGGTGCTGAGGATGAATTCCTGTTCCGTCTTCCCTTCGGGAATCAGGCCGTTCGAGCCGCCGCCGCCCTGGAGCGGCGCCTGCGAATCGAGCGCCGCGAATTTCACGCCGGGTGACGCCTGCACCCGCTCGAGTACCTGTCGATAGGCGGCCCGCGCGCGGGCGGGCTCCCCGTACTGCGCGGCCGGCAGCGCGATGCGGGCGGTCAGCACGCCGCGGGTGTCGAATCCGATCGGCGTCTGTTGGAGGTTGATCGCGCTGCGGACGAGCAAGGCCGCCCCCGCGAGCACGATCATGACCATCGCCGCCTGCGCGCCGATCAACAGCTGGCGCATCCACGGTTTGAGCGAGCCGCCGAGCGCGCCCTTGCCGTCTCCGAGATCCTCGGTGAGCGTCGTGCGGCGGGTCGCCTGCCAGGCGGGCAATAGTCCGACGAACAACGCGCTGCCGATGACGAGCGCCATGGCGGTGGCGAGCACCGGAGCGCTCAATGTCGCGGTCTCGAGACGCGGTACGCCCTGGGGCGCGAGTCGAATCAGGGCAGGGAGCGACCACCACGCGATTGCAAGACCGGCAACGCCGCCGAGCACCGCGAGCAGCAGGCTTTCGGTCAGCACCTGCCTGACAATCCGTCCCCGGCCGGCGCCAATGGCGGCGCGTATCGCGAGCTCGCGTGAACGGGCGGCGAGCCTTGCCAGCAGCAGGTTCGCGACGTTGCCGCAGGCGATCAGCAGCACCAGTGCGACCGCGGCCAGCAGCACGAACAGCCGCGTGCGATAGTCGCCCACGAAGAATGCGCTCATCAATTCGACGTCGGCCGATCGCTCGCGATTGAGCTGCGGGTGATCGGTGGCGAGGCTCTGCGCGATGCGAACGAACTCGTCGCGGACCTGCTGCTGGGTGACGTCCTTGCGTTGCCGGACGTAGGCCGTCAGATAGAACTCGTCGTAGAGCGCGAGCTGTTCCGGCGTGAACGCGATCGGCACCCAGGCTTCGGCGGCATCGCCGATCTGATCCATCTCCTTCGGCATGATGCCGACAACGTCATGCGGTTCGTTGTTGATGCGAATCGATCGGCCGACGATCGCGGGATCCGCGCCGAAGCGGCGCCGCCACAACCGGTCGCTCAGGATCACTACCTTGTTGCGGCCTGGTTGATCCTCCTCGGCTCGAAACGTGCGGCCGTACGCAGGCGGAATACCGAACAGGCGGTGATAATTCCAGGTGACGCGGCCGCCGAAGATCCGTTCCGGTTCGCCGTTGTCCGAGAGATTCATGCTGGTGCCGGTATCGGCCGCAAAATCCTCCGCGGATGTGACGCGCTGGCGGAAGTAATCGAAGTTGCCGACCGACCACGAGCCGCGTTGCCCGCGCCATTTCGAAAATGCGAGCAGCACGCGATCGGGATCGGCGTACGCGTACGGCTTCAGCACCACCGCGTGGACGACGCTGAAGATCGCCGTGGTGGCGCCGATGCCGAGACCGAGCGTCAGCACCGCCGCGAGCGTGAAGCCCGGTCGCGTGCGGCACTGCCGCCACGCGAAACGAAGATCCTGCCGCAGCTCGTCGATCCAGTCGCGTCGCGCCCACGATTCGTTGCGCTGCCGTCCGAGTTGCGTGAGCACCGCTTCGACGCGGCCGTTCTCCAGCCGCATGCGCGCCAGCACCCGCGCCTCTTCGGGATCGACGCCGCGATCGATCAGCTCGCGCGTGCGCAGCTCGATGTGATGCGCGAGCTCTTCATGCACTTCCTGTTCGATTGGGACGCGCCACAGCAGCGAGCGCAGACGTTTGCGGATGGTCATGACTACACCGCCTTGATGAGCGCGCGGTTCACCGCGGCCGAGAATGCCGCCCAGGCGGCGGTGTGGCTTGCCAGTTGCTGCCGGCCGGTCCGCGTCAGGCGATAGAACTTCGCGCGACGGCCGAGCTCGGAGGTGCCCCACTCGGCATCGAGCCAGCCGCGTTTCTCCATCCGGTAGAGCGCCGGATACAGCGACCCTTCTTCGAGCTCGAGGCCGCAGTTGGTCGCCTCTTCGATCCACCGGCCGATCGCATACCCATGCATCGGGCCGCCCGTCAGGGTCTTGAGGATCAGCGTGTCGAGCGTGCCGTGCAGGAAATCCGCTGGATACCTAGACATTCGAAGTATGAGACGGAAGGAGGTCGAAAAAGGTTGTGAGGGCTAGAATGCCGACCCATGTCGATACCTTGCCGGGTCGTTCGTCATAGAGGCAGAAGGAGAGATTCCGATGCCTAAATTCGTGTTGTTACTGCGCGACGCCGGGCGGTTCGACCCCAACATGAGCCCCGCCGAAATGCAGGCGATTGTTCAGCGCTACATTGCCTGGCGCGCGAAGGTCCAGCAAAACGGCCGCGCCATTACGGGCCACAAGCTCCACGACAAGCAGGGCCGCGTCCTGAACGGCGCCGGCGGCGCGATGAAGATTACCGACGGCCCCTACGCCGAAGCGCGCGAAGTGATGGGCGGCCTTTTCGTGATCGAGGCCAGCAGTTACGACGAGGTCGTCGAGCTGACCCGGGATTGTCCGCACCTCGACTTCGGCTCGATCGAAATCCGCGAAGTCCAGCCGACGTAGATGTAACCGGGACTGACCCCTTAACATCGGTTTTTGCTGCAATTCCTGCGATGACGACGTCCGATCCGATCGCACTTGTTGATCATCTGTTCCGCAAACAAGCGGGGCAGATGATCGCGACGCTGACGCGCACGCTCGGCTCCCGTCATCTGGCGCTGGCGGAAGATGCCGTCCAGGACGCGCTCGTCACGGCGATGCAGCAGTGGCCCTTTCGCGGCGTGCCCGACAACCCCGAAGCGTGGCTGTTCCAGGTCGCGCGCAATCGCGCGCTCGATCGCTTGCGCCACGGCAAGATGGCGGCCGACAAGGAACCGGCGATCAAGCGCGAGTTGGCGGCCATTGAATCCCCAAGCGACGCGCCGATGCTTCGCGGCGAATTGCCGCCTGTCGAAGACGATCAGCTAGGTTTGCTGTTCCTGACGTGCCACCCTTCGCTCGCACCCGATGCGCGTGTCGCGCTCGCGCTCAAACTCGTGGGCGGGTTCAGCGTCGGTGAGATCGCGCGGGCCTACCTGTCGCAGGAATCCGCGATCGCGCAGCGGCTCGTGCGCGCCAAGCGGGCGCTCCGCGATGAACAGATTTCATTCGGCATGCCCGATCCCGCCGATCTGCCGGCGCGTCTCGATTCCGTGCTCGACGCGCTCTACCTGATGTTCAACGAAGGCTACGCGGCCACGTCGGGCGATCAGATGATCAGGGACGATGTCGCTGCCGAGGCGATCAGGCTGGCGCGCATGATCGCGATGCATCCGGCGATCACGGCGCCGCGCGCCTTCGCGCTCGTTGCGTTGATGCTGCTGCACGCGGCGCGCTTCCCCGCGCGCGTCGATTCCGAGGGCACGCTGTTTCTCTTGCGCGAGCAGGATCGAGGCAAGTGGGACCAGCGGCTGATCGCCGAAGGCATGCGCGCGCTCGATCGCGCGTCGGCCGGCGATCGCATCACGACCTTTCACCTCGAGGCCGGCATCGCCGCCTGCCACGCCGCCGCGCCATCGTGGGAAGCCACGGACTGGACACAGATCGTCGAGCTCTACGACGAGCTGCTCGCGCTCACGCACTCGCCGGTGGTGGCGATGAACCGCGCCGTGGCGGTGTCCCGCGTCGAAGGCGCGCTGTCGGGACTCGCAGCCCTCGATGCGATCGACAACCTCGCCGCGCTCGACCGCTATCCGCTGCTGCCCGCGATCCAGGCCGAGCTGTGGCGCGAGGCCGGCGACGCCGATCGCGCGATCGCCTGTTATCGCGCCGCACTGGGCCTTGCGCGCTCCGGCCCGGAGCAGCGCTGGCTGACCTCCAGGCTTTCGCTTCTCGTATAATCGTCGGACTCGTGGAATACCTGATCAAGCAGTACGCGCTCGAGCCGGGCGCGTGGGAAATCCAGTACATCGAGGAATACTTCGGGGAGTTCCCGCGCCGCAAGACCGCCGACGAGATCATCACGCGCCTGCGCGATCGCGAGGCCCTGATCCTGATGGCGGAGGCGCCGCTGCCCGACGATCCCACCGGCGCGCTCGTGCCGGTGTCCTACAAAATCGTGCACGAGATCAGGTCGGACGAGTCCGTGCCGAAGCTGCGGGATCTTGTCACCCGCCTCGACGGCGCCGTCAATTTCGACGGCCGGCGAATCCTGTATTCGTGGATCGGCGGCACGCGCCGCGACTGGCGCGGCCAGGGCCACTTCCGCGCCCTCACCGAAGAATCGGAAGTGTGGGCGATGGCCGCGGGCTTCGAGGAAGTCGTCGTGAAAGTGAAGAACCGCTATTACGACATGCGCGCCGTGCTCGCCTCGCTCCAGTTCAACGTCGTCAAGCACGAGCCGCACGCCAAGGACACGAACGAGTCGAAGATCTATTTGAGCAAGCTGCTGCCCGCCGAGCTCAAACGCGGTCACCGCAGCATTCGCACCGTCGTCTACGCCGAGTAGTCATTGGTGCCTGGCACCAACCACTACTCCGATTTGAGCGTGACGACGGGATCGACCTGCGTGCCGCGGCGCGCGGGCAGATACGATGCGACGATCGCCACCATCGCGAGCATCGCGCCGATGCCGGCAAACGTCATCGGATCGTTCGGACCCACCTGGAATAGCAGTCCACGCAGCAATCGGGTTGCGGGAATCGCGGTCAGCAGTCCAAGACCAAGTCCAAGTCCGACCAGACGCAGGTTCTGTCCAACCACCATGCCGATGATTTGGCCCTGCTGCGCGCCGAGCGCGACCCTGATGCCGAACTCACGGGCGCGCTGCGACACCGAATAGGCGACGATGCCGTAGACGCCGAGCGCCGCGAGCAGCAGCGCGGCTCCCGCAAAAATGCTCATCGCCATCGCCGTGAGGCGCGGCCGCGCGATCGATTCGGCGAACACGTCTTCGAGGGGACGGACCGCCGACACCGGCAGCATCGGGTCGATCTGGCGGATGACGTTGACCGCGGACGGACCGAGGCGAGCAGGCTCGCCGGAGGTTCTCACCACGAAGTTCATCAGGCCGAATGCATACTGCCGCGACGACAAGTACGCCGTCGGACGGATCTCACCGTCGACCGTCATCAGCTTCACGTCGCCGACGACCCCGACGATCTCGTGCGGCTTGTCGTTGCCGAGATTGAGGATGAACGTCCGTCCGATCGGGTTGTCGCCCGGATAGATCTGCCGCGCGAATGTTTCGTTGATCACGGCGATCGGATCCTTGTCCGCCGTGTCGCCGTCGTTGACATCGCGACCAGCGAGGAGCGGGATGTTCATCGCGGTGAAGTAACCCGCGGTCACCGGGCGCGCGTCCACGACCGGCCGTTCGTTCGGCGGCGGCTGCGGCGCATCGGCCCGCCAGAACGACGTGCCCGGTCCGACGCCGGCCAGCGGCAGGAACGATGTGCCCCCGACGGCCGTCACGCCGGGTAGCGCGCGCAGTCCGTCCATCACCCGCGTGTAGAACGCGTGCTGCGCGTTCGAGTCGCGATACGTTCGGCTCGGCAGCGTCACGCGAAGCGAGAGCGCCGACTCCGCGTTGAAGCCGGGATTCACGTGCTGCAGCTCCATCAGGCTGCGCCCGAGCAGGCCGGCGCCGCACAACACTGTCAGCGCGAGCGCGATCTCGGCCATCACGAACGCCTGCCGGATCAGGCGGCCGCGGCGCGATCCCGACAGGCTCGGCGCGCCGTCGCGCAGCGCGGTCACGAGCGACCCACCGGTTGCGCCAATCGCCGGCGCCAGCCCGCAGACGAGCGTCGTCAAGACCGTCACGATCGCCGCAAAGGCCATCACGCTCGGATCGATCGTCACTTGCGAGAGTAGCGGAATCGGCAAGCGCGATCCCACCCACGTCGTCAGTCCGCTGAGGATCCAGGTCGCCAGCACCACTCCGAGCACGCCGCCGAGGATCGAGAGCATCAGCGATTCGCTCACCAGCTGCGTGAGGAGTCGTCCGGTCCCTGCACCGATCGCCGATCGAATCGCGAACTCGCGGCGGCGGCCCGACGCGCGCGTCAGCATCAGGCTGCCGATGTTGCCGCACGCGATCAACAGCACCGCGCCGACGGCTCCGAAGAGCACGAGCACCGCGAGGCGCACGTCGCCCACGAGTTGCTCGCGGAGCGGGACGAGATTGACCGTCCAACCGGTGTTGAAATCAGGCTGCTCCGATCGCACCTGCGCGAACACGCCTTCCATTTCCGCCTGCGCTTGATCGCGGGTGACACCGGCTTTCATGCGGCCGATGCCGATCAGGCTGCGTCCGCGAAATGGCACCTGCGCCGGCAGCTGATACGGCATGTAGGCGTCCGCGGGCAGGCCGAAGATCTCGAAGCCGTTCGGCATCACGCCGATCACCGTCACCGGCGCGCCGTCGATCGTCACCTGCTGCCCGATCACTCCAGGGCCGCCGCCGAACTGCCTGACCCACGCGGCGTGCGACAGCACCATCGTGCGCGCGGAACCTTCGCGATCCTCGCCCTCGGCGAAGCCGCGGCCGAGCGCCGGAGACACGCCGAGGACGTCGAGGATGTTGGCGGACACGACGAGCGTGGCAAGCTCTTGCGGCTCACCGGAACCGGTCAGCGTCACGCGGTTCTGTGTGAACGCCGCCATGCCGTCGAACGACCGGCTGCGCTCGCGCCACGCGAGGAAATTCGCCGGGCTGATCACGTTGCGCGGCCGGTTGCGGGGCAGGTTGTGCTCCCACATCACCACCAGCGAGTCCGCGTCTTTGTACGGCAGCGGCCTGATCAACAGCGCGTGCACCACGCTGAACAGCGCCGTGGTCGCGCCAATGCCGATCGCCAGCGCGGCGATCGTGCAGATCGTAAAGAGAGGTGTCCTGAGGAGCACGCGAAAACCGTGCTTCAAATCCGATAGAACGTTGGTCATTGGTCTTTTCCGGAAACTACGAACGGAGGAGCGGGATTCTCGGCGGCGCAGCGTTGTTCGAGGTTCGCCGCCGACCCCGCGTCCGCGGTACGCATCGAGTTTGGCAAGATCGCGAGGCGACGAAGGGCCGGCAAATCGATCTCTCGGTCATTGCGAGTAACGCAGTCAGGATCATTTGCGTAGACCCAGCAAAATGAGTCCCGCGACGGCTTTTTCACGAACCTGCGAATCAGGATCTTGAGTTGCCTTCGTCAGCGCCGCGATCGCGCGAGTATCGCCGCTTGCGCCGAGCGCGATCGCCGCCTTCTCGCGCACTTGCGAATCGCTGTCTTCCATGGCCGCCAGTAGCGGATCGACGATCTTGGGATCGCGCCGGAAGGCGAGACCGATGGCCGCCTTCTCGCGCACCTGTGAGTCCGGATCCTTCAGCGCGCCGATCAGCGGATCGATCACCGCACTGCCGGGCGTGATCGCCAGACCCATCGCGGCCTGCTCTCGAACCCCGCGATCGCCGTCGGCCAGGCTCCGCACCAGCGCTTTCGTGATCGACTCGTCGTGATCCCGCTCGTCGAGCGCCATCACCATCTGCGGCTGAATCAACGGCCGCGGCTTCGCAGGGGCCGCGGCAGGCAGCTGCGGCGCCTCGTTCGGCTTTGCCGCCTGCGCGCCAAGGATCGTTGTCGTGATCGTGAGGATGGCGAAGCCAACCAGCCACCGCGTCGATCGCCGCGGGACGCGGACGGCGTCGGCGAGGATCGAGAGCAGCCGCCCCTCGATCGCCGACGGGCGAGCCATGCGCAACGCGGTTGCCGGCGTCCACATCGACGCCGGCCTGCGCGCCAGGTCGAGCAACAGCGTCGCGTAGGCCGACGGCTTCGCGCCAAACCGCAACACTTCGTCGTCGCATGCTCGCTCACGCTCGCGCGCGAGGCCCGCCGCCGCATACCAGACGAGCGGATTGAACCAGTAGATCGCACACGCCAGCTGCGCGATCGCCTGCGTGCGCCGATCGCCGCGTTTGATATGTGTGAGCTCGTGCACGAGCGCCGCCTGCCGCGCTTCCGCCGCCCACGACGCGGCCGAGGGCGGCAGCATCACGACCGATGAAAAGAGTCCCGCCACATGCGGGCTCGCTTCCCGCCGCAGCTCGCGCACGCTCACCGCGTGCCGAAGTCCGATTCGCTGACAAACTACGCGGGCTTCGTGGTTCCAGGATTCCGGCGCCGGCCTCGATCCTCGCCACACGGACAAACCGCTTAACACCCAACAGAACCAGAACCAGCCAAGGGTTCCAAGGGTTCCAACGGTTCCAATCGTTCCAAGGGTTGGGTTCCAGAGTGTTCCAACAGTTCCTGGTTCCACGGTTGGTTCTGCCGCTGGAACCGCTGGAACATTTGCAGCCCGTTGGAACACAGCCTTTGGAATCTCTGGAACGCCTGGAACAGTTGGAACATGAATCGCCGGTGCGATGCCAATGAGTATCGGGGCCAGCAATACAGTGACGAGCGAGAAATGCCACACGAGGTGGCGTGTCGCCGGAGCCGCGCGGCGAAGCAACGCGGCGACCAATGCGCCGGCGATCAAGATCGCCGATGTGCGCGCGAGCAAGTCGACTGTCATTAACGTCCTTCTTTCCTCGCGCGATCGATCAATGCCGACAGGCGGGTCAGGTCTTCATCCGACAACGATCCCGAATCGACGAGCGCCGCGGCCGCTTGCGCCGCCGAGCCGTCGAAGAACGTCTGCACGATGCGGGTCAGGGCGGAGTGACGCGCGCTCTCGCGAGGCACCGACGGCAGGTAAACGTAGCGCGTGCCCTGCGACTCGTGCCGCGCATGGCCCTTCTCCTCGAGGATTCGCAGCAGCGCCCGGACCGCCGAATAACTGGGCGGGTCGGGCATGGCCTCGCGCACCTCGGCCGCCGTTGCGGAGGCCTTCGCATACAGAATGTCGAGAATCTGGCGTTCTCTGCGGGAAAGCGGGTCGTTGGTTGGGCTCATGCTAAAAATTCTGCACCTGCTAACTATTTAGCATTGACGGTCCAAACACGCAAGAAGTTGCAATGACAGATCAATTACTTGCCTGCGACCAGATCGGTCGCATATGCTGGACTTTCCAAACTGAGACTGATTCTCAATTTGAACAAACCGGCTCTACTGCCATGTTGCAAGCATTCGTGATCACTCTCCGGGAAGGCCTGGAAGCTTTCCTCATCATCGGCATCAGCCTGGCCTATCTCCGGAAGAGCGGGCGCAGCGAACTGATCTCCGCCGTGCATTGGGGCATCGGTCTTTCGGTGCTGTTCAGCATTGGCGCGGCCTATCTGTTCCAGCAGGCGGCGAATCAGGCGCTCTGGGAAGGCGTGCTCGCGCTGGTCGCAGCCGTCTCGGTCGCCACGCTGACGGTGCACATGTGGCGCACCGCCAAGAAGATCAAGAGCGAGATCGAAGGCCATCTGCGCGCGTCGGCGGCCAAGGCCGGCAACGCCGCATGGCTCGGCGTGTTTCTCTTCACACTGCTGATGATTTCGCGCGAAGGCATGGAGACCGCGCTCTTGATGGGCACGCTCCTCACGCAGGTCCAGGCGATGACGATTGTCGGCGGCGCGATCGCCGGCACGCTCGCGGCGGCCGCGGTCGCGATGCTGTGGTCGCGCTACGGGCACCGCGTCAACCTCGCGCTGTTCTTCCAGGTCACCGCGATCTTCCTGCTCGTCTTCGTCGGCCAGTTGCTGATTTACGGCTTCCACGAGCTCACCGAAGCCAACATCTTTCCGAACAGCGAAGCGCTGCATTGGGCGACCGAGCCCTACGGACCGGACGGCGTCTACGGCCAGTACCTGACCTACATGCTCGTCGCCATGCCGCTTAGCTGGCTGCTCTTCTCGATGGTCACGGGCACCAACCGCGCCCCGGCCCGCTCTGCCGCACAGGGCCGCGCGGCCTAATTCCCTCAACGCGATCCGGGTGCCACGTTTTCAGTGGCACTCGCGGAACATTGTCGATAACCTAGGCGTATTGTAGATTACCTGGGCATCGACCATGAGCCGACCATCCGATCTCGTACAAGGCACGCTGGATCTCTTAATCCTCAAGACCCTGGCCGTGGAACCACGCCACGGATGGGGCATCGCCAAGCGCATCCGTCAGATGAGCGGCGACGTCCTGCAGGTGACGCAAGGCTCCCTCTATCCCGCCCTGCATCGACTCGAACAGCACGGCTGGCTCAAGGCGACGTGGGTGAGCACCGACGGCGGCCGCGACGCGAAGGTCTACGCGCTGACCGCGGCGGGCCGGAAGCAGCTGGCGGCGGAGCTCGAAAGCTGGCAGCGGTTGTCGAGCGCGATCCAATTGGTGGTCAGCGAGAGCTAGGAGCGGAGCAACATGAAGCGTTGGACACAGGTCGTGGCATTGCGAGTGCGGTCGCTGTTGCGCCGATCGGCCGTCGATCGCGACCTCGACAAGGAGATGCAGTTTCATCTCGACGAGCGCTCCGCCGAGCTGATTGCCGAAGGCGTGAGCGCCGACGAGGCCCGGCGCATCGCGCGGCGTGAGTTCGGCTCGACCGCGAGCATCGCGCAGCAGTGCCGTGAAACACGGCGCGTCAATTTCCTCCAGAATCTCGCACAGGACCTGCGTTATGCGTCCCGCAATGTGATCAAGCAGCCGATGCTGCTCGTGACGGCAGCGTCCTCGATCGCGCTCGGCGTCGGCGCGAACCTCGTGATCTTCGGCCTCGCGAACGGCTTGCTGCTGTCCACGCCGACGGCGTCGGATCCCGATCGCCTCGTCCACGTCCGGACCAATCGCGGCAGCCACGCCTCCTATTCCGCGTGGCGTGATCTGGAGGCGAGCGGCGTGATGGAAGGCCTCGCCGGTCACAGCATCGCAGTCGACATGAACTGGCGCAGCGGCGACTCGTCGATCAGCGTGATGCCGCTGATCGTCACCGCGAACTTCTTCGACGTGATGGGCATTCCGATCGCGCAGGGACGCGCCTTCACCGCCAGCGAGGCCGCCGCCGACCGCGATCCGCGCGTCGTCGTGATCAGCCACGGTTTCTGGGTGAGGCGCCTGGGCGGCGACGCGTCCGTGCTCGGCTCAACGCTCAGCCTGAACGGCCAGCGCTACACGGTGCTCGGCGTGTTGCCCGCCGCCATGCGGTCGCTGCCCGGGTACGGCGTCTCGCCCGATCTGGTCATCCCGATTTCACGAGCCGTCGTCAGTAACCTCGACGCGCCGAGAGCTTCCCACGTGCAACTGATTGGACGGCTGCGGCCCGATCAGGGTAGTGAAGCGACGCGCGCCGCTCTCAACGCGGCATCGACCCAGTGGGCCGGCGATGATCCGGGCCGCACGGGATTCGTCCGGCTGGTGACCCCGGTCGGCGGGATGTACCAATTGAACGAGTTCAAGGAGATCGCGCTCTTTTTCGGGATGCTGCTCGTGGTCACCGCCCTCGTGCTGGCGATTGCCTGCGCCAACGTGGCGGGCCTGTTGCTGGCCAAGAGTGTTGCGCGGCGCAAGGAGATTGCACTCAGGCTCGCGATCGGCGCTTCACGCGCGCGTATCGTGCAGCAACTGCTCACCGAAGGCTTCGTGCTGTCCGCGGCCGGCACCGTGGCCGGCGTGCTGATCACGGCGGCCATGGCGCGTATGATCGCGCGCGTCGCCCTGCCGTTGCCGATTCCGATCACCTTCGATGTCGCGTTCGACAGCCGCCTGGCGCTGCTGGCGTTGTCGCTGGTGGTCGGCAGCACGATCCTGAGCGCGCTGGCTCCCGCGCTGCAGGCGACGCGCGTCTCTCTGAATCCGGGTCTCAAACAGGAGAGCCGCACCTACGGGCACCGGCGCTTCAACGCCCGCGGCGTGATGGTGAGCGCCCAGGTCGCGGTGGCCGTGCTGCTGCTGGTAATGACCGTCCTGTTTCTTCGCAATCTCGGCCTGGCCAATCAGCTCGAACCGGGTTTCGAGGCCGGCCGCGCGATCGTTGCCGAGGTCAGCTTCGTCGAGGGCCGCCAGGGCCAGGCCGGCAGCGAGGCCATCGTCGCAATGGCCGACCGCGTGCGGGCGCTGCCCGGCGTGGAAGCCGCGGCGTTCTCCGAGGGCCTGCCGCTGACGATGCGTTATGGCGGCAATACCGGCACGATGATCCGCATCGAGGGACGGGATGGGCCGGTGCGCGTCGATTACGAAGACAACAGCGTCGGGCCCGATTATTTCCGGGCCATGGGGATCGCGCTGTTGCGCGGCCGGGAGTTCACAACCGCCGATCGCGCCGTCAACCGCACTGCCATCGTCAATGAAGAATTCGTGCGCCGATACCTTGACGGGCTCGAGCCGATTGGCCGGACGATCTATCACGACGCGGATCCGGGTGAGATCCCGTTCGAGATTGTCGGCGTCGTCGCGAACAGCAAATATCGATCGATCGGCGAAGATCGCGCGGCGGCGTTCTACACGTCGTTCCTCGCGCGGACCAGTCCGCAGCGTTTCGCGCACCTCATCGTCCGATCCGCGGCGCCGGCGGACACGATGCTGGCGTCGGTCAAGAGCGAGATCCTGAAGGCCGATCCCGATGCGGCGGTCGTTGTCGAACCGGTGACGGCAGCGCTGACGTTTGCCTTTCTGCCCAGTCGAATCGGCGCGGTGCTGGTCGGCGTGATGGGGGCGCTCGGCGCGCTGCTGGCGATGATCGGGCTCTACGGTGTCGTGTCGTTTGCCGTCACGCGCCGCACGCCGGAGATCGGCATCCGCATGGCACTGGGCGCTTCGCATCGCGCGATCGGACGGCTCGTTTTCATCGACGGCGCCTGGCTCGTCGGCGTCGGTATGCTCGCTGGTCTCGCGATTGCGCTGGTCGTGACGCGACCGCTGTCCGCGTTCCTGGTCGCGCAACTCTCGACCACCGATCTCGTCAGTTTCGTCGGCCCGGTCATCCTGCTGGCGTTCACGAGCCTCATCGCCGGCTGGAGCCCGACGCGCCGCGCGCTTCGCATTCAACCGGCCGAGACGCTCAGGTCTGAATAGCGTTACTCTTTTGCGTGCCCAAGCCGCCAACGCTAGCCACGCTGACCTGGCAAGGTGACCTCCGCTTTCACGCGTCCACGCCGAACCACAGTGTCGTTCTCGACGGCGACGGCGCTGCCGGCCCATCGCCGGTCGATGCGCTTGCGCTGGCGCTTGCCGGCTGCATGGCGATCGATGTCGCCGATATCGTCGTCAAGGGCCGCCACGATCTGAAATCGCTCGAAGCCCGGATCGTCGGCCAGCGCCGCGACGATCCGCCGCGCCACTTCGTCAGCTTCACGCTGCACTTTGCGCTGACTGGCACTGTGCCGGCGCACGCGGTCGAGCGTGCCATCCAGCTGTCGCGCGACAAGTACTGTTCTGTCTGGCACTCGCTGCGCCAGGACCTCGATCTTTTCACGAGCTTCGAGGTCACTCCTGCCTCGTAAGGTTTATCTCGACTGGCTTCGCGGCGTCGCCGTGATCATCATGGTTGGCGCGCACGTCACCGACGCCTGGACGCGCATCGAAGATCGCAAACGCACCCTCTACATGGTGACGGTGTTCATCGCCGGCATGGCCGCGCCGTTGTTCCTGTTTCTCGCCGGCCTCACCATCGCGATGGCCGCCGCCTCTCGTGCGGGCAAGATCGGCCACGCGGCGGCTGCCGCGCAGGCGCGGAAGCGCGGCCTGCAGATCTTCGCGCTCGCGTTCCTTTTCCGCCTGCAATCGCAGCTGCTCGGGTGGGGCGCGCTCATCAACTTCCTGAAGGTCGACATCCTCAACGTGATGGGTATCGCGATGATCGCCGCGGCGATCCTGTGGAGCCTGTCGGCGAATCGGAGCGTCCGGATGCTTCTCTTCGCGGGCGCGACCGCCGCGGTGGCGATGAGCACGCCGCTCGTTCGCGAAGCCGGCGTTCTTGCGGCGTTGCCGGACGCGATCGAGGCGTACGTCCGCCCGCTGCCGGGCCGCACGAATTTCGCGCTGTTCCCGTGGGCGGGGTTCGTGTTCGCCGGCGCGATTGCCGGCGAGCTCGTCTTCGCGGCGCGGAGTGAAGAGCAGGAGCGGAGGCTGCAGGCGGGCTTCCTGTTATCGGGTCTTGCCGGAATCATCGTGGCCTTCGCGGCGTCGTTCCGTCCGTCGATCTATCCGGTCGCGAACTTCTGGACCAGCTCACCAACGTTCTTCTTCATTCGCCTCGGTATCTGCACGAGGCTGATCCCGCTCGCCTGGAGCGTCGATCACTTCCACGCGTTCCTGCGCCGGCGCTTCGCGATTGGCGCAGGCACATCCGACGTGCCTGGCCGGGTCGTCACGACGCTGGGCCGTTCATCGCTGTTCGTCTACTGGATTCACGTCGAGATGGCGTACGGCGGGATCGCCATGCCGCTGAAGCGCGCGCTGCCGCTCGAGCTGTCGCTCGTCGCCACGGTCCTCTTGTGTGCGTTGCTCTACGCGATCACGAAATGGAAGGATCGCAAGATGAAAGAGATTGAGCTGACCGGCGCGTGGAGGTTGTTCGCGCCGATCCTGAAGTGACCCTGATCCCCGATCCTCGATCCCTGACTAGAAGGCAAACAGGTACGTCATCTTGGCGATGACGGCCCGCGAGATCAGCGCGCCGCTGCGCGAGTCGTGACGCTCGTTGTAGACCAGGTAAATGTCGCTGAGCGGGCGATGAATGATGTCCAGCCGCACGTTCGAGCTCCACTGGTTGGTGTCGGTGTTGTACTGCACCAGCGCGTTCACGAACACTTTCGTGTTGAAGTAATAGTTCACGCGCCCGGTCACCAGGTGCGTCACGAAGGCGCCCGAGGGCAGCTCGATGTCGTTGATTTGATCGTTCAGCGACACGTTGAGGTGCTCGTTCATGCGGAACGTGCCGCCAACGGTGTAGTTGCGGCGGTAGCCGTCGTAGAACTCGCCGTTGCCGTAGCGGAGGTTCATCGAAAAGGGCGCCGCGGCGTTCGTGTTCCAGAGCCCGAAGTATTCCTTGAATTCGTAACGGCCGGGCGTCACGTAGATGCCGCGGCGGGCATTGATCGCAAACCGTTCGTCGATCACTTCCTCGTTCGGATTGACGCCGATCTCGATGAACGAGCTGTTCTGCAGGGTCACCGGGACGTGCCAGTCCATGTAGCGCGACTCGAGGCCGCCGCCGTCGCGCTTGGTGAAGTTCTCGATCTGGAAGTGCGGGAAGAATTCGCGCAGCCAGCTTGAATATTTCTTGAAGCGGAAGTGCCCGCCCAGGTAGGCCTCGGCGTTGTCGACGCCGACGCGCGGCACGAAGCCCATCTCGTCGTTGAAGCGCGAGCCGATCGTCTGGTACATCGCGCGCGTCTCCAGCACGTTGCCGCGATAGCCGAAGCTGCTCTTCGAGTAGTAGTCGTCGCCCGATCCCGGCAGCCGCTCTTCCGGCGTCGCGCTCTTGGCGCCCGCGAAGTTGAGCGTGAGGTCGCGGAAGAAGCGGAAGTTGACGTCGGCGCCGAAGGCGCGGTTGTAGTGATCGCCCTGCGGATCCTTGTTCAACATCATCACGCCGATGTCCGAGTTGCGGAGGATGTCGCGCCGCAGCCGGAGCGCGGTGAAGTTCGTCGACGGACTGACCGTGGTCTGGTTGAGTTCTCTCTCACGCTGCTGGATGTTCAGCGCGCCCACCGACCACCCGCCGACCCGCCCGGTCAGCCGCGTGCCGGCCAGCAGCGGAATCGCATCGCCGGTCGGCGACAGGCCGATCTGCCGGCTGAAGAAAAAGATCATGTCCTGCGACACGTTCTGCCGGCCGCCGTTGGCGCCGCCACCGCCGCCGGTGTTCCCCGATCCGAACTGGAAGACGCCGGAGTTCTCCAGGAAGAAGTCGCGCTTCTCGGGGAAGAACAAGCTGAAGCGGGTCAGGTTGACCTGTTGTTCGTCGGCCTCGACCTGCGAGAAATCGGTGTTGACGGTGAAGTCCCACGTCAGTCCCGACGTCACGCCGTACTTCACGTCGAAGCCCGCGTCGTAATCCTTGTCGACGGCGGTGTCCGCGAGCTTGTTGAGGTTGGCCAGTCCGTACGGCTTGACGCGCACATTGGCGCCCGGCGTCAGCCCCTGCAGGCCCTCATAGGTGCCGGCCATCGACACGCGCGACAACTGGTGAATGCGGCGCAGCGGCGACCAGTAGCTGTTCTCGTTCTTGCGCCGCAGCCGGCGCTGGAAGTTGATGCCCCAGGTCTGCATCGCCTCGGGGCCGAACTTCAGCGTCTTGAACGGAATCTCGATCTCGGCGTACCAGCCGTCCTCACCGATGTGCGTGCCGACGTCCCAGATGCCGTCCCAGTTCGCGTTCTGATCGCGGCCCTCGTTCGACATCTGCGAATCCCACTTCGCGCCCATCGGGTTGATCGCGAACTGGTAGCCATTGCGCTGATCGTGGAACGTGTCGATCACCACCTGGAAGCCGTCGGCGTTCCCGGTGTTGAAATCCTTGCGCAGCTCGTTGACGATGATCTGTGCCGGCTCTGGATCCCGGGCGAACACGCCGATGTAGAGGGCGCGGTTGTCGTAGAGGAGCTTGACCTCCGTCTCGAACGTCGCCGGCTCGCCCTCGCGCGGATCGTTTTGCACGAAGTTCGTGGCCAGCGGCGCGCGCGCCCACGACGGCTCGTCCAGCTTGCCGTCGAGTGTGATCGGCCCCTGCGCCTGGGTGGCGACCAGCCGGCGCTCGCTGCGGGCGGTGTCGTAATCGATGCCGCCGTCCTGCGCCGTCTGCGCGGAGGCGGCCAGGGCCGATCCCACAAACATCGCGATCACGAGCAGCCGTCCGGATAGCATGGGCACGTTCATGTGGTCTATTGGCGCCAACGGTGGGTTGGCAGCCGTAAATGTTCGCCCGAAATCCGGACGCGAGTGTAACCGAATGTAAAGGGGACTGACCCCTTAACAAGGAAAACTGATGCGATTCCTGATCACCCTCGCGGTCGTCCTGGTGCAGGTCCTGCCAACGTACGCCCAAGAGGCCAGAAGGCGCTGGGAAATGCAACGCCAGATTCGCCTCGACAAGTTCGAGCAGGTCCTGCCGCGCGCGATGCGCGACAACGCCATCGACATGTGGATCGTCGCCGTGAAAGAAAACCACTACGACCCGCTCTGGAACGATCTCGGGCGCGGCTACGTGTCGGGTATCGGTTATTACGTCTTCACCGATCGCGGCGGCGATCGCATCGAGCGAGCTGCGCTTGGCCCGAGCGGCTACCTGCTCAGCGAGTCCGGAGCGTACGACATCATCGCGGCGGCGTCGACGCTTGCCGATCACGTGAAAGCGCGAAACCCAAAGCGCATCGGCCTCAACATGTCCGAGCAGATCGGACCGGCCGACGGCCTGTCGGTGACGATGCTCGCGCACCTGAAGACAGCGCTCGGCGATACATTCGCGTCGCGATTCGTCTCGGCGGAAAAGCTGGTCGCCGACTTCCGCTCGCATCGCGTCGCCTCCGAGATCGTCGCGTTTGGCGAGGCCGCCGGCATCGCCATCCAGCTCACTGAGCGGGCGCTCTCGAACGAAGTGATCACGCCCGGCAAGACGACGCTCGAAGACGTCGCGTGGTGGATGCAGGATCGATTGCTCGATCGCGCGCTGGGCTCGGAGTTCGACATGCCGTCGGTCTACGTCACGGGCCCCAACGGCATCGTCGCCACGTCGAGCTCGCGCGTCATTCAACCCGGCGACGTGATGATGATCGACTGGGGCGTGCAGTTGATGAATTTCGGCACCGACGTGAAGCGTGTCGCCTATGTGCTGAAGCCCGGCGAAACCGCGCCGCCGAAGAGCATCCAGAACGCGTTCGACAAGGCGCTCTCGGTCCGGGACGTCGTGAAGAAGGCCATCAAGGTCGGCGTGCGTGCCGACGAAACGATGAAAAACATGGATGCGGCCCTTCGCGCTGCCGGCTTTGGCGTGATCGAATTCAATCGGCCGAACAAGGACGATCGGACCGACGTGGTCTACGGTTTTCACCCGGTCGGCAACACGGGTCACGACATCGGACCGTCGCTGACGACGTGGCAGCCGCTGCAGACCACGTTCGCCATGCACGCGCAGCACATGTTCTCGTTCGAGTACTTCGCTTACACTCCGATTGCCGAATGGGGCGGCGCGAAGTTGCGCGTGCCGATCGAGGATGATGCGATCCTGACGGATGCCGGCATTCAGTTCCTGCATCCCGCCAATTACCGGTTGCTGGTCATCAAGTAGCGCGAATGATCTATCGCTTCGGCGTCTTCGAATTCGACGGCGACACCAGGGAGCTGCGCAAGAACGGCCGCGCCGCGGCGATCGAGCCGCAGCCGGCGAAGGCGCTCGAGTTGCTTCTCTCTCGCGCCGGCGATGTCGTCAGTCGCGAGGAAGTGCGCGATCAGGTCTGGGGCAAGGACACACACGTCGACTTCGATCGCGGCCTCGCCTATTGCATCTCGCAAGTCCGCACCGCGCTCGGCGACAGCGGCGACAACCCGCGCTTCGTCCAGACGATTCCCAAGCAGGGATTCAAGTTCATCGCGCCGGTTGCCACCACCGGCGCTGACACAACGTCGCCCGTCATCGACGAGAAATCGCCACGGATACCGTTGGCGATGCGCGCGGCTCTCGCCATCCTGGTGGCAGGCCTGGCGATGGCATGGCTGGTCATGCGGCCTCGCGAGGCGCCGCCATCGAATCGGACGATCATCGCCGTATCGATCTTCGACAATGAAACCGGCAACGCTGAATACGATCGACTCGTCGCGGGGATGTCGGATCTCGTCGTCGAACACCTCACCAAGGTCGCACCCGATCGCATCGCTGTGGTCGGCAATGCGGCGATCCTCCGCCAGCCGCGCAACATCCGGAACCTGAAAGCGGTCGCGCAAAGTCTGACGGCGGATTACGTGTTGCTCGGCCAATTGCAGAAGGGCGAGACCGGTCTGCGATTCATTACGCATTTCATCCGGCTCAAGGACGAAACGCACCTCAAGGCCAATCGCGTGACGACGAAAGACGGCGGTGTGAGCGGCCTCGAAGACGCCGTCGTCGAGGAATTCGACCACGCGGTGCGCGAGCACGTCCTGAATCGTCCGTCCAACTGACTGTCAGACCTCGACTTCGAGCCTGAACTCAATCTGTCTTGCCCTGAACGCGATCGCCTTGCGATAACCGGCAGCGGAGGTCAGAACCATGGTGCCTGAAGTGCCTGAAGTGCCTG
>Ga0111539_10000782_pt1 | contig 41367 bp, 40 predicted proteins | sample RhiMethybrSRZTD1_FD_79667 | JGI IMG/M metagenome (GOLD analysis project Ga0111539, IMG submission 79667) | Populus rhizosphere microbial communities from Tennessee, USA - Rhizosphere MetaG P. TD hybrid SRZTD1 (version 2) (version 2) | ecosystem: Host-associated > Plants > Roots > Rhizosphere >... | reverse complement strand
GGGGCGTTCGACTGGAGCGGTACTAGAGAAAGATGAGGGGTCTGACCCTGCTCGCCGTAAGGCGGGTCTGACCCCTCCACCTTGTGGAGAGAGACGAGGGGTCTGACCCTGCTCGCCGTGAGGCGGGTCTGACCCCTCCACCTTGTGGAGAGACGCGGACCTGAACCGACGGGGCAGGGCCCAGTGCCTACTGCGATAGAAGAATATGGCTCAAATCGAAATCCCAATCCTGACGACGACGGTTGAGAAGATGGTGCAGTGGGCGCGCCGATCGGCGATCTGGCCGGTCACGTTCGGCCTCGCCTGCTGCGCGATTGAAATGATGGCGATGAGCTGCGGCCGCTACGACATCGCGCGCTTCGGCGCCGAAGTCTTCCGCGGATCGCCGCGCCAGTCGGACCTGATGATCGTCGCCGGGCGCCTGTCGAGAAAGATGGCGCCCGTGCTGCGCCGCATCTACGACCAGATGCCGGAACCGAAGTGGGTCATCTCGATGGGCGCCTGCGCCAGCTGCGGCGGCGTGTTCGACAACTACGCCATCGTCCAGGGCGTGGAACAGGTCGTCCCGATCGACGTCTTCGTCCCGGGCTGCCCGCCGCGGCCCGAATCGCTGATCTACGGCATCGTCCAGCTCCAGAGAAAGATCGATATCTCGCGGATGAGTGCATGAGCGCCGGCCCCGTCCTCGACATTCTTCGCCAGGCCTGTCCCGACGCCGCGATCGACGACGCGGCGTCGCCCGACATGGCGACGATCTTCGTCGACCGCGAGCACCTGCTCGAGGTCGTCGAGACGCTGCGCGATCACCCGTCCCTGCAGTTTGCGTTCCTCGTGGACGTCACGGCCGTGGACTACCTGCCGGCCGAGCCGCGGTACGAGGCCGTGTATCACTTCGCGTGCCTGGGCGAGGCCTACGGGACGGCACCGGCGCGGCGGCTCCGCGTCCGCGTTCGCATTCCTGGCGCCGATCCGCGCGTGCCGAGCCTCGTGTCGCTGTTTCCGGCCGCCGGGTGGCCCGAGCGTGAAGTGTTCGACCTGTTCGGGTTGTCATTCGACCGGCACCCCGACCTGCGCCGGATCCTGACGGCCGACGGGTGGGAAGGCTATCCGCTGCGGAAGGACTACCCGGTGCAGATCCGCAAAGAGACGGCGGCGTGGTCGCCGGTGCAGCTCTCGCCCGAGGAATTCGCGGCGAACATCCGCGCCGATCGGGAACGCGCCACTGAGCAGGCGCGCCCGTCGCGTGCAGGTGAACTTCGTCCAAAGACATGAAGGACATGAAGCCACTGAAGCACATGAAGGAAACCACGTTTTGGGGAAGGACCGCGTGCAAGCGACCGTTCCTCCAACCGAGCTCTTCTTCATGCGCTTCATGGGCTTCACGTCCTTCATGTTGTTAGACGCGTCAGTGGACAGGTTTTAGACCATGCCTGAACTCCGATCGGAAACGATGACCGTGAACATGGGGCCGCAGCACCCCAGTACGCACGGGGTGTTGCGCCTGGTGCTCGAGCTCGACGGCGAGAACATCGTCAAGCTCGATCCGACGATCGGGTTCCTGCACACGGGCATCGAGAAGACGTGCGAGCAGAAGAAGTGGCAGCAGATCGTGCCGCTCGTCGAGCGGATGGACTATCTCGGGCCGCAGTCGAACAGCCTGGCGTTCTGCCTGTCGGTCGAGCGGCTGATCGGGCTCGAGAGCGCGATGCCGGATCGCGTGATCTGGATTCGCGTGCTCATTGCCGAACTGCAACGGCTTTCGAGTCACCTCGTGTGGCTGGGTACGCATGGCATGGAGATCGGCGCGATCTCCGTGATGATGTACTGCTTCCGCGAACGCGAGCAGTTGCTCGACCTGAACGAGCGGCTGGCCGGGTTCCGGATGTTCCCGAGCTATATCCGCATCGGCGGACTGCGTGAGGATCTGCCGCGCGAGTTCCACGAGGCGGTCAAGGCGTTCCTGGACAAGTTCCCGGACAAGCTCGACGAGTACGAGAAGCTGCTGACCAAGAACCAGGTCTGGACCAAGCGGACGAAAGGCGTCGGCAAGCTCTCGCGCGAGGACACGCTGGCGATGAGCCTCGTCGGGCCGATCGCCCGTGCGGTCGGCATCCCGTACGACGTCCGCAAGACGTTCCCGTATCTCAAGTACGAGACGTTCGACTTCAACGTCCCGACCGCGACCGAAGGCGACGTCTTCGCGCGCTACACCGTGAAGATGCAGGAGATGCGCGAGAGCGTGAAGATCTGCCGTCAGGCGCTCGAGCGGATCTCGCCGACCGGCGCCTACGATTGCGGCGACTTTCGCTACGTGCCCCCGCCCAAGGATCGCGTGTACACCGAGATGGAGGCGCTGATTCAGCACTTCCTCATTTATTCGCAGGGCTTCAACGTCCCGAAAGGCGAGTGCTACGTCCCGGTCGAGGGCCCGCGCGGTGAGCACGGGTTCTACATCGTCTCGGACGGCGGCAACCGCCCGATCCGCGTGAAGTCGCGCGCGCCGTCGTTCTACGCGGTCCAGGGCCTCGAGAAGATGGTCGTGGGCGGCCTCATCGCCGATCTCATTGCGGTTATCGGATCAACGGACGTGGTGATGGGGGATGTCGACCGATGAAAACCACGGTCGGGCCAAAGGCCAAGGGCCCAGGGCCAAAGCAACCCTCCGAACCCACAGCAGTGTTCGGCTTGGGCCTTGGGCCCCGGGCCTTGGGCCCAGCGGGTTTCTACTTATGAGTTTTCATCCGTCAATGGACTACGGGCGAGGACACCACAAGTCCGCCCGTCAGCTTCCCGAAGAGGGGCCGGCGTTCACGTACACGCCGGAGAACCGCGCGAAGCTCGACGAGATCTGCGCGCGCTATCCGGCCGACCAGCGCAAGTCCGCCATCCTCGCGGCGCTGTACCTCGCGCAGCACCAGCAGGGGTACCTGACGCGCAACGCCATGAAGCACGTCGCGGCGGCGATCGGCTGCACGCCGGCCGATGTCGAGGACGTCGTGACGTTCTACACGATGTTCTACACGCGCCCGGTGGGACGGCACGTACTGCAGGTATGCCGGACGCTGTCATGCGCGCTGATGGGCGCCGAGCGGGTGACCGAGGCGTTGTCGGAGACGCTCGGCATTGCGCCGGGCGAGACGGACGCGGCGGGGGAGTTCACGCTGCTCGAAGTCGAGTGCCTGGGCGCCTGCGATCGCGCACCGGTCGTCGGCGTGAACGACCACTGGCACGAGTGTCAGAAGCCCGAGGACGCGCGTGCGCTCGTCGACGGGCTGCGCGCGAAGGGCGCGGCGGTGCTGACGGGTTGCTACCTGCGCGTTGAAAGGGGATCAAGTGCGAAGTAAGAAGCCAGAAGTGAGAAGTCACGGTACGCTGGCATGCGCCCAGTACTTCGAACTTCTGGCTTCACACTTCTGACTTGTCTGCGACAGCAAACATGGAACTCTTCCTGACACCGTTCATCAAAGAGCCCAACAGCTTCACGCTGGATTTCTATCTCCAGAAGGGCGGCTATCAGGCGCTGAAGAAGGCCGTCGGCATGACGCCCGACGCGGTGATCGACGCCGTCAAAGCGTCCGGACTGCGCGGCCGTGGCGGCGCCGGGTTTCCGACCGGCATGAAGTGGCAGTTCGTCGACAAGAAATCGCCGAAGCCGAAATACATCTGCTGCAACGCCGACGAGAGCGAGCCGGGCACGTTCAAGGATCACGTGCTCATGGAGCGCAACCCGCACCTGCTCTTCGAAGGGTGCCTCATCGGGTGCCATGCCATCGGCGCGAAGATCGCGTACATCTATATCCGCGGCGAGTTCTACCACGTGCAGGAAGTGCTCGAGGCCGAGCTCGCCCGCGCGCGCGCGGCCGGGTATCTCGGCAAGAACATCATGGGCACGGGGTTCGACTGCGAGATCTACGTGCACCGCGGCGCCGGCGCCTACGAGGCCGGTGAGGAGACGGCGCTCATCGAGTCGCTGGAAGGGAAGCGCGCCCAGCCGCGCATCAAGCCGCCGTTTCCCGCCGTGGAAGGGCTCTACGGCTGCCCGACGGCCGTCAACAACGTCGAGACGCTCTGCAACGTCCCGCTCATCATCGAGCGCGGCGCCGAGTGGTTCGCGAAGCTCGGTCCCGAGAAGAACGGCGGGCCGAAGCTCTTCTGCATCAGCGGCCACGTGAAGCGGCCCGGGACGTTCGAAGCGTCGATGAACGTGACGCTGAAGGAGCTGATCTACGACGAGCGGTTCGCCGGCGGGATTCGCGGCGGTCACCAGCTCAAGTGCGTCATCCCGGGCGGATCGTCGGTCCCGGTCCTCCTGCCGGATCAGATCGACGTGCCGGCGAGCTTCGACGGCATCGCGCAGGCAGGATCGATGCTCGGATCGGCGGGCATCATCGTGATGGACGAGACCACGTGCATGGTGTGGGCGGCGGAGAACCTGCTGCACTTCTACAAGCACGAGTCGTGCGGCAAGTGCACGCCGTGCCGAGAAGGCGGCGACTGGCTGCACCGGCTGCTCGGCAAGATCGAGCGCGGCGAGGGCCAGTTGCGCGATCTGGATCTGCTGCTTTCGATCAGCAACAACATCCTCGGCAAGACGCTGTGCGCGTTCGGCGACGCCGCCGCGACGCCGGTGCTGTCCACGATCAAGATGTTCCGCGCTGAATACGAGGCGCATATCCGTGAGGGCCGCTGTACGGTGCCCGCCCCCTGGCGATCGTCGAGCGCCCGCGCGCTCGCGGCCCACTAATCATGCCGTTCGGACTGACCCCGGAAATCGTCGCGCACATGGTCCTGATTGGCGTGGTGTTCCTCTCGCTGCAGATCTCGGCGGCGGTCCTCGTCTACATGGAGCGCAAGGTCGCCGCGTTCGTGCAGCAGCGCTACGGGCCGTACCTGGTCGGGCCGCGCGGGTTGCTCCAGCCGCTCGCCGACATCGTCAAGCTCATCTTCAAGGAAGAGCTGCGCCCCAAGTCGGCCGACAAGATCCTCTTCTACGTCGCGCCGGTGCTCTCCGCCACGGCCGCATTCGCCGCGTTCTCCGTCGTGCCGTTCGGCGAGTCGACGACGCTGTTCGGGTTGCTGGACCATCCGATTCAGCTCGCGGTGGCGGACGTCAACGTCGGGCTGCTCGTGATCTTCGCGATCACCTCGATGGGCGTCTACGGCATCGTGCTCGCCGGCTGGGCGTCGAACAGCAAGTACTCGCTGCTCGGCGGCCTGCGGTCGGCGGCGCAGATGATCAGCTATGAGATCTCCTACGGGCTGGCGTTTGCGGCCGTGATCATGTAGGCCGGATCGCTCTCACTCCGGGAGATCGTCGACAGCCAGGCCGGCTACTGGTTCGGTGTCATTCCGAAGTGGTATCTGTTCCTGCAACCGGTGGGCTTCTTCATTTTCATGGCGGCCGGCGTGGCCGAGACGAACCGCGCGCCGTTCGACTTTCCGGAAGCCGAACAGGAACTGGTCGCCGGGTACCACACCGAATACAGCTCGATGAGCTTCGCGCTGTTCTTCCTGGCCGAGTACGTGAACATGGTCACGGTCTCGGCGGTCGCGACGGACCTCTTCCTCGGCGGCTGGCATGGCCCGTTTCCGCTGCCCGCCGGGTTCGGCTGGGTGTGGTTCATGCTGAAGACGTTCGCGTTGCTCTTCTTCTACATCTGGATGCGCTGGACCCTGCCGCGCTACCGCTACGACCAGCTGATGGAGTTCGGCTGGAAATGGCTGCTGCCGGCGGCCGTGCTGAATCTGCTGGTGACGGCGTTCGTCATCATCTACAAACTCTGAGGGCGGACGGCAGACGATGGAAGCGTTGCTCTTCTGGGTCTTCGGAGTCGTGGCGGTGATCGCCTCGCTGCTGGTCGTCGGGCAGCGCAACCCCATGTACAGCGTGCTGATCCTGATCGTCTCGTTCGGCGCGTTGTCGGGGCTGTACGTGCTGCTCGACGCGCCGTTCGTCGCGGCGATTCAGATCATCATCTACGCCGGCGCCATCATGGTGCTGTTCCTCTTCGTCGTCATGCTCCTGAACATTCCGACCGAGGATCCGCCGACCGGGCACCACGCGCGCCTGCTCGGCGGCGCCGGGCCGCGGCGATTCGGCGCGGTGCTCTCGCTGCTGCTGGTCGTGGAGCTCTTCTGGGCGATGAGCCGGCTGCAGCCGGCGCCGCTGCCCGGTGCCGGCACCGCCGGCTCGACCACCGTCTACGACATCGGGATCAAGCTGTTCCGCGAGTACTCGTTCGCGTTCGAGGCGACGTCGGTACTGATTCTCGTCGCGATGGTAGGCGCGATCATTCTGGCGCGAAGGGAACCGCATGCCTGAGCCGACACTGAATTCGTATCTCCTGCTCTCCGCCGTGCTCTTTTCCATCGGGACGGCGGGCGTGTTCCTGCGGCGCAACCTGATCACGATCCTGCTCTCGATCGAGGTCATGCTGAACGCCGTCAACCTGACGTTCGTCGCGGTCGATCGGTATCTCGGCGCCGTGGACGGGCAGATCATCGTGTTCTTCGTCATGACCGTGGCGGCGGCCGAAGCGGCCGTCGGCCTGGCGATTGTCATCGCGTTGTTCCGGCACAAGGAATCGCTCAACCCGGACGCGTTTACGAGCTTGAAGTGGTGACCGCGTGCTCGCACTGATTCCGCTGTTTCCGTTCGCCGGATTCCTGATCAACGCCTGCGTCGGCCGGCGTCTGCCCAAGAGCGTGTCGGGGCTCATCGCCACCGGGGCGATGGGGCTGTCGTTCGGCGTGTCGGCAATGGTGGTGTGGAACCTCATCCACCTCGAGCCGGTCGGCGGCGTGCGCGCCGTCGAGCAGACGGTCTACACCTGGATTTCGTCCGGTCCGCTGCACATTCCGCTGTCGTTCCGGGTCGATCCGCTGGCGGCGATCATGATCCTCATCGTCACCGGGATCGGGTCGCTCATCCATCTCTACTCGACGGCGTACATGCACGAAGAGACGGATGGCGAGTACGCGCGGTATTTCTCGTACCTCAATCTCTTCGCGGCGTTCATGCTCGTGCTGGTCCTCGGCGCGAACTTCCCGGTGATGTTCATCGGCTGGGAAGGCGTCGGGCTCTGCTCCTATCTGCTCATCGGGTTCTGGTTCACGAAGCCGTCGGCCGCCGATGCCGGCAAGAAGGCGTTCGTCGTGAACCGGATCGGCGACTTCGGTTTCGTGCTGGGCATGCTGGCGCTCTTCTGGGCGTTCGGCACGCTCGACTTCCAGGCGCTGGCGTCCGCGGTCGCGCAGGTCCCGTCGGATCCGGCGTCGTGGGGCGGCGCGACGGTGCTCACCGGCGCCACGCTCCTGCTCTTCCTCGGCGCGACCGGCAAGTCCGCGCAGATTCCGCTCTACATCTGGCTGCCCGACGCGATGGAAGGCCCGACGCCGGTCTCGGCGTTGATCCATGCCGCGACCATGGTGACCGCCGGTGTCTACATGATCGGCCGCAACGCCGTGCTCTTCAGCCACGCGCCGTTCACGCTCGAGGTCATCGCCGTCGTCGGCGTGCTGACCGCGCTCATGGCCGGCACGATCGGCCTCGTCCAGAACGACATCAAGCGCGTGCTCGCGTACTCGACGGTCTCGCAGCTCGGCTATATGTTCCTGGCGATGGGTGTCGGCGCGTTCGCCGGCGGCATTTTCCACCTCTACACGCACGCGTTCTTCAAGGCGCTGCTCTTCCTCGGTTCGGGCGCCGTCATCCACGCGCTCCACGGCGAGCAGGACCTGCGCTACATGGGCGGGCTCAAGAAGGACCTGCCCATCACGTACCGGACGTTTCTCATCGGCACGATCGCGATCGCGGGCATCCCGCCGCTGGCCGGGTTCTTCTCGAAGGACGAGATCCTCTGGAAGACGTTCGCGGGCGGCCACACCGTGCTCTGGTTCGTGGCCGTGGTCGCGGCGTTTCTCACCGCGACGTACATGTTCCGGCTGCTCTACCTGGCCTTTTTCGGAGAAAGACGTTCAGGCCCCGCCCACGATGGAGGGGCGGGCTTCAGCCCGCCTGACCACGGGCCGGCTAAAGCCGGCCACTCCGACAGCCACGCTAGTCACGGCCCCCACTTGCACGACGCGCCCTCCGCGATGGCGATCGCGCTCGTCGTGCTGGCCATCGGATCGGTTGTCGCCGGTGTGATCGGAATTCCGCACGCCCTCGGCGGCGGTAATCGCATTGAGACGTTCCTCGAACCGAGTTTCCGTCCCGTCGGGGCCGCCGAGCCGGTCGCCGGTGGCGCGGCCGCGGCGGAGGGTGGGGCCGAGCATCATCCGAGCAGCAGCACCGAGCTCGCGCTCATGGGACTCTCGACGCTCGTCGCTCTCGCCGGCATCGGCGTCGCCACCTACTTCTTCCGGCGGAAGCCCGAAGCCGCCGACGCGATGGCCGAACGCTTCTCGGGCCTGCACCGGCTGCTCTTGAACAAGTACTACATCGACGAGCTGTACAACGCCGTCGTTGTCCAGCCGATCAAGCGCCTGTCGACGGGGTTCCTGTGGCGCGGATTCGATGCCGGGCTGATCGACGGGACGGTCAACGGCGTCGGTCTCGTCGTGCGCGGATGGAGCGCGGTGCTGCGGCGGCTGCAGACCGGATCCATGCGCGCCTATGCGATGTCGACCTTCCTCGGCGTCGTCGTCATCGTGGGGTATTACCTGTGGTGAATTGCTCCTTGTTAACTGAGCGGGTTACATGCCGCTTCTGACTCTGCTGGTGGCGCTGCCCCTGGCGGGCGGGGTCGTCGTCCTCCTGACGGGCAAGGGCCGCGACGGGGTCGCGCGGCAGCTGGCGCTGGGCGTGTCGCTGCTGACGTTTGTCCTGAGCCTCGTGATGTGGGCGCAGTTCAACCCGGCGACGTCGGACTACCAGTTCGTCGAGCGCTACAGCTGGCTGCCGGACTTCGGCATCTCGTATCACGTCGGCGTGGACGGGATCAGCCTGCTCCTGGTGGTGCTCACGACCTTCCTCACGCCAATCTCGCTCCTCTGTTCCTGGGAGTCGATCGAGTCGCGCGTGCGCGAGTTCTCATTCTTCATGCTCGCGCTCGAAGCGGCGATGATCGGCGTCTTCGTGTCGCTCGATCTCTTCCTGTTCTATCTGTTCTGGGACGCGATGCTCATCCCGATGTATTTCCTGATCGGGATCTGGGGCTACGAACGCCGCATCTACGCCGCCGTCAAGTTCATCCTGTACACGATGGCCGGCAGTGTGCTGATGCTGATCGCGATTCTGTGGATCGCGTACTACCACCAAGCGGTCCAGACCGTGCCGAGCTTCGATCTGGCCGATCTGCTCGCGCTCAACATCCCGGCGGGCCTGCAGACGTGGCTCTTCCTCGCGTTCGCGGTGGCGTTCGCCATCAAAGTGCCGCTGTTTCCGTTCCACACGTGGTTGCCGGACGCGCACGTGGAGGCGCCTACGGCCGGCTCGGTGATTCTGGCGGGCGTCCTCCTCAAGATGGGCACCTACGGGCTGCTGCGGTTCGCGTTTCCGCTGTTTCCCGAAGCCGCGCGCCTGTTCGCGCCGTATCTGGCGATCCTGGCGGTCATCGGCATCGTCTACGGCGCGCTCGTCGCGATGGTGCAGCCGGACATGAAGAAGCTCGTGGCCTACTCGTCGGTGAGCCACCTGGGCTTCGTGGTGCTCGGCATCGCGGCGCTCAATCTTTACGGCGTGCAGGGCGCGGTCTATCAGATGCTGGCGCACGGCGTCTCGACCGGCGGCCTCTTCCTGATCGTCGGGATGCTCTCCGACCGGCGCCACACGCGCCTCATTGCCGAGTACGGCGGCATCAAGGCCGTGATGCCCCGGCTCGTGGCGGCCTTCCTCCTGATCACGCTGGCGTCGGTCGCGCTGCCCGGGATGAACGGATTCGTCGGTGAGTTCCTCATCCTGCTCGGATCGTTCGGCGGCCTCTTCGATCCGGCGTACGCGAAGTACTACACGGCGGTCGCGGCGACGGGCGTCATCCTGTCGGCCGTGTACATGCTGTGGATGTTCCAGCGGGTGAATTACGGGCCGATCACCAACCCGAAGAACCGCGGTCTGCGCGATCTCAGCGTGCGCGAGTGGTTCGTGATCGGGCCGGTCTGTGCGATGGCGATTTTCATGGGCGTGGCGCCCGGCGTGTTCCTGAAACCGATGGAGCTGTCGGTGCGCAAAACCCTCCAGCAGGTGATTGGTGCGCCGGCCAGGAATGCGAAGGCCGAGACAGGCGACTCTCGGCCGCCGGCGGCTGCCTCACCCGATCCAGGTCCTGGTGCTGAGAGGGTCGCGCCTACGACGAAGCCCACAGTGCCGAGTGCCCAGGGCCCAGTGCCCATGGCGGAGCGCCTCGCGCCTGGCGCCGACCGCCCAGCGCCTGCTGCGGAGTCCCCAGAGCCGAGTGCCGAGCGCCGAGTGCCCGTCCGGGGGCCCATTCGATGACCCGAACCGACTTCGCAACCATCGTTCCCGTGCTCGTCGTCACGCTGGCGGCGTGCGCGGTCCTGCTCGCTGAATCGTTTCGCCGCAAGGGCGAGCGGATGCCGCACGGTATCTTCGGCCTGATTGGCCTCGGCGGGGCGATCGTCACGTCGGTGATGCAGTGGAAGCTCAACCGCGTCGGCTTCGGCGTGATTCTCGGCGACAACTACGCGCTGTTCTTCAACATCACCATCTGCGCCATCGGCATGCTGACGATCCTGCTGTCGTCCGGCCCCGCGGCGCGCGATCACCTGCCCGAGGGCGAGTATTACGCGCTGATGCTCTTCTCGATCGTCGGGATGATGCTGATGGGCTCGACCCGCGATCTGCTGATCATCTTTATCGGGCTCGAGATCATGTCGCTCGCGGTGTACGTGCTGACCGGCATCAAGCGCACCAGCGAGCAGGGAGCGGAGGCCTCATTCAAGTACTTCGTGCTCGGCGGCTTCTCGAGCGCGTTCTTCCTTTACGGCATCGCGCTGACCTACGCGGTGACGGGAACGACGAAGCTCGACGCGCTCGGCATGCGCGTCGCAAGTGTCAGCAACGATCCGAGCGTGATCCTCGTGATCGCGATGATCCTGCTGCTGGTGGGCTTCGCGTTCAAAGTGTCGGCGGTGCCGTTCCACATGTGGACGCCCGACGCCTATCAGGGCGCGCCGACGCTCGTGACCGGATTCATGTCCACCGGCGTGAAAGCCGCGGCGTTTGCCGCGTTCCTGCGGGTCTTCCTGTCGGCGCTCGAGCCGCTGCGCGGCGAGTGGGTGCCGATCCTCTCCGCCATCGCCGGCCTGACGATGATCCTGGGCACGGTCGTGGGCGTGGCCCAGACCAACGTCAAACGCATGCTGGCGTACTCGAGCATCGCCCACGCCGGCTACCTGCTCGTCGGCCTGGTGGCTGCGAGCGCGGCCGGCAAGGCCGCGATTCTGTTCTACGTCGTCGCCTACGCGGTGACGAACCTCGGCGCCTTCGGGGTGCTGGCGGCGCTCAGCACGAACGACCGGCCGCACGACGATGTGCGCGACTTCGCCGGGTTGTGGCACGAGCGGCCGGGACTCGCGGCAATGCTCACGGTCTTCCTGCTCTCACTCGGCGGGTTTCCACCGACGGTCGGCTTCATCGGCAAGTGGTACATCTTCGGGGCCGCGGTGCAGGAGAAGCTGATCGGACTCGCCGTCCTCGGCGTGCTGACCAGCGTCGTCTCCGTCTTCTTCTACCTGCGCATCGTCGTCATGATGTACATGACCGACGAGAAGGCGCCTGGCCATCGGCCGAGCTTGCCAGCGGTCGCGGCGGCGGGCCTGATCATCGCGCTGGTCGCCGTGTTCTATCTCGGCGTGCTGCCCGGACGGCTGCTCTCGCTCGCGGCGCAGTCGGTGGGATCAATTTTCTAGTCACGACGAAATCCATAACACGGAACTCACGGAGGTGACACGGAGGGCACGGTGACCCAGGGGTTACCCCTCAAAGTCCGTGCTCTCCGTGTGTCGCGTGTCTCCGTGTTTTCCGTGTTCTGGATCGAGGGTTCGATCAGCCGCGCGCCAGTGACCGGATCGCCCGCGCGATTGTTTCGTCTTCCTCCGGCGAGACCGTTCTGAGATCGATCACGACCCGTTCGTCCTGAATCCTCGCGACGATTGGCGGGTCGGCATGTCTGAGCCTGGCCTCGAGCGTCGTGGCGCTCAGGCCCTGCACTTCGATCGCCATCAGTTGCGTGGGCAGCGCGGAGTGCGGTGCGCTGCCGCCGCCGGTCGTTGACGTGCCCTCGACGAAGGTGGTTACGAGGCCAGGCAGGCCGGCCATCGTCTCGGCGAGCCTGACGGCGCGTGCGGCGATGTCCTGGATCGGCGTGGTCAGCATGCGGTACGCCGGAATCGCCCGGCGCGAGGCCGGCTGCATCCACAGCAACAGCGTCGCCTCGAGTGCCGCGTAGGTCAGCTTGTCCACGCGCAGCGCCCGCATCAACGGATGGCGCGCGAGCCGGTCGATCAAGGGGCGCTTGCCGATGACGATGCCCGATTGCGGCCCGCCGAGCAGCTTGTCGCCGCTGAACGCGACGAGATCCGCCCCGCCTCGCAGGCTGTCGCCGACCGAAGGTTCGTCGAGCGCGGGGAGCGCCGGGTCGCCGCCGGGGTCGAGCCAGCCGCTGCCGAGATCTTCGACGAGCGGCACATCGAAGCGGCGGGCGAGCGCCGCCAGATCGGCGAGCGGCGGCCGTTCCGTGAAGCCCTCGATGCGAAAATTCGACGGGTGCACGCGAAGAATGAGCCCGGTGCGGTCGCCGATCGCGGCGGCATAGTCGTTGACGCGCGTGCGGTTCGTCGTGCCGACTTCCCGCAGCGTCGCGCCCGACTGCGCGAGGATCTCGGGTACGCGGAAGCCGCCGCCGATTTCGACCAGCTCGCCGCGCGAGACGATGACCTCGCGGCCCGCGGCCAGGGCCGCGAGGGTCAGCAGCACGGCGGCCGCGTTGTTGTTGACGACGAGCGCGGCGTCGGCGCCGGTGAGCGCGGAGAGCAGCCGCTCCGCGTGCACGCGGCGTTCGCCGCGGCCGCCGGCGTCGAGGTCGTATTCGAGGTTGCAGTAACCCGCGGCCAGCCCGGCGGCCCGCGCGACGGCCTCGGCCGCGAGCGGCGCGCGGCCCAGGTTGGTGTGGAGCAGGACGCCGGTCGCGTTGATGACACGGTGGAGTGAGGGCGTGAACGTGCGAGCCAGCAGCTCGAGCACGCGACGCTCGAGCCAGGCGGCCACCTCCTCGGAAGTTTCACGCGGCATGGCGCTGTCGTGAGGCGGCGCGGCTCGGAGCTCGTCGCTGGCCAGTCGCGCGGTCGCCGCGACGCGATCGCGCCCGCGTGCGGCGATCGCCGCGGTCAGCGCCGGCCGCTGCAGCAGCAGATCGATCGAAGGAATCAGTCGGCGCACGCTCATGTGCGGTTGCGGGGCAGGGACGAAGAGGATACCATCACGAACCGGGATCGATGGCGGACGAGAAACTTCCGGAGCGCGTGCTGCCGGATCAACCGGTCTATCGGCCGCTCGAGCGCTTCTGGCCGTATGCGGAGCTTGCCGAGCAGCCCACTGAAGAAGAACTGGCCGCGCTGCACCCCGAGCTCCGCCAGGCGCTGTTCGGCGGCCCGGCGCTGCCGTTTTCAATCTCGGTCGTGTTTCCGAAGTTCGACGGCGAGCAGTACGCGCGCGCCGTGGATCTCGCGCGCGCGGCCGACGAGTACGTGGAACTGACGGTCGACGGCACGCTCCACCATCGCGCGCGCTTTTTTCCGGGCGACCGGCCGCTTCGGCTGCGCGACCTCTACGAGCTCGTCTCGGGCGTGCCGGATTCGGACGTGCTCATCGACGATCGGCCGGTGCCGTACGCGCGCGAGCTGTGGCTGCCGCTGGTCTGGTTTCTGATTCGGTGACGGGAGTGCGTGTGGAGCGATGCGGCCTGACGGCCGGCGAAGGTGAGGGACCGGAACGAAGGTTTCCGGTCCCCCGGTGTGGTCTAGCTGGGCTTCGTGACGTTTCCCGCCTGCGGTCCTTTCGGACCGTCGACGATTTCGAATTCGACTGCCTGCCCTTCTTCGAGCGTCCTGAAACCGGCCCCCTGGATCGCGGAGAAGTGCACGAACACGTCGTTGCCCCCCTCGCGTTCAATGAACCCGTAGCCCTTCGCGTTGTTAAACCACTTGACCTTGCCGGTGATGCGCATACTACTTGCCTGCCTTACAGAAACGCGGCGGAAGCCACCGCTCTGCCCCCCGTCGTAATTTTGCGAGCACGACGAAGTACAAAAGAAAGACCGCAACGAGCGGTCTCGAAATCGACGCCGGCCCGCCCAACGTCAACCGGCAACTCTAGTCGGTGAGTCAGGCGTTGTCAACTACGGCCTGGACCCCGCCCCGGGACCGGGTCCTGCACCGGTTTTCAGGCCAGAATCAGCGGATCTCATGCGTGCACTCCTGAGCGTATCGGACAAGACGGGGCTCGTGCCCTTCGCCCGCGCCCTCCACGAGCGCGGCTGGCAGCTCGTCTCGACGGGCGGCACGGCCAGCCGGCTGGCCGAGGCCGGCCTGCCGGTGACTGGCGTCGCGGACGTCACCGGCTTTCCCGAGATGATGGACGGCCGGGTCAAGACGCTTCATCCCAAAGTGCATGCGGGGATTCTCGCGCGGCGGCAGCGGCCGGACGATCTGGCCGCGCTCGGGACGCACGACATCACCCCGATTGATCTCGTCGTCGTGAACCTGTACCCGTTTGCCCGGACGGCCGCGCGCCCGGACGTGCCGTTCGACGATCTGATCGAAGAGATCGACATCGGCGGACCCAGCCTGGTTCGCGCGGCGGCGAAAAACTTCCGCGATGTCCTGGTGGTCGTCGATCCCGCCGACTACGATCGGGTGCTGGACGCGCTCGCGGCCCCGGGCGGCGCGCCGCTCGCGGTGCGCTTCGATCTGGCCCGGCGCGCGATCGCCCACACGGCGGCCTACGACACCACGATCGCGGCGACCCTCGGACAGATTCACCTGGACGCCGCGACCCGGCGCTTCGTGCGCGATCCCGTTGGCCGCGAGGCCCTGCTCCCGGCCGACTGGACGCCGCGCCTCGTGAAGCTGCGCGATCTTCGCTACGGCGAGAACCCGCACCAGCCGGCGGCGTGGTACGCCTACGACGAAGCGACGGCGTCCGATAGCGGCGCGACCGCCAGCCGCGGCTTCAGCCGGGCCACCGTTCATCAGGGGAAGGAGCTCTCGTTCACCAACCTGCTCGATCTCGACGCCGCCGCGCGGATCGTGCTCGAGTTCAGCGAGCCGGCGGCGGCGGTGATCAAGCACACGAACCCGTGCGGCGCGGCCACCGCGGCGTCGATCGCCGACGCGTACGTGATCGCGCGGGAGGCGGATGCGCTCGCCGCGTTCGGCGGCATCGTCGGCGTCAACCGGCCGATCGACGTCGAGACCGCGCGCGCGCTCGTCTCGACGTTCATCGAAGCCGTGATCGCGCCGGCCGTCGTCGACTCCGACGACGTCCGCGCGGTGCTCGCCACCAAGGCCAATCTCCGCGTGGTGACGGCCGACTTCGACGGGCTCGACGAGGCCCGGGACGTGCGGTCGATTCTGGGCGCCTGTCTCGTGCAGGCGCGCGATCGCGTGACCGAGGCGGCCGACGCCTGGCCATCCGCGGGGCCTGACGCGACATCGCCCGGCCTTCGCGTCGTGACCAGGCGCGCCCCGACCGCCGACGAATGGGCGGCCCTGCGCTTCGCGTGGCGGTTGTGTGCGCACGTCAAGTCGAACGCGGTCATCTTCACCGGACCCGACCGCACGATCGCCGTCGGCGCCGGACAGATGAGCCGCGTCGATGCCGTGCGGACCGCGGTGATGAAGGGTGGCGATCGGCTGCGGGGATCGGCCGCGGCCTCTGACGCCTTCTTCCCGTTCCGCGACGGACTCGATGCGGTCGCCGCCGCCGGCGCGACCGCCGTCATTCAACCCGGCGGCTCGATGCGCGACGCCGAAGTCATCGCCGCCGCCGACGAGCACGGCCTCGCGATGGTCTTCACCGGCCGCCGCCATTTTCGACATTAGAGGGGACGGGTCTGTTTTCCACAGAAACGGGCAAATCGGGGACAGGCCTGCCGGCCACCACGCCGCCGGGCCGGCCCGTCCCGACCATGCTGCGACCGGCGGCGGCAGCGGCCGACCACGGTCCGGTGCTGCTCCTGCTGGCGGCCATCCCGGTCTTTCTTCTCTTTCTCGGCGCGAACTCGATCTGGGACGCCAACGAGGCGTTCTACGTCGAAACGCCGCGCCAGATGATCGAGCGCGGCGATTACGTCACGCCGGTCTTCAACGGCGCCGAGCGGCTGAACAAACCGGTGCTGAGCTACTGGATCGTGGCCGGGTTCTATCACCTGTTCGGCGTGTCGGTCGCCACCGAGCGGATCGCGATCGCGCTCGGGGCGCTCGGAATCATCGCCGCGACGTTCCTCATCGGGCGCGCGCTTCACAGCGCCGCCACCGGGGTCTGGGCGGGGATTTTCGTGGCGACGGCGCCGCGGTTCGTCTTCTTCTCGCGCCGCATCTTCATCGACATCTACCTGTGCCTGTTTCTGTCGCTGGCGCTCGCCGCTTTCGCGCTGGTGGAGCGCTATCCCGAGCATCGCCGGCGGTATCTGCTCCTGATGTACGTCGCGCTCGGCCTCGGCGTGTTGACGAAAGGACCGGTGGCGCTGGCCCTGCCGGCCCTCGCGTGCCTGATGTGGCTCGCGCTGGAGCGCCGACTGCGCGACGTCCGCCGCCTGATGATCCTTCCCGGCGCGCTCATCATCCTGGCGATCGTCGCGCCGTGGGTGATCGCCATCTATCTGCGCCTTGGCCTGGAGCCGATCTGGGCGTTCATCGGCGTAGAAAACCTCGAGCGCTATCGCACGGCGATGACCGGCGAACGTCCGATCTGGTTCCTGTTCAGCGTCCTGTTCGGCGATCTGCTGATGCCGTGGGCGCCGCTCCTCGGCGGGGTGCTGCTGTCGATCCTGCGCCGTGAGCGGGGGCAGGCACCGACGGGCGCCGCCTCGCTGCGCCGGCTGCTCTGGATCTGGATCGGCGTGATCGTCGTCTTTTTCTCGCTCTCCGCGAGCAAGGAAGACCTCTACATTCTTCCGGTGGTGCCCGCCGCGGCGGTCATCATTGCCGACGCGCTCATGCGGAGCCAGTTCGGGCGGCAGAGCCCGGCGCTGCGCCTCGTGTTCATCGGCATCGCGGTGGTCTGTGTCGCGCTCGGCATCGTCGTCTGGACCGGCCTCCGCGCCGGACCGTTTGCGATTGCAGCGGCGCCGCTCGTCGGACTCCTCCTCGTGGTGGCCGGCGCCGGGGGGCTGGCGATGCTGGTGGTCGGGCGTCCGGCCACCGCGTTCGTCGTCACGGCCAGCGCCTTCGTGGCGCTGAACTACGTGTTCGTCGCGATCGTGCTTCCTCGCGCCGAAGCGACGAAGCCGATCCCGCCGATCGCCCAACTGCTCGCCGATCGCGCGTCACCCGGCAGCCAGTTGGGCGCCTACAACATGATGCTGCCGAGCCTCGTGTTCTACGCGAACCGTCCGGTGCGCGATCTGACGGAAGCCGAGGCGGCGTCGTGGCTGGCGGGCACGACCGAAAGCTGGCTGGTCACCGGCGAGGCCGAGTGGGAGGCGCTCCGCGTCCGCGTGCCGTCCGCGTGTATCGCGTTGCGTCGCACACTGTTTCCGTTCGATCGGATCAAACCATCGAGCCTGTTCAGGCCGGAGCCGCCGCCGCAGGTGCTGCTCGTGACGAACAAGTGTGGGGGTAGGCTGGCCGGCTCTGGCGATCGTCCAATGACACGAAGGCAGTGAAGGACATGAGGCTCACGAAGAAACCCCTACGAGTGCGTTGCAAAGCTCTGCCTCCGGGAGAGGCCGGCTTTAGCCGGTCCAGCAAGGGCGGGCAGAAGCCCGCCCCTCCTTCTGAGTTCTGAAACGGGCCCTTCCGCCCGCCGCCTGCGGCCGGCCGGCGGCGAAGCCGCCGTCGACGTCAGTCGCTTCGTGTGCTCCACGTGCTTCGTGGGCTTCGTGTCTATGGATTCGCGGAGCGGTTAATCGCGCGCGCTCCGTCCTGAAGCCGCCATCTTCGCTGCATGCGGCAGCGCGAGCAGCCCGAGAAACAGCATGAGAAATTCCGAGTCGCCGAAGTTGTATTCGAAGAGGCCGGCGAACAGCATGGCGACGATGGCCGCGAGGCCGGTGGCGGCGACGGACACGGCCGGCCCGCTGCGGACCTGACGATACAGATCCCACGCCGCGGTCACGACGAACCAGATCCACACGGCGAGTGCGATGAGGCCGCGTTCGGCCGCGATCTGCACAGGCACGTTGTGCAGGTGCGGGTTGGTCGGGTTGACCGCGCTGGGAACGCGGTACTTCGGATAGACCTTTTCGACCATCTCCGGTCCGACGCCGAACAAGGGGTGGTCCCGCACCATCGCCTTGCCCATCGTCAGCATCGCCAGCCGATCGCGGCTCGCCGGATCGTTACCGGTGAAGCTGGAGAGGGCGCGGTTTCGCAGGCTGGCAGGGCCGATCGTGAGCGCCAGCGCCGCGGCGATCGGCACAATCAGCGCCAGCCGCGGCCTACGCAGAGCGAGCAGACAAGTCAGGGCGACGCCGGTCCCAATCCAGGCGTTGCGCGCCTGCGTCATGGCCAACGCGACGAGCAACGCCGGCACGGCAATCGCGGGCCACACCCATTCCTTCGGATAGAACAGCAACCGGGCGACGGCCGCGCACGTGACGAGCATCAGCACGCCCGAGAACGTCATGTAGTGACTGAGCAGCCCCACCGGCCGATTGTTGAGGCCGCCGTAGCCGAACATCGTGACCTGGACGATGCCCACGAGCGCCCCGGCCGCGCCCAGCGCGATGACGACGTCGATCACTTTGGCCGCGCGGTCACCGGGCGCGAACCGCACGACGATCGGCACCATCAGGAACAGCAGCAACTGCTTGTCGTCGATGAAGCTCAAGCGCGGATTGGTCGACACCGCCGAGCTGACGAGCGTGACGAGGGCGTAGACGACGAGCGGAAGGAAGAAGCGCGGCACGTCGGGTCGGCGCCCGTCTTTGACGGCCACGACGAGCCACAGGACGGCGGCGATCGTGAACAGCGCCTGCGCGACCAGCAGCGAAAGCTGGACGACGCCGAGACACGCGGCAACGAGGACGAACCCGACCCGCTCCAGAGTGGAGAGACGCGCGCTCACAGGCCCACCAACGATATCCAGATTCTCAACGGAACACAAGGCGCGGCGGTTCGGCCGGCGGCGTACAGCGCAGCCCTTCCCAGTCAACCACGGGCTCAATCGTCGACGCAGGATTCGGCGCGGACAGGGAATAGAGCCGGACTGCCGGTGGTCCCTTCAAAAGAAAGATGGGGTGTTCGTCCAGCCGCTTGACCGTCTCCTGCGACGCGAATCGTGCCTTGAAGTCATCCGCTTCCGAGCCGTCGAGCAGGGCATAACTCTGGATGCCGCGCTCGGCGAGCCATGTCACGGCGCGATCAAGCCACTCTTTATCGAGCAGGTCGAAGCGCATCGTCATGCGGGAGCCGTAGTACCGCGTCGAGCCGCTGTGGAGCAGCGTGAAGATGACGGCGTTACCGGGGGTGTGCGATTGCGTGAGGCGCGCGGCGGCCGGATACGCGCGCTCGGTGCGCCACAGCGTGAACGCGCCGCCCGCCTGACCGATGTCGAACGTGTACGCGCCCAGGACGACGACAAGCCACGCGACCACGACGGTGGCGATGGCGCCCCGGGCGCGGACGATCGCGAGCAACACGGCGGCCAGTCCCAGCATGATGAACGGCCAGGACGGCAGCAGGAACCGCAGGAACCACCAGGTGTCGAAGCCGAGATAGACGAGGTATTCCACCCAGAGCGCGGCGACGAAGACTCCGATGATCCAGAAGATGCGCCGGTCGCTCACCGCCGGCCAGATCCAGCGGAGCGGCGCGAGCACGGCGATCAAGCCGAGCGCGGCGAGCGGCGTCTGCGTTTCCAGCAGCCAGCTCAGGTACTTCCACAGGTTGGGGAGAAGGTGGCTCCACGCGAACAGCACGTCGAGCCCGCCGTAGCCGGAACGAAACGGGGAGCCGTACAAGGCGTTGTAGAGCGCGCCGACGCCGATGCCTGCTGCCACGACCGGGATCGTGAACACCAGCAGGCGGGTGATTCGCCTTGCGGGCGGATCGGATCGCCGCCAGCGCAAGTCGAGGAGCAGCCAGAGCCCGAGGACCGCGGCAAGCGGCGCAAGGTTCGGCCGGACGAGGATCGCGAGCGCCGTGACGAGACCGGCAATGAACGCGGCGATGACGCCTGGCCGCATCAGGCCATAGAAAGCCACCGTCCAGAGCGCCGCGACCGGCACGTCAATCATCGGCAGCGCGAGCATGAACAGATACGTCGGACTGGCGATGACAAACCAGGCGGCGATCAGTCCTGCGGGCGAATCGCCGAGGCGTCGTCCGATCCCGAAGGTCGCGAGCGCGAGGATGGCGCCGAAGATCGGCACGAGCACGAACATCGCGCGGTGTCCGCCGATGAGCTTCGCGCCGGCCATCAGGAGCGGCATTCCTGGCGAGTACACCGGGACCAGATTCCATTCGCCGGGCGTATCCACCGGCCGGTAGCCGAGTGGTGTGAACGTCCACTGCGCCTCCGGCCAGGGCACGTCCGCGACCCAGGGCTGCGGCACCTTGAGCTGGCCGGCGAGCCAGAGATCCGCCTGGCTGACGTAGCCGTAGGCGTCGGCGGCACTCGCGGCGGTTCCTGAATAGATCAAGCCTCCGACGAACGTCGAGAGCGCGATGATCGCGGCGACGGCCAGGTGGTTGAAACGCGCGAAAAAGCGCGTCCAGCTCGCAGCCGTTCGCTCCACGCCGTTCGCGCACACGAAGATCAGGAGCGTGAGGCTGCCCCAGAACACGGGGCGCATCGGTTCGTGACTCGACAGCACACCGCCGGCGAACGGCAGATCGAAGCCGCCGACGAACACCAGCCACAGCGCCCAGAAGGCGGCAAGGATGGTGGCAATGAGCGAGGTGCGTCGAATGATCGAGCGTCCCATCAGAGGCCCGGCGGAGACGGCACGACGAGTCCGCGATCCGTCCAGCGGAAACGGCAGCGCGCGGACTGACCTGCAACGATTGTCAGCGGCGCAGAGGACGGAGCAGGGAGCACGGTGGCCACCGCCTCGCGAAACCCGTTGCGGAAGACATATGCCCCGTCAACCGCATCTGGCAGGTCGGCGACCTCCGTGTCGGCCGCCGTGCACTGCATGGCGCCGCCCAGACGCTTCACGTCGGTGAGGACGCGATCCCGCAAGACCGCGGCGTCAGTCCACGGCCGCTGGTGCCAGCGCGCGCCGGCGGCACCGGTTCCGGCCGCTGCGATCATCGCCATCCACACGGTGTAGGTGACCCACAGCGGCCGCGACGACGCAGCAGCAGTGGCCATGCCGGCGACGAAGAGCATCCAGCCGCACGCGGGGAGATACAGATAGCGCGACCCTTGCAACGACGGCGAAATGAAGAAGTAGCTGTAGACCGGGACGACTGCCACGAGGCTCCAGACCAGCAAGATGGTAGCGCGTCGAAGGATACCGCGGTCGAGACGGGCGCAAAGGACACCGGCAGTCGCGACGGCCAACGCGAATACCGCCGAGACGACGGCGAGCCAGGGCGCTGCGCGCAGGACACTGGCGCTCCACGGCACGGCCAGCGTGCCAAACGCGCGGCTGATCAGTTCCTTGCCGAAGTATCGCGTGAGCGTTTGATCGTATCCGGCCGGCGGCGGCAGGACGGAGATGCGCCAGACCGCGTAGGCGGCAGCGAGCGCGAGACCGGCGGCCAGCCAGATCCACGACTCGCGCCGTGTGTGCGCGGGCGTCAGGAAGGTCAGCATCACGCCCAGCACAGGCGCGATCACGGCCGTTTCTTTCGAGAGCAACGCGATCGCCAGCACGATCAGACCGGCAACTCCGCGTACCGGGCCTGGCGGCTCACCGACCGTGAGCAGCACGTAGGTCAGGCAGGCGCAGGTCATCGCCAGATCCTGCATGCCTGAAATCCACGTCACGGCTTCGACGTGCGCAGGAAACGTCACGAACAGCACGGCGCCGGCGGCGGCCGCGATCCGTGGCATGCCGATGCGCAACGCCACGAACGCCAACAGAAATCCGTTCACGGCGTGCAATGCAAGATTGAGCGCGTGCAGCCACAGCGAATCGTGCGAGACGCGGCGGACGATGGCCCAGAGCAGCAACGGCGCCGGCCGGAAAAACTCGGCCTGTGCGGTCCTGAAGATCGTCCAGTGGTCTGCCCGCTGGATCAGGGAGAAGTCATCCGAGAGGAGGCCGACGCCGAGTGACGGCCAGTAACAGAAGAGCGTGATCACGAACAGCCCCGCAAAGAGGGCCAGTCTCTCGCGCGAGGTGATCGTGCCGGCAGGGGCGGGGGGTGCGACGCCACCGCGGCCGCCCGCCGCGGCGGTCACCCAGCCAATCACGCCAAGAAGAAACCACGCGGCCTCGACGTGATACCGGCGGGTGGACGCCGGATCCACGCCATAGGCAATCACGCGCACGAGCACGTAAGCAGCCGCGATCCAGAAGAGCGGCCGCATCAGCCGGCGGAGAGGAGCGTTTCAGCGGCGGCCAGCACGCGTTCGGCGGGGATGCCCGACAGACAGCGGAAGTCGCCCGGCACGCATACGCGCTGATCGCATGGGCGGCACGGCAGCACGCCGCCGTCGACCGCCGCGGTGGGGATGCGCGGCGATCGCCACGGGGCAGATCGCTCAGCGAGCGTTGGCCCGTACAAGCCGACGATGGGGACGTCCGACGTGGACGCGATGTGGAGCGGCCCGCTGTCGCCGCCGACGAAGAGCGCGGCGCGTTCGACGGCCGCGCGGAGGTCGTCGAGCGACCAGCCTTCCGCGTCGATGATGCGATCGCCGTGCGTTCCGGCGCTCGTTCTCGCGCTCGCCACCACCCGGGCCGCCGCTTCGTGATCGGACGGCCCACTCGTGACGAAGACCCATCGTCGTGGTCCGCCGCCGGCGAGGCCGGCCGCCAAATCTGCAAAGGCCGATTCGGGCCAGCGGCGGAACGGGTTGCCAGCGCTCACGTGCAGGACGATGACGCGATCGCCGGCGCTGACGCCGGCCATGGCGTACCGGCGATCCATTGCCGCCAGTGCGGCGGCGTCGACCGGCATTTCCACGCGATCGCGGTCGGGATCGGCGCCGGCCTTCCACCGCGGATCGAGCGCCTGCAAGAGATCCCACTGATTCTCGACCGAATGGCGCGGCCGCAATTCGCGCGGCCGGTGCACCTGCGTCGTATACATCCATCCACGTCCGGTGATGTCGTAGCCGACGCGGACGGGCGCGCGCGTCGCCCACGTCAGCCATGCGCTCCGCGGCCCGCCGTGCAGATCGATGGCGGTGTCGAAACGGGCGCGCCGGAGCGTGCGCGCGAGGCGCAGATCGTCGCGCACCCGCCGCCAGCCTCGCGTGTGATCGACGACGATGACCTCGTTCAGGTGAGGATTGCCGCGCACGATCGGGGCGGCGCCGCGCTCGACGAGGTAGACGATTTCAGCGTCCGCGTACCGCCGCCGCAGCTCGCGGATGAGCGGCGTCGTGAAGATGACGTCGCCAATCAACCGCAGCCGGACCAGCAGGATTTTCACGCCGTCACGTCGGGCTCGTCAGTCCTCGACCTTGGCTTCGTCCACCAGCATGACGGGAATGTCGTCTTTGATGGGATAGACGCGGTGACACTTTTCGCACCGCAGTCCCGTGCCGTTCTTGACGAGCCGCACCGGTGCTTTGCAGTCCGGGCAAACCAGAATCTCGAGGAGCGCAGGGTCCACGGCCATGGAGGGATATAGTAGATCACATGATTTCGAGTGCGCTCGTCGCGATGCTGTTCAGCCTGCAGGGCGCGACGGCACTGACGCCGGCGCCCGCCGCCGATCCGGCCGGCGAAGCGTACCTGCTGTTCATCGAAGGCCGGCTGCTCGAAGCACGCGGCGAGGTGGCTGGCGCGGTCGCGGCCTACCGCCGCGCACTGGAGCTGGCGCCCAAAGCGGGCGAGATTCACGCGGAGCTCGCGAGCCTCTACGCGCGTCAGAATCGCGCGAACGAGGCCGTCGCCGAGGCCGAGGCCGCCCTCAAGATCGATCCCGCCAATCGTCAGGCGCATCGCATACTCGGATTCGTGCAGGCCGCGCTATCCGAGCGGCCGACCCCGGGCACGTCGGCGGACGCGCTGGTCGCTGAAGCCATCGGTCATTTCGAGAAAACGCTCTCCGACGGCAGGCAGGACCCGGCTGCTGAGCTGGCGCTCGGCCGGTTGTACGTGCAGGCGGATCGCTTTCCGGAGGCCATCGCCACGCTGCGCACTTTTCTCGTGAACCAGCCCGGCTATCCGGAAGCGATGCTGCTGCTTGCCGAGGCGTACGAGGGCGCGGGGCGGACCGGCGAGACCGTGCGCCTGCTCCAAGACGTGATCAGCATCGATCCGGATCAAATGCGGGCGCGCGCCTGGCTGGCCGATCTTTACGAGCGGGCCGGCAAGTGGAACGAGGCCGCCGCCACCTGGGGCGATCTGGTGAAGCTCGGCCCGCGCGCCCGCTCGTATCGATCGCGGTATGCGACTGCGCTCGTGAACGCCGGCGACGTCAGCGGCGGCCGCCGCGAGCTCCTCGCGATCACGAAGGACTCGCCGCGCGACATCTCGGCGTGGTTTCTGCTGTCGCAGGTCGAACGCCGTGCCGGCAATCCGGAGGCCGCCGAGGAAGCCGCCCGGCGGATCGCCGAGATCGATCCTGAGGACGCGCGCGGTCCGCTCGCGCTCGCCGAATCGCGCGTCGCGCGCGGCGATTTCCGCGGCGCCGCCGGCGCGCTCGAGCAACGCGTCGCGGCCGGCCGCGACGCTGATGTCAACAGTGGCACCTACGCGCGAATGGCCAGCAGTCTGGCCGAGGCGCTCCAGTCGGCCGGCGAAGGCGCGCGCGCGATCTCCGTCCTCGAGGCGGCGCAGAAGCGCGACCCGACCGACCTCGGACTCGAGTTCGAGCTCGCCGCCTCCTACGATCGCAACCACCGCCAGGACGACGCCGAGCGGGTCTTCCGCTCGGTGATTGCCAAGGACCCGCAGCATGCCGACGCGCTGAACTATCTGGGCTACATGCTGGCCGATCACGGCAAGCGGCTGGACGAGGCGGTGTCGTTCGTCAAGCGCGCGCTCGCGATCGAAGCCGACAACCCCTCGTACCTCGACAGCCTCGGCTGGGCGTACTTCAAACAGGGGCAGATCGACAGCGCGCGTGACCCGCTCGAACGCGCCGCCGCCGCGCTGCCGAAGAACTCCGTCATCCAGGATCACCTCGGCGACGTGTATTTCCAGATGAAGCGCTATCGCGACGCCGTCAGCGCGTTCGATCGCGCTCTCAGCGGCGATCGCGACGGCATCGACGCGCCCGCCGTGACGAAGAAGCGCGATCGCGCCCGCGAGCTTGCCGGGAAGTGAGCGTGCCGGCGTCCGCAGAAAAGCCTTCACCGCGAAGACCACGAAGACCACGAAGACAACCAGGGGTTTTCCCAAAGATCTTCGTGTTCTTCGTGTGCTTCGTGGTGAATGCTCTTGGGACTCCCGGTTGCGGGCCCGGCGCGTTCGCACCGCCGGCCGGACCGGGCGAACCGGCGCCCGACGCCGCGGCCGCGTGGACCGAAGCCACCTCCGCGTGCCGCGACGTCCGCACCTACAGCGCCTCGCTCCGGCTGTCGGGCCGCAGCGCCGATCAGCGCCTGCCCGGTGTCGGCGCCATTGTCGCGCTCACGGCACAGGGCAGCATCTTTCTGCAAATCGTCGGCGGGAACCGACCCGTCCTGACTCTCGCCGGCACGGCCGACAAGGCCACGTACTTCCTGCACGAAGACCATCGCGTCGTCACGGCGCGCGCCGGGGAGATTGTCGAGACGATCGTCGGCGTCCCGATCAGCCCGGAGCAGCTCCTCGCCATCCTGTCGGGCTGCGGCGTGCGGCAGTTCGACGTTCAGCGCGCCGCACGGTTCGGCAAGCGCCTCGCCGTGACGACTGCGGACGGCCAGGTGTTTCTCGAACGCGCGACCGGGCCGTGGGAGACGGCCGCGGCCATCGTCAGCCATCTCACCGTGCGGTTCGCGCGCAAGGACAGCCGGTTTCCGACCTCCCTCCGCCTGGACGCGACGCCCCCAGGCGGCCCAGGGTCGTGGATCAACATCAGCGCGATCGATCAACTGGACATCAACACCGATCTGGCTCCGGCGGTGTTCGCGCCGCCGGCAGCGGCCGCGTCGGCCACGCCGATGACGCTGGAGGAGCTTCGGGCGGCGGGGCCGTTCGGGAGAACAAAGAACTCTGTTAAGTTAGAAGCCGGAAGCCAGAAGTTGGAAGTGATTGGGCGCTTGCTCCAGCGGCCAAGCTCGGCTGTTGGACCTGCGTACCGTAACTTCTAACTCCTGGCTTCTCACTTTTGACTTAACGGAGTTCTTACCGGTCCCTGATGTCGCGTACCCTCACGTTGCACGCGCCGGCGAAAATCAACCTCACGCTCCGCGTCGGACCACGCCGCGACGACGGGTTCCACGACGTGCGTACGTTGCTCCAATCGATCGCGCTGGCCGACACGCTCAAACTCACGACCAGGAGGGGGCCGTTCGTGCTCGACACGCGCACGCCCGGCGTGCCGTCCGACCGGACCAATCTCGTCTGGCGCGCGGCCGATCTGCTCTGGCGCGCGATGGGGCGGACCGGCGATCCGCGCGATGTCCACGCGCGCCTGGAAAAGTCGATCCCCACCGAGGCGGGATTGGGCGGCGGCAGTGCCGACGCGGCCGCCACGCTCGCGGGCCTCAACGTGCTCTGGGAAGCACGCCGGCCGCGGCGAGAGCTGGCCCGGCTCGGCGCGGAGTTGGGTGCCGACGTCCCGTTTTTTCTCCACGGCGGCACGGCGCTCGGCTCGGGCCGGGGCGATGAGCTGTACCCGGTGGACGACGTCGGCCGGCTCGGCATCGTCGTGATCAAGCCGTCGTTCGGCGTGGCCACGGCTGCGGCGTACGGGTGGGTGGACGAGGATCGCGCGGCGAACCTGCCGGCCGCGGCGAGAGCGCTGCCGGAAATCGAGGTCGGGTGGCCCACCGGCCCGATTCGGCTGGTGAACGACCTCGAAGCCCCCGTCGCTCGGCGCCATCCGATGATTACCGAGATGGTGGACGCCCTCCGGCGCGAGGGGGCCCAGGGGGCCGCCATGACCGGCAGTGGGTCGGCCGTATTTGGCGTGTTTTCCGAAGCCCAGGCCAAGCGCGCCGCCCGGCGCCTGCAGCGGCCGGACTGGCTGATTTGCCTGAGCCGGACGCTGGCCCGGCGCGAAGCCTCCCGCCGAATAGGCCTGTGATAAACTTTCGTGTTCGCGACGGGCTCATGCGCCCCGACTAGTGAAGGCCGGTTGGTCCGCGAGTGGCGGGCCGGGGCGCGGTCAGGCACGAGGACCCCGCCAATCAGATTCAGTTGGGGCGTGGCCAAGCGGTAAGGCGCGGGACTTTGGATCCCGTATTCGGAGGTTCGAATCCTCCCGCCCCAACCAAGCTCGACGGGTGTGTGAGTTCCCGACGATCAAACAATGATTCACGGGCAGTTGAAGCTGTTTTCGGGAAGCGCGCATCCGGCGCTGGCGCGCGAGATTGCCGGGCACCTCGGCATTCCGCTCGGCGTGGCGCGGCTGCATCGGTTTCCGGATACCGAGGTCTCGTTCCAGATCGACGAGAACATCCGCGGCACCGATGTGTTCATCGTGCAGCCGACCTGTGCGCCGGTCGATCAGCATTTGATCGAGCTGTGCATCATGATCGACGCGTTCCGGCGGTCATCGGCGTCGCGGATCACCGCGGTGATCCCGTACTACGGCTACGGGCGGCAGGACCGCAAGGACAAGCCGCGCGTGCCGATTTCGGCGAAGCTCGTCGCCAACCTCGTGAGCGCGGCCGGGACCAATCGCGTGTTGACCATGGACCTGCACAAGGCGCAGATCCAGGGCTTCTTCGACATCCCGGTGGATCACCTGTTCGCGGCGCCGGTCATCATCGACTACCTGGCGCAGCAGAATTTCGGTCCGGTCACGATCGTGTCGCCGGACGTTGGCGGCGCCGAACGCGCCCGGGCGTACGCGAAGCGGTTGGACGCGGAGCTGGCGATCGTCGACAAGCGCCGCAGCGAGGATGGCACGACCGAGGTCATGAACGTCGTTGGCGACGTGCAGGGACGCGTCTGCGTCATCGCTGACGACATCATCGACACGGCGGGCACGATTCACGGCGCGGCGCAGGCGCTCAAGGAAAACGGCGCGAGCCGCGTGCTCGCGAGCGCCGTGCACGGCGTGTTGTCCGGCCCGGCGCTGAAGCGGATCGAAAGCGCGCCGATCGATCGGCTGCTCGTGACGAACACGATTCCGATCAGCGGCGAGAAGTCGGCGTGCGAGAAGATCGTGGTGCTGTCGGTCGCGCGCCTGCTGGCGCAGGCGATTCGCAGCATTCACGAAGAGACGTCAGTCTCAAAACTCTTCGTCTAGGCGTGGGCCGTGGGCCGGGGGCCCAGGGTCAAAGGAAGGTCAGAAGTCATGGAAACGACACTCGAAGCCGTTCGTCGGGACCGGTTCGGCAGAAACGAAGCGGGCCGCATGCGCCGCGAAGGCAAGATTCCGGCGGTGCTCTACGGCGAGGCCCGTCAGGCCGAGCCCCTGGCCGTCGATCCGAAAGCGCTCTTCCGGATCCTCCACTCGCAGAGCGGCGTCAACACGCTCATCGCGCTCAAGGTCGACGGCGCGAGCGACGTGAAGGTGCTGGTCAAGGAGTACCAGGTCGATCCGGTCGAGCACAAGCTGCTGCACGCCGATTTCTATCGCGTCGCGATGGACAAGGTGTTGCGCGTGACCGTGCCGATCCACCTCGCCGGTGAGGCGAAGGGCGTCAAGGCCCAGGGCGGCGTCGTGGACTTCGTGCATCGCGACATCGTGATCGAAGTGCTGCCCGCGGACATCCCCGAGCACATCACGGTCGACGTCACGGAGCTGATGCTGCACGACGGCGTACGCGTCCGCGATCTGCCGACCGGCGGCAAGTGGAAGCCGCTGAGCGAGCCCGACATGCTCATCGTGCACGTCATCGCGCCCAAGGTCGAAGAGGAGCCGGCGCCGGCCGATGCGGCTGCGGCGGCGACCCCGGCGACGCCGGCCGAGCCCGAAGTCATCAAGAAGGGCAAGGTCGAGAAGCCTGAGGACGAGAAAGAGTAGTCAGGGCAGTCCGGTGACGCATGAAGCTGATCGTTGGCCTCGGGAACCCCGGCGAGAAGTACCGTGGCACGAGGCACAACGTCGGGTTCGACGTCCTCGATCTGCTGGCCCGACGTGCGACCGTGGGGTTCGACACCGCGCCGGTCGAGGCCGTGCAGGCGAAGTGGCGCCGGCCCGACGAGGTCGTGCTTTTGGTCAAGCCGCTGACGTTCATGAACCTGAGCGGCGGGGCGGTGGCCGGGCTGCTTCGGTTCTATAAGATTGAGGTGCCCGATCTGCTCGTCATCTCCGACGACACGAACCTGCCGCTGGGACGGTTGAGGGCGCGGGCGACGGGGAGCGAGGGCGGGCACAACGGATTGCGATCGGTCGCCGAGTCGCTCGGCACGATCGAGTATTCGCGGCTGCGCGTAGGCGTTGGCCGCGGTGACATGCGGCGCGACCTGGCCGATCACGTGCTGGCCAGGTTTGCGCCCGACGAGCTGCCCGGGATTGAGGCCGCGATTGCCCGGGCCGCCGACGCCGCCGAGACGTGGATCTCGGAGGGGTTGGCGAAGATGATGAACATGTACAATCGCGCCGACGAAGAATCGTCGTCGTAACGCACACGTAATGCTCCTTGCCGCCTTCCCAGGAAGGCGGCCTGATGTCCATAAGGAGGCATATGAGCCAGGTCCGTCAGTACGAACTGATCTACATCACCCCATCCGAGACCACTGAGGAGGCGCTGGGCGAGCTGCACAAGCAGGTCGCCGCGGTCGCTGAACGCTTCGGGGCCACCATCGAGAAGACCGAGAACTGGGGACGCCGCAAGCTGGCCTACGAAATCGCCGGCCAGCGTGAGGGCGTCTACGTGCTCGAGGTCATCAACGGCCCGGCCGCGATGGTGACCGAGCTGGATCGCCGGCTGCGGGTGTTCGACAACGTGATCCGTCACCTCGTCGTTCGCGTGGACGAAGAGCTGGCCAAGGCCGAGCGCGCGAAGGCCCACCGCAAGGACGCGATGGCGAAACGGCGCGTCCGGCGCGGGCTGCCGCCCGAGCCGACTGAGAGCGAGCGCCACCGGCGCGACGAGGACGACGATGACGCGGAGGGCGGACACGAGGAAAGATTTCGCCCGGGAGGTGAGCGATGAGCGACTTTGACAAGGACCGCGGCGGCCCGCGCGGTGGCGGCAAGGGCGCCGGCGACAAGGCCGGCGGACGGCGCACGTTCTTCCGGCGCCGGCGCGTGTGCAAGTTCTGCGTCGACAAGATCGACTACATCGGCTACAAGGACGTGAAACTGCTCGCGCCGTTCATTCCCGAGCGCGGCAAGATTCAGCCGCGCCGGATCTCGGGCGTCTGCGCGACGCACCAGCGCGCGCTGCAGACCGCGATCAAGCGCGCGCGTCAGCTCGCGCTCGTGCCGTATACCACTGACTAGGTAAGACATCGGGTGTCGTTTCCTTCAGAAACGCGTGGAAACGACACCCGATGTCGTCCGGAGACATCATGTCCATCGAAGTGATTCTGAAAGAGCACGTCGAGCACCTCGGCCAGCGCGGCGAGATCGTCAAGGTCGCCGACGGCTACGCGCGGAACTACTTGTTCCCGCGCAAGCTGGCGCTCGCCGTCACCGGCGAGAACAAGAAGCAGATCGAGCGCGAGCGGGCGAAGGCCGAGGCGCGCGAGGCCGACGAGCTGCGCGTCGCGCAGGCGCTCGCCAACCGTCTCGAGAACGTCGAGCTCTCGATCGCGCGGCGGGTCGGCGAGGCGGACACGCTGTACGGGTCGGTGACCTCGGCCGACATCGCCGAGGCGCTCGCCGCGCGCGAGCTCACCATCGACCGCCGGCGGATCCAGCTGCCCGAGCCGCTCAAGGCGCTCGGCGACCACACCGTACCGGTCAAGCTCCACCGCGAGCTGACGGCGAACGTGAAGGTCAAGATCGTTCCCGCGGAATGACGCGGGAACGATCCTTGATATAGTTTTTCTCCCCATGGATCGCACCCTTCCGCACAATCTCGAAGCCGAGAAGTGCGTGCTGGGGGCGATCCTCATCAACAATCAGGCGTTCAACCAGGCCGCCGAGGTCATTGACGCCAACGACTTCTTCCGGGACGCGCATCGGCGCCTCTTCGAGAAGATGGTGCTCCTCACCGACCGCAGCGAGCCGGTGGACCTCGTCACGATCAAGGACGAGCTGACCCGCAGCGGCGAGCTCGAGGAGGTGGGCGGCCCGGCCTACATTTCGGCGCTCACCGACGGCGTGCCGCGCTCGGCGAACGTCGAGTACTACGCCAAGATCGTCAAGGAAAAATCGACGTTGCGCCGGCTGATTCAGTCGGCGACCGAGGTCCTCTCTCGCGCCTACGACGCCGAGGAGGACGCCGACGATTTGCTCGACGAAGCCGAGCGGTCGATCTTTCAGATCGCGGAACACCGGCTGCGGGCGGGCTTCGTGAGGCTCTCCGAGCTCGTCGACTCCGGGTATCAGCTGATCGAGCAGCTCCAGGCGCATCGCGGCCTGGTGACCGGCGTTCCCAGCGGGTTCGAGCGGCTCGACGAGATGACGTCCGGCTTTCAGAAATCCGATCTCGTCATCGTCGCGGCCCGGCCGGCGATGGGAAAGACCAGTTTCGTCCTGAACGTCGCGCTCCACTGCGGCATCGAAGCGGCCAAGACCGTCGGCATCTTCAGCCTGGAAATGTCGAAGGAGCAGCTGTTCATGCGCATGCTCACGTCCGAGGCGCGCGTGGACGCACACCGGTTCCGCGGCGGCTACCTGGGCGAGCAGGACTATGCGCGGCTGGTGGACGCCTTCGCGCGGCTGCACGATGCGAAGGTCTTCATCGACGACTCGCCGGCGGTCGGCATTCTCGAGATGCGCGCGAAAGCCCGCCGGCTCAAGCTCGAGCACGGTCTCGACATGCTCGTCGTCGACTACCTGCAGCTGATGCAGGGCCGGGGCCGCTTCGACAACCGCCAGCAGGAGCTCGCATCGATCTCCCGGTCGCTGAAGATCCTGGCGAAAGAGCTCAACATCCCGATCATCGCGCTCAGCCAGCTGAGCCGCGCGCCCGAGGCGCGCGGCGACCACCGCCCGCAACTCTCGGACCTGCGCGAATCGGGCGCCCTCGAGCAGGACGCCGACGTCGTGCTGTTCATCTTCCGCGAGGAGATGTACGCGACCGAGGCCGAGCCGAGGCCCGACGCCGAGGGCATCGCCGAGATCATCATCGGCAAGCAGCGCAACGGCCCCACCGGCACCGCGCGGCTGGCGTTCATCAAGCAGTACACGCGCTTCGAAAATCTGGCGGCCGGCGGCGGCTATGAATCCTAGGCAGCTCGTCCGGGACGTTCACCACGAAGCGCACGAAGCACACGAAGCACTTTTGACTCCGGGGCTTCGTGTCCTTCGCGGTCTTGGTGGTGAAATCCGGAGGCGATGGTGATTCGCCCAACGGTTGCGACCGTCAACCTGGAAGCCATTCAGTCGAACCTTCGCGCGATCGCCGCGCTCCTCCGCCGCGAAACCGGACCACGACTGCGAACTCTGCGACCCGCAGAACCCTCGGAACCCTCGGAACCTGAGCCCCCGGAACCACGGAACCCCGGAACCCCGGAACCGCGAGCGCCAGAGATCATCTCCGTCGTCAAAGCCAACGCCTACGGTCACGGCGCCGCGGCGGTTGGCCCGGCGCTCGAGGCGGCGGGCGCCGCCATGCTGGCGTGCGCGGATATCGAGGAGGGCGTCGCGCTGCGCGAGGCCGGCGTCACGATTCCAATCCTGGTGTTCGGCGCGCTCAGCGTCAGCGATCTCGACGAGGTGTTCGCGAAGGATCTCACGCCGACCGTCTCGACCCCGTGGGCCGCGCGCGCCCTGGCGGACGCGGCGGCGGCGCGCCGCGTCCGCTTGCGCTGTCACCTCAAGATCGACACCGGGATGAACCGGCTCGGCTTCCGCCACGACAATCTGCGGCGAACCCTGCCGGCGGTGCTCGCCAGCCCGCATCTCCAGATTGACGCGGTCTACACGCACTTCGCCACGGCCGACGAGCCGGAATCTCCGTTCCTCGAGGAGCAGCGCACGCGGTTCGAAGTGGCCTCCGCCGCGCTCGGTGCGCTCGGACTGCGCGGCGTCAAACGCCATGCCGCCAACTCGGCCGCGCTGCTTCGCGACACGCGGACCTGGTACGACTGGGTCCGCCCCGGCTTGCTCCTCTACGGCATCGTCCCGCCGCCGCTCGCGGCGGCCGATCTCGCGCTGGGACCTGCCCTGTCACTCACCAGCCGTATCGTGGCGGTGAAGGGGCTGCGTCCCGGCGAAGGCACCGGCTACGGACTGCGATGGCAGGCAGACGAGGCGCGGACGATCGCCATCGTCCCGGCCGGCTACGCCGACGGGCTGGATACCCGTCTGTCCGGCCGCGGCGCGGTCCTCGTTCGCGGGCGGCGCCGGCCGATCGTGGGCAGCGTCTGCATGGACATGATCATGGTTGACGTCACGGGCGTCGACGTCTCGCCCGGCGATGCCGTGGTCCTGATTGGCCGGCAGGGCGAGGAGGAAATCACCGCGCGCGAGATCGCCGCGAACATCGGCACGATCCCGTGGGAAGTGGTCTGTCGGCTCGGGAGCAGGATACAGAGAGCGTACTTGTTAAGTGAGAAGTAAGAAGCCAGAAGTTAGAAGTAAGAGTACGCTGGTCACGACCGTCTTGATGGTGGCGGCGCGGAGCTTCCGCACCGTGGTCGTCAGCACGGCGATGAGCTGATTGCACTCGTCGAGCAGCGCGTCCACTTCCTGGCTGAGCTGAGGCTGGTCGGCCTTGATCAGGCGAAGCCAGTAGTGACACTCCCGGCCTTCGCGCAGGCTGATGGCGTACTTGGAGGCGAGGTCGCGGCGCGAGTACGCAGATTTTGCTTCTTCCAGATTCGCGCCGATTGCAGTTCCTGCACGCAGCATCTGGTTCGCCAGATGGCGAGGAAGGTCGGTCGCTTGCAGAAGAGTGCGGTAAAACCGCAGGATTTCAAGCGAGAGCCGAAAACTTCGGCTCTGAAACGACTCTGGTATGGACATGGCAAAGGAGAGACAGTGCAAGCGGAAGGCCAGCACCGTAGACAAGCGCCCAGTACTTCTAACTTCTGGCTTCTAACTTCTAACTTGACATGAGACCTCCCAAGTCCGTCTTCGTCTGCCAGTCCTGCGGCGGCGAGTCGCAGAAGTGGCTCGGCCGGTGTACCGACTGTGGCGCCTGGAATTCGTACGTCGAGGAAAAAGTTTCGGCTGTCGCCGAGCGGCGTGGCGCGGCGCCCGCGCTGGGCGGTGGGACCTCTCGCAGGTACGAGGACGTAGACACGGTCGTCGGCGAACGGTTGTCGTCCGGCATCAGTGAGTTCGACCGCGTGCTCGGCGGCGGCATCGTTCCCGGATCGCTGGTGCTCCTGGGTGGCGAGCCGGGCATCGGCAAATCGACGCTGTTGCTGCAAGCCGCCGCGCACTTCGCGACGCACATCGGGCCCGTCCTGTACTGCTCGGGCGAGGAGTCCGAGCATCAGATCAAATTGCGCGGGGAGCGGTTGGGCGTCGCCGGCGGGCCGCTGTTCCTGCTGGCCGAAACCTGCGTCGAGCGCCTGGTCGAGGAAGTCGAGCGCTTGAAGCCGGCGCTGCTGATCGTCGACTCGATCCAGACCGTCTTCTCGCTGAAGATGCCGTCGGCACCCGGGTCGGTCGGCCAGGTGCGCCAGGCCGCGACGGACCTGCTTTTCATTGCCAAGGGACGCAATCTCCCGACGATTCTCGTCGGACACGTGACGAAAGACGGCAACCTCGCCGGTCCGAAGGTGCTCGAGCACGTCGTCGACACTGTGCTCTATTTCGAGGGCGCGCCCCACCACGCGCATCGGATCGTGCGCGCCGTCAAGAACCGCTTCGGCGCCGCGAGCGAGCTCGGCGTGTTCGAGATGACGGGGAAGGGGCTCGCCCCCGTCGCGAATCCGTCGCAGCTCTTCCTGGCCGAACGCCCGAAGAACGTGCCCGGGTCGTCGGTCCTGTGCACGATCGAAGGGTCACGGCCGATCCTCGTCGAGGTGCAGGCGCTCGTGAGCGCCTCGACCTTCGGCAACGCGCGCCGGACGGCGAGCGGTCTCGACCATAACCGGCTGTCGCTGCTCCTCGCAGTCCTCGACAAACGCGCCGGCCTCAACCTCGCGACCGACGACGTGTTCGTGAACGTCGCGGGCGGCATGTCGATCGAAGAACCCGCCGCCGACCTTGCCATCGTCGCCGCCGTCGCGTCCAGTCTGCGCAACCGGCCGATTTCGCCCGACGTGGTGGTGTTCGGCGAGGTCGGGCTGGCCGGAGAGGTTCGCTCGACGACGCAGGCCGCGCTCCGCGCCCGCGAGGCCGCGCACCTGGGCTTTACCCGCTGCGTGCTGCCCGACGGTAGCCTCTCCAGGACCGACGCGCCGAAGGATCTCGAGCTCATCCCCGTCCGCACTGTCGGCGAAGCGCTCGATGCCTTGATGTAGCGCGGCTCGGGTTGTGAGCCGCGATCGCGCGTTCGTACCCTTCGGTCGCGGCTCACAACCCGAGCCGCGCTACGAGAACCTCGCAACCCGAGCCGCGCTGCGAGTCCCCCCGTACCCTCGTACCCCCGTACCCGGTAGAATGTCCGCCATGAACGGGTTCCTGGCGATCCGCAGCATTTTCATTGCGGTGGTCGTCTATTCGGCTACGGTCATTCGTCCGGTCCAGGGGCACGTGGCGCTCAGCGCCGGCCTGGGGCTGGCGGTCGCACTCATCATCGTCCTGGCGGAGACGCGGTTGCGCGGCACGGCAGTGACGAGCCTGCTCGGCGGTCTGCTCGGCTTCGTCGTCGGCCTGATCGTGGCCAAGATGATCGGGACCGGGCTCTTCTGGGCGGACACGAGCAACACCAAGGTCCAGTTCCTGCACGGCCTGATCATCGTGGTCCTGCCGTACCTCGGGATGGTGCTCGGCGTCCGGAAGGGTGAGTGGCTCGAGCCGACCAAGTTCATCTCGCTCTTCAAGGACGCGCGGCCGCAGAAGCGCTACAAGATCCTCGACACGTCGGTCATCATCGACGGCCGCATCGCGGACATCGTCGAGACCGGGTTTATCGACGGCACGCTCGTCGTCCCGCAGTTCGTCCTGAAGGAACTGCAGTACGTCGCCGACTCGGCCGATCCGCTGAAACGGAATCGCGGCCGGCGCGGCCTCGACATCCTGCATCGCATTCAAAAGATCGCCGGCGTCGAAGTCGTGATCTCCGACATGGACTTTCCTCAGGTCAAGGAAGTGGACCTGAAGCTGATCGAAGTCGCGCGGTCACTCATCGGCCGGATCGTCACCAACGACTTCAACCTGAACAAGGTCGCGCAGCTGCGCGGTGTCGAGGTCCTGAATATCAACGAGCTCGCCAACTCGCTGAAGCCGGTCGTGCTGCCCGGCGAGCTGATGACGGTGTTCATCCTGAAAGAGGGCAAGGAATACAACCAGGGCGTGGCCTACCTCGACGACGGCACGATGGTGGTCGTGGACAACGCGCGCAGCCGCATCGGCAAGAATCTCGAGATCGTCGTGACGAGCGTGCTGCAGACGACGGCCGGCCGGATGATCTTCGGGCGGCACGCCGAGAGCACCGCCGCGCCGTCCTCCGAGAGCGGCCCCCGGTCGGCTGACCGCGGCGACCGCAGTGACCGCGACGATTCGGGACGCCGGCCTCGTCCTGCCGCAAACGTGTGAGATTCCCGCCGTTCCACTGGTGGCGGACGGTCTTCTTCCTGATCCCCGCCATCACGGTCTACACGATCGTTCTCGGAATCGTGTCGCTCGTCGCCGGGCTCTTCGACGGAAGCGGGCGCCTGCCGCACAAGTGCGCGCAGTGGTGGGGGCGCGCGATCCTGTTCACCAGTGGCGTGCGCCTCCGGCCGACGGGCCAGCCGCTGCCGCCCGACGACAAGAGCTGCGTCTTCGTCGCGAACCATTCGAGCATCTACGACACGCCGATCGTGCTGGCCGGCATCCCGCGACAGCTCCGGATCATGGCCAAGGCCGCGCTCGGCTACGTGCCCTTCATCGGTTGGCACCTCTCGCGGAGCGGGCACGTGCTGGTCAACCGGAGGAACCCGGGCGCAGGCATCTTCAAACGCATGCAGCGGATGGCGCGTTCCGGCGCGTCGCTGATCATATTTCCTGAGGGCTCGCGTACGACCGACGGCCAGGTGCAGGCCTTCAAAGCTGGAATTTTCCTGCTCGCCATCGAGCACAAGCTGCCCGTCGTGCCGATCACCATTTCGGGGAGCCGCATCGTCATGCCCAAGGGACGGCTGATGGTGTGCCCCGCGACGGTCGAGATCATGGTGCACGACGCGATTCCCACCGCGGGGCTGCAACGGCAGGACGCGCGAAAACTGGCGCGCCAGGTCCAGGACATCATCGCGTCAGGGGTGAAAATGGCTAATGGGGCAATGGGGCAATGAGGCAATGGGGCAATACGAGCGCTTGTCGCGGCTCACAACTCGAGCCGCGCTACTCCAGACCCGAGCCGCGCTACTCCAGACCCGAGCCGCGCTACTCCAGACCCGAGCGGCGCTACGGCCATCAAGACAAGCGCTGGTAGTGCCTCATTGCCCCCTTGCCCCATTGCCTCATTAACATGTCGTCATGATCACAACCGACCCGTCACTGAGCGCCATCGTCCGCCCCGGCGCGTTCACCCGCACCGGGCTGACCGTGAGCGAGCGCGATCCGCGCCTCGACGCGCCGCTCCGTCAGGCGGCGGCCGCGATGCGCTCGGCAACCGAGCCCGCGGAAATTACCGCGGCTGTCCGTACCATGTACAAGCGAGTTGGTCTCGATCCAACGAAGACGCGCCCGTCGTCGGAGGCGCTGCTCCGGCGGGTGCGGAAAGGCGACGAGCTCCCGCGCATCAACAGCCTCGTGGACATCATCAACTGGTGTTCGCTCGAGACGCAGCTGCCGTTCGGCCTGTACGACCTGTCCAGGATTGTCGGATCGGTCGCGCTTCGCCTCGGCCGATCCGGCGAGGAGTACGCGGGCATCCGCAAGGACGTCGTTCACGTCGCCGACCGGCTGACGCTCGCCGACGACGAGGGCCCGTTCGGCAATCCCACGTCCGACTCGGCGAGAACGATGGTCACGCCGGCGACGACGAGCGCGCTGGTCGTGATCTTTGCGCCGGGATCGGTCTCCCAGGCCGTCCTCGATCGCGCCCTCTCGCTGACCAGCGATCGAATCAGCGAATTCGCGTAGCCAGCACCCTTCGTACCTCGCGCCCCCTCGTACCAGATAGAATCGCTTTACTGTGTCTGTCGGTGTGATCATCGTCGCGGCCGGTCGCGGCGCGCGCATGGGAAGCGCGCTTCCGAAGCAACTCCTGGATCTTGGCGGCCGGACGATTCTGCGACGCAGCGTCGAGGCGTTTGACGGTCATCCTCGGGTCAGCCAGATGGTCGTCGTCCTGCCACCGGATCTGGTGGGGCAGGGCGCGACGCTCGTGGGAGCGACGACGCGTCCCTGCGTCGTGGTCGCCGGTGGCGAGCGCCGGCAGGACTCGGTCCGGTCGGGGCTCACCGCGCTGCCGGCGGGGCCCGAGGTCGTGCTCGTGCACGACGCGGCGCGGCCGTTTGCCGATCGCGCGCTCATCGATCGCGTCATCGACGCGACGGAAAAGACCGGCGCGGCCGTGCCGGCGGTGGCGGTGCGCGATACGGTCAAGCGCGTCGATCTGGCGCGGCGGGTCGTTGCGGCCACGATTCCGCGCGAAGAGATCTGGCTCGCGCAGACGCCGCAGGGCTTTCGGCGGCCGGTGCTGACCGCGGCCCTGGCGGCCGGGACGCCTGACGGCCAGGCCACAGACGAGGCGATGCTCGCCGAGCAACTGGGGCAGGCGGTCTCCGTCGTGCCCGGAGATGATCGGAATCTCAAAGTGACCACTCCCGAAGATCTGGACGCCGCCCGGCGGCAGCTTGGCCTCGGCCCGCGCGTCGGCAGCGGCTACGATCTCCACCGTCTCGTCGAAGGCCGTCCATTGGTGCTCGCCGGCGTGCTGGTGCCGTTCGGCAAGGGGCCCTTCGGCCACTCCGACGGCGACGTCCTCAGTCACGCGCTCATTGACGCGATCCTCGGTGCCGCGGGCGCCGGCGACATCGGCCGCCATTTCCCGGACACCGACGCGCAGTGGAAAGGCGCCGCCGGTCTGGCGCTGCTCGCGCGCGCCGTAGAGATCGTGCGCGGTCTCGGCTGGACAGTTTCTGGCACGGACGTGACGGTGATTCTCGAGCGTCCGAAGCTCGCGCCGTTCATCGACGAGATGCGCCGCCGCCTCGCGCGGGTGCTCGGCGTCAACATCGACGCGGTCAGCGTCAAGGGCAAGACCAACGAGGGCGTGGACGCCGTCGGCCGCGGCGAGGCGATCGCCGCGCACGCCGTGGCCGTGCTCGTCGCCGGAGGACGCGGATGACGATGCGCGTCCGCTTCGCGCCGAGTCCGACCGGCCACCTGCACGTCGGGAATGCGCGGACCGCGCTGTTCAACTGGCTGCTGGCGCGCCGCCACGGCGGCACGTTCGTGCTGCGGATCGAGGACACCGACACGGAACGCTCGACCCTCGAGTCCGAGCACAGCATCCTCGACGACTTGCGCTGGCTCGGACTCGACTGGGACGAAGGGCCGGATCGTGGCGGGCCGCACGGGCCGTACCGCCAGTCGGAGCGGCTCGCGCTCTATCAGTCGATCGCGCGCGAGCTCGTGGAGCGCGGGTTGGCCTACCGCTGCTTTTGCACGCCGGAGGCGCTGGAGGCGGAGCGCGCCGCGGCGCTTTCGGCGGGGCTGCCGCCGAAATATTCCGGGAAGTGCCGCGCCATTGCCGCGGCCGAGGCAGCCGCCCGGGCGGCGGCGGGCGAGCCGGCCGCCATCCGGTTTCTGGTGGCGCCCGGGCCGGAAGTCACGTTTCAGGATCTCGTTCGCGGTGACGTGACATTCAGCCGAGACGTGATCGGCGACCCGATCATCGTCCGATCCGACGGCCGGCCCGCGTACAACTTCGCCGTCGTCGTCGATGACGCCCGCATGGCGATCACGCACGTAGTCCGCGGCGAGGATCACATCTCGAATACGCCGCGGCAGGTCCTCATCTACGACGCGCTGGACGCACCGCCGCCGAAGTTCGCCCATCTCTCGCTCGTGCTGGGTCCGGACCACGCGCCGCTGTCGAAGCGGCACGGCGCGACGAGCGTCGCGGAGTTCCGGGCGCGCGGCATCCTGCCGGAGGCCCTGGTCAACTACCTGGCGTTGCTCGGTTGGTCTCCGGGGGAGAACGAGGAACTGCTGCCCGCCGCCGAGATGGCGCGGCGATTTGATCTCTCGCACGTCAGCCACAGCGCGGCGGTCTTCGATACCGGCAAGCTGGCCTGGATGAACCGGCACTACATGAAGGAAGCGCCGCCGGACCGGATCGCGCGGGAGGCCTTGAAGTATTTCGTGCAGGCCGGCTACGTGACGAACGGGACGGACCAGTCGATCGGCTATGTCGAGTCGATCCTGCCGATGGCGGTGGGATCGGTCGATCGGCTCGAGGAGGTGCCCGAGCGCGTCGCGTTCATTTTCGACTGGCCGGCCGAGCGGGCCCGCCAGCTCGTGCGCGCCGAGCCGGATGGACCGCGCGCGGTGGCGGCGTTTGCCGACGCCGTCGCGGAGGCCGGTCCGCTCGACCGTGACAAGTTTCGCGCGGCGGCGGCGCGCGCCCGCGAAGTCACCGGCTTGAAGGGACGCGCGCTGTTCCATCCGATCCGGGTCGCGCTCACGGCCGCCGACTCCGGTCCCGAGCTCGATTTGGCCGTGCCGGCGATCGATCGCGGGGCGGCGCTGAGCTCGACGAACGGGTTGGTCGCGATTCTCCCGTGCGCCGAGCGGGCGGCATTGGCAGTTAGCGATTCGGCCGACCGCGAGTAAGGAAGACCGCCG